>SXGQ01637122.1_pt1 | contig 11679 bp, 9 predicted proteins | sample 3178371 | NCBI WGS metagenome assembly SXGQ01 (sample SAMN11356859, study PRJNA531348) | freshwater metagenome | isolation source: freshwater sample F1-20 | place: China: Fuxian Lake, Yuxi | collected 2017-12-25 | reverse complement strand
TTTTCTCTATCGATGAGTCTCTGATCGACGGTTTTAATCTGATCAGGCAAGAAACATGCAAGTAGATCCGGTAGATTAGCTTTCGTTCCTAAATGTTCCATTCCCCAGTGCTTGTATTGGCCTGCTTTAAATCGATCTGCTGCCCCTGCTGACATCCCATGAAGTATTGCTTGTTGAATTCTTCCAAAAAGTTTTTCATCCTTAGTTATAATCGCTCCACCTTCACCACAGGTAACATTCTTGGTGGCATAAAAAGAGAAAATTGCAGCATCTGAATACTTTCCTGGGCGTTCTCCGTTTAATTTTGCTTCAAAGGAGTGAGCACAATCTTCAATAATTGAAATTTTTTGATCTTTCGGAAGTATGTCTTTAATTGCTTTTACATCACACATCTGCCCATACATATGAACGGGGATTATTGCCTTAGTGTTCTTGGTGATTGCGGCTTTAATTAGTTCTGGTGTTATTAATAATGTGTCTGGATCACAATCAATAAATACTGGTTTTGCTCCAACTAGCTCAACAACATTTGCTGTCGCAATAAATGTCATGGCTGGAACAATTACCTCATCACCTGGACCAATATCCATTGCGAGCAATGTGGCAACAGCGCCATTGGTCCAGCTGTTGACAAGTTTTGCATGCTTGGCGCCAAAGTATTCACACATTTGAGCTTCTACTTCTTTGCCTATTGGTCCTGAAGTTAGAAAAGGGGTTTCAAGAACCTTTGCTACTAATTGAGCATTTTCTGGCGATAACGAGTGTCTATAGAAAGGAACCTGCATATGAATCATCCTAACCCAGTCTTTTGCCTATAGTTGACTTGTGCTTAAAACCCTTGAGAGACGCAATATTTTTATCAGGTTGAGTATTTGGGTAATTCTTCCACTTGCAGTTTTCTTGCCTTCATTTCTCGATAACGCATCTCTTGCCAACTCTATTGGGACAACTAGGTCTGTTCTATTTCTAATTTTAATTCCAGGTGCTTTTATTGGATTGGCTCTATTTCAGATTCGAGAACTCTTTAGTGCCATAGTCATTGGTTCAGCTGTTTTGATATCTATGATCATACCTATACATGCACTATTTTCTAAGCTCGGATTTTCTTGGGTATTGACAGCAGGATTATCAATTATTTCTTTTTATTTTTTGATTCGCTCAAAGAAGTATCTTTTTACTAAAGAGTTAACCAATAAAATTGAATTTAATCTTCAAAATCTAGTAATCGTAATTTTCTCAATAATTGTGTTCATTCTTTTGTTCAGGCAATCTCTTTATGTACCTTCCAACAACCCAGATCAGTTCTTAGTTTGGCCTGATACCTATAACGCGATTGCCCAAGCAGGTGAAATCACTAATCATGGACCATCCATTTTCCCTTTTGTAGCTGATGCTCAAGTCCCACTCAAATACCATTGGGGTGCTTTTTCGTTAGGTTCATTCATTTCCTTTTTTGGTTTTTTTGAATTAATAGTTTCTATCTTTAAGGCACAATTTCTTTTATTAGGAATTCTTTATTTTGGATTACTCTATTTAACTGGTAAAACCATTGGAAAATCTTGGATTGCAGGAATATTCTCAATGATTTTAGGTGGATTAACGATTTATCCAACTTTTCCAGAATTTAATGAACAAATCGGTTTAGCTAGACCGTTTATTTCATCCACGTCTATGCCCCAATTCACAGCCAATGTTTTTGCAATTTTGGCAATTTATATTATTTACTCTTACAATCAAATTAAAATAAATCCCTATTTAAAAATAGTTATCCTGTTTTTTGTGACCCTTTCTGCGACTTTGTCTAAGGGTCCAGTTGGATTACTTATACTCATTCTAGCTTTTCTTTATCTGCTTTTCAATTACAAAATAAATTTAAAGAGTAACGTAATAAATTTATTAATGCCTACTACTATTGGATTTATAATTGGCTACACCCAAATTTCTAGTTCCAGCACTATTGGGGCTAGAAATGGGACGACTCTTTGGTTTAATCCTCTTGATACCTTAAAATTACTAACTGAAGGTTATGGATTAACTCTGGATGCTAGATCAATTAGTGTTCTTATAATTATTTTAATTACCTCCTTCTCTTCTATTATTTTTGTCATGTTTCATTGTTTTTATCAAAAAACTGTAAATCTATTTATCCCTTTACTTATAACAAGTCTTGCAGGAATTTCAGGAACGCTTCTATTAGAGGCATGGGGAAATTCCCAATTATTCTTGTTGTATAGCGTGATTCCATTTATCGGAATATTGCTAGCATGTGCTGCCTTTTACAAAGAAACTGAGATAAAATCTGACACAATATTTCTGATTCTATTTGGCGTATTAGGTCAACCAATCATCTTTACGCTAATTTCCTCTTTTATTCCCAGGTCCCAAGTTCTTAGGACTTTTGCGCTTTGGGCTCTAGCCACAGTAATTGTTCTAGTTATCACAACTTTAATTGCCCTAATTAACAAAAAAGATATATTCTCTTATCTTTTAATTGTTTCAATTTCTATAGGTATGCTTTCTGGACTAACAAGATTTGACCAAAAAGCTTACTCTCTTCCCGAACATCCTTATTCCATAACTGTGGGAACCTACGAAATAGCGCAATATTTAAAAAAGGAATCAAATAAGAATGATTTAATTGCAACCAATAGGCATTGTGCTGGGTTAGAAGAAAATCAAACTTGCACAGCTAGGCAATTTGCTCTCTCAGCCTTAAGTGAAAGACGAGTATTTCTAGAGGGTTGGTCATACACAACTTGCCCATTATCCGAACCACTTTTGAATAAGTACTGGAAAGAAGATTCGTGGAAAATTAATCAAGATTTCTTTTTAACTCCAAATGATGCTTCTTTTGAGATTTTACGAAAATCTGGGGTTGACTGGTTAGTCGTAGATTCCTCGAGACCAAGTGCTAGTGAGTTCAATAAATTCGCAGAATTGATAAAAACCGGTGGCAATATGACCCTGTGGAAGATCATTAACCCATATCGAGATCAAGTTTCCAAACAAATTGATCCATGTGGACCTAAATCAGTTCAAATCGGGGATTAAGACAAATTATGAAAAATTTAATGTTCAAACTTTCGGGCCAAGCAGAAAATCGCCTTTATGGGCACCTTTCGATTCTGGCTAGATATTGCGGTCTGGAAGAATCTCAATGGCTTAATGGATACCTGCAACACGGTTGGAATGGTTGTGACGGTTTTTCAAATTACGCGGGATCCAAAAGATACTCCAAAAAATTTATTTGGTCTCAAAGGGCGCTTAATGACCTACTTTTACGTGGTGGTAAAGACACTGAAGTTGTGGGTTCGCCTTGGTTATATAACTTAAAATTAAAAAATAAACTCCAATCAAATCCAACATCTTTGTCAAAGAAAATCATTGCCTACCCACTTCATTCCCAACCATGGGCGCCAAAAGACTACCTACACACCGAATATGCCAAATATCTGAAAGAAAATTATGGAGAAATCACAGTTAGCCTTCATTGGTCTGAATATTCAAATTCTGAAGTAATTGATGCATATAAGACTCTGGGCCACGATCCAATTACCTATGGAGTAGGTAGTCCGTGGCTCAAGGGATATAGCGAAAACTTTCTCGATAATCAAATTAGTCAATTAGAAAAACATGGGAAAATTGTTACCAATGCCATGCAAACTTCTGTTTTGTATGCGCTATCACTAGGTTTAGGTGTTGAATTTGGAGGACCAGCGAGTTGGAAAAAGAAAGTAGATGAATTCGGTACATATGGAGACTACGGACATCAGTACTGGAAAAACGCGATTCTAACAAAACCTGAGCAAACATGGAAAGTTGAATTAGGATTTAATGATTTGCGCACTCCTGAGAAATTACTATCAACTCTGGGATGGGACACAAATAGAGGAGCAAGACTTACCTTTATTTCCTCACGGTTTTTAGATATTCTTCGCGATGGAACTTTGAGTGAAAAAATTTCTTACCTAAATAAAGGTTAATTGTGAACAAAGCGCTTAATCATTCCTACGTTTACGTTACCGGATCTCTGGTTCAAGCACTAGTACCATTTTTTGTTTTACCAGTTCTAGCAAGAGTACTTTTACAATCACAATTTGGATTATTAATGTTACTTATCTCAATTGGAACTGTGCTTAGCTTTGGTTTTTCACTTGGAATTCCCGCAATTCTGTCGCGAGATCTAATTTTTCAACAACAAAAATCCCATCATCTAAAAGATGTTGCAAATAGATATCAGTCACTTTTAATTTGGTTATCTATTATGTTTTTTATATTTTCTGTATATGGTCAACAATATTTAACTCTGACTATATTCACCTTAAGCATTTCTCTCGCTTTTTCTTTATCTGTGATCCAAATCAAATTATCGATACTCCGAGCAGAATTTAGAAGCTTTAGATTCGCACTTCTTGCAATTGCCTCTACCTCGCTACCAATGTTAATGATTACTCTAATTTCAATTTATAAAATAGACAATATTTATTTTTACTACGTAGGAACATCTTTATTCCTTTCACTAATACTAAACTTTAATTATTTATTTAAATTACCAAATACTAGTACAATTGGTACGACAAAAAAACTAATTTTTATTGCATACCCAATGATCTTTCATGGCATGTCCGTAAGTCTTTTTCAATACGGAGATAAGATTGCTAGCTTTTTAGGATTAGGTTCTGAGTTTGTTGCCCAAGTCGTTGTAATTTCTCTTTTCATGACTGCCCCGATGTTATTGTTAAGTACAATAAATAATGCTTGGCTACCCACAACCATAGAATTGTTCAAGAAAAGTTCAGTGAAGGCCTTTGATTATTTATATAAGTCAAGTAAAAGCTTATCAATTTTTATAACTATAATTTCTATTGGAATTGTAATATTTTCTAAATTTATTGTTTCAATGTTTGTCCCTAATACCTATAATCAGATAGAAATATCAAAAGCGATAATTATAGGATTATCTTTCACTCCGCTTTATGTTATTTACCTTCAAAATACTCACCTATTTACAGTCGCAAAAAAGTTTAAATCAATGGCAAAAATTACACCTATTTCTGCTATTATTCAGTTCATTTTCACCTTTGGTTTAGTGAGTTCTATTGGTATCTCAGCTCCTGCCTATGGTTTATTACTTGCCATATTTGTCCAAGTATCTTTAACGACTATCAAAGCAAAGAGTTTACGAAAGTTGAATAAGTTACCTTTGTATTTATCAATATTCTTATCTAGTTTTAATATTGTATATTTAAACTTTTTTTTCTAAGAGATTTTTTGCATCTTTCATTATCCATATCCAAATTAGATAAAATAAATGAAAATTGAAGATTCCTCTATCTGCTGGTCTATTAGGTAAAAATGGTAAGTAGTGAAAAAGTGATACATAAATTAAGTTAGACAATAAGAAGGTGGCTGTCAATATTAATGGCAAAACCATCTTCCTTTTAAATGCGCCAAAGGATTTTATTATTGTGAAAGTAAACAGAAGAACGTAGGCCATTAATCCAAGAGGTCCACTTTCAACAAAGGCTAAAAGAAACATATTTTCTGGGTGACGAAGATTAGAAAACCACCCACTATCGGCACAAAACTTCGGTGGAAAAGCGTCGTCTAAACCAACACCTATGGGTATAAATTCACTTGATCTATCAACAACGCAGCTCCACATCTGCGTCCTCCCATTAAGAGTGGACCATTCCGTATTGCCGATTGAAAAACCAATTAGTAAAAGCACAAATGGTGCACCAACACCCAAAATAACCAAAAGGGATGGAACAATCGCCTTAGTTTTTTGATTGTTTCTAAGTTTACTTACAGTAATCATAGAAATAATAATGAGAAATCCAAACCAAATTGAAGTTCTAGTTCCAGACAATATTAAGGAAATAAAAGATGTACTAGCAATAATTATGCCCATCGTTTTACTTTTATTCTTTAGAATAAGATTTATACCCATAGCCAAACATATAACAGAAGCGTACGACATTGCAAAGGCGTTAAATAATAATCCGGTAGGTCTTTCACTTATTCCTATAGCAAAGTCTCGACTATTTATCTGTGCAACAGGTATCATTCCAATTATTTGCAAAAACACGTATATTATATTTATTATGGAGTAATAAGCAACTGTGTAATTAAATATCTTATAATCTTCTTTTTTAAATTCAGTTCTCCAAATTATGATTGGTGCTAAGGTTATGAATATTAGAGTTAAGCTTTGCATACTTCTAAAATCCAAATTTAGAAACATTGCTACGTATAGAACTATTAAAGGTAATGTAAAAATGGATAGATACACTATGTCTTGTTTGTCTAATTTTCGATTAGGCTTAATAAAGAAGAGGTGTCCAACCAAAACGAGAGTTGCCAAGGCAATTACGCCCAAGTACAGCCCATTTGAAAAAACGGGTAAAAACTCCTCCCTCTTCCTAGAGCCAAGATAAATCGTGATTACAGCTACTTGCCAAATTAAAAAATGGACGAGCAGAGATCCAGGAGATACAACAAACCTTCGAGTACTTTCAATATTCGCAACTATATTCCGTCGAACCATAAATAACAGGCTATCGTCACGTTATAAGATTTGGAGTTATTGACCACATGAAACCTTCACCACGCTACTCAGAATTAATGAGTCACTTGCTTTCTGAGATGGAAGTTTACGATTCTGATGACGACATTCCAGTTGGAGCTTTAATCGTTGATGAAAATTATCAAATTATTTCAAAGGCTTTTAATTGTAGAATTAAGAATAATGACCCAACGGGTCATGCTGAAATTGAAGCAATTCGATTGGCAGGAAATAAAATAAAAAACTGGCGCCTAGACGACTTTACATTGATAGTTACCCTTGAACCTTGCTTAATGTGTACAGGAGCAATTTTGCAATCTAGATTAAAAAAAGTAGTATTCGGTGCATTTGACACAAAAACTGGAAGTCTCATCTCCCGGCCAAATCTGCAAATTACTTCTTGGCCTGAAATTATCCCAGGAGTTATGGAAAAAGAATGCTCAATTTTACTGTCATATTGGTTTTCAAAAAAAAGACTGAGCCGATAGGATACAAGTATGGATGGAAAAGAACTTAAAATAAAAGGTTCGTGGGAAATTTCACTTGAACAATTCATTGATAACCGTGGTTCTTTCTTTGAATCATTTAGGTTGAATTCATTAGAAAATATAATTGGAAGAAAGTTTGACGTTAAACAGTCAAATACCTCTATCAGTAGAGCTGGGTCAATTCGAGGTATTCATTTTGCGCAAGTGCCTCCAAGTCAAGCCAAGTACATTCAATGTCAAAAGGGCTCGATCTTAGATTTTGTAATTGATGTTAGAGTTGGCTCTCCTACTTTTGCGCAGCATGTAGGCATAGAATTAAACAGCAAAACACCTAAAGCAATATTTATTGAAGAAGGTCTAGCTCATGCCTTCATCGCGCTAGAAGATGACACAATTGTTACATATTTTGTTAATCAATATTTCAATCCCACCAACGAAAAGGCAATTAACCCATTAGATCCAGAAATCTCAATTAATTGGGGAAATTTAAAATATCTAATTTCGGAAAAAGACAAGAATGCCAAGACGCTGTCTGAAATGCAAGAATTAGGGCATCTTCCAATTTATAAGGATTGTTTGAAACTTATAGAATCTTTAAAAAATTGACTCTAATTTTCAACAATTGGGGCGACTAGGGGCCATTTTTTACCCCAACAATTTTCTCGTAAGAAATCTTGAATATATGGTCGAGTCTCAAAAACTTTTGCCAACATTGGATCCTCATGAGGATTGCTACAGCCTTTGTGGGCAAACCATGCAGCATTAAAAGTATTAACTGGCATACTCCCATAGACTCTGACACCAAGTAAATTTGAAAGTGATCCAAAAATTATAAATAAAACCAAAACAATTAAATAGAATAAATTATTTTTTTTCTCAAAGATATCTTTAAATAAGTTATTAGAACTCACAAAATGAAAAATTCCTTGAATAGCTCCGAGAACTGTCAGTAAAATTATAAGATTGAAGGCGTATAAAAATAGTTCATAAGATCTCGGCCACAAATCAACAAGATTTGTAATTTGCATTTGTGACGCTATAAAATATCTCATTATTAGTGCACTTACGCAAAAACCTATCAACACAATACTTATATCCTTAAGCCAAGATACTTTTAAGGAAATTACAAATAAAAATATAAAAATTATAATGAACAATAAATCCAGTCCCCCCAGACTAAATGTGCTCCTCAGAGTTGGATTAGCGCTAGCTACATCTCCATAAAACCAATCATCATTTGTTCTAAAAAATAGAAATGCCAGTAAATATGCAATTATTATTGTTGCCGAGGCAAAGTAATTTTTAAATTTTGCAATTTTTGATTTCTTTTCGATTACATAATTAATCACTATCAAAATAATAAATATTGCATATAAGAAACTTATCGAAATCTCTAAAATGGACCCTACAGTTGGAGGAACCAAAGCTAAGCTAGCACTTAAGTAATAAATGGTTTGCCTTTTTTGAATTATCTCTCTATTTTTCGAAAAGAAAGTTAAAAAAGAAAGCACCATCATAAATAAAATTGCCCACCAATAATTACCAAAATATGTTAATATGAGCATTCCTACGGCAAATCCATAAACATGATCAGTTAAGTCATTTCGCTTGTCAGCTACTTCATTTGACACTTTTTTAATTAACAAAATTAAAATTGGGATAAGAACATAAAGTGGTATGAACTTCCAATAAAAAAAATAATGATTTTGTGACGCTGCCAAGTAGATTGAAATTGTTAAGGCAACCCATACAGGTGTTAATTTCTTCCAAATAAAAAATGTTGCAAGAGGACCGATTATTAGTAGTACTAACTCAGCTGGTTTGTATATTTGTATAGCATTGACATCAAGAATACGAGCAATATTGCCAACAATTGTTGGCCATACTGGTGGATAGAAATCTCCACTGGCTCTTAAATCGCCAGACCATCCATTCTCTTTTGCGTATTGCGCAAAATCAACCATCCCTAACAAGTCGCCTCTTATGTCGGCTGAAGCTAGAGGGGTGCCTTTCAAAGACATTGCGGTAGCGCTTAGGTTTATTGAAATAACCAATGTAAGTATGTACATAAGTGTAAAATTTAAAATAGAAATATTTTTTGATCTTGCTAATCCTAGATAAATCAATCCAACCAAAACTACAAAAGATAGCCATATCCATACCTGGATACTCGCGGTAGCGCTAACAATTGAGATCTCACTAAAATTATTAATTGGAATAATCTTATAAAGAAAATATGAACTTATTACAGATATTAAAGGAATGATGATGTAAGGAATTTTAGATAGAATAAAACTATTTTTCAATATGCACCTTCGCCTCGCCAAACTGCAGCAAATGTTCGAATAATTATGAGCAAATCCAGAGTTAAACTCCAGTTTTCAACATAATACAAATCTAGCCGTACAGAATCTTCCCAGTCTAATTCTGATCTTCCAGAAACTTGCCACAAGCCAGTTAATCCAGGCTTCACCAGTAATCTTCTTCTTTCTGAAATTTCATACTTACTGACTTCTTCACCTAAAGGTGGTCTTGGTCCCACCAAACTCATTTCACCTCTCAAAACGTTAACTAATTGAGGTAGTTCATCGATTGACCAACGTCTAAGAAATAGTCCAGGCTTAGTAACTCTTGGATCTATTGAAAGCTTGGCAAGCCTCAAATCTTTTCCAGAATTACTCATAACTTGGTCTCTGTGTTCATGACTGCCCTCATACATTGTTCTAAATTTATAAACAACAAACTCTGAGTCATCTTTCCCAATTCTTTTTTGTGTGTAAAAAACACTTCCTTTATCAAAAAATTTTATAATTAATCCTGTTAAAAGAAATAAAGGAGCAAACAGGATTATTCCAATCACGCTCAGGAAGATATCTAGTAATCTTTTCGTTAACTTAGAAAATCCCTTAAATACGGGTTGTTCTAAATGTAGTAAAGGTAAACCCTCCACAATACTAACTTTTACCCTTGGGCCAGCAATTTCGATTACAGCTGGTGCAACGGCCAGTGAAATTGGTGTTCCTTCTAATTCCCAACCTAATTTTCTTATTTCCTCGGCACTCATTGATGCCGATTGTCCTATCAAGATAAAGTCGCAATTGTTTAACTCAGCTTCTAGTAAAATTCTTTTAGCATCCAGTGTAAATTCTTTTGAAGAATTAATTTTATGAATTATTTTAAATCCTGAGTGATTAGCTGCTTCAAGACGATCTTCTACTGGGTCTGCCTCTCCTGAGTATATTAATAAAACTCTTGAATTATAATTTCCTTTAATTCTTTCTCGGAGTAACTTTCTACGTAGAAATCTTCGAACAACAAATAGCGCAAGTAAACCCGTTGGAAATACCAATAATACAAAAGCTCTAGAAATTTCTAATTTAAAGATATAAGAAATAAATGCAACTGACGTAAAACTGAGTAACGATGCATTAATGAGCTTTTTGTATTCATCTGCCCCAAACCCAAGAATATTTATATCACGAGAGCCGTTAAACCAGAGAAAGAAAATCCAAGTAAACAAGACAAGTAGTGCTAGAACTATATTTCGAATTTCATAATTTGTTAATGGTCCTTTCAGAATGTCTGAAAATCGAACAATAAGAATTATGGTTATAGAAATAGTTAAAACCAGAATATCGGCAGTTGTAATGTTTCGACGTAATTTGGGTTTCCAGTCAAATTCAACTTTCTTCATATTCTTATCAATCAATTTGTGCCAACCAACCTTGAACAACTCCCTTAAAACGATTTACTGCATCTTTGATCCTTAATCTAGCAAACAATACGAATACTCCCAAAATGTTTCTTTTTGTCACGGATGATTTCAAAAGTATTGAACCAGTTCGTCTTGCAAAAATGAGACTATTTCTACTTCGAAGTAATGGATTTGGACCCTTTGGGGTTTGAGAGACTTTTATGTCAATATGACTTAATGCAAATCCTTTGGACTTTGCTCGATAGCAAAAATCAACATCTTCAAAATACATAAAAAACTTTTCATAAAAACCGTCAACTGATTTAAAAACTTCTTTTGTAAAGACTAAGCAGGATCCATCAGCCCATTCAGGATTTTTTGGAGGTCTTGACGTTGCTAGTTTTATACTTCCTGAAAACTTGTTAACGGTTCCACCTTTAGAAAAAACACTGTTTGTGTTGCGGTTATACATCGTAGGATAAACAATTCCTTTTGAGTGAACTAGTTCAGTAATCATTTTCTCTGCTGATGAGCTCTCCAGAATCACGTCTTGTGACAAAAGTATCAAATTACTGAAATTATTACTAATTGCATTTCTTATAGATACATTTGCACCAGCTGCAAAGCCTTTATTTTCATCTAATTTTGTCACTTGAACTGGGAATGAATAATTCTTTAAAGCTATTGATTGAATAGAATTATTGTCAGTTATAAATACATGACCTGGTTTTAGGCTTTGTTGCTCCAAAGACTCCAGTAGGTTTAAAAGGCTTTCTTGATCTTGGTAGTAAACAATGCAGGCAGCCCAATTTGTTGATATTTCATTCATGCCTTGTGCTCACCTTCTTTCGATATGAGCATTTCACCTACTAAGTTCGACTTATGGTTAATCGTGTCTGGTTTGACGCTAGATCACTTTCTAGACGCTA
>SXGQ01051970.1_pt1 | contig 11679 bp, 8 predicted proteins | sample 3178371 | NCBI WGS metagenome assembly SXGQ01 (sample SAMN11356859, study PRJNA531348) | freshwater metagenome | isolation source: freshwater sample F1-20 | place: China: Fuxian Lake, Yuxi | collected 2017-12-25 | reverse complement strand
GACGCCGTGAGCCACGACGCCGTGAGCCACGACGCTGTGAGCCGCGACGCTGTGAGCCGCGACGCTGTGAGCCACGACGCTCTTTTTGGAGACTCATGAAACCCCGCCGGCTGCTGCTGCGGAACCGGCAATCGCCCGGCGACATCGTGATGCTCACGGCGGCGGTGCGCGATTTGCATGCGCAGCATCCGGGGAAGTTTGTGACGGCGGTGGAAACTACGGCGATGGCGCTGTGGGACCACAATCCGCACGCGCTGCGCTGGGACCGTGTGGCGGATGCGGGGAGCTGGGAGGCGGTGGAATGCGGGTATCCGCTCATCGCGCGGAGCAATACGGGGCCGTGGCATTTCATCCACGCGTTTCATCATTTCCTCGCGGAGCGCCTGGCGGTGCGGCTGGAGCCGGGGGCGTTTCGCGGCGATGTGCATCTCTCGCCGGAGGAAAAGGCGATGCCCTCGGCGGTGGAGGTGGCGACGGGGAGGGCGCTTCCGTTTTGGATCGTGGTGTCGGGCGGGAAGCGGGATTTCACGGCGAAGTGGTGGGACCCGGCGCGGATGCAGGCGGTGGTGGACCATTTCGCAGGGCGCATCCTTTTTGTGCAGACGGGCGAGGCAGGGCATCATCATCCGCCGCTGCGGGGCGTGCTGGACTTGCGGGGGAAGACGGACACGCGGGAGTTTGTGCGGCTGATGCATCACGCGCAGGGCGTGGTGTGTCCGGTGACATTTGCGATGCACCTCGCGGCGGCTGTGGAGACGCGCGGGCCGTGCGAGGCGTATCCCCGCGGCATGCCGCGAAACCGCCCGTGCGTGGTAATCGCCGGCGGACGCGAACCGGCGCAGTGGGAGGCGTATCCGCATCACCAATACATCCACACCAACGGCGCGCTGCGCTGCTGCGACAATGGCGGATGCTGGAAGGCGCGCGTGGTGCCGCTCGGCGACGGCGACCCGAAGGACGAGAGCCTGTGCGTGGACGTGGCGGGCACGCTGCCGCGCTGCATGGATATGATTTCGGCGGACGATGTCATCCGCCGTGTAGAGATGTATTTTCGCGGAGGCGCGGTGGAGTTTCCCACTCCAGTCTAACGCCATCTATGTGCCGCGGGGCGCAGAGACGTGCTTGACGCACAGCGATGCGCGGCGAGGATGCGCGGCTAATGCGATTTCAGACTTTATACGAAGGCCGTCATTTCCTCGTCCCGTCCCTGCTCGGAAGCATATTTTTCTGGTGGATGGCTGTGGACTGGTGGGGTTGGAGCATCGGAGCGGTGCTGTGCAGCCTTGTGTTTATGTTCTGCGCGAACTTCTTTCGCGACCCGGAGCGTCGCATCGCGCCGGGCGACGATATCGTGGTCGCGGGTGCCGATGGCGTTATCGATGCGATCGAAGTCGTGGAAGAGAACGAGGTTATCAAGGGCCCGGCGCGGCGGGTGAGCATCTTTTTGAACGTCTTCTCGGTTCACGTGAATCGTGCTCCGATTGCAGGGAAAATCACCTATCGGAAGCATCACCCCGGCGACTATCTCGATGCGCGGCATCCCTATTGCCACCAGAAGAACGAGGCGCTGACTTGGGCGATTGCGGGTGCAAAGGCGACGCTCGTTGTGAGGCAAATCACCGGAGCGATTGCGCGCCGGATTGTGCCATGGAGCCGCGAGGGTGATATGGTAGAGAAGGGGCATCGGTTCGGGATGATTCGCTTTGGCTCCCGGACGGATATCTACCTGCCGCTCAATGCCGAGATCCTCGTGTCACTTGGCGATGCTGTGGAAGGCGGTTCCAGTGTTCTGGCGCGACTCCGCGATCGCGAGGACTACATTCCTGCTGCGGCAATTCCTTCGAACGTGCTGTGAAAGACGACGGCTCTCCGAAAATCTATCTCCTCCCGAATTTGATGACTGCGGGAAATCTCGTGTGCGGATTTCTCGCCACGCTGAAGATCCTGCAGGGTGCGCTCGCGGTGCACGGAGCTGGCGTCATCGGCACGGCCGCCCTCAACGCGGGTGAGATTCATTTTAAAACCGCAATCTGGTGCATTCTGGCGGCCTGTGTTTTCGACCTGCTCGACGGGCGGCTTGCGCGCTTGGGTGGGACCGATTCGCCGTTTGGTCGCGAGTTCGATTCGCTAGCGGACGTGGTGAGCTTTGGCGTTGCTCCCGCGCTGCTCGTCAGTCGCGTCCTGCTTCGCGAATACGAGCAGATTGGGTGGTTCGTTGCGAGTGTGTATCTCGTCTGCGGTGCGATGCGGCTTGCCCGCTTCAACTGCATCGCTGCGGCCAATGTTGCGAATGCGAGCAAGGATTTCAAAGGCATCCCGATTCCTGCGGCGGCCGGTCTCATTGCCAGTGTCACGCTCTTCATCATGAGCCTCACGAACGACCAGGTGGAGCACTGGGTCATGAAATGGGTGCTGCCGCCGTTGCTGCTGTTTCTTTCGTGGATGATGTTCAGCTCGTTCACGTATCCGAGCTTCAAGAACATCAACTGGCGCACGACCCGGAGCATGCCGAAGTTCATGGCCATCTTCATCGTGCTGGTGCTCACGGTGCGGTTCTACACGTGGATGCCGGCGGTGCTTTTCATCACGTATCTGCTCTACGGATTCCTCCGGCCTTTCCTTTCCCGGAAAATGAAGGCGACCATCGAGGAAGTTCCTGAGGACGAGGATCCCGAGGAACCCGATTCTCCCTGAACCATCCCGAAACCCAAATCATCACCATGCCACGCCCAAAAAAGACCCCGGAAGACGGCAAGCCCGCCGCGAAAAAAACGTCCGCTCCGAAAAAGACCGCGGCGAAAAAATCCAAAAACGCAATCAGTGCCGAGGAACTCGAAGCACTTGCGGAGTTCGCAGGTGTCCCGCGTTCAACCGGAAAGGCGAAGCCGGTCGTGGCTGCCCAGCCGGTCGAAGGATGCAAAGTGATGGTGCGGGGACGGAGTGCTGCGGGATATGGAGAAGTGGCTTCGATTTCCGGAACGAAGGCGAAGCTGCGCTTTTGTACGGACACGGTGAACGTCGTGGAGGCTGAAGTGGCGGTCGAGGAACTCGTGCATTCGCCGCTCCCGAATCAAAGCCGCGTATTTCACAAGGCGGAGGGCGTGGTTCGCTTCGGGCGGGTGATGGCAACGAAACAGTCGGCGGGGCCGGTGCGTTCATATCTCGTGCATTTTCCGGGGGCGAAGGACCTCGCCGAGATGAAGGAGAACGAGTTCAGCGTCCGGTCTTATTTGACCGGTGATGATCCGTCCACGGTGCTCGCGGAACTCGCGCAGGAAACGCCGTTCTTCTTCCAGCAGCGGTCCGATTTGCTCGTGCAATTGCTGCGGCAGAATCAACTCGCCCACGGGCTTCCCGCACTTCTCTCGGCGAAGGTCGAGGTGTTGCAACATCAGGCCGAGGTTGCGGACCGCGTACTGCATGATCCGGTGATTCGATACCTCCTCGCGGACGAAGTAGGGCTGGGCAAAACGATTGAGGCGGGAATTATCCTGCGGCAAATCCGGCTCGATGCGCCCGACGCAAAAATTGCGGTCGTGGCCCCCGACGCGCTCACGCGGCAGTGGCGTGAGGAACTCGATGCGCGGTTTGGGCTCGATGACGTGGAGCTGTTTCCGCACTCGTCGCTGGAGAAAGACAAGGCGCTTCTTGGAGTCGAGTGGGACGTTCTTGTGATCGATGAAGCGCATCGTGTCGTAATGCGGCATGGTGTGAAGGAGTCGGCGCTGACGCGCGGTGCGATGAAAATTGCGCACGCTTCCAAGCACCTCCTGCTGCTTTCCGCGACGCCGGTTCTGCATCACGACGCCGACCTGCTCGCGCTTCTGGAACTGCTCGATCCTGAAAACTACAACTCCGACAAACTCGCCGCGTTCAAGGAGCGCACTCAGAAGCGTGTGGAACTGGGCCGCGCATTTCTGGCGCTCCGCAGCGCGACCGTTCCGGCGCTGGTAAAGCTCCATGCGGGAAAACTCGCTGCGCTTCTGCCGGACGATTCCCGCGTGAAGGAACTCGTCGCATCTTTGACCCAGGCCGGTACGGATGCAAAGGCGGTTCAGCATGAACTGCATCTCCATATCAGCGAGACGTACCGCATTCACCGTCGCATGCTGCGCACCCGGCGCCGCTGGCTGTCGGGAGCACAGAAGCGGTTTGTGCGCGATGTGCAGGAGACCGTGGAGATCGAACTCGATGAGGAGCCGCATGCGAATCTCTGGGCGGCGCTTGACGCATGGCGCGAAGCGGCGAGTGAGCGAATCGTTGCTGGCGACCCGCTGCGTGCGACTGCTGCGGCAGAGTATGTGCGGATGTCGGAAGCCATCGCAGCCGAGCCTGAGCGGCTGGCGGAGTTGACGAAGGAAGTCGCGAAATCCACGAAAGCCACACCGGACGAGGTGAAGCTTCTCGCTGCGCTCGTGGATGAAAAGGCCGCGTGGCAGATGAGCGAGGCGCGGCTGGATTTGGTCGCGGAATCTCTGCGGCGCCGGGCTGCGAAGGACGGTCGCGATGGAAAATACGTCGTCTTCTGTCCGAACTCGGTGCTTTGCGCAGACCTCGGCAAACGGTTGCTCCCGCTTTTCAGCACTGAGGGTGTGAAACTCGCGAGCACTTCCGCAGCGCGTTCGCAAGTGGGTGAACTTTTCTCGGATTTCGCAGGCGATCCGCTGGCGCGCGTGCTGATCACCGATGCGACGGGCGAGGAAGGATTCAATCTCCAGTTCGCCAAGGCGGTATTCTTTCACGATTTGCCCTGGGCGCCGATGCGGCTCGAGCAGCGACTGGGACGACTCGATCGTATTGATCGCGTCGGGCATATTCCGTGCGTGGTTTTCACAACGGGCGAAGACGACGCCGTCGCGCTCGACGAGACGTGGCGTATGGTGCTTGCCGAGGGCTTCGGGCTTTACCGCGCGAGCATTTCCGACCTTCAGCACCTCGTGGATACCGAGCTTCCGAGGCTGCGCGAGATCGTATTCGCTGGTGGACCCCAGGCTTTGCTGGAAGCGATTCCGTCGCTCGCGGAAGCCGTTGAAAAGGAGCGCGCGAGCATTGAGGAGCAGGACGTCATCGACGGAATGCACAGCCTCAGCCCCGAATCGCAGCTCACCCGCGATGTTGATGCGGCCGATGCCGCTGCGGAGGAATTCGGTTCTGCGTTCAGTGCCTACTTGCAGCGCAATCTTGGTCTTGAAGAGCGATGGGACGAGGAGACGAATTCGTTCATGTTCCGGATGAAGCGTGACAGCAATCCGCTGATTCCCGCCGACATGCTGGAGTCGCTCGCTTCAATGTTTGCGACGAAGTTCACCGTGCATCGCAGCGTCGTCATCGAGGATCTGACGCTCGACTTCCTGCGGCCGGGCCACGGTGCGGTTGACGGCTGTCGCGATTTGATCGGATGGGACGACCGTGGCCGCGCGTGGGCGATGTGGCGGAGCGTGCCGGGAGTAAAGACGCCGAAGCTCGTGTTTCGGAATCTAGTGAGACTCTCGGTGGATTTGAAGGCCGTGGAAAAAGCGCTGGGCGGGAGCGAATGGGATCCTGTTCGCCGCGGTGGTCTGCTGCGGCTTGTGCGCGGATGGTTCCCCGAGCAGAGCGTGGAATTCTGGTGCGACGATATTGGAAATGATCCGCCGACGAAAATCATTGAGCCATGCAAGCGGCCGTATCACTTCAAGCTGGATCGCAATATGGGCAAGGAGCGCGCTGCGCATTTGCGGGAAAAATTTGGCGAGGCGGAGTGGCGCAAGGCCTGCCAGACGGCTGCGAAGCGTGCGATTCAGGCTGTTAAGAAGGGGAACGAGCTGGCCGCTGCGCGTGAGACTGCGATGAAGCGGGCCACGGAACATTTTGCCATGTTGCGTGCGCGTCTCGCGGCGCGTGCGCAGGCTGGAATTGATTCCGCGGCGCAGGCGAAGACGGAATCGAAGCTTGAAGAAACCATCGCCGCGCTTGTGGATGACATTCTCCGCAATCCGGTGATCACGCTGGACACGATCGGCGTTTATATTCTTAGCGAGAAGCCGTGGTGGGATGAGCCGGATTGGGATCCCGAAATCGCCGCGCGCAGCCAGAAGCGGACGTAGCGTTCGGAATTTGCGGTCTGGTATTCGACAGGGAGGGATCGTCCGCCGCTGGGGGACTCTCCCGTTCCGTTACTGCTGCGCGGGTTTCGCGCCGGGTTTTGCGGCAGGCTTCTTCGGCGGCGCGAAGGAGGCTTCGATGATTCGGAGAATATTGACGTCCGTGCCGGCATCGAACGCCGCGATTTGCTGCCGGATGAAGAGATGTGCGGCGGGGGTGCCTTTGAGAGCCTGCACAGCGGCCGTCTCGTGAACGACGGTTCGGATTTTGTCCGCAGCGTTCGTGTAGAGCGCGCGGGCTTGCTGGAATGAGCGTTGCGCCGCTGCATTGTTGCCGGCGCGCAGGTCAAGCAGCCCGAGTCCCTCATAAATCACCGGGCTCTTCAACCGCTTTGCCGCCGCGGCGAGCGTGGCATCGGAGCCTCCGGGCTTTGCCCACGCTTCGACGCCGGCGCGGTAGGCATCCCATTCGTCGGTAGCGACCGTTTTTCCCTCGGCCCGGAATCGGAATGGGCGATAAAGCGGATCGCCGACCCACGTGGTCATCCATGAAAGGAAACGGACGGACATGTGGCCTGCTTCGGCAAAGGTGAAACCCTCGGCAAGCCTGCGTTCGAAGACGTTCAGATGCGGCGTGAGTGTGAGGTAGGGTTCATACACGTTGCCCATCGTCGCGGCCGCGCCGCGCGCGATGAACGGGCCGCACCAGTTGCGTTCCGCGGTCCGGATGGAGTCGGCGCTGAACGAGTGGATGTGGACGGCGATTGCGCCGGGCACAAATTTAAAGCCTCCCTGTGTGAACGGACCGTGCAGGAATTCGTTGTACCAGCCGAGGTAGAGCGCGCACTTGCGCATCGGATACGACTCGGGGAACAGCGCGGGGCCATTGTCGAGAATCACAGGCATGCCGTCCGCGCGGAGGTGTTCTGCAAGGTCGAAGAGCCAGCGATCCGCCTCGAGTAATCCGCCGACTCGCGGATCGTTTTCCGGCAGTCCGCGAGCGTCGACGTAAGCGAAGCCACGGAGCCCGGTTTTCTCCGCAGCAATTGTGTCGGTGATCATCCTCCGCACGTCGCTCGCAGTCGGCCCGTCGAGCCGCGCAACGAGAAGCTGGCTGGTCATCTCCGTTTTGTGAAAAGACGTGGTCTCCTTGAAGTAGGGATTTTTCAAGACGCCGGAAATGCGGCGCGACCAGAGCCCGAGAATGCTGAGTTCCGAATCCACGGACGCTGCGTTCTGTTGCACGATTTCCGCAGGCGTGCCTTCGATGACATCGCCCTCGTAATCGGCGGTCGTGTGGGCGATCTTAAGCGGGATACCGCGGATGATTGCGGCGAAGCGGATTTTTGTCTCCTCCACCATTCCGGCTTCGGTGGGTTCGGGGCGCAGCTTCCAAAGCCCGCGCTCGGCGAGGATTTTCCGGAGCGGATCGGCGATGGTTTCATCGTACTCGCGACGCGTGATTTCCTCGCGGCCGGATGTTTTTAGCGCGATGAGATTTCCGCGGGGGATGTTGCGTTGCTCCACGTAGAAGCTCGCGAGACCCGCGGAATCGAGGTCGTTTTCGTTGAAGATGACGATCGTTTGCGCGGCCAGCTCTGCGTCGCCGAGGATTTCCGGTTTTCCCGCCGGCACGGCGCCGGTTTTGGGCTCCTGCGCGGAGACGCAGAGAATCGTGGCGAGGAGTGGAATGATGAAGCGGTTCATAGGCGGATTTTGAGGCCGTCGTAGGCGACCCAAACTGGACCGGGAAGCGAGCGGCCGAGCTCGGCGTGGCAAAGGTCGTGGCAGAGATGGGTGAGCCACGTTTGCGGCGCGTCAATGCGTTCGGCAACGGCGAGTGCCTCTTCGACGTTCATGTGTGTTCTGTGAGGCTTGTGACGCAGAGCATCCAGAATAAGGACCTCCACGCCGTCGATGAGGTCCATCACCGGCGGCGGCACTTCCTTGCAGTCGCTGAGATAGGCGGCAAGTTTGCGCCCGCGCCGGGTGAACAAATAGCCGAAAGTTGTGACCCGGCCGTGAGGAACGGGGAGGGGAGTGATAGTCGTTTCGCCCAGTGTAAATGGTCCGCTCACGATGTGTGGCTCGGGGCGGAGATATCCGAGCGAGCGCGGGTCGTCCTCAAAGGCAAATGCGAAAACGCGGCGAATCGTGGCCATGGTTTCGTCCGAGGCGTACACGGGCAGTTTTTGTCCGCCGAAGCAAAACGGGCGCAGGTCGTCGAATCCCATCACATGATCCGTGTGGGCGTGGGTGAAAAGCAGCGCGTCCATGCGGCGGATATTTTCGCGGAGGGCCTGCGCGCGGAAGTCCGGTCCGGCGTCCACACCCCAGGCGCACTCCGGCGTTTCGCAGTAAATGGAGGCACGCGTGCGCTTGTCGCAGGGGTCGTGCGACTGGCAGACTGGACAATCGCATCCGATGAGCGGGATGCCGAGCGATGTGCCGGTGCCGAGGAATGTGAGTGCGAAATCTGACATGAAGCGCTTATCCATCAACTGGCTGGGCGATTCGTTCAATCATGAATCGGTGAAATGGCGGGTCTGTCGCTGTTCGCTTCGGCTGTTTGCGAAATTCGCGTTGACGCAGTTTTTTGAACCACTACCTTCCCCCGCCGCTAGCTGAACAAACCTTAATCGAAAAACCGCACAACCCACGTTGTATGCTGATTTTCAGCGCACGACGGGGGTTTTTTAGCCTATGGCCACTGAACTTTCCTACGTCCTTCTTACACCTTACACGATGCGCAAAAGCCGCACCGGAGGCATCATTTCGCGCCTGATCTCGCGTACCGGCCTCGATCTCGTCGCCGCGCGCGTTTTCACGCCCGGTGCTGAGCTGACGGAGAAGTACGCGGCGGGAATCGTCACTGATTCCGACCTGAGCCACCGTGCCGCGCAGGAACTTATTCAAAAGTATGTTCGCACGCACTTTTCGGCAGTCGAGGAGGGCACGAAACCCCGCGTGATCGTGCTGGTTTTCCGGGGTGAAGACGCGGTGAAGAAAATCAAGGAATGTGTCGGTCACATTCTCAATGAGCGCACGGCTGGCGAGACCATCCGCGACACATATGGCGATTACATCACGGACGCCCAGGGCAACGTGACGTATTTCGAGCCCGCTGTGCTGGCTCCTCCGGATGGAGCGAGTGCCGAGCGTGACCTGAAGCTGCTTGCGGAATACTCAGACAAGGACGGCGGAATTCTGGATCAAGCCATCCAATTCCCGAAGGGAGCAAACGTCGAAAAGACGCTCGTGCTTATCAAGCCCGACAATTTCCGATTCCCGAATGCGCGCCCCGGCGGAGTCATCGATTTGTTCAGCCGCACGGGTCTCTACATCATCGGCATGAAAGTGCACCACATGAGCTGCGCGCAGGCTGAGGAGTTTTATGGTCCTGTGCTTGCGGTGCTGCAGGACAAGCTGCGCGGCCGCGCGGCGAGCATTGCAAAAGAAGCGCTGGAGCCGAAGTTTGAGGTGAAGTTCACACCGGAACAAGAGAAGGCCCTCGGCGATTTGCTCGGACCGATTACGGGGCGCGAGAACTGGGAGGATATCGTGGAGTTCATGAGCGGTCGCCGCCCAAGCGAATGCCCGGCGGACCTTCGGAACGCACCGGGAACGGCCAAGATCGTCGCTCTGATTTACCAAGGCGTGGACGCGGTCGCCAAGATCCGCGAGGTTCTCGGGCCCACCGACCCGTCGAAGGCTCCCCACGGCACCATCCGCCGCGAGTACGGCCAGAGCATCATGGTCAATGCTGCCCACGCAAGCGACGCGCCCGAAAACGCTGTCCGCGAAACCGGCATCATCCAGATTAACGAAAACAATTTCCGCACGCTCATCGAAGCGTGGTTCGCAACGAAGTAATACAAACACCAACACACACAAAGCATGTCACTCGCACAACGCGCCACCATCCTTACACCATCCCTCACTCTTGGAATCGACAGCAAGGCCAAGGCAATGAAAGCCGAAGGCATCGACGTCTGCAGCTTTGCCGCAGGCGAACCCGATTTTGACACGCCGGACCACATCAAGCAGGCGTGCATTTCGGCGATCAATGCCGGAATGACCAAGTATACCCCGAGCGCAGGCATTCCGGAATTGCGTCAGGCAATCAGCCAGAAATTCAAAGCTGAGAACAACCTCGACTACCCTGCCGGCCAGATCATCGTCAGCAACGGTGCGAAGCACTCATGCCTGAATGCAATTCTCGCATGCGTGGGCGAGGGCGACGAAGTCATCATCCCGGCTCCTTATTGGCTGAGCTATCCGGAAATGGTCCGCCTCGCTGGCGGCGAGCCCGTGATTGTTCAGACCACCGAGGAGAACGGTTGGAAGATGACGGCGGACGAGTTTCAAGATGCCATGTCGCCCCGCACAAAGATGGTCATTTTGAACAGCCCAGGCAATCCGACCGGTGCCGTTTACACCGAGGCGGAGCTTCGCGCGATTGGGGAAGTCGCTCTCGGAGAGGATATTCTCATTCTCAGCGATGAGATTTACGAGAAGCTCACTTATGACGACGTAAAGCATGTCTCCATCGCGAGCCTCAGCAAGGAGCTCTACAATCTCACCATCACGATCAATGGCTTCAGTAAAGCATATGCGATGACCGGCTGGCGCCTTGGCTATCTCGGTGCGCCCGAGCCAATTGCAAAGGCGATTGACGCCATCCAGAGCCACAGCACAAGCGGATGCACGAGCTTTGCGCAAAAGGGTGCGCTCGCGGCGTTGACCGGCGACCAGAGCGCTGTCGAAGACATGCGCGCTGAGTTCGATATCCGCCGCCAATACATGGCAGACCGGCTTTCGAAGATCCCGAAAATCTCGGTGGTAATGCCGCAAGGGGCATTTTACGTCCTCGCGAACATCAGCGCGTTTGGACTGAATTCGACCAACTTCTGCGACCGCTTGCTGAGCAAGCACCACGTCGCAATCGTCCCTGGCATCGCGTTTGGCGACGACCGCACGGTCCGCCTGAGTTACGCGACCAGCCTCGATATCATCAAGAAGGGCCTCGATCGTATCGAAGAGTTCTGCAAGAGCCTATAAGGCGTTAATTGTAGATGGTTTATAAGGAGCCTGACGTCCAGAGAATGGGCGTCAGGCTTTTGTTTTCCGGGAATATGGATCCGCGACGATTCATGAAAAGCAAACACCCGGCTGACGCTGAGGCCAGCCGGGTGCTGTAATTCTTTTATTATCCGCAGTGAAGCGGAAGGTTACGCCTTAGTTGAAGGGCGACCAGAAGCTCGCAGGAGCGACGGTCGAGAGGGCGTTGAAGGTTGCGGTCGCAACGCGGGGCACCGTGTCCACCGGATTGATGGTGAAGTTGTTGCCGAGGATGTCTGCGCCACCCGAGGTCTCCAGACGGCTGCCCGCCTTGAGGTAGTTACGGATGTCGGTCCAGTTCACAGCGGCACCGCCGGACTTGTTGTTCTCGATCGCATACTGGTCGATGGCTGCGTCGATCATGCGGAGGTCCTGAAGAACCTGCGTGGCCTGCGCACGGCGGCGGCTACGGAGGAAGTTCGGGACGGCAATCGCTGCGAGCAGCGCGATGATGGCGACGACGATCATGATTTCG
>SXGQ01726427.1_pt1 | contig 11680 bp, 9 predicted proteins | sample 3178371 | NCBI WGS metagenome assembly SXGQ01 (sample SAMN11356859, study PRJNA531348) | freshwater metagenome | isolation source: freshwater sample F1-20 | place: China: Fuxian Lake, Yuxi | collected 2017-12-25 | reverse complement strand
GAACACAGCGGAGGGGAAACCAATGGGCACCTGCGCTCAGATAACGTCTGCGAGCGCCTCCGAACACCCCAAATGAATTCCTAAACCATGTGCGGTGGTTCGAGTCCACTCGGGGGCACCACAAACTGAAAGCAGTGTTGCCCGATGGCCAATCTCACCGACGTCGGTGAACACGACAACTGGCGTTGCTGGTTATGCGATGAACCCGTCGACCCCGACATGTCGGTGAACGATTCACGCGGACCCAGCATCGATTCACTCACCACGAAGTCGAAGAGTAAGGGCAAGAGCCCCACAAACATCTTCGGAATAGAGCGCCTGGCTCATCGTGATTGCAACACAAAGAAGGGCGCTATCGCTCCTGTTGTGGAGTGGCCCGATCATCTCTTCGTCGTAGATCCTGCACCAATCATCGGAAGCGTTGAACGTCTCTCCCGCAAAGGTGGCCGCGAGGTCGTTGCTCGGTGCCCTTCGGAACAAGACGCTGATGACGCTTCGGCATGGCTCCTTGATCGCCTCACCCGACTCATACCCAGCGCAACGTTTGAAACAACTATCGAATCAGGCGGAGGCCAGTACCTCCTGCTGCTTAGGGCGGCCACCGATTACCGATGACCGCCCTTGAGCACGCTGAGAGAGCGCCGTAGCGCCGGGAACTACTGACCAGCTTGTGAGATGCGGTTCGAATCGAGCTTGGCTCGGTCAACTACCGGACCAGTGAGCTTGATGAGGTACTTCGGGTCACACGCCTGCGTACCAATCGTGGTCGGAAGCACCTGTTGGTACTTCGTGCCTGTCAGTTTCACGATGAGACCACAGTCACCAGGAATGTTGGCGCCAGGATTGGTTGGCGACTGCAGACCGCCAGCGTCATAACTCGTGACCTTTTTGAGTTCGCCGATTACGCAAACGCTTGTGAGATTCGCACCGCAGGTCTTTACACCTTGCGCCCACAGCAAGAACGCAGCAGTTGCCTGAGCACTCAAAAGCCCAGTAGTTGCGTTGTTCGCCTTCATGATCTCGAGATACTTTGCCACTGCCGGGATCTTGTCGGCCTGATCGAACGGGAAGTACGTCATACGTACATAAACGTTGTCGCCATTGCCAGAGGTGTTCCAATTCGCGAAGTTTGAATCGTAAAAGTTCGCTTCAAGCATCCACTTCGGGTTGTACCCAATCGCTTTCGCAGCGTCGAGCACATTCTGGAAGTTTGGATTCGGTGAACCGGAGAAATACACAACTTCGGCGCCGCAGTCCTTCAATCGCTGAAGGAACGGAGTCCAGTTGGATTCACCACCGATGTTGTACACCTGATCACAAGAGAGGAATGTCCAACCTGCTTGCTTGTACGCGATGACTGCCTTCTCGGTTGAATCCTGAGTGGCCGCGTAGTTTGCGTACATCGTTGCGGCCTTCTTCACTACCTCTGGATACGTTTCGGCAAAGATGAATGCGTTTGCTGCACCGTAGTAATCAGCCGGATTCGGCGAGGGCTGCACCATCATCGGCCCATTCGCGAATTGCGGTGACACCGTGTAGGTCGGAACCGAGGCAAGGTTGCATCCGACTCGCACCTTTTCCTGAGCCGAATCGAGCGACCAGCCCTGACCAACAAGCATGAAGACCTGAGAACATGCTTCCGTCATGACATTCGAAACATTCATGATTGCGGCGTCGTAGTACTTGCCAACAACCTGACGTCCGTTGATGCCGCCTTGATCGTTGCACCACTTGATCATGGCCTTCATTGCGTCGGACATTTCTTTGTTCAGGCCAGGAGCGCCGGCGTAACCAGCGTCATCGCCGTAACCGATGGTGATTGAAGTGTCGGTGACACCTTGCTGGGTCGCACCCCTTGCGTCACCTGTGCCGCAAGGCGAATCAAGCGTGCCGAAGCTCGATGAGGTCGACTTTGCTGTGGTGTTGGTGCTTCCATCCGATGAATCGGATCGGCCGCCGCCGCAAGCGGCAGCAAAGATGCTGAGCACGGCGACGAGCGCCACAACCAACACTGCGGCACGCGGCCTACGCGAATGTTTTCCTGCACTCATGAACTTCCCCCTTGATTTCCAAAGGCTGAGGGTAGCCCTCGGGATCCCGATACGCAGAGAGATTCGAGCCGATGTTCAACGTGGTGACGGGTCTCAAGCCTTTGGCGGCAAAACCGACAAGGGCGGCCACCAGTTTCCCGGTGACCGCCCTTGATCAGTTCTGCAGAAGCGCCGAAGCGCTGAGTTTTACTGCGCTACCTGCGAAACGCGATTGGCGTCGAGCTTGGCTGCATCAACCACTGGGCCAGTAACGCTGCCGATGAACTTCGGCGAGCATTCCATCTGTGCCTTGGTTGACGGAGCCACCTGGATGTACTCAGTTCCCTTGAGCTGGACAAGCATGCCGCAGTCGGGGGGAAGGTTTGCGCCCGGGTTGGTGTTGGAATGAAGTCCGCCGCCGTCCCATTCATTGATGGCCTTGAGCTTTCCCATCACGCAATCGCTGGTGAGGGTGCTTCCGCACTCCTGTGCAGCCGATGCCCAAAGGAGGAAGTTCGTGGTGGCCTGCGCACCAAGAAGGCCCGTCTTGCCGCCCGAAGCCTTGAGGAGATCAAGGTATTGCTGAACGGCGGGGTGTTCCGAAGCCTGCTCAAACGGGTAGAACGCCATGCGCACGTACACGTTGTCGGCATTGCCAGATGTGTTCCACTTCGCGAAAGTTGGATCATAGAAGTTTGAATCTGTGTACCACTTCGGCGTGAAGTTGATGGCCTTTGCGGCATCAAGAACGTTCTGGAAGTTTGGAGCAGGTGAACCAGAGAAGAACACGACCTCTGCGCCACAATCCTTCAGACGCTGAACGAACGGCGTCCAGTTGGACTCGCCGCCGATGTTGTAGGTCTGTTCGCAGTCAAGGAAGTTCCAGCCTGCGACCGTGAACGAAGTCTTGGCCTTGTCGGTGGAGTCCTTGGTTGCTGCATAGTTAGCGGTGAAGATTGCTGCCTTCTTCACTGCGTCGGGGAAAAGACCGGCGAGCTGGTAAGCACCGGCAAGCGGGGTCTTGTCAATCGGGTTCGGGACGGCCTGCACCATGAGGGGACCGTTGGCGAATGCAGCGCTCACCGAATAGGTGGGAACTGAGGCCATCTTGCAACCAAGACGGGTCTGTTCCTGCACTGAATCGAGCGAGAAGCCTTGGCCAACAAGCATGAAGACCTGCGTGCAGGCTTCGGTCATGCGGTTGTTGGCTTCCATGATTGCTGCGTCGTAGTACTTGCCCGTGATCTGACGACCGTTAATGCCACCCTGATCGTTGCACCACTTGATCATGGCCTTCATTGCGTCGGACATTTCTTTGTTCAGGCCAGGAGCGCCGGCGTAACCAGCGTCATCGCCGTAACCGATGGTGATTGAAGTGTCGGTGACACCTTGCTGGGTCGCACCCTTTGCATCACCTGTGCCGCAAGGCGAATCAAGCGTGCCGAAGCTCGATGAGGTCGACTTTGCTGTGGTGTTGGTGCTTCCATCCGATGAATCGGATCGGCCGCCGCCGCAAGCGGCAGCAAAGATGCTAAGCACGGCGACGAGGGCCACAACCAACACTGCGGTACGTGTGCGGCGCTTGGGTCGGCTGTTCACCGACGCAGTTTCATTGCCTTTAGGCACTGATTTCCCCTTTGTAGATAACTGGAATCCCGACAAACGTCGGACGGTTCACTCGGTAGAGCAAGCAGAACCGGGACTACGGCGCACTCGAACGAATGCATGGTGGGTCATTACAACCCCCCGGTGCCGCCACCGAAGCGGCGACCGGGAACGACGTTACTGTCCCTATTCGGAAGTGACAAGCGTCATGCCCTGAAAGAGTTGGGGTTTGAGCAATCCCGGGCCCCACTAGCACTTAGGCGTCTTCGAGTTCTGGCCATTCGCCAGGATGAGGCGCTTCTTGTGACTCCAGATCGGGCAGGAAGACGAACGCTGCGATCGATCCGAAGAGAGCAACCCCGGCACAAACGAAGCATGCAAGGCGCATTCCTTGCATGAAGGAGTCTGATGCCGCCGTTTCGAACAACTGCTTCACCTCGTCAGGAGCTTGGGACGCCACGATGATTGCTGCAGCCATTGATGCCTTGGCGGCTGCAACAGCATCGGCGGGAACCTGCGGGAACTTCGTGAGGAATTCACCAATTTTGGGTGCGTAGACCGAAGCGAACACGCTTCCGACAACGGCTACTCCGAGGGTTCCCCCAACTTCACGCGTGGTGTCGTTGACTGCTGCGCCAGCGCCCGCCTTCTCCTTCGGCAGCGAGGACATAACAGCGGCCGTCGATGGAGACGTCACGAGTGAGAGTCCGGTTGCGATGAACGCCATCGAAATCACCACTGGCCCGAAGTACGCGGTATCGGCGTCGCAAAAACCAATGATGATGAACCCGATCATCATCGAAAGCAGACCAGTACCAACGACGCGACGCGGTCCAAATTTCAGCGCCAAACGTGCAGCATTTGGCGCAGTGATTGCGGCGAAGATTGCAAACGGCAAGGTGTGTAGGCCCGCCGACAAGGTTGAGTAACCGCGCACGAACTGGAAATACTGCGTGACGATGAAGATGAACCCGAAAAGGGTGAAGAATGCCGCTGCGATAGCGCCAGCAGCCGCGCTGAAGCGCGCAATGCGAAACACGCGGACATCGAGCAACGGATTTTCGCGACGAAGCTCGTACCAAACGAAGAACGCCAGCAGCATCGCCGAACCGATGAATCCACCGAACGTCCTAAACGATGTCCAACCAGCATGCGGTCCTTCGATCACGGTGTAGACGAGAAGGCCAATAGCAAGGATTGATGTAACCGTTCCGACCCGATCGAACGCACCAGCATCGGGATCTTTCGATGAAGGCACGAGAAACCAACCGGCAAGTAGTGCAATCGCAACAATGGGAACGTTGACAAGAAAGATCGAACCCCACCAGAAGTGCTCGAGAAGCAAGCCGCCGGTGACGGGTCCGAAAGCGACCGCCATCCCGGAAACCGCTGACCATGCACCGATCGCCTTCGCTCGTTCGGTTGGATCAGTAAAGACATTGGTGAGAATCGCAAGCGTTGCAGGAAAGACCAGCGCCGCGCCGATACCCATTGCTCCACGAGCCGCGATGAGTTGGCCTGAACTGGTCGCGAATGCTCCCCAAACGGACATCGCGGCAAAGATCACGAGCCCAATTTGCATCGTCCCTTTTCGACCGAGACGATCGCCAAGTCCACCTGCGGCAAGTAGCAAACCAGCAAAGACCAAGCTGTAGGCGTCGACGATCCATTGGAGTTGCGTCGTGGTCGCTCCCAGATCCCGACTGAGCGTAGGCAGTGCCACGTTCACGATCGTGTTATCGACGACAACCAGAAACACGCTTAGCGCAAGGACAACGAGAATCCACCAACGACGGCGGTAGACGGTTTCAGAATTCATCGGGAGCTCCAGAGAAGGACGGTCGAGGAGACAAACTATAGAACAATGATCCATAGAAGTGGAACGTTGACCTATAGTCGCTTTATGGCTATGGCAAAACGCTCCACCTCAGCGCCCCTACGCCACCGGACCCCCTCCCTAGAGGTCACGAGTTCGATTGTTGAGGCGGCGCTCGCAATCATCGGGTCTGATGGGCCTGACTCAGTGACAGTGCGTCGTCTTGCGTCCGAAGCCGGCGTCGCACCCATGAGCATCTACAACCACTTCGGCGATATGCACGGCGTTTTCGATGCCGTGTTCGAGTATGGATTCACCGAACTGGCCGAGGCCTTACGTGCGTCGACAACCTCCAGCCACCCCGTCCTTGCGATTCAAGAAATGGGAGGGGCCTATCGACGCTTCGCTCTTGAGAACCCCGACACTTACGCCGTCATGTTTCTTCGCGTGGTTCCCGGTTTTGAGGCCTCTGACGAATCATTTCTGGCTGCGGCTCACTCTTTTGAGGAATTGAGCACTGCAGTGCAACGGGCGATCGACACTCAGCACTTTCTCCCCGGAGATGCTGCGATCGTGGCTCAGGAAATCTGGGCAGCCTGTCATGGTGCGGTCGCGCTAGAGATTCTTGACATGGGCGCGTTCGCCGATCCAACTGAGACGTACAACGCGCTTTTGGTTTCGCTGCTGCGCGGTCTTTTACTCAATCCAGCGGAATCTGCAGTACTCGCCTAACACCAGGCTCGAGTTCGGTGATGTGGCCTTTGCCATGTTCGTCTTCAGCCAAGACAACACTGCCTGCTGGCAACATTCGAGTTTCGCCGTCACTTGCGGTGATCCGAACCCAGCCGTCAAGAAACACGACGAACTGCCGACGCGGAGCGTTGTGTGGTGCAGGTACCTGATCAACCGCCTGCACCGTTAGGAACTGCACTCGGCTGACATTGACTCCGGGCGAGACCCACAGTTCGGCGACTCCACGTTCGGCGGGATTCACAACGCGATCGAGGGTCACTTCTTCAATGTGGCTCTCACCATCAACGTCCGCCCAAATTCGCAAGTAGTCCATCACTTGGGGATGCCACCCGTGATGTGTGAATCAAAACTCCACATGTCGTACACGACCTCAGACCAGCCCGAGCCAACCTGCGACTGTCTGCACCAGCACGACTACCGCGAGAATCGCAATCACAACAACACAAACGAGCGCAGCTGCTTTGAGCTTGGGCCCGTTTGCCGCATTACCGAGAACAGATCGACGGTTCGCCAAGATCAAAATGAAAATCAGAATGATTGGCGTGATCAGACCGTTAACCACCTGCATATTGATCAGCAGTGAAATGAGATTGCCCGGCAACAACGCTACCGAGGCGCCGATGACGATGAGTGCAGTGAACAGACCCATAAAGAGCGGTGCTTCACGAAAGGTCTTTGACACCGATCGTTCAACACCGACTGCTTCAGCGACGGCATAGGAAGTCGCCAACGGCACCACCGCTGCCGCAAGCGCCGAGGCACCGAGGAGACCAATACCAAACAGGATTTGCGCGGCCGAACCAGCAACAGGTTCAAGCGCTTGGGCGGCTTCCTTGGCCGATTCAAGTGGACCGGAACCACCAATTGCCGCCGCGGTCGCAATGATGATGGCCATCGAAATGACGTTGGCGAATAGTGCACCAGTAATGGTGTCGATTCGCACCATCCGATACTCCTCTGGCCCACTGCCGCTATCGGCGACAGCGGCTGCTTGATACAGCTGCATGTACGGAGTGATGGTCGTACCGATAAGCGCAACAACCAAGAAAAGGAATTCTTTCGTTCCCAGCAGGTGTGGAATAAAGGTGTTGCTAGCGACCTCGCCCCAATCTGGCTTTCCGAGAATTGCCGCAATGGGGTAGGTAATGAACGCGAGACCAAGAAGCAGAAAGACTCGCTCGGCGTATCGGTAGTTCCCAAAAACGACCACCGCCCAAATGGCAACAGCGCCAATCGGAATCGAGATGTAACGCGAAACACCAAACAATTCGAATGCCGCACCGATGCCAGCGAACTCCGAGACCACAAGGCCAAGGTTTGCAATGAGCAAACAGACAATGGCGAATGCCGACGCGCGCAATGGGAACTGTTCGCGAATGAGCGACATCAAGCCTTCGCCGGTATGAGCACCAAGGCGCGCCGACATTTCCTGGACGATGACCAGCGCAATCGTGACAAGCAACATCACGAAGAGTGTTCGGTACCCAAACTGGGAACCCGCCGAGGCATACGTGGCGATGCCGCCCGCGTCGTTGCCCGCATTGGCGGCAATAAGCCCTGGGCCAAGAACCGCGAGCCACACCATCCAGCGTCGACGTCGTTTGGGCGCAGGGGCTCGCGCTCCAGTTGACTTCACGGGGTCCTTGATCGGCTCGGTCATGACAACTCAGTTCAGGCGAGCAATCGCGTGAAAGGTCGACGGTTGGACTCATGCTGGGGAATAAGCGCATCAACAACATCATCAGCGAGAATTCGACCGATTGGTCGGCTTTGTTCGTCGACAACAACGATCGATGATCCACGATTCTCTACAAACGACTCAATGACGTCTTCGATGGGCGCTTCAACAGTGACAGTCACTGGCCACGGCGATCCGATAAGCGAACGAAGCGTGTCGTCGGGGCTGGCCATAAAGAGATCGATCATCAAGATGTCGTCGAGAAGTGTTCCGTCACCGTCAAGAACCAGAACGGACTCGAGTCGGGCAATGTCTTCTGCTTCTTCAAGGCGCTGACGAGCTTCGGCAACGGTGAAATCGGCGTCGAACATAAACAGCGCGGTTGTCATGAGGCCACCGGCGGTTTCTTCGTCGTAACCCACCAATCGAACCAAGACTTCGGCGTCTTCCTTGTCCATCACCGCCAAAAGTTCTTCACGGGTTTCGTCGTCAAGATCGCGCAGTGCCTCGGCCGCCTCGTCGGGCTCCATCTCGGCCAGCAACGACGCCGCCTGTTCTGGATCGGCATCTCGAAGGAGAACCGCGAGTTCATCGGGTTCCATTTCCTCAAGTGCATCGGCAGCCGTCTCGGCATCGAGGGCGGCGAGAAGCTCCTGACGCTGCGATCGACCGAGTTCTTCAAGAAGGTCAGCAAGTTCGCCGGGGCGAAGTCGGCGGAGTTCACTATTGGCACGACTCAAGCGCACAGGTTCACCGGGATCGGAGAATGGCTGAATCGCGGCCCAGTCGATGACCCGATCAGGATGGGGACGCACTCTCCAACGAGCAGGACCAAGTCGACGCACCAAGGTGGAGAAGCCAACGTCAGCCCCCACCAATCGGTAGCCGCCACCGACGCGCGCAAGAAACAGATCTGCGGCACGAAAGACGCGTACACCGTCGACATCGACCATCTGGTGATCGATTACGTCGTCGACGAGTTTCACTTCATTGTCGCGTCGCGCGAAATCGCGAAGATCCACCTTCGCTGAACGCAGCACGATGCGACGTTGTTCAAGTTCGCCGATCTTGTCGGCTGAAACCCACGTGAGCTGACGACCAACGCGAACAACAAGGCCAGTGAGCGGCGGGTACGGCTCGCCTTCCCAACGAACAACGAGGTCAACAAGCCGTCCCACTTCGATACCCGATGAATGCACGACTGGCGCGCCAGTGAGTCCCGACACAGAGAGAAGGGAATCAGCAACTGCCTCGAGGGCGAGAAGGCGCTTTGTTCGTTGCTTGCGGCGCTGCGCTATGGCACGCGGGGCATTGAGTGTCTGCGGCATGGCGGTCTCCGGGAGTGGGAAATGGACGGACTACGCCATCTCCACCTCACGGTCCGCGACATACGAGGACTACTAGAGAGACATGGAGAAGGCGACACACGACGGAAAGCGTGTACTTGGGGGCTCGCTAGCTGGCATGTGGGTCACCTCCTCGAGATATCAACGCCGACCATTGGTCGACCTCACAGGCACCTTTCTACCATCTGAGGCCCGGAAGTTCCCCATTGGATTTTCCAGGCATCATGAATTCGCCTGTCGTTCACGCTTCGTTCGCTGTCGGGCAGGATGGAGAGATGGCAACTGCACCAGTGATCCTGCTCCCCCCGTCCGAAGGTAAAGCCGAAGGCGGATCAGGCCAACAACTTCGAATCGCCAATCTTTCGTTCTCGCAACTTGAACAACATCGCACAACGCTTCGCGCAGCACTCGGCGCAGCGATGAAGGGTAACGAAGCTGGACGTGCGAAATTGCTTGGCGTCAAGGGCAAAGCACTCGCGGCCGCGACGAGCGCGAATCTTGATGTGCTGACGTCAGCGACAATGCCCGCGATTGAGCGTTACACCGGTGTGCTGTACGACGCGCTCGATGTCGCATCGCTCTCAACCCGAGATCGGAAACGACTCAACAAACAGGTCTTGATCTTCAGCGGGCTCTGGGGAGTTGTCCGACCCGACGACATGATCCCGGATTACAAGTTGAAGATGGGAGCAACACTTGCACCTGTCGGAAAGTTGTCGACGTGGTGGCGCGAACCGCTGACTGCTGCGTTAGCGCCAACAGTGAGCGGCACTGTGGTGTGGAACTTGTTACCTAAGGAGCACGACAATGCATGGGCGCCACTCTCCCCCGCGCACGCCGAAACAACTCCAAGTGCAGTCCTGTCAGTGAAGTTCCTTGATGAAGGTAAAACCGTCAAAGGAGAGCGCACCTTCACGACGGTCAACCACTGGAACAAGTTGCTGAAGGGAGCGCTTGTTCGATTCATCCTTGAAACCGGCGCCGATGACCCCAAAGCCCTTGCGAAGTTTCGCCATCCCGAGGGCTACCGCTACGACCGAAGCCTCACAGAGACAACGCAGGCTGGCACTGTCGTGAGCATGGTGCGCCCGGTGCGCTGAGCCGTAACGCTGATCCGCCCGTATCGTGGGGGGATGGCCGGTTCGATAAACGCTTCGCCGCTTGACCGCCTCGATCTTCCGATCGAGGGAATGACTTGCGCAGCATGTGCGACTCGGATCGGCAAAGGCCTGAGCAAGATCGACGGGGTCTCTCAAGCCGATGTGAATCTTGCTGCCGCACGAGCCACGGTGCACTTCGACCCGACCGTGACGAATCGAGCCGAATTCGCAGAAAAGATCGAGTCGCTTGGGTACCACGTTCCCGAGGTTGACCGCCGCGACGAAGCCGAGGCGGAGTACACCCACACTCTTGGAATTCGCCTGCTTGTTGCGGTCGTTCTCACTGTGCCAACCGTGCTCATCTCGATGGTTCCACCACTGATGTTCACCAACTGGCAGTGGGTTGCCTTCGCCCTCAGCACTCCGGTTGTGTTTTATTGCGGTTGGGGATTCCATCGAGCAGCGCTCATCAACCTTCGGCATGGCACCGCAACCATGGACACGCTGGTTTCGATGGGAACGCTCGCCGCCTGGGCGTGGTCCACCGTCGCGCTGTTCTTCTTGCAGGCCGCCGACCAGAGCTCGGACTCGATGGGTGGCATGGCGGGGATGTCTTCTAGTGACACCGCTCATGTGTATTTCGAAACTGCGGGCGTCATCATCTCCCTGATTCTTTTGGGCAAATGGTTCGAAGCGCGAGCACGTCGCCGTTCTGGCGATGCGTTGCGCAAACTCGCGGAACTCGGGGTGAAGACTGCACGTCTTGAAGACGGCACTGAAATCCCGCTTGAAGAACTTGTTGTTGGCATTCGATTTGTGGTTCGTCCCGGCGAGAAAGTCGCCACCGATGGAACTGTGGTTGAAGGCCATTCCGCTATCGACATGTCGATGATCACGGGCGAACCCGTGCCTGTTGAAGTTGGACCTGGCGACGAAGTTGTCGGCGCAACCATCAATGCAAACGGCCACCTTGTTGTCGAAGCGACCCGCATTGGCAATGACACTGCGCTCGCCCAAATTGTGCAACTTGTTGAAGACGCTCAAGGGTCGCGTGCTCCGATTCAGCGTCTCGCCGATCGAGTTGCCGGCATTTTCGTTCCAATCGTGTTTGCCATTGCGATCGCCACCATCATCGGCTGGACGGTTACCGGGAACTCCGTACAAGACACATTCTCTGCTGCAGTTGCTGTTCTCATTATCGCTTGCCCTTGCGCACTCGGGCTGGCGACACCAACCGCCATCATGGTGGGCACCGGACGCGGCGCCCAGTTGGGCATCATCATCAAAGGCGGCGAGGTTCTCGAACAAACACGACGTGTCGACGTTGCAGTGCTCGACAAGACCGGCACGCT
>SXGQ01395509.1_pt1 | contig 11680 bp, 8 predicted proteins | sample 3178371 | NCBI WGS metagenome assembly SXGQ01 (sample SAMN11356859, study PRJNA531348) | freshwater metagenome | isolation source: freshwater sample F1-20 | place: China: Fuxian Lake, Yuxi | collected 2017-12-25 | reverse complement strand
CGCTTGTGTGAATGGGGCGAAGAGGTCAGCAACAATGCCATTGAGGTTTACATCCACCGGCTGCGCAAGAAAATTGAAAAAGGCCCCATCCGCATTGCCACCGTGCGCGGGCTGGGCTACTGCCTCGAGAAGATACCCTGAGGTGCCTGCCTTTGGCTTTTTCGGGGCCATGAGCACACGCTCGACCACCCGGAAGGCGCGCGCATGAAACTGTTCAAGCGCGATCGCCGCAGCCTTTTCGGCGAGATTCTCGACTGGATGCTCACGCCGCTGCTCCTGCTGTGGCCCATCACCCTGGCTCTGACCTGGCTGGTGGCGCAAAACACGGCGGGCAAGCCTTTTGACCGCGCGCTCGAGCACAGCGTCAACGCCTTGAGCCAGTTGGTCATGGTGCGCGAGGGGCGCGTGTCTTTTTCCCTGCCAGGCCCGGCGCGTGAAATCCTGCGCGCCGATGACAGCGACCAGATTTTTTTTCAGGTCCGCCGGGACAATGGCGACCTGCTGGCCGGCGAGTACGACCTGCCTTTGCCACAGGAGCCAGCCGGCTCGGACGGTCAGGTCAGGCTGCGCGAAGACATGATGCAAAGCAAGGAAGTGCGCGTGGCCTACCGCTGGACGGCGGTCAACACGCAGCCCCCCGAATGGGTATTGATCCAGGTGGCCGAGACGCTGGAAAAGCGCAAGACCCTGGCCGCCGAAATCGTCAAAGGTGTCATGGTGCCGCAATTCGTCACCTTGCCCTTGGCGGTGCTGCTGGTCTGGCTTGCGCTGGTGCGCGGCATCCGTCCCCTGGCTCAGCTGGAGCGGCGCATCCGCGCTCGCAAGGCCGACGACATGAGCCCCCTGGATGAAGGCTCCGTGCCCGAGGAGGTGTTACCCCTGGTGTCGTCGATCAATGACTTGCTCAGCCGGCTCAAGGTCTCCCTGAGCACGCAAAAGCGCTTTCTGGCTGACGCCGCGCATCAGCTCAAGACCCCTCTTGCGGGACTGAGAATGCAGGCCGATCTGGCGCAGCGTCAAGCCGATGCCGAGGAAGTCAAGAAATCGCTCAAGCAAATTGGGCTGTCCAGCGTCCGGGCGACCCACACGGTCAACCAGTTGCTGGCGCTCGCGCGCGCCGAGACCACGGGCCGCAGCCTGGCCAAGTCGCGCGTGGACCTGGTCGATGTGATCAGCGAGGCCATCCAGGAGTCGCTGCCCCGAGCTCTGGACAAGCAGATCGACCTGGGCTACGAAGGTCCGCAGCCCGGCCAGGAAGCCAGCGTGCTGGAGGGCAATGGCACCTTGCTCAAAGAGATGGTGCGCAATCTGATCGACAACGCCATCAAGTACACGCCCGAGGGCGGGCAAGTGACTGCGCGTTTGCTGGCCGACCCCTTCAGCGGCTCATTGACGCTGCTCGTTGAAGACACGGGTCCGGGCATTGCGCTCGCCGAGCGCGAGTTGGTGTTTCAGCCTTTTTACCGGGCGCTGGGCACCAATGTCGACGGCTCGGGCTTGGGGCTGGCCATCGTGGCCGAGATCGCACAGCAGCACGGCGGTGAAGTGAGCATCGACAGCTGCGCCCGGCCCGGCCCCTTGCCCGGCGCCCGGGTCATCGTGCGACTGCGCGGCCCGCAGTTGCCGACCTGAGCGGCTCGGCTTTGCTCGGCTCAGCTGCGGTCTCGTTGCGCCCAGGCCGCAGCGTGGATCTTTCAGCCCAGGTGCTTGCCGATCAGTCCAGCGAGCTCGAACATATTGGCCTGCGGCTTGCCAAACACCGGCAGCAGCTTGTCATCGGCATTGATCAGGCGCTTGTCCTTGGCGTCTTGCAGACCCTGGGCCTTGATGTAGTCCCACAGCGCCTTCATCACCTGCGGCCGGGCCACTGGAGCGTTGCCGATCACGGCAGCCAGCGCAGCACTGGGTTGCTTTTGTGAGGCTGCGCTGACCTGACGGGGGGCTTTGGTCGCAGCGCTTTTGGCCGCCGCTTTCTTGGCGGGGGCCTTGGCCACCGCGGCCTTTTTGGCTGGCGCTTTGGCCGTCACCGTTTTGCCCAAAGGCATTTTGGCTGTGCCGGAGGCGCTCTTGCGCGGCGGGTACTTGGACGGTGCAAATTCAAAGTTGACCTTGCCGGCCTCGGCATCCCAGGCCAGCATGGCCTTGAAGGCCCGGCGGGTGCGCGACGAGACAAACTTCTCGAGCATGTCCGTCTTGCCCGTGGCCAGCAGCTTTTGCATCTGCGCGCGCTCAACGGGTTGCTGCAGGATGATCTGTCCGCTCTTGAAGTCGCAGCTTGGGGTGGGCTGCTCGGCCGTCGGCACCGACTTTTCACAGATGTAGTTCTTGCCATGCTCGCGCACAGCTGCACCGCATTTGGGGCAGGGGCCCAGCGGCTCGCTGGCGCTCAGGTCCACCAATTCGCCGGTTTGCGCCGCATCCTCGTTGCCAAAGTCAAACTCGAGTTTGTAGTTCTTGCTCTCCTCGTCGAACTTGATGACCATCTCGGCCGTAAAGGGCCAGCCCGCCTTGGAGCGAAAGCCGTCGAGCGGACCGATCTTGCGGTCGCGCAGGAACTGCTCGACCTCCCGCAACTCGAATGTGCGCCCCGCCGGCGTTTTGCCAAAAGAAAACCCGCAGCCCTCGCTGTTGCCCTGCGCTCCGGTGCAGGCGTAGCGGCGGTAGTTTTCCTTGATCACGCCGCCGCAATTGGGACAAGGCGCTTGCAAGGTGGCGTAGTCGCCAGGTATGGTGTCCCTGTCATAGCCCTTGGCTTTGGCCACGATCTTCTCGGTCATGGCCTTGATCTCGGCCATGAACTGCTCGCGGCTGAGTTGGCCCTTTTCCATCTGGGCCAGCTTGTACTCCCACTCGCCGGTGAGGTCGGCGCGCGAGAGTTCCTCGGCACCCAGGCCGCGCAGCAGCGTCATGAGCTGGAATGCTTTGGCCGTGGGAATGAGTTCGCGGCCTTCGCGCAGCAGGTACTTCTCGTTGATCAAGCCTTCAATGATGGCCGAGCGGGTCGCAGGCGTGCCCAGCCCCTTTTCTTGCATGGCCTCGCGCAGGTCATCGTCTTCGACCAGCTTGCCAGCGCCTTCCATGGCGCCGAGCAGCGTCGCTTCGGTGTAACGGGCCGGCGGCCGTGTTTTCAGACCCTTGGCCTCGGCCTGCTCGGTCTTCACTTGCTCGCCCGGTTGCACGGGAACCAGGGGTTGGCCCTTGTCGCCTTCCTTGGCATCGGCCACCTCGTCCGCGGCTTCTTTGCCATAGACCGCCAGCCAGCCCGGCTTGACCAGCACCTTGCCCTCGGTTTTGAAGTGGTGGATCAGCGCAGCGGCCGCGCTCGCAGCTGCGCGGCCTGGGTCTACACGGACTTTGCTGATGCGGGTGGTCACCAGGTATTCGGCGCTGGGGAAAAAGATGGCCATGAAGCGGCGCGCCACCAGGTCGTAGAGCTTTTGCTCGGCCTCGCTCAGGCCCGAGGGGGCCTGGGTGGTCGGGATGATGGCAAAGTGGTCCGACACCTTGCTGTTGTCAAACACGCGCTTGCTGGCCTTGATGTAACTGTTGTTCAGTGCGGTCAGCGCGTGCGGAGCCAGATGGCGCATGCCGCTGTCGGCCAGCATCTCGAAGGTCTGCCTGACCACGGGCAGGTAGTCCTCGGGCAGATGGCGCGAGTCGGTGCGCGGGTAGGTCAGGGCCTTGTGGCGCTCGTAAAGGCTTTGGGCCAGTGCCAGCGTGGTCTTGGCTGAAAAACCAAACTTGCTGTTGGCCTCGCGTTGCAGCGAGGTCAGGTCAAACAGCAGGCCGCAGGCCTGCGTGGTCGGCTTGGACTCGTCACTGACGTCGGCGGCCTTGCCCTGCACCGCCTGTGCCACGGCCAGCGCTTCGCGCTCGCTCCACAGCCGGTCGGCGCGTTGTTCGGCGTCTGGCTCGCTGCCGTCCGGGGTGGCTGGTTTTTTCCAGGCCGGGTCAAACCATTTGCCGCTGTAGGGGCCCTTTTCTGCCCCGAAGGTGGCGTGGATTTCCCAGTAGTCGCGGCTGATGAATTTGCGGATTTTTTCTTCGCGCTCGACCACCACCGACAGCGTGGGCGTTTGCACCCTTCCGACAGTGGTCAGGAAAAAGCCTCCGTCGCGCGAGTTGAAGGCGGTCATGGCGCGGGTGCCGTTGATACCGACCAGCCAGTCGGCCTCGGAGCGGCAGCGCGCCGCATCGGCCAGCGGCATCATTTGTTTGTCGGTGCGCAACTTGGCAAACCCGTCGCGGATGGCCGCCGGCGTCATGGATTGCAGCCACAGGCGCTTGACCGGGTGCTTGGATTTTGCGTATTGCTCGATCAGGCGAAAGATCAGCTCGCCCTCGCGGCCCGCGTCACAGGCATTGACCACAGCGCCCACGTCTTTGCGTTTGGTCAGCTTGACGATGGCGCCCAGCCGGCCTTTGGTCTTGTCGATGGGCTTGAGGTCAAAGTAGGGCGGCACCACCGGCAGATGGGCAAAGCTCCACTTGCCGCGTTTGACGTCGAACTCTTCAGGCGCTTGAATTTCCACCAGATGGCCTACGGCCGAGGTGACGATCCAGTCTTGACCCTCAAAGTACTCGTCGTGCTTGTCGAACTTTCCGGCCGTGGGCGTGAGGGCGCGCACGATGTCCTGGGCCACCGAGGGCTTTTCTGCAATCACCAGTGTTTTTGTCGTCATGGTCTGCCTTTATCCAGTCGCAAAGTCGCTTCATCGACTCTGCGGATTTGTCTGTGTGTGCTCGAGGTCGGGTTTGCTCAGCCAGATCGGCCCCTACAATGCCTCCTCGCGCGCACGCACGCACGCACGCACGCGCACGCGCCTGCACAAATCAACCATAGCAAAAAATTCACCGTGCCCAAAAACCGCTCATCTGTTGCCCCTGTCGCGCCTGCCCAAAAAGCGGTCGGCAAGACTGTGCCGACCTCGGGCCGGCGCATCCAGACCCGACGCTCGGGGGTGCACGGCAGCGGGGTGTTCGCCGTTCAAAATCTGGCCGAGGGCGAGGTGCTGATTGAATACGTGGGCCAGATCATCAACTGGAAAGAGGCGCTGCGCCGCCACCCGCACGACCCGAGCGATCCAAACCACACGTTTTACTTTCACATTGACGAAGACCGCGTCATTGACGCCAAGTACGGGGGCAACTCCTCGCGCTGGATCAACCACAGCTGCGCGCCCAATTGCGAGGCCGACGAGGACGACGGGCGGGTCTTCATCAAGGCGCTTCGCAACATCCTGGCCGGTGAGGAGCTGTTTTACGACTACGGGCTGATCATTGATGCGCCCTACACCAAAAAGCTCAAGGCCGAGTACCCCTGCTGGTGCGGCGCGCCCAAGTGCCGCGGCACCTTGCTGGCGCCCAAGCGCAAGCGTTGAGCCGACATGGGGCCTGCTGCTCCCGTGCGCTGGCCGGCCGAGGCCATTTGGGAGTCGGTGGCCCCGCTTTTGCCTGACTTTTCCGTCGAGATCCTGCCCGAGATCGATTCGAGCAACAGCGAGTTGATGCGCCGCTGCCGAGCCGGTCGCGCCGAGCCGGTGCTGCTGGTGGCCGAGCGCCAGAGCGCTGGCCGAGGCCGGCTGGGCCGTCAGTGGCACAGCCCGCCGGGCTCGAGCCTGACTTTTTCCCTGGGCTTGCCCCTGGAGCCCGGCGACTGGTCGGGCCTGTCTCTGGCCGTTGGCGTCAGCCTGACTCAGACGCTGGCGCAACTGGCCAACGCCGATGTGCGCATCAAGTGGCCCAACGATTTGTGGCTGGGCCGGGCCAAACTGGCCGGCATATTGGTCGAGACGGCCGCCAGTGGCACGGGCCGCTATGCCGTGGTTGGTGTGGGCATCAACTTGTGCGAACCCGCCCCCGGCTGGCGGCCTCCATCCTCGCACTCTTCGTCCGCTGCTGAGCCCCTGTCGGCGCCGGCCGTCCCACCGGCCTGGTTGTGCAGCGTTGCGACGCTCGATGCGCCGCAGGTTTTGGGTGCTGTGGTGCCAGCACTGGTGCACGACCTCTTGCTTTTTCAGCGCCAGGGCTGGAGCCCTTTTGCGCCGCGTTTTGCGCCGCTGGACCTGTTGGCAGGCCGGCCTGTGCAGCTGTCCGATGGCCGCACCGGTCTGGCCTGCGGGGTTGGGCCAAATGGCGCCTTGAGGCTGCAGACAGACGCCGGCATGCAGGAGGTCAACAGCGGCGAGGTCAGCGTTCGGCCGCAGGACTGAGCCCTGGGCGCTCAACGCAAGAACGCGTCGTAGCCGGTTCGAAGAATCAAGGCACCGACGACCAGCACGAACACGACCCGTACAAAGCCGGCGCCGTGCTTGAGCGCCAGCCGTGTGCCCAGCAGGCTGCCGGCCACGTTGGCAAGAGCCAGGGCCAGCGCATAGTGCCACCAGATGTGACCCTTGAAGGCAAACAGGGTGAGCGCTGCCAGATTGCTGCAGCTGTTGAGCAGCTTGGCCGATGCCGAGGCGTTGAGAAAGTCGTAGCCGAGCAGGCGTACAAACAAAAACACCAGCAAGCTGCCGGCACCAGGACCAAAAAAGCCGTCGTAAAAGCCCAGCACCAAGCCAATGCCGGCGGCCACAGCGCTTTCGCGCCAGCCACTCATGCGCGGAGCGTGTTGGCGGCCAAGTTCTTTTTTCACCAGCGTGTAGGCCAGAACCGCCAGCAGGACAAAGGGCAAGAGCTTGCGCAAAAATTCTGGCGAGACCACGGTGACCAGCCAAGCCCCTGCAAACGAGCCAGCCAGGGCCAGTGCGGCAGCGGGCAACAGGGCGCGCCAGCGCATGTCGATCTGGCGCGAGTACTGCACGGTGGCCACCGCCGTGCCCCACAGCGACGCGCTTTTGTTTACGCCTAGCAGCGTGGCCGGGTGGGTGGTGGGGAAGGCTGCAAACAGGGCGGGCACAAGCACCAGGCCGCCGCCGCCGACGATGGAGTCCACGAAGCCGGCCAGCATCGAGGCGCAGGCCACGAAGAACAATTCCATGGCCCGATTCTCGCATCCGTGTTTGCAGGAGCCCTCACGCCCGCGCGCCGCATCGCCCAAAACAAAAAGCGCCGGGGTAACCGGCGCTTTTTCAGTCCTGCCTGTTGGGCCGGCCTGTTTCTGTCTGGCTCGATGGGATGATGCCAGTCTGGGGGCTCGTCTGATGGATCAGACTGTATGGGCTGTCTCCTCGGCTCCTCGTGAGCGGCACCTGTCGGTGGCCCGCTCCGATGGGTGCGAACTATACGTATTACCCACAGGCCAGCGGCCTAGGAGTTTCCCGTAGCAGTCCTGGAGCCGCCCGTTTCAGCCGGCGCCCATCGAGTCACCCCGGCAGATCCAGCTGGCCACCTTTTCGGCCATCATCAAGGTGGGCGCGTTGGTGTTGCCGCTGGTGATCAAGGGCATGGCGCCGGCGTCGACCACGCGCAGTCCGGCGACGCCGCGCACACGCAGGTGCGGGTCGAGCACCGCCATGGGATCGTCGGCGCGGCCCATGCGCGTGGTGCCCACCGGGTGGAAGATGGTCGTGGCAATGTCGCCGGCCAGCCGGGCCAGGTCTTCGTCGCTTTGGTATTGCACGCCGGGCTTGAATTCTTCGGGCTGCCAGCGCGCCAGCGCGCTTTGGCCGACGATCTGGCGCGTCACGCGCAGAGACTGCGCGGCCACCAGCCTGTCTTCGGACGTGCTCAGATAGTTCGGTGCAATCAGCGGGGCCTGCGTGAAATCGGCGCTGCGTATGTTCACCGTTCCCCGGCTGGTCGGGTTGAGGTTGCACACGCTGGCGGTGAAGGCGTCAAAGTTGTGCAGTGGCTCGCCAAAGGCGTCGAGCGACAGCGGCTGCACGTGGTACTGGATGTTGGGCCAGGTGTGTTCGGGGCTCGATCGGGTGAAGGCGCCGAGCTGCGATGGCGCCATGCTCATCGGCCCGGTGCGGCGCAGCGCGTATTCCAGCCCGATCTTCATGCGCCCCCAAGCCGAGGCCGAAATCGTGTTGAGCGTGGCCTGGCCCCCGCGCGGGGGTTTGATTTTGTAGACCGAGCGGATTTGCAGGTGGTCCTGCAGGTTGGCACCCACCCCGGGCAGGTGCTGGTGAACCGCGATGCCATGGCTTTGCAGCAGATCGGCCGGCCCGATGCCCGACAGTTGCAGGATCTGCGGCGAGCCTATGCTCCCGGCGCTGAGCAGCACCTCGCCGCCGGCGGCCAGCATGGCGTTGACCTTTTGCGAACCGGTCCACACCTGGACCCCTGTGCAGCGGCTGCGGCCGTCTGCCTGTGGCTCCAACAGCAATTGGCTCGCCTGCGCGCTGGTCCACATTTCAAAATTTGGGCGGCCGTAGCAGGTCGGACGCAAAAAGGCCTTGGCGGTGTTCCAGCGCCAGCCTTGGCGCTGGTTGACCTCAAAGTAGGCCACACCCTCGTTGCTGCCCCCATTGAAGTCTTCGGTCGCCGGGATGCCCGCCTGCTGCGCGGCCTGGGCAAAGTCGTCCAGGATGTCCCATTGCAGGCGTTGCTTTTCAACCCGCCACTCGCCACCGCAGCCAGGTCGGCTCTTGTGCCCGTGGACGGCTGCAAATGCCGCATCGGGGGCGGCCTGGTCTGGGTCGAGCCTGTGGTGGTCCTCGTGTCGCATGAAGTCGGGCAGCACCTGCTCCCAGCGCCAGGCCGCTTCGCCCGTGATCTCTGCCCAGCGTTCGTAGTCGCGCGCCTGACCGCGCATGTAAATCATGCCGTTGATGCTCGAGCAGCCCCCCAAGGTCTTGCCGCGCGGGTAGCGCAGCACCCGTCCGTTGAGTCCTTGCGCGGGCTCGGTCTGATAGAGCCAGTCGGTGCGCGGGTTGCCGATGCAGTACAGATAACCCACCGGGATGTGGATCCAGTGGTAGTTGTCTTTTCGGCCTGCCTCGATCAGCAGCACCCGCTTGGAGCGGTCGGCGCTCAGCCGATTGGCCAGCAAGCAACCGGCCTTCCCGGCACCGACGATGATGTAGTCAAAAACGGGCTCGCTCATGGTCGGGTGCTCGGTGAAATCTGATGGGCCGATTGGGCTTTGACCGCACGATTGTGTCAAACCCCGGCTGACTTGGCACGAAACCCCGGCTCTGACAAAATCGCTGCGCTTTCCCGCGGCGCGCAGTACATCTCCAACAGGCCCATCATGCTGACCATTGATTACTACTTCACGCCACAAAGCCCCTGGACCTACTTGGGCCACGATCGCCTGGTGCGCATGGTGCTTGCGGCCGGAGCTGCCGTGCGGGTCTTGCCAGCCGACTTCGGTCAGGTTTTTGCAGCCTCGGGCGGGCTGCCGCTGCCCACGCGGGCGCCGCAGCGCCAGGCTTACCGGCTGGTGGAGTTGCAGCGCTTCAAGAGCCACCTGGGCGTGCCCATGAATGTGCAGCCACAGTTTTTCCCGGTGGCCGGCGACGATGCAGCGCGACTGATCGTTGCGGCCGAGCGTGCCGGTGGCAGCCGGGCCGCGCTCACACTGAGCGGTGCGATCTTTCGCGCGGTCTGGGAGCAAGAGCGCAACATTGCCGATGCCCAGACGCTGGCTCAGTTGATGGCCGAGCACGGACTGCCGGCGGCCTGGCTGCAAGATGCGCGCAGCCCTGAGGTGCAGCAAGCCTACGAGGCCAACACCGCGGCCGCCCTGGCCGCCGGTGTTTTTGGCGCGCCCAGTTACGTGATCGAGGGCGAGGTTTTTTGGGGTCAAGACCGGCTTGATTTCGTCCAGCGCAGACTCGCTGCACAATGAATCCGTGAAACAGCGGCTTCCGATGAAGCCCAGGTTCAATCCGTCATCAGCAATCAGCAACCACCAATTGGGGAGTTACACCATGGGTCAGTTCATCAACCTCACTTCTGCCGACGGCTTTGGTTTCCCAGCCTATGTGGCCGAGCCGGCCGGCAAAGCCCGCGGTGCAGTCGTCGTGCTGCAGGAAATTTTTGGCGTCAATTCACACATTCGCGCCGTGGCCGACGGTTATGCGGCCGAGGGCTATCTGGCGGTGGCGCCGGCCACGTTTCACCGGGTCAAGCAGGGCGTGGAGCTGGGCTACACGGCCGACGACATGGGTGCGGGCATTGCCTTGAAGTCGGCTGTCGAGGCCTTGCCCGCGCCGGGCGTGATGCCCGACATTGAGGCGGCCGTGGCCTACGCCGCACGCGCTGGCAAGGTCGGCGTGGTCGGTTACTGCTGGGGCGGGCTGCTCACCTGGCGTACCGCTTGCCTGGTCAAAGGGGTTAGCGCTGCAGCGCCTTACTACGGCGGCGGCGTCACGACACCTGCCGAGACCGCCCGCAAGCCCTTGTGCCCGGTGATGGCTCACTTTGGCGAAAAGGACCACTGGATCTCCATGGAGTCGGTGCAGGCCTTTGCCAAGGCCCAAAGCGGCACCGAGGTGCATGTGTATGCCGCCGACCACGGCTTCAACTGCGACCAGCGCGGCTCCTGGGACGCGCCGGCGGCCAAGCTCGCGCGCGAGCGCACGCTGGCGTTTTTTGCCAAACACGTGGGTTGATGCGCCGCCCTGCAGCGCTGTGCTGCAGGTCTTTAAGGCCGATCTTGCCAGCCGCGAGCCGGTCAAGCGGCCCAGTGCCGGCTTGTTCAGGCCCCGCCCAGCAGCGCGGCATCGAGCACCTCCACCCAGTGGCGCACCGGCGTGGCCGTACCGCTTTGCAGGTGGGTGATGCAGCCAATGTTGGCCGAGACGATGGTCTGCGGCTTGATCTGGCTCAAGTGGCCGAGCTTGCGCTCGCGCAGTGCATAGGCGATTTCGGGCTGCAGCACGGAATAGGTGCCGGCCGAGCCGCAGCACAGATGGGACTCGGTGCGCGCCACTTCGATTGAAAAGCCCAGTTCCCCCAGATGCTTTTCCACGCCTGAGCGCAACTGCTGGCCATGCTGCAAAGTGCACGGCGGATGGTAGGCCAGTGTGCCAGCGGCGGCGCCTTTGACGCGGTCTTTGAGCAGCGGCACGAGCTCGGGCAGCAGCTCGCTGAGGTCGCGCGTCAGTTCGCTGATGCGCTGGGCCCGGGCTGCGTAGGCCCCATCGTGCTGCAGGTGATGGCCGTATTCCTTGACCGTGACGCCGCAGCCTGAGGCGTTCATCACGATCGTCTCGACCTGGCCGCTTTCGACCAGTGGCCACCAGGCATCGATGTTTTGACGCATCTGGGCCAAGCCGCCGTCCTGATCATTGAGGTGGAATTTCACCGCGCCACAGCAACCGGCCTGCGGCGCGATCACGGTCTGTATGCCGCAGGCATCGAGCACACGGGCGGTGGCGGCATTGATGTTCGGTGCCATGGCCGGCTGCACGCAGCCGCCGAGCATCAGGGCCTTGCGGGCATGCTCTCGCGTGGGCCACAGTCCGGCTGGGCGAGATTGCGGCACCTTGTTTTTGAGCCCATCGGGCAGCAGGCCGCGCACCGCCTGGCCGAGCTTCATGGCCGGAGCGAACAGGGGCGAGGGCAGACCCTCCTTGAGCGCCCAGCGCAACGCTTTCTCTGTGGCCGGTCGGCCCACTTGCTCGTCGACGATCTTGCGGCCAATATCGACCAGATGACCGTACTGCACGCCGCTGGGACAGGTGCTCTCGCAGTTGCGGCAGGTCAGGCAGCGGTCAAGGTGCTGTTGCGTTTTGCGCGTGGGCTGCTCGCCTTCGAGCACCTGCTTGATCAGGTAGATGCG
>SXGQ01732863.1_pt1 | contig 11681 bp, 10 predicted proteins | sample 3178371 | NCBI WGS metagenome assembly SXGQ01 (sample SAMN11356859, study PRJNA531348) | freshwater metagenome | isolation source: freshwater sample F1-20 | place: China: Fuxian Lake, Yuxi | collected 2017-12-25 | reverse complement strand
GCACCTTCGCAATCTATTCCTTCAGAGTTCTGCTTTAGCGGTGTAGATGGTAATGGCGACACAAAGGTTGACCTGTTTCCAGTTCCTAATGGTACTTTTACTCTGTTGTTTGACCTAACTATCCCACAGGCAAATCTGTCGGCTGATGGCACATCTGTCAAAGTTCTTGATTACTTGGTGACTCAAAGTGCTTATGCTCGTGCTTTGATTGAGCGTGGTGAGGATGGCGGTACTGCTTCTAATGAGGCTTATGCTTTATTTCGTGGGATGCTCTCTGATGCGATTGCACTAGAAAGCACTCGTTACCCTGAAGACAACTTTGTGGCGGTCTAAATGGCATCACCACTTCAAAGTCAAAGCATTAGCGCACCAGGCTTTTATGGCCTGAACACGCAAGATTCGCCATTGGATTTGGCATCTGGCTTTGCTTTAGTCGCCAATAACTGTGTGATTGACCAATATGGTCGTGTAGGCTCTCGTAAGGGCTACACAAGGGTTAACTCATCTTCTGGAAATCTTGGTGCTAATGACGTTACTGTCATCCATGAATTAGTCCAGACTGATGGCACTTTGACTGTTCTGTTTGCAGGGAATCTCAAGTTATTCAAACTTGGCACTTCTAATGCTGTGACTGAGTTGACTTATGGTGGTGGAGGCTCTGCCCCTACTTTTACTGCTAACAACTGGCATTGTGCTTCTCTGAATGGGATTACTTATTTCTTCCAATCAGGACACGATCCTCTAATCTTTGACCCTGCTATAAGTACAACTACGTATCGCAGAGTTTCTGAGAAGTCTGGATATGTAGCGACTGTTCCGCAAGCAAACATCTGCATTTCTGCTTTTGGTCGTCTGTGGGTGGCTAATACATCTACAGATAAGGTGACGATTACCTTCTCTGATCTGATTGCAGGTCATGTATGGGGTGGTGGCACTTCAGGAACATTGGATGTTTCTCGTGTATGGCCTAATGGTGCTGATGAGATCATGGGTCTAGCGGCTCACAATGACTTCTTATTCATCTTTGGTAAACGTCAGATTCTTGTTTACTCAGGTGCTACGACTCCCGCTACGCTTGCTTTGAGTGACACAGTAGGCTCTATTGGGTGTATTGCTCGTGATTCAATTCAGAGTATCGGTACAGACGTAATCTTCTTGTCTGATTCAGGTGTTCGTTCATTGATGAGGACTATTCAAGAGAAGTCTGCTCCTTTGAGAGACCTATCTAAGAATGTTCGTTCCGACTTGGTTTCTTCTTTGGCGGTAGAGACTCTTGCTAATCTGAAGTCTGTTTACTCAGAGAAGAATGCTTTTTATCTGTTGACTCTGCCATCTACTGCACAGGTCTTTTGTTTTGATACAAAGATGCAATTGCCTGATGGTGCGGCTAGGGTCACTAAGTGGGATTCAATCACTCCTACAAGCCTGTATTCGCTTCGTAATGGTGATTTATACATCGGTAAGAATGGGTACATTGGTAAGTATGCAAGTTTCTTAGATCACACATCTACTTATCGGTTTTCTTACTTTACAAATCATGCAGATTTGGGCGACCAGAATCAGATTTCTATTCTTAAGAGAATCAAGACTGTAGTGATTGGTGGATCAGACCAGTTTGTCACGATTAAGTGGGGATTTGACTTCGCTGCCAACTACTTATCGGGTAATGCTTATATCCCTGAACAGAAGAATTATGAGTATGGTCTTGCTGAATATGGTGTGGCAGAATACTCTGGTGGTGTGCTTATCAAGACGCTAGATGTGAATGCTTCTGGTGCAGGAAAGATTGTTCAAACTGGTTACGAAACCACCATTAACGGCACACAGTTGTCAATTCAGAAGATTGAGATTCAATCTAAGAACGGGAAAATATCATGAGCCAATACACAAAAAGTACTAACTTTGCAACCAAGGATAACTTATCTCCTGGTGATCCGCTTAAGATTGTCCGTGGTACTGAGATTGACACAGAGTTCAATAACATCTCTACTGCCATCTCTACGAAGACAGATAACTCTGCTGCGGCAATTACTGGTGGCTCGATTACTGGCATCACAGACTTAGCCATTGCTGATGGCGGTACAGGAGCTTCTACGGCTACTGCGGCTTTGAACAACCTATTGCCTAGCCAAACAGGTAACTCTAGCAAGTATCTTCAGACCGATGGAACTAATGTTTCTTGGGATGCAGTAAGTCTTTCGACTTCTGACATTACTGGAACTCTCCCTGTTGCAAATGGTGGTACTGGTGTAACAACTTCTACTGGTACAGGTAGTGTTGTTCTGTCAAACAGTCCTACTTTGGTGACTCCCGCATTGGGAACTCCATCTTCTGGTACGGCAACTAACCTTACTGGTCTGCCGATCTCTACAGGTGTTTCAGGTCTTGGTACTGGTGTGGCGACATTCCTTGGTACACCATCATCCGCTAACCTTGCTTCCGCAGTATCTGATGAAACTGGTTCTGGTGCTTTGGTGTTCGCCAATAGCCCAACCTTGGTTACACCTGCTTTGGGTACTCCATCATCTGCAACACTTACTAATGCTACTGGTTTGCCAATCAGTACTGGTGTAAGTGGTTTGGGTACGGGGGTGGCTACTTTCTTAGCAACTCCTAGTTCAGCAAACTTGGCTTCTGCCGTTTCTGATGAAACAGGTAGTGGTGCGCTAGTATTTGCTACCTCACCTACCTTGGTGACTCCCGCTCTCGGAACTCCATCAGCCCTTGTCGGTACAAACATCACAGGTACTGCCTCTGGTCTAACTGCGGGTAACGTCACTACTAACGCTAACTTAACTGGTGCAGTCACTTCTGTTGGCAATGCTACCTCTTTGGGTTCGTTCAGTTCTGCTAACCTTTTAGGTGCTTTGACAGACGAAACAGGCACAGGGTCAGCAGTCTTTGCTACCTCTCCTACCTTAGTAACTCCTATCCTTGGAACACCCACTAGCGCAACTTTAACAAACGCTACAGGTCTTCCTATCGCTACAGGTGTATCAGGATTGGGAACAGGTGTAGCAACCTTTCTAGCGACTCCTAGTTCAGATAACCTACGTTCTGCCTTAACTGACGAAACAGGAACAGGCTCTGCTGTTTTTGCAACTTCACCTACTTTGGTGACTCCTTTGCTTGGCACTCCAACATCAGGAGTAGCAACCAACCTTACAGGACTTCCTTTAACTACTGGTGTGACAGGAACACTTCCTACTGCCAATGGTGGTACTAACCTAACATCATTCACATCAGGCGGTGTGGTTTACGCAAGCAGTACAAGTGCATTAGCTACTGGGTCTGCGCTTACTTTTGATGGTAATAAGTTAGATGTTGTCAGGTCAGCGACAACGACAACTGCTTTTGATGAGTCGGTAATTCGTGCAATTAATACTGGTGCGGCTACGCTAAACCAACGTGTTGACATTGCATTGCGTTTTCAAGATGGAACTTATAACGGCATTGGCGGCATCTCAATGCTTAGAGAATCTGCTACTGCTCGTAGTGGTTCTTTGTCATTGTCTTCAATTGATAGCAGTGGAAACCCAACCAATGGCATACGCCTTAATTCCACGGGTGCAGTTGCGCTTTTGGGCGCATCAACCACAGCAAATGGCGTAGGCATCACCTTCCCCGCAACTCAATCAGCATCATCAGACGCTAATACTTTGGATGACTATGAGGAGGGGACTTGGACACCCGTTTATGAGGGGCTTGGTGGTTCTATTGGTTCAACTGCGTATACAGTACAACGAGGAAGATATACAAAAGTTGGAAGAACTGTTTTTGCAACAGCAGAAATTGAATTAAGCAACAAAGGCTCTTGGACATCGGGCGTTAGATTTGAAGGGCTGCCCTTTGCAAATTTAGGCGCAACTGAAATTTGCTTAGGTTCTGTAATTTTAGGCTTTGTTGATTTTGCTGCTGGACAATTGTATTGCAATCCTAGAAGCGTAGGGTCAAATACTACTTCTTTTTATATTGACATAACTTCAGACAACGCAGATAGGGCAATTTTGGGAACTGCGGCAGTGGCTAATAATTCAATTTTTCAGTTCAACATAACCTATACAGTATCTTAATTAACTAGACCAGATTAGTTTAGTCGGACACTTAACCAAAGGAAATCAAAATGTCTTTAACAAAACAAGCGGTCATTGACCAAATCACAGTCACAGAGAACGGCATTATTCTCTATCGTGAAGCCACTCGCATTATGGAAGATGGCAAAGAACTAAGTAAAACCTACCATCGTTCAAGCCTAACCCCTGCACAAGACCTGACAGGTGTTCCCGCTAATGTTGTTGCTATTTGCAATACAGTCTGGACTGCGGAATGTGTAGCGGCTTATCAAGCGGCTCAAGAAAGCACAACACCATGATTACTTGGACAATCACAACCCTAGACCGAGAAGTCTCCAATGGCTTTGTAACGACTGCACATTGGACTGCTTCTGCGGTTGATGGCGACTACACAGCATCCATCTATTCCACTTGCTCATGGGCTGATGGAACACCAGTAATCCCATACGAAAATCTTACTCCTGCAATAGTATTAGATTGGGTATGGGCTAATGGTGTCGATAAGACTGCGACTGAAGCATCTTTGGCGCAGAACATTGAACTTCAGAAGAACCCTGTTACGGCTACTGGCACACCTTGGAGTCAAGCATGAAGCTAGAGTTAGAAACAAACGAAGTCCAATTCATTTTGAATGTGTTGGGTCAACTTCCAACAAGCTCCAATGCGTATGTGCTTTGGAAAAAGATAGAAGAGCAAGCGGTAGCGCAATTGCCTAAAGAAGAGGAATAAATATCATGGCGTTCACAAGTCAACAAATTGTAGATTATCTGCTTGCAAATCCGAATATGTCGGATGCCCAGATTGCTGCGGCAATGCAACAATTTAGTGTAACGCCCGCAATGATGGCTGCTGCTGTTAACGTACCAGTTGAGGCTGTGCAAGAGAGATATATTGCGGCTGCACCCAATACTGAAACTGCTGAAAACATCAACAAACTAGCAAGTCAGATTCTTGCACAAGGAACAACTGAGGCATGGACAGGTGGATTACCTCCTGAAACTGCCGCCTTGTATATGGCAAGTGATTTGGCTAAGAGTGGTGTTACCAACATAGAACAGATCACCAAAACCGATACTGGTATCGTTAACGCTATGACAGGCGAGAAATTAGTCTCTGGTTATGGTGAAAGAACTGGTGGCAACCTTTGGTCTGGATCATACGAAGGCAAAGGTAATACTGGTTTTGGTGTCAACTTTGACGAATCTGGTAAGCCTGTTTTCTATACACAAGGTGCTTCATCTAGCACTCTAAAGAATGACGTTCTTAAACTGGCGGCTGTTGCGGCTGCGGTTTATGGCATACCTGGCATTACAGAAGGATTATTTACTGGTGCAGGGACTGCGGCTACTCTTGGAACTACTGGCTTAACTGCGGCTGAGTTGGCTGCTTATGATCTTGCCCTTGGTGGTGCGGGTGGTACTGCGGGTGCTACAAGCCTTGCGGGTGCTTTGACAACTGGTGCGGCTGTTCCTACCTTGACAAACCTAACTGGTGGTAGCGGCGTCTTAACTGGTGCGGCAGGTGGTATTACTGCTGAGTCTGTAGCGGCTAAGTTGGCGGCAGATGCGGCTACACAATTTGAACTTCTTAATGCGGGTGCGGGTGCATTTACACCTACTTTTGTTCCTCCTGTAACTACGCCTGGTTTACTAACACCTCCTGTTGTTCCACCCGTAGTGCCTCCTACAGTTCCTCCAGTAGTACCACCAACAGTACCACCCGTTGTTCCTCCCACTGGAGTACCACCTGTAGTACCCCCTATTGTTCCTCCTACGGGGATTCCAATTCCGACAGTTGCAGACATCACAAAGTTGGCATCAACAGGTCTAACAGCGGCTCAGATTGCGGCATTGTTGCAGACAGGAACACAAACTGGTGCGGGTCTTCTCCAACAACAAACATCCCGTGAAGCGGCTGTCAAAGCGCAACAGATGATTGATGCTGAGACTGCGGCTGCTAAACAATCTGCGGCTTTTAGACCTATTGGAATGACTACTAGGTTTGGTGCTTCACAGTTTGGTTTTGATCCTAAGACGGGTCAGTTAACAAGTGCGGGATACACACTTAGCCCTGAAGCTAAAGCGGCTCAAGATAGGTTTGTCAAACTTGCTGAACAAGGAATCCAACAAGCAGAAGGCGCACAGAAAGCCTTTGAACCCCTCCAAACAGGCGCTCAGAGCCTATTTACGTTGGGTAACAAGTATTTGGCTCAAACACCCGAATCAGTTGCAGAAAATTACTTAAAGAGCCAGATGGCTTTGTTGCAACCAGGCAGAGAGTTAGAACTTGCCAATCTGCAAAACAGACTCCAACAACAAGGTCGTGGCGGTCTTTCTGTTGCTCAAGGTGGCACTATGGGTGCTACTACTCCTGAGTTACAGGCATTATTTAATGCTCGTGCCCAACAAGAGGCTCAGTTGGCGGCTAATGCACAAAGAGAAGGTCAACAGAATGTGTTGTTTGGTTCAGGCTTATTGAGTCAGGGCGCACAGACTATGGGTCAGTATTATGGTGGTCAGACAGCGGCTTACTCACCCTATACGACTGCTTTGGGACAGGTTCAAGGTTTGGAGACTGCGGCACAACAACCCTTCCAAATGGGTGTTGGTCTTGGTAAAGAAGCGTCTGCATCAGGTTACAACGTAGGTCGATTGGGCTTGATGGGTGCGGGTCAAAGCGTAGCCTTGGCTACTGGTGCTGATGCGACTAGAAACCCATACGCAACTGCATTGGGCGGTATTAGCTCTAATCCTTTGTTTACAGACGCTTTAACCAAAATAGCGGGTGGTACACCTGTTAATGCGTTAGATTTTGGTGCTTATGGAACAGGCGATGCAGGTTTCCAAAAGATGCTTGAAGAAGTTTACGGATAAGGAATCATCATGGCAGAAAGTAATATCGTAGCGGGTCTGTTTGGACTTACTCCACAAATGTATGGTGAGCAACAACGCAGAAGTGCTTTGCGTGAAGGCATTGACCTTGCCAAGCTGACTCCTGGTGAAGCGGGTGCGGCTATGACCTATGCGGGTGCTAGAGGGCTTGGTGGTGCTATTGCAGGTGCTATGGGCATAGAAGACCCTCAGTTGCAACGCATTACGCAACAAGCGCAGTTATTGCAAGGCTTGAATTTGCGTGATCCACAGTCTTTAGAGGCGGCGGCAATACAGGCCAATCAAATGGGCAATACGCCATTAGCCATAAAACTGTTTGACTTATCAGATGCGGCAAGAGTTAGAGCGCAACAGATGCAAACTCAAAGACAGACTTCTTTGGCTCAACTTGTTGCACAACGTGCATATCAGCCTGGCACTCCGGAAAGACCCCAAATGTTGGATGTTCAAGAGCGTGAACAGATGGCAGATCAAGGCACTCCAATGCCTGAGAACATTGCTGCGGTTGCGCCGAGTTATGACATTCGCAGAGTTGCTCCTCAATTGCAAGCACTTGGCGCACCTGGCCTTGCTCAATTAACTGCAGGATTGACAGCAGCAAAAGCAATGAGGCCAGAAACTGTTTCACTAAAAGAAGGTGAGAAACTTTACACAGTTCCAACTGAGGAAGGCCAAGGCTATAAACAAATTGCAACTGGTGGCGAAAAACCTATACCTTTTACGGGAGATATGTCTAATGCAGCATTGCGTTTATATCAAACCAATGACCCAGCTAAGATTTTTGCTCAATATGGTCAAGCCGGACTTGATGCTGTTGAGAAAAAAGCTCTTGAAACAACTAAAGCTAAACAACCAGTTACCAACATAACAGCGCCAGTATCAATTAGTATGCAAAAAGGTTTTGGTGAAGATTTAACTGAAACTTTAACCGCAAATCTAAGGGCTGGTAGGGTTGCGGGGAATACTTTAGGTACTGTGCAGGGCATGAAAGCCTTGATTGACGAGGGAACAAGAACGGGATTTGGTACTGAAACTATGGTTCAGTTAGCCAGAGCAGGACAAGCATTTGATCCAAACTTTAAAGTTTCAGGAGTTGCGGGTGCTGAAGCATTCCAAGCATTTTCTAATTCTGTGATTTTGCCAGAGGTGAAGAAACTTGGAGTTAACCCAACTGATACCGACTTGAAGTTTATTGTTCAAGGCTCACCAAGTCTTTCAAAGTCTCCACAGGGTAACTTGATTCTGTTGGATACGTTGGAGTTAAAACTTCAACGTGAGCAAGACTTGGCTAAATTTAGCAATCAATGGTTAGCCCAAAATGCCAATACTGTTAAAGCCAATCCAATTATTGCTCAAACACAATTTAATGATGCGTTTAACAACTATGTTCAAACAAGCCCACTTTACAAGCCGCAAGCAGATGTACTGCGTCAACGCATAATTCAATTGCAAGCAACTGGCGCTGGAAGAACACCAACTCCTGCAAGAAATACATTGCAACGTGGCGGCTTCACAAATCCTTAATGGAGTAAAAAAATGTCAACATTAAAAGATCAAATTACAGACTTACAAAATGAACTTCTTGTTGCAAAAGATGAGGGGAAAATAACGCCAGAAGGTGCGAAGTTGTTGGGTCAGATTCAAAGTGGACAATGGCAAACTGGTGGGTTTGGACAGTTCTTAAAGGGAATGACAGCAAACTTTTCAGATGAGGGAATTGGCGCGATAAAGTCATTTATCTCTTCTGACCCAAAGAACATTGCTGAAGCAATGAAAAAGATCAGCCCACAAGAGCCACAACCAACGCCAAGAGAAGTTGGAACTGCTCTTGAGAGAGTTGCTCAATCAGAATACTCACAAGAAAATCCACTTAGGTCTGCCGCCTATCAAGTTGGTGGTGCAATGGTTCCATCACTTGTGACAAAAAGACCAGGCCCTTCTTCTACATTAGGTCAAATGGGTTTAGCTGGTGTTTTTGGCGCTACTTCTGGCATTGGTGAATCTGAGGCTGAATTGTTCAGCCCAGAAACAGGGAAAGAAGCCTTAACGGGCACTGGCATAGCATTGGCATCTGTACCAGTTGCAAAGGGTCTTGGTTTTATTGCTGGCAAAGGTTACAGATCAGCAGTAAGTGCCATGTTTGACAATCCACAAAGAATGGGCGTGGATCAATCTAGGGCAATGATTAGAGAGGCTTTGGGGGCAGACGCTGGTGGCGTAGATGAAGCCATTAAGATGATCCTAGATAAGGCTGGCAAACCATACACGCTTGCAGACATCGGCCCTAATACACGGGCGTACTTAGATGCCGTGAACCAACTGCCTGGGCCTGGCAAACAAGCCGCTAAAACATTTCTAGAAGACAGAGACAAGGGTTTGCTCAAGCGCTTAACAAGCGATATGCAAGTTGCGTTTGGTAGCAAGGCTGCTTACTTTGATGAGTTCAATGCTTTAAAAGAAGCACGTTCAACTATTGGCGGCAAGTTGTACGGCGCTGCTTTGCCAAGACCTGTTGAGATCACTACTGAATTTACTGATTTACTTCAGCGTCCAAGTATGAAACAGGCTTATGACAGGGCTGTAGTTTTAGCGCAAGAGCAAGGCATTAAATTACCTAAAGTTCAGATTGGTGCAGAAGGCAAACTAGTAACTGACAAAGGTCTGCCAGTGACAAACATTGATACCACTTTTATGCACTACATGAAAATGGGGCTTGATGATTTGGTATATACGGGTAAATCACCAACGTCAGGCATTGGCAGTACACAACTTGGTGCAATAAAGCAAACAAGGGGTGCGTTTATTGATCTTTTAGATAACTCAAATCCTGCTTATAAAAGGGCTAGAAATTATTGGGCAGACGACACTGCCGTATTAGATGCCATGAACGAAGGTAGATCAATCTTTAGCAAAAAACCTGCTGATTTAGATGCACTTTTAAACGATGTAAAAACCATGTCAAAGTCTGAAAAAGATGCATTAAGACTTGGTACTATGCAAAGTCTTCTTGATCGTCTTGGAGGTGCTCAAGCGGCAGATACAATGGTGAGCGCAGTTGGAAACCCTGCAATGGATATATTAAAAAATCCTAAAAATGTCAGAATTATTCGAGCAACATTTGATACTGATGAAGCTGGTAAAAATGCTTATAACAAGTTTATGAGCAATCTAATGAGTGAAGTAGAAATGAAGACAACTTCTAAGGTTGTTTTGCAAGGTTCACAGACTGCTGGACGTACTGAAGCAATCAGAGCAATCAAAGAAGGCGCACAAAGAGAATTACCAGTTATATCTTTGTCACAATTTATCACTAGGGCTTTGCAACGTGATTTTGCAAACTTAGGAGATCAGCAACTTCAAGCAACTTCCAATGAAATTGCTAGAGTTTTAACAACAAGTAATCCTGCCAAACTGCAAAGAATTGCCAAAGAGTTGGCTGGCAATGACATCCGTACTGTTTTGCGAAAAGAGGCGCCAGAAGTTTTACCAATTTTGGGTAGGGCTTTACTCGGCCCGTACTCAATTGGTTCAATGGGTGGCAATATAGCGCCAAACATTAACCAAATGGCAACAGGTATGTTGTCAGGTCAATAACATGAAAGATTGGGTTGAAGCGTTCATCGTTGCAGCCTTTGTATTCATCTTTGTTGTGTGGGGGACATTCACCCTTGTTTGGATTTGGTCGTGAAATGGATATTGATTGCCTTTTTAACCTTATCAGGAGTGCCTAGCAAACCAAAAAAAGATGAATATCGCTGTGTGCGTTGGGCTTGGACAGGGGATGTTTACAATCGTAAAGTAGTGTGTCTTGAGTGGCAAAAGGTTGAACGAAAATGATAGACCCAATCACAGCGTTAGAAGGACTGCAAAGCGCAATAGCAGTTGTAAAAAAAGCCGCTAAAATTGCAAATGATTTAGGTGGGTTAGCTGGCGTTGTTGGCAAACTCTTTGACGCTCGTAGCCAAGCAACGAGGGCTATGGTTGAGGCTAAAAGGTCAGGCAACAAATCCAACTTTAGCATTGCCATGCAGATAGAAAATGCGTTGATGGAAACGGCTAAGTTGGAATCTCAACTTCAATTGCTTTATATGCAGACGGGCAATATTGACGTATGGAATAAGATTAAAGCAAGAGCAGCAGAGATGGACAGGGATGATGCCATAGCTGCTCGTAAAGCCAAAGAAGAAGAACAACGACAAAAGGATTTACAAGCTGAACAAATGCAATGGGCGGTTGCGATTGTTGTTCTTGTTATGTTTGTGGGCGCAATAGGTTGGGGGCTTACACAAATTAACGAACTGTGCGCTACAGCAAGGTGTGGGCGGTGAATGAATATCAAAAACAGTTTGACCTTTTCCTTAAAGTTTTTGTCAGGCTGTGCATTGCGTGGTGGGTGCTTGGGCTTCTCCAGTTCTTGCCAGATGAGTTGGCGGGGAAGATTGTCGATAAACTGCTTGGAATGATAGGACTCGGATAATGCTTTCACTATTCTCAACCCTTGGTGGTTTGCTCATATCGGGCTTGCCTAAACTATTAGATTTCTTCCAAAACAAAGCAGACCAAAAGCATGAATTAGCTTTGGCTAACATTCAAGTTCAAATGCAACTTCAGATGATGGCTCAAGGCTTTGCTGCCCAAGAGCGCATGGAAGAAATCCGCACAGACCAAGTTGCCATGCAAACAGATGCCCAGATGACTGTTGCAGCGTATGACCATG
>SXGQ01852145.1_pt1 | contig 11682 bp, 8 predicted proteins | sample 3178371 | NCBI WGS metagenome assembly SXGQ01 (sample SAMN11356859, study PRJNA531348) | freshwater metagenome | isolation source: freshwater sample F1-20 | place: China: Fuxian Lake, Yuxi | collected 2017-12-25 | reverse complement strand
TTGCAGGCGGCATTTTTACCAATTTGACCAGGGATCATCTGGATTACCACGGCACCATGGAAAATTATTTCTTGGCCAAGCGTGCTTTTTTTGACGGTTTGGGCAAGGAGGCCTTTGCTATGTACAACGCGGATGATCCGTACGGTAAGAAAATGGTGGCGGAAAGTTCTGCTCGTTGTTATGCTTACGGATTCAAGGGAGAAGGTTCTGAACATCCTCAGTTGGGCGATAAGTTCCAGGGTAAGGATCTGGTATTGAATGCATCGTCGTTAAGCTTCCAGGCGGAAGGTTGGAGTTTATCATGCGGATTAAGCGGGAAATTCAACGCCTACAATTCCTTGGTGGTTTATGCAGCGGGCAGATTACTGGGCATCAGCCCGGAGCTTCTGCAAGATGTTATGCATCATTTGACTCCGCCTAGCGGACGTATGCAGAGCATCAAGGGGCCCGATGGCCGGTTGGGCCTGGTGGATTACGCCCACACCCCTGATGCGTTGGAACAAGTCTTGTTGACACTTCGGGGTATTGCGGGATTTGGGGTCCGCATCATCACGGTCGTGGGTTGTGGGGGTGACAGGGATCGTGGCAAAAGGCCGTTGATGGCTGCTATTGCCTATCAGCATTCCGATGCGGTGGTCCTAACCTCCGATAATCCCCGTAGCGAAGATCCGGAACAAATTCTGAACGAAATGATGGCGGGTATCCCGGAGCATGATGCCCTGACGGATTCGTCTGTCATCAACGCGGAACCCAAGGCCCTTCTTCGCCAAGCCGACAGGGCCCAGGCCATACGGATGGCAGTTCAATGGACCACCGCTGGGGACCTGATCTTGGTTGCAGGTAAGGGCCATGAGGCCTACCAAGAAATCGCCGGCATACGTCATCCTTTTGACGACACGAAACAATTGCAAGAGCAATTTGAATTTTTGGGAAGATTATCGGATTCCTCAACCACCAAAAGCTGAACGATGTTGTATTATCTTTTTGATTATTTGGATAAGGTCTGGGATTTGAGTGGGGCAGGTGCTTTTCGGTTCATCACCTTCAGAGCCTCGTTGGCCGCAGCACTTGCATTGCTCATCAGTCTTTTCATAGGGAAGAGGATTATCAATTGGTTGGTCCGTAAACAAATAGGGGAGAGTATTCGCGAAACCGGACCGGCGACTCACCATTCCAAGAAGGGCACCCCAACCATGGGGGGGATCATCTTGATCATTGCGATGGTAATCCCAACATTGCTCTCCGCTAGACTGGACAATATTTATGTGTTGGTGATGGTGGTGGCAACGCTTTGGATGGGGGTCATTGGCGGTGCGGATGACTACATCAAGGTATTTCTCAAGGATAAGCAAGGACTACGCTCACGGTCCAAAGTCATTGGACAGGTGGGCCTAGGCTTGCTCATTGCCACCTTGTTGTTCTACCACAAGGATATCGCTCACCTTGCGCTCAAGACCAACTTGCCCATTACGAAATACGGTCTTGATTATGCGAAACTTGGTTGGGCCCCAACCTTGGTATGGTTATCCTATTTCGCAATTATTGTTTTCATCGTGACCGCTGTGACCAACGCAGTGAATCTGACGGACGGTATCGACGGGCTTGCGGCCGGAACCAGCGCTATCGTGGGTACAGGATTGGGGATTTTGGCCTATATGACGGGTAATATCAAGTTGGCAACCTATTTGAATATTTTGTACATCCCGGGATCGGGGGAAGTCGTGGTCTTTTTGGCGGCCTTGGTCGGAGCTTGTGTGGGCTTCCTTTGGTACAATGCATACCCTGCCCAAGTTTTTATGGGCGATACCGGATCCATGGCTTTGGGCGGCGCTTTTGCATCGGTGGCATTGATTATCAAAATGGAACTGTTGTTGCCGATTCTTTGCGGTATATTTTTTGTAGAGAGTTTGTCCGTGATCCTTCAGGTGACTTGGTTTCGCTATACCAAGCGGAAATACGGGGAAGGTCGTCGAATTTTTCGCATGGCACCCCTCCACCATCATTACGAATTAGGGGGTATAGCTGAACCCAAAATCGTCACACGCTTCTGGATTGTGACGATTCTTTTGGTCATCATGACCTTCACCTTATTGAAATTGCGATGAAGGGTCAACGGCTATTGGTCCTCGGTGCGGGGGAAAGCGGATGCGGCGCTGCGGCTTTGGGCCAAGCTTTGGGCATGGAGGTCGCCGTATGGGACCAATCCGGAATTTCGCCTGGCAGATTGCAACAGCTCGCTGCGATGGGTATAGTTGGCGAATCCAATTGTGTGCAAGAAATCGGCGAATTCGCTCCTGATTTGGTGATCAAAAGCCCTGGAATTGCTCCGGAAATCCCATGGATCCAAAGGGCTCTGGATCAAGGTCATCGTATAGTCGATGAAATTGAATTTGCGGCGGCCCATACGCAAGCCAAATTGGTGGGGATTACCGGTACGAACGGCAAAACCACGACCACGCTGTTAACCCATCATCTCCTTGTCCGTGGTGGTATTCGAGCTGGCCTTGCGGGGAATATGGGGAAGAGTTTTGCGGCAGCGGTTGCCCAGGATCTCCAACAGCCACTGGGCCAAAGGCCCGATGTTTATGTCCTTGAGGTCAGTTCATTTCAATTGGATGCCTTGGATCAAACGCGCTTTGATATCGGGGTGATCACCAACATTACGCCGGATCATTTGGACCGCTACGGATACGAGATGCAGAATTACGTGGATTCTAAATTCAGAATGATTCGGAACATGAACCAAGAATCCCATTTTATATGGTGTTCGGATGATCCCGTAAGTGCCCAACAAATCTTAAAGACTGCTCATTGCCCTTACCACTCGTACACCTTTTCTTATCGTAAACCATTGGCCTTCACCCAAGGGGCCTTTGTCGACCGTGATCATATTCATACCCTTATTAACGCCGAAACTATGTCCATACCTTTGAATGAATTGGCCCTGAACGGGCGTCACAACGCCTACAATTCCATGGCTGCCGCAGTGGTTGCGCAGTTGATGGAGGTTCGCAAAGAGAGTATTCGAGAGAGCCTTGCCAATTTTGATCAATTGGAGCATCGTCTCGAAAAGGTAGGCCGCGTACGCGGTGTGGATTATATCAACGATTCCAAAGCGACCAACGTGAATTCGACTTGGTCTGCCATAGAGTCCATGGACAAGCCGGTGTTATGGATTGCCGGAGGGGTGGACAAGGGCAATGATTATTCGGCTTTGATGGACCTGGTTCAGGATCGGGTCAAGGTTCTGATCTGCATGGGCAAGGATAACCGGGCATTGCACGAGGCCTTTGGGGGCAAGGTCCCCGTGATGGTCAACGTTACCAGCATGCAAGAAGCTGTTCAAAGAGCGTATCAACTCTCGCAGAAGGGCGATGCCGTGCTGTTGTCCCCTGCCTGTGCCAGCTTTGATTTGTTCGAAAATTACGAGGACCGTGGTAGACAGTTCAAACATTTTGTAAATAACCTCTAAGCAGTTCGACCTCCCATGACCGAAAACACCGCATTGTTCAAAGGCGATCGCACCTTGTGGATCCTGATCGGGATCTTGATGGTCTTTTCGTTGCCTTTGATTTATTCGGCTACCGGACAGCTCGCTCTCAACAAGTATGATGGGAATACCGAAAAGGCCTTGTTCGGGCATGGAGCGAAACTGATGGCAGGTATGGGGCTGATGTTGCTGATGCATCGCATCCCTTATATGTGGTGGGGGCGATTGTCCAGTTGGGGAATCTACCTTGCTGTTTTCTTGTTGTTATGGGCTTTGTTTTTTGGCCAAAACATCAACGAAGCTTCCCGATCGGTGGAAGTGCCCTTTTTGAAATTTAGTTTTCAAGCCTCCGATCCCGCAAGGCTTCTTGTCTTCCTCTGGTTATCCAGAGGCCTTGCCTTGCTTGGGGATGGAATTCTGAAATTTAGGGGCGGTTGGGATAAATTGTTTTTGGGCCTTGCGGTATGCACCGCTTTGATTGCCAAAGAAAACATGTCCACGGGCTTGATGCTGATGTCCGTGGGTTTGGGTTTGATCTGGATCGCTGGCGCCAGGTTTCAGGATTTGCTTAAAGCCGTAGGGGCATGTGTGGTTTTCTTGGCCTTGTTTGTGTCAGTGGGGTATGCGCTCGGATGGCCCAGGGTGGTGGTCTGGGTGAATCGGGTAGAGGCCTATGTGGATCGCGATAAATCCATCGAGCGGGAAGATTTTCAGGTGGTGCAAGCCAAAATTGCCGTGGCCTCCGGGGGCTTGTTTGGCAAAGGCCCGGGGAATAGCATTCAGCGCAATTTCTTACCCCATGCCTACTCAGATTATATCTACGCCATTGTGCTCGAGGAATATGGCATCTTTGGAGCGGCCTTTGTGTTGCTGTTGTACCTGGGGTTGTTTTATCGAATACGAAAAATTGCGATTCATGCCCGCTCCACCTACGGGTCTTTGTTGGCTTCCGGTCTAGGCATGGCCCTTATGGCCCAAGCCATGGTCAACATGGCCGTGTCTGTGGATTTGTTTCCGGTAACCGGGCAGACCCTACCCTTTATGTCCCACGGAGGTTCCTCGATTTTGATCAATGCCTTGGCGATGGGGGTGGTGTTAAGCATTAGCAGGGACATGACCGGAGAAGGGGATTGGTCCGAATTGGATATGGAGAGCGATGACGTTGTCCTGGAAGGCGAAGACGATAGCAATCGCAAGGTGAATAATGCGGGAAACATACCCGGAAAGGAGATGGCCTATGCCTGACGCCATGCAAGCCTACCGAGTCATCGTTAGCGGTGGGGGTACAGGGGGCCATGTGTTCCCGGCAATTAGTATAGCGCAGGCTTTCCAAAGGTTGGAACCTTCCGCTCAAATCCATTTTGTGGGCGCCTTGGGCAAAATCGAAATGACCCAGGTTCCCTTGGAAGGCTTTCCGATAACAGGCCTGTGGATTAGCGGCTTCCAAAGGAATGCCCTATGGGCCAATTGGAAATTGCCTTTGCAGTTGCTTTTGGCCACGACGAAATCCCTGATTTTGTTGCTGCAAAAGCGCCCGCATTTGGTGGTGGGTGTTGGGGGGTATGCCAGCGGTCCTTTGTTATGGATGGCTCAAATGCTGGGCCTTAGGACGGTAATTCAAGAACAAAATGCCATACCCGGCAAGACCAACCTTCAACTTTCGCATCGTGCGCAGCGCATTTATGTGGCTTTTGACGGCATGAATCGCTTTTTTGAGACCAAGAAAATCCGTTGTTTGGGAAATCCTGTTCGTTCTCTGATTACCAAGCCCATGCAGGAATCGGCCGAGGCCAAGTCTCGTTGGGGCTTGAATACCAAACTCAAGGTCATCCTCGTGTTGGGGGGTAGCCTGGGGGCAAGGGCGATCAACGAAGCCGTCGAAAAAATCCTACGTTCTGGTGAACGTCAATACGCTTGGATTTGGCAATGCGGTAAATCCTACGATATCCCTCAAGATTTAATTCAAAGCATGCCCAATCAACTTCTTGTACAGCCTTTTGTACAGGAAATGGATAGGGCCTATGCGGCAGCGGATCTGATCATCAGCAGAGCGGGCGCAGGGACGATGAGCGAATTGGCGGTCGTGGCCAAGCCATGCATCTTGGTGCCCTCGCCTTATGTCGCTGAAAATCATCAGCATCACAATGCCCTTCATTGGGTACAGCGTAGCGCAGCCTGGATGAGCAGCGACAAAGACCTCGCCGAAGAATTACCGGAACTGCTTCAGCGCTGGTCAGCTCTGCACCAGGATGATCCCCAAGAGAACGAGTCTGGCGCCTTGCAACAATGGAGCCAAGCCCTCAGGGCCATGGCGCTACCCGATGCAGCGGAACAGATTGCCATGGATATGATACAAATAATACAGGAAGGAGGCAACCCATGAACCCTATGGCCTATAAGCGTTATTTCCTGGTGGGTATTGGGGGGATCGGCATGAGTGCCGTCGCGCGGTTCTTGTTGGGTTCCGGCAAAGAAGTAGCAGGCTACGACCGGACCGAAACGGATTTGACCCGTGCCTTGTCCCGGGAGGGTGCGGTTATCCTGTACCACCTGGATCCCGCGGCTTGCCCTTCTCCTTTTGACGAGCACCCGGAGCATTGTTTGGTGATTTACACTCCGGCTATTCCGTTGGATCAGGCTTGGATGAATTTTTTCAGGAACGGCAATTACACCATGATCAAAAGGTCCAGAATGCTGGGGCTTTTGACCCTGCGTAGGCCAACGGTGGCGGTGGCAGGAACGCACGGCAAAACCACGACCTCGTCCTTGATCGCTCATCTGCTGCATTGCGGTGGGGTGGATGTCACGGCATTCCTCGGTGGATTGGGCGTGAATGCAAGTTCGAATTTTATGTTGGGCGGCCCGGATTCCTTGATGGTTGTGGAAGCCGACGAATACGATCGTTCTTTTCATGAATTGCAACCCCAATGGGCCGTGGTGACCAGCACCGATGCAGACCATTTGGATGTGTACGGTGATGCTGACTCGGTGCTCAAATCGTATAAACAATTTGCTCAATCGGCCAGCAAGACCTTGGTTACCCGCCAAGGTTTGGACCTCAAAGCCATGGAAGGCGTAACCCATCTGCGTTACGGCGATCCTTCGGGAATATGGGCGGATAACATTGCTGTTGCCGAAGGCTACCTCTGGTTTGATTATTGCGGGAAAGTTGTGATCAAGGATATACCGAGCATTCTGCCCGGCACACATAACATCGAAAATGCCTTGGCGGCGATCACCATTGCCTTGGAATGCGGGGTTAATCCGGAGTCGATAGCGCCGGCGATGGCCGATTTCCGGGGCATCAAACGACGTTTTGAATACGTAGCCCGGGGTCGCAGGCGCTGGTTGATTGATGATTATGCTCATCATCCCCGGGAAATAGAGGCTTTAATCAAGGGTATACGTTTGATGCATCCCCATAGCCGTGTTTTGGGTATTTTCCAACCCCATTTGTTCAGTAGGACCCGTGATTTTGCGACGGAGTTTGCATCCTCACTCAGTGCGTTGGATCAATGCATCTTGCTTCCTATTTATCCCGCCAGAGAACTCCCGATTGCAGGGGTGAGCAGCGACCTTATTGCCAGCAACATGACCTGTCCGGTGACCTGCATCGGTGATCGCGAATGGCAGGAAAGAACTTGGCTGGATACGATTTGGGCCAGCGAAGCCGATATCCTTGTTACCATAGGGGCAGGTGATGTGGACCAGTATTTACCCTTGCTCACGGAGCGAGTGATGGCAGAATCCAATTTCAAGGAAAGTAATGAAAGGTAGTCTTGACCATTGGATGAATCAACCCCGCATCAGCAAGGCGCTTAAGGTGTTGAGAGCTGTTGTTGCGGTGGCTTTGTGCATGACGGCATGGGGTTTTGCACAATACGATTTGGATCACGCCCGTATCAAAGCGGTGCGCATCTTTTGGCAAGACCAACACGGTCTCCATATGCTCAAAGATCACGATGTGCACGCTTTCTTGGGTCCATTGCGGGGCAAGCTCAGGACCGAAATGGATCTAAAAGAAAGGGCTCTCAGGAAATTACCTTATTTAACCGAGGCGGAACTTTGTTACGATTCCGACCATGCCTTAATGGTTCTTTTGAATCACAGAGAGCCGGTTATGCGGGTTTTGCCTGAGCGGACATCCGGTTATTACCTGGCCGCGGATGGGGTTGGTTTGCCCTTGAAAGCGGATTTTGCAGCCCCGGTTCCAGTTTTGTTGGGAAAAATCCCGATTCGCCCCCCCTCGCAACAGGAGTCTTTCAACAAAGGAATGATCTTGGCCCTTAAGGTCAAGGAATGGATCAACAAAGACAGCCTTCTTGAACCGCTGATGACCCAGTTTATTGTTGGGGGCGCGGATTCCAATGCCTTGATCTTAAAAACAATAAGCGGACAAGAAGTATGGGTAGGGACCTCCATGGACCTCGCTTCTAAGCTCCGAAATCTTTCTTCTTTTTACAGATTTGCTCCTGCAGACTCTTCGCCTTATTCCTTCCGTTCCATCAATTTAGTTTTCAAAAACCAAATCGTATGCCGTTGAATTTTCCTGCTTTTCGAACAACATCCACGGTTCAGCCTGCTCCAGCCGAGAGCCCCGCTGCACAAATGCCTGAGCTGCCCTTGGTGGTCGGATTGGATATAGGGACTACCAAAATTTGTGCTGTCGTAGCCAGGCGTAACGAAAACGGCAAGGTGGATATTCTGGGTATGGGCAAGGCTGTATCCCATGGCGTCAACCGTGGTACGGTCGCCAACATTGAATTGACCGTAAAGTCCATCACCGAAGCGGTTAACGAAGCCGCGGCTTCCTCCGGTGTCGATATTGGAACCGTCAATGTGGGTATCGCGGGACAGCACATTCGTAGCCATCAGCAGAGAAATATGTTGACCAGGCATGATACGCAAACCGAAATATCCCTTGAAGATGTGGACCGGTTGCGGAAAGAAATATTTCGGGTACCGCAGCAGGCCGGGTACGAAATCATCAATGTCCTAGCACAAGATTACATCGTGGATGGTGAGAAGGATATTACCAATCCTGTGGGCATGAGCGGTATCACCCTGGAAGGCATGTTTCATGTCATAACCGGTTCCGTAGGGGCCATCATGAACATCAAGCGTTGTGTAGAGAAAGCCAATTTGGAAATTGAAGGTCTAACCTTGGAGCCTTTGGCCTCCGCACAGGCGGTGTTAGGAGAAGACGAAAAAGAAGCCGGTGTGGTGCTGGTGGATATCGGGGGTGGTACCACAGACGTGGCTATTTTCCATCAGAACATCATACGTCACACCGCAGTCAGTCCCTTGGGTGGTAATGTTATTACTCATGATATTCAAGAAGGTTGTTCGGTGCTTTTTGATCAAGCGGAGGCTTTGAAAATCCGTTTTGGTTCCGCAGTAGCGCACAGCAACATGGCCAATGAGGTGGTTTCCATACCCGGTCTTCGAGGGAGGGAGCCCAGAGAGGTTTCTGTGCATACCCTGGCCAGCATTATATCAGCCCGTGTCAAGGAAATTATTCAGCATGTTCAATTTGAAATTCGTAACTCAGGTTACGAAAAGAGGTTAAGCGCTGGAATCGTCCTAACCGGAGGCGGTGCGCAGCTTCCTAACATCAAGCATTTATTTTCGGTGCTTACCGGTCTGGAGGCCCGTATCGGTGATTCCAGGGAGCATTTATGCAATGCTTCGGATGAAATGAAATCACCGATTTATGCAACCGTGGCCGGCTTGGTCTTGACTTCCTTAGCCGATTTGGATTACCGTCAAAAGGCAAGAACCCAACCCGCTGCGGAGAAAGATAGATCGGCCATCCAAAAACCTGACCCCCAACCCATTCCCGCAGTTCCCGAAGGCCTTTTGAACAGGTTGATGAAAGGGTTAGGGGGTATCCTCTCGGACCCGGATTTGAATCAAAATTATCGCCGATAAAAGATCCCCGGGAGCAGATTTCGATAGCCATCAACATCCAGCCATTTTCAAATTTATAATTCATTTTAACCATAACATTTAAATCCCACTTATGAACGCAATGAGCAATTTTCAATTCAGTATGGGTTCCAACCCCAACGCCATCATCAAGGTTATTGGTATTGGAGGGGCAGGAGGCAACGCGGTGAACCACATGTTTCAAAAAGGCATCAAGGACGTGGACTTTCTAGTTTGCAATACCGATTACCAGGCGTTGGAGCGCAATTTGGTCCGCAATCGTTTGCAACTGGGCCCCTTTTTGACGGAAGGAAGAGGGGCAGGTAATCAGCCCGAGATTGGCAGGCAGGCTGCGGTGGAAACCATGGAAGATTTCAAGGAATTGATTGGATCCGACACCAAAATGGTTTTTATTACGGCTGGTTTGGGTGGTGGAACGGGAACAGGTGCTGCTCCGGTATTGGCCGAGGCCTGCAGGGCTTTGGATATTTTGACAGTTGGGATTGTGACCTTGCCCTTCAGCTTTGAAGGCAAGAAACGATTGGAGCAGGCCGAAGATGGATTGAGGGAATTGCGTCAATTCTGCGACACGACTTTGGTGATTAGCAACGATAAGGTGAGGGAATTGTTCGGGAATTTGGTCTTCAAAGAAGCCTTTGCCAAAGCTGATGATGTGTTAGCATCAGCGGCCAAAGGGATTGCTGAAATCATCACGGTCGATGGGTATGTCCATGTCGATTTTGCAGATGTCAAGACGGTCCTTCATCGCAGCGGCAAAGCCGTCATGGGTACCGGTCAAGCTTCAGGTGAAAATCGCGCCATCGAGGCAGTTCGTATGGCTTTGTCTTCACCCCTCTTGAGTGAAAACGATATCTCCGGTGCCAGAAATATTTTGATCAACTTAAGCAGCGGTTTGGATGATCCTATTCGACTGGACGAAATTGGGGAAGTGAATGATTATGTGCAAACCGAGGCAGGTGCTGGAACCGATGTAATTTGGGGAAATTGCACGGATGAAACTTTGGGTGATGCCATGCGTGTCACCTTGATTGCCACAGGGTTTGAGGGTCAGAACAATAGAAATTATGGTGTGGCCAAAGGTTCGACGTCTACAGGTTCTGGTTTTCATGCAGAAAGTCCAGTTCCCGTGACCGTGCACCGTCTGGATGCCAAGGAGGCCACGGTCGAGCAGCCCAAACCTTCGGAATTGGATCCTAAGGAGGCATTGGAAGCAACCCGCAAAATGTTAGAGATAGAATGGACTTTCTCTGAACCTGTTGCCGCGGAACCTGTTGCCGCGGAACCTGTTGACGCGGAACCTGCAGATCTTTCCGATCAAGCATGGAAGGTGGACCAAGAAAGTTTACCCTTGTTCACGGTGATTGATGAAGGACCATCCACCGATCTTCAAACCACGGTGGATGCTGCACCATCCGAATTGAATTTGTTTTCTACCCTATGGACATTGGAGGATCAGCCCTCCACCAAATCCGACGATCAGGGACCTGCATCGGCTGAGCCTAAAGCCCAGGACGATGGATCAGTTGAGGCCGAAATCAATCCTTTCTTTGGATACGATGGAACGGTGGAATGGGATTTGGCGGTGGATGAACCAACTATGGCCTCGACGCCTACCCAATCCGCTCCCATTGTAGAAGACAAAGTCCAGGAGGTTTACGCAACAGGACCCAACGAGGATGATGTTTTGAGCCGTTCACGCCAAAGGATACAGAATCTTCGTAAACTCAACAGCCTGATCAATGCCCCGGGCATGCCTTCGTTGGAGGAGTTGGAGAAAGTGCCGGCCTATGTTCGTGCCGGTTATCAGCCTGATCGGGCACCGGGGAGTGCTGAAATGCCATTAAGCCGCACAAGCATTGGTACGGGTCAAGGAAATTCAGGGATTATCCAAACCGGAAATCGCTACCTTCATGACAACGTGGATTAAATCGCGGTGGATCTCCAAACAATAAGCCTGATAGGATAGTTACATCAATACAACCTTCAAAATCTAGACACTGAATCCCGCCTATGTTTATCGGAATCCTTCAAGAAAATTCTCCAGAACAAAGAGTGGCCGCTGGACCGGACCTCGTCCAAGCATGGTTGTCCAAGGGTCATATGGTATGGGTTGAATCAGGTGCCGGTGCCTTGGCTGCCTATTCCGACGAAGAGTACCTTGCTGCCGGCGCTCAAATGGGTGCTCGCGACGCTTTGCCGACCGAGGTTCAGGCCTTGGTCACGGTACGTTGCCCCGAGGTCAG
>SXGQ01490045.1_pt1 | contig 11682 bp, 25 predicted proteins | sample 3178371 | NCBI WGS metagenome assembly SXGQ01 (sample SAMN11356859, study PRJNA531348) | freshwater metagenome | isolation source: freshwater sample F1-20 | place: China: Fuxian Lake, Yuxi | collected 2017-12-25 | reverse complement strand
ATTAGGAGAAATTATTCCTTTGGCTCCTCCGTTCTGGAAAGTCTTTTGCTTGGCAAAGGTAGCTTCGTTATTAGCCTGGAGAGTTGTTAAACCTGCTAGGAGAGGAGGCATACCACGAAGCTGCGCACCGTTCAAATCCCAAGTTAAATTGGTTGTTTTTATGTGCAATACTTCATTGGCTGGAATCTCAATGTTCTGGTCTCCAATAATTAATTTATAACCTCGTACTGGCTCAAATAAGGAGCCAGCAACAATTTCCACATAATTTGACGGCATAACATACATCTCCTTAATCTTGCCCTTATTTAGACCATCTTGTGGAGCAAATCCGTAAACAAATATCTCGCCGCTAGTATTGTACCACGTTAGCATCGAATCCAGAAACTCGCTCCAAGTTTGCATTGGATTAGGATTCTTGATTAGCTGGTTTACCGGATCTGAAAAATTAACATCTTGCAGCTCTTTTTTGCGAAACGCTATGCTCTGCAATCTGTTTAACTCTTTTGAGTTGTACTTTCCACCTCTGTATTTTTTACTTCCTTCGCTCTCCTTGTAAACATAAGTCGGGCATTGCTTTCCCTTCTCTGCTATTTTTCGGATGATTGAGTAAACCAAGGCGTTTCCCTTGTAACCTTTATCAATAAAAGTTTGCTGGTTAGAGTCGTACCAAACAACAAGCGTGGAGGCGGTAAATTGGCCGTATAGGATTTGGTTGAGTAGATTTACATCGGGATAAGTCTTGGTTGGCTGGACTTGTGGAGCGATATAATTCTGGAGAGCCTTTAATAGCATAGCATATTCGTTTTAACAAATATACCTATTTATTTTTTTCTAAAAATGCAAGTCCCCAAAACCAAATTACAACCATTATTACTCTGGCAAACCAATGCCAGGAAAGAGGATTAAAATCCAATGTTACAAATACGATAAAAAGGTAAGTGATTAACATTAGGATAAGCGCGGCAATTGTTTCTTTTGTCATATCGAAAATTTAAAAGGTATTGATGGTTTGAATTTCCATTGGTAAAAATATCTAGCTGCGTCAATTGCGTGATTAAAATCGTCAATTGGCACGTTTAAAGATTTCCCAGTTTTATCCGTTCTCCAAGTGTAGCTCCTAAGTTCCTTAATTAAATTTAAACTTTGTGAGGTTACCAGAAAATCTTTGTCTTGTATTAACTGAATGCCAAACTTTATAGAATCTGGCCCTTTTTCAGTTGGTATAATTTTAACTCCGTGTAATTTTATTTCTGCTATTGATTTTGGCTCTGCGGATTCCGCAATTGTAATTACATTATTTTGATTTAAAATATTTGCGATTTGATTGTTTAAAAGTCCTTTTTGATAAGTCCTTTCGTGCCAGATTATTTTATTATTCCATTCGTAAAAATCAATTATTGCGGTTGGATCATTTGAATAACCAAAGTCTAATCCATTTCCTAAATATTGAGCATCAAAAGGTATTGAGTCGATTTGCTTCCAGTTATTAAATATAATCCCTTCTAATCTGCCTACTTGACCTAATCCATATACCTTCCACCAATTATCCCAATAAGCGGAGGTTTTAGACTTTTCTTTAGCCTTTTCAATTTCTTTAACAATGGCTTGATCTAAGGCTTCATTATCCTTATAAGTCAAAATAACAAAATCTGAATCTGGGTCTTTTATAAGCTCAGTATTTACCCAAAATTCCTGCGTTGGATTGTAATCTAAATAAATAAAATCCCTTGTACGGATTGCCAATTGATTGTAGGATTCAAAATCAATGTTGTTGCACTCGTTTACAAATAAAACGTGCCTTCTCGCTCCTCTAAGTTTGTCTGGTTGATCAGCGGAAAAAAACTCAATAAATGATCCGTTTAAAAACTTGTATTTTAAATCCGATTTATTGAATTGGGAATCTCTAAAATTACCAGTCATTACCATTATATTGACAAAATCTTTAACTGCACCTCTTTTTAAATGCGGAATAGATTCTGCAACAATTGAGATTTCTGTATAAGGATTTTGCATTGCATGAGTAATCAGCAATGGTATAATCGAAAAGGTTTTAGAGCTAGACGTTCCTCCTTGTACTATCCTAACTCTTTTTCGTAATTTGGCTATTTTAGCTTGCGCCGTTGTCTTTTGAAACATTAAGATTTATTCCATTAAAAATAGGCTGCTCAATAATATGTGTAGTCTCTTGCTTATCTCCGTATTTCTTTGGCATAAGCTTAGACAATTCCCATTTTTTAGCATCAATCTTTAATCTTTGTAAACTTACCCAACCTGGATCAATCTTTCCGGTATCTGAGTCTCTTTGTGGTTCTTCTGAATAATCTTGCTCTATGCTTTCAAACTTTAGCTCTGCTCTAATTGTCATTGCCTTCGCGTATTTGTTACTCATTTCGTTGTTTTTAGCTACCCAATCCAAAAAAGTCTTGTATGACGGCAAATTGTTTTTATCATTATCAATGATTGATTTAAGGCTATTGCCTTGACAAATTGCTTCAATGATAAAATCAAATGACTTTTGTTTTTCTTTTTCTGCCCAATGTAAATGCTTTTCCATATTTACAAATTTACAAAAAAAACCTTGCCCACTTGAGCAAGGCTTTACAGTTAACAAAAACCCAAAACAATCTATTTTAATGTTATTACTTCGCCAGTTACTTGTCCGGTAAAGTCGCAAAGCTTTCCGTTCCATTCAAATCGTACTTCTTTCTCTCTAAGCTGGTAAGCACTTGCAAGTAATCTAATTTGCCTTTGCACAAGCTCAATCGTCTCAAACTTGCCTTTGCCTTTGTTACTCCATGCGCTCCAGTTGCCGTCTCTTAATCTATATCTAATCTCCAGAGAATAATCTGTTTTAAAAATCGGCAATGGTTTAGCCATTATTTTTCCTTTATTAAAAGTTCCAATCCAATTGCGTCACAAATCTTTCTTAAATTGTGAACTGATATAGATTCAAATCCATTCTCAAACTGGTTTATAGGTTGGTGACTTAAACCAATTTTCTGAGCTAGATCTACCTGGTTTATACCTAGCTTTTTTCTTGTGCGCCTAATTAATCTGCCCTCTTCTAAACTCATTTTTCAGTTATTTGCACAAATATAAGTTTTAAATAATTATCCAAGCAAAAACAGACTTTTTGTTTAAAAAGGCAAAAGATTATAAATCCCCATCTGGATAAACTCCTCTCCTTTCTTTACAATGCATTTTCGCACATTTAACTCAAATACATTTTTATCATTAAAGCCGTATTTCTTTTGAGCAATGTCTAAAAGTAGCTTTACCGGATTATCGAGATCCGATGCCTTGTTGCTAAAACCAAAGAAAAACTCAATCCTTAGCATCTGCTCTGGATCTACCTTACCTTTTGGCAATCTTAATAAAATTGTTTGCTCGTAGGATTTGTAAATAGGTGTTTTAAAGCGTCGACCTTGAAAAGCTTCGTTTATGCTTAGAGGCTTCTCATTTATCGTAAATTGAATCATTTACACCACCTATAAACCAAGTCCATTGCAATCGTAAATAACGCAACGGATACCATAAACAAAAGTCCAAACGGCATCTCAAAATGCATAAATAAGAAAATAGCTAGCACTGTATTACAAATGCTAAATAGATTCTCTTGGCTAGGCTTAAAATGGGAGAGTATCCTTTTCATATTGATCTAAGATTTTTTTATCTGCAACTACTGGTACAAAATCCTCTTTCTCCTTTGGCTGGTAAAGCTCCAAATAATGAGTTGGTTTGCCTTCTACCTTTTGCGGCTTTTCCTTAATATCCAGGTTTACCCATTCGGTGTCGTTGTCGTTCATGTACTTTAACAACTTTTCTAAGTCGCTGCGATTCTGGCTTACTTTCCAGAGTTGTCCAAACTTTGTTTGAATAATTTTTGCGTTTCCGCCGTAAATCTTGCTCATAATTTTAATTGGTTGTTTAATTGGTTGTATTTATCGATTGCTTTAAATATTTGGTAAACTACTTTGCTAACGATTGCGTTTCCTCCGGCTTTAATTGATTCGTTTCTCCATTTAGGAAAGGTAATAGAGTCCAATCTGTCGGAAAGCCCATCATCTCCATCACAAATTGGGGAGACAGATGGGAACGTGTCCCACATATTTCGTTTATATGACTGCCCAAATCGTCGCCTTTCCAATTTTCCGTTTTCCAATGCATCCTCTCGTCTGATGTTCTTGGTGTCGGTAGCATCCCTAAACTGGCTTTTCCACTCAGCATTGATGCTGTCCCATCCGACCTTAGTTGACCCTTCCAATCTCCTGCTATCGGAGTCGGTAGCATACCCCTCAATGCCATCTGGTCGAGAGGCATCGTGAACGGTTTGTGTCCCTTCTCTACTAATCTCTCCATTCTCTGGTCGTACTTGTCGAAGCTCTTTTGCTCCCTCGCTTGCGCTAGCGGAGTAGGCAACAAACCAAATTCTGTCCCTTCTGTGGGGAGCGTTGACGGCACAAGCTGGAAGTAAAAACGGTGTGACTTCGTAGCCTTCAGCTTCCAAATCAGCTTGCACCTCATCGAATACCAACCCTCCGTTCCAATTAGTAAGCCCGCGAACATTTTCGCCCACGACCCAGGTCGGTTGAATCTCTCGAATTGTTCTAAGCATCTCTGGCCAGAGGTGTCTCGAATCCTCCGTACCGAGTCGCTTTCCTGCGGATGAGTATGGTTGACAAGGGAATCCGCCTGTAAGAATGTCAATTGTTCCTCTGTGAATAGAGAAATCTGTCTTGGTGATGTCATTGTATGTAATTGCTTTAGGCCAATAATATTTTAAAACTTTCTGTCCAAATTCATTCCACTCGCAATGGAATACATTCTCCCAACCCATCCACTCCGATGCTAAATCGAAACCTCCAATTCCGCTAAATAGTGATCCGTGTCTCATATCAAAAAGGTGCGTTTTTTATTTCTGTTTCTTCTGGAAATTCAAAATCATTTATTCCAGATTTTGTAAACTTTTCTACTACTGGAAATTGGTTGCTTTTTAGGTTTGCATTATCGAAATAATCAAAACCATCTTTTCCAATAAATCTATTTCTTTTCCGGTTAAAATCGATTGTAATCTCAAAAGGTATCCCAACAAGCTTTTGCTTTTTAATCTTATCCGTTTTAATTATAACCGTTGTATCGTTAGGATCTGTCGCTCGATTAGGTCTCCAGACGCTTATCGTGTTATCCGTTGAATCCGCAAAAGTACCTCCACCTTTTATCTGATATAAGCTTGGAGGAGGATAATTTCCATCTTTCTCTTTTCTTGGTGTAGTTTGATGCATTACCAAATGATAAGAAACATTATTTTTTCTGGTAAAGTTAATCCGATCCATCATAAATCTTGAGGCGTATAAATGCTCTTGCTCTCCTGGCCCCATCTCATGGCGGATTTTTATGTACGGATCTACAATAACGGCTTTAACATCTTTCTCCCAAACCAGGTACTCAAATACGCTTTCAATCTGCTCAATCCTAAAATCTGGAGTTTTATCTTTCTCCGGGTAAACAAAGTAAAATTTATCCTTTACCAAGTCAAAAGCTGCTAAATACTGCTCCTCTGTTACATCAAAGTTTTTATAAGCTCTGTCCGTGCTTTTGCCTAAAATCGTATGGATTATGTCATCAAAAAACTCATCTGGAGGATAATTCTCTGGAGAAAAAAACGCAAACTTCCATCCTTCATTAATTGCCTTTAAAACGCAAAGAAAAATAAGAAATTGCGACTTGCCTTCGTTATTGTATCCAGTCCAAAGGTTAAACTCTCCAGCCTTCCAACTCCACATCTTATTCTGTATCCCTCCGCTTGTAATATTATCAATATCTCTAACGTATGTTTTACTGCCAGCCTCTTTCCCTTTACGAAAGTTATTTAGCATCGAATCTCGTTGACCGGCAAAAGTCTTTATTGATGCCTCGCAAAAGTCTAAATCAAAAATTTTATCTGGCCTATTCATTCAACAAAATATTTATCAATATTATCTTTTAAATCTTGGTAGCTGCCAGATCTCTGCGCTACATCTTTAAACCATTGCTTTTCAAATTGATTCCTTACTCTTATCTCATCTTGGAGAAGTAATTTAGTACCTTTTATCTCATAATCTTGCAAATTGATTAGATTGATATATTTTTTTTGTAGAGCAAAGAGCCTTTTTAGGTTTATCTCAATCAATGCCCAATTTTTAGTTTTCTGCGCTTGTACTATCATTGCCCAAATGTCTCTGTTTAGTTCATTTAAGGCTTGTATATCTTTAACTTCCATCTTACCACCAATTATCTTTTATAGTTGATTTTTCGTACTTATTAGCATCTATTTCTGGAATTGGATTTCCTTTCTTGATCCAGTTAACAAAATGTTTTTTAGCATCCTCTACACTTACTTTTAATTCTGCTTTTAATAGTTGCTCTTGTCTAAATTCATTCAAGTGATTTCTTACTTGCTCAATACTTGCTTTATTTTTCATTGCAATACCTTCTAGCCAGATATTACTTATCCAGAGCTTTCTAAATATTTCGTTATGGCTCTCTTCGCTAATACTTATTATATTCTTTAATTCTTTAACTTCTTTAGTTGGTTTCACTTGCGTTTCGTCTGCGTTTCGTCTGCGTATCACTTGCGTTTCACTATCGTTTCGCTCACCTTGGTAAGTGTCATATTTACAGACGATTAGGCGTGTCGTAACCGTTTCGTTTTTTAGCTCAATCATTAAATCTTTTTCAAGCATTTTTAAAAAGCGTACAACCTTAGATTTGTTAATTTTCCATCTATTTGCCCAAGTATCATAAGAGTAAATTACCTCTCCTCTATTAACCTGGATTAATTGACCTTTAATTAAAACCTTCTTAGGTTCAATATTTGATTGCATTAAAATGTCAATCCACCATTTTAAATATTCAGGTTTATCCCAAATCCAATGGTTAGTTAATTGTCTATGTACCTTTATCCAGCCGCTCATAAAATAAAAAAGGCCCTATCGTGTCGGAGTCGATGGGCCTGGTTTGGTTTTCACCTATGAAACATTTAAGGCTCCGACCTCTTAAATGTTACATTTCAATATATAAAGATAACTCTTTTTGAATTATCCTACCAGATTACGCTTCTTTAGATGAAAATAAATGCAAGCATACGAAGCTCCTAACTCTAGAGCAATTACCTTTGTTGGCTTACGGTCTTGCCATTTTTCAAAGATTAATTCCTTTTCATATTCAGTTAAATTCTTTCGTCTCATTTTTTCAAGAAATATCTTGCAACTCGTTTACCATTTTCTAGCGTAACCATATCCGTTACCACGTTTAGGCTCTGGTCTCTAAGATCTGCAATTCTAGCAGCTAGCCTAAAGCATCCAAACTGGTTTAAAGCCTCTATCTGAGTAATGGAATATCCGTTTAACAACCAGCCTTTAATTAGCGCATTTTGAGAATCTGTGGCTTTCATATTTGAGCAAGTTTTTCGATTAAATTTTTGGTTTCAAAGTAAGCGGTTGAAAATTCGTCCTCAGTAATTATTTCCCATTTAAAAGAGTTAACCCAACTTAAAAGACTATTTTTCTTTATGTCAATTTCTGGCAATAATCCAGAAAGTTGATCGTCTTTTCCAACATACAAATGCAAATCCTCATTTAAAATTTTAATAAAAAAACGAGGTGAAACTTTAAGGTATTTGGGCAAATCTATTTCGTATTGCACAAACTTTTCGACATTAATTGAAATTGTTTCCATAAGTGTTTTTGTTTAGGTGTTTAAAGTAATTTAAGTCCGAGTAAGTAACCCAGCGCAAAGATTGGCGCAAATGCGACAACTGCGTAAATAATTTTTCCAAGTGTTTTCATAAGTATTTGGTTTAAATGTTTCGAAATATCTAAATAATCTAATTAATAACAAAGATTTTATACCTTTTTTTCAATCATGTTTTTTGATTCTGCTACATCGATTAGCTTTTTAACCTTACGAAACTCCAGATTTTGATCCTCTGCAATTTCTCTAATCTGGTAACCATAGGTAAACAAAGTTAGGATTCTGCTTATCTGCTTGTCGCTGAGAATCTGGAATATATTCTCATCCATTAATTTGCGAGGATATATCTCGTGCAGCTTCATTTTAGTGTATAGCAAATAGCCAATCTTTTTATCGTCTAGTCCAAGTACCTTAGCAATCTTTTTTCTGGTAAATCCCTGCAAGTATAAATCCTTTACTTTCTGCATTATCTCGCAAGTTTCCATAGTCTCAACCAAGTTTCGTTAAAAGGCAATTTTTCTTTATCGTATGTGGAGGCAATCCCTTTTGGTGCAAGGTCTCCAGGTCGTTGAATTTCTTTATTAAAATATTTCATTTTATTTGAAGGTTAAAGTTTTCAATTAGTCTTGCTCCTATAACATTCTCACCTCTTTTTATAGCTTCTTTAATTGCTATTTTATCAGCGGTTACCACGTTTTTAACATTTATAAAAGCGCTTGGCAAAGCTTCTACAATATCAACCTCTACTGACTCGCTCCGGCGCAATGAAAGCTTAAATAATGGACTTTCTATCTTGTCTATATTACTTACTAGCATTGCCTCTCGAACGGCATCCTTGAGCCTTGTAATAGATCTCTCTTTGCTTTCTTTCATTGCCTTTAATCGCTTTATTTCCGTGTCAATTGCGTCCGCATCGCTTTGGATGTTTGCGATTACCTTGGCATAGTTGCCAGCCTTTACCTGGAGTTGCTCTTGGTTAATTACAAGCAATTGCTCTAATTCTGGAGTAAGCTCTTCAGTTTCAAGTAGAGAGGCTAACTCTAGCGCCTCTCTTGTTATCTCATATAAATTTGCCATTATACTAATCCGTTTAAAATTTCGTTTTGATCCTTATTAAAATTGTATTTCTGCATAGCTTCTAAAGCTTGCTTTCTTTGTGCATCCGTGCCGTTTAAATAGCGTACAATATAAGCGAACTGTTCCTCCGTTGGCGCTACCTTTACCGGAGCTTTTGGAGTATGGTCGTTACTTGCATCTGGATCTAAATAACTATCGTCTATTAATAGGAGACCTGATAAAGCATATTTCCGAGCATAGGAGGAGGAGCTACCAAATGACTGCGCTATGTCCATGCCCTTGCGATTGATGTCGATACCCGCTTGGGCCGTTACTGCCCTGCCTTCTGTTCGACCTTCTTTATCTATTTGAATAGATGCGGTTGCCTCAATAAATACGATTCCTGCAACCTCTTTTACTTCATCCTCAAGGATTAAGGTACATTCGTATTTCAATAACAAAGGCTTTAATGCCTCCAGAATATCCTCGCAATTCCGGTATTTATATTTACCAAATGCGTTAAACTGGTTTTTTGGAGCTTTTAACTCCGCTTGGATTTGAATTAACTCTTTCATAGGTGTTTTTTAGTTTAATAATTTCTTTCAATTTCTAATTCCAACTGCATTAATAAAGATGACGTTGGGATAATTTCCGATTCGTCTTGAAAACAGGAAAAGCTATGCGTATTTTCAATCTTTACCTCAATTTCTCCATAAGCTGGAGCAAACTCGCTCTCCTCTTCGCCCCAGTTGGTAACTGAGTAATCGCCTTGCCAGATGTAAGTTTTATCCTCATAGTCAAACATTACCTCTTGGTCGTAATAATTTTCTTGCTTGTAATTCATTTTTTTTTAGTGTTTAGGTTAATAACTGATGCTAATTTATAAGGAATAAATTAAAAACAAAACAATTAATAAAAATATTTTTAACACATAGACGCATTTTGTCAACCAATAATTTTTTTTGGTTATAACTTGCAATAAAAAAAATGGAGGAGTCTGAAATTTTAAATCCGTTTGGTTTTGGCAATGCAACCAAGGTAATCGATGAGAATCGCAAGCCTGGAGAATATTGGCAAGATTTTTTTAACTTACATGAAATTTTAGTCGAAAACGAATTTTACGTCTTATTTTCCGATGGTCTCCTAATTAAAAAAGGTAGATCTAAATTTAGAACAAGCCAGTACTTAAAAGGCGAAAAGTTTATTTCATTCCAAAAAGTTTATGAAAGGATTTAAGGAGTTTTTAATTGTTGTACTTGGAGCGGTTGCTTTTGCCGTTTTTGTTATTTGGATTTATTCATAATGGAATTTAGCACTCAAGTTTCAGAGGTTTTAATCGAAATCAAAGAGCTGCTAATTAGCAAAAATGAAAAGTACGGTAACTCAGCTCTGGAGCCGCTTGGAGTATTTAGTCAGTTGTCCGCAAAACAAGGACTACTCATTAGGATTGACGATAAGCTAAAGCGGATTAAAAACGGATCTTTAGACCGGGACGATGAGGATGTAATAAACGATTTAATCGGATACCTAGTTTTATTAAAAATTCATGCAAACCAGGAGAGCAATTTTGATCAGCTTGACGGCTATCACAAATGGAAAAGCGTAAAGGATAAGCAAGAAATAATAAAATTATTTAAAGCTAATTTAAAAGATACTTTATAAAATGTCTAGTTTTTTTGCCTAAAAACTTGCCAAAAGTGTAATTAAATGCACGATTTGGCAAAATATACCATCATTAACCTACTTTTTGCTTATTAATGTCACATATATTGCACTTTATGTGACGTTTATGTAAAATATCTTTAACCTTGTCGGAAATTATCCGAATTAGAACAACTTTTTTGACACGCCCAAAATGTGCGTTTTTGTCACGGGTTGGAATTGGTATTGAAACAAATATTTATCGTCCACATAAGAAGCCGTTGCGCCTGGATCTAACAAAGAGTTAATTGTTGCGCCTAGATAAAATCCTTTGCTCTTCTTTATTATTGTCTCTGTTTTTGTCTCGGTAATTGTATTTGTAACTACTGGCAATTTAAAATCGTTTATAGCAGTCATTTTTAGCACCTCTCCCAAGACTTCACCGCTTACGCTTGTACTTCCATGCTCAAAAGGAAAGGATGCGTTAAACAGGCTAATTTTAGGCTTAAAATCAATTAAGACTGTATCCCTAACAACTTGCGTTTTTATCTTTGTTTTAGGAATGTAAATCGTATCGCTGGACGTGATGTATAGAGTATCAGTTAATCGATCAATTTTGGTTTTGTAAACCGTCTCAAGTTCCTGTTTTGGATAAACGATAAAAGCTAAAATTATTCCAGCTACAAAAGATAAAATAGCAATTCTAATTCTTTCGTCATCAATTAGCTCTTTCATTGTTTTGTAGTTTTACCTCTAAATTGGACGTAACAAATAATCAACCGCTGATCTTGTCGTGGAAACTCTCGCTCCATAATTGGATCTGCTACACATCTGCCAATAAAATTGTTTTGGCTCTCGTTTGGTTTTGGTTTAGGTAGCGGCATTTTATTTATCTAAATCTATATTTTCGTCAATTAATAAGCTGCGTAAATATTCTCGAGTTTGTTTAAATGAGTCGTATTGTTCGTTGGTTAATTCATCATATTTAAGTTTAGAGCGTAACCATTGGTCTAACTCCCACAACACAGAGCGCATTTTTGAACCTTGTGTTGCGTTTGCAAACTCGTGATTTTCCTCTGGTAAATTAAACTCTAATATCACTTTCATACTATGCCTCTATATTCCGCTTTAGCGTCAAAACATGGGCAAGCTTTATTCTGGTTAGGGAAATCCCTATGCCCTTGGATAATTAAACATTTATTGTCGCTCCATTCAATTACCTTGTTTATGCATTCCAAAATAGCTTTTTTTTGT
>SXGQ01822853.1_pt1 | contig 11683 bp, 11 predicted proteins | sample 3178371 | NCBI WGS metagenome assembly SXGQ01 (sample SAMN11356859, study PRJNA531348) | freshwater metagenome | isolation source: freshwater sample F1-20 | place: China: Fuxian Lake, Yuxi | collected 2017-12-25 | reverse complement strand
CCGATTTTTCTGAATCAGCCGAGAATCAAGCGAATGTGGCTTCATTAATCGCCAATGGCATTCCCTCTGACCCTTGGGTGGGTTAACTCAGCGACTCGCATTATTCCACGCCAGCACACGTCGCGGATCACATTTCACGCTTCGATGAAAATTGCTGGAAAAATTTTTGATTAATCTGAAGAGCATGCGTAGCGGTACGCCGTGCTGGTAGGGGAATGGCTTCTCCATCAGGATAAAAGGCCAGTCGTCGTCGTCCTCGACCGCGCGAACCGGATGTAATGGGTAACGTTCCGCCGAGAGTTGCGCGATCTCCTCGACATCACTCAACGATGAGTTATCGACCGATACGGCCTTGCCAATTAAGACGATCGACTTATCTTTGGTGCGAATCTTGACCGTGATCGGTATCTCTAAACCCGCCTCAATCAGTAATTCGTTTTTTCCGATGATCTTTGCTTCAAATTTGAATCGCTTGAACACCTGAAGTAATCCATCTGGCGTTACATCCTCCATCTTCAGGACCATCATTATGGTGTCACTGAATTGAGCGCGCGACTCTTCCACAATCTCTAGAATTTCATAAGAAAGTCGTGGCAAATCATCGTCGTGAATTTCGTGCGTCTGCAAGGTTTGCAGCAGTACCTTGTGGACTTCTTCAAAAACAAAGGAGCTGACCTGAATCGTTGGCATCGAACTCTTCTGAGCGTTCAACGGCTCCCGGTAGTAGCTGTCCGGATGCGGCATGACAAAATGGCTGAAGCGGTGAACATCCTGCGCCAGCGCGTCGAGTGAAACGCTAATGAAATAGTGCGCGATCGCTGGATTCGATTTGACCTGCTCGAATAGCGACTGAACGATCAGGTTCAGCTTAAGCGGCGGGTTCTTGTATTTTTCTAGTTGTTGGAACATGCACACCCCCTTGAGAAACCGTATTTTGTTGCCTTTATAGTATGTTTTTGCTCAAGAAACGCTTCCCGCTGCCGATATTACTGCCAATGCATAAACGGCTGGCGACACAGGGCGCTCGCCCGATCTAGCGAGGATATAACCATCATGAGCAGGACCACCTATTCTCACACCACCTTTGGCAGTGACGCCATAGCCGAGCCATTTGCTCATGATTTGATCGGCTCGGGCGCTTGGATTGTTGCGCTGGTCATCGCGACACTTGTGGTTTATCTGGAATTCAGAAAGAGCGCGGCTCGCGGAAAGCTCGCGCTCGTATTACTGATGATCACCGGATTCATGATTATTCTATTGCCGCCGTTTGGGTCGCTGATCTTGCTGCTAACCATGTTCGCGATTATCGTGATGAGCATCGAGCACATGAACCAATAGCACTGTCTGCTTCATCGCATAATGCGGCGACAAGCGTAGTCGATCAAGGTGTCAGTAACATCACCCGGTTGCACCGATACCCACTGCGGATCAGCAACCATACTTGAGCTGAGTGTGGCACCACCCTCATTCACATCAGCGTAGCGCATTATCCACATGGTGCGCGCGCGCCAGAAGCGGCAATCAAATTCTACTTGGCTGCGAATCGACTGCACACCCAGGGAATCAGCTTGAATCAGATTTTGCGATTGCCAGACGTACACCAGATACCCCTTACGCGTCATGCCATCAGTATCAAGCAAATAGGCATTGCCCTGCGCATCGGTGGTGACGAGCGCCAGCTCGCCACCTTGAACCATCAAAGGGGTTCCGATGCAGATGATCAGCAGCCAAAGGTAACAATGCCGTAGCCAGATTTTCATGGTGGCGCGATAAATCACTTCAGCGGCAACGATAACTGCAGCATCAAGCCTGCTAATCCAAGCATATTGGCTTGTATTTCAAATCCATCACCCAAATCCCAGCCGATTGCAGGAACCACGCCGGGTGAGAACCCGTTCGTATTCAGCGGGACTTTGTTTTGATATTTACCTGTGTAGCCGTACAGCAGACCGGCGGTCAGCTTGGCATACAGTTGGGGATTACCTCCCAAATTGCGGTAAACCATACCCCACGGATAATAATAAAGTGATGGCTGACCGAATGAGTTGGTAAAAAACGCAGCGCCGGCGACCAGACCATTTTCACGCTCGCGCTCCAGACCGACAAGCCATACATGCTCATGTTCCGGACTGGGACTGAAATGCCGCGTGTACGGTGAAAAAATTAGCGCATGCCGGTCTCCGGGCTCCGATCGGGTTGAAAAGCCGTCGGTCCAGGTATCAGCAGCCGAGCAGCTCGCCGCAGACAGCGTGGTTAACAGCAGAACATTGCGCATCGAATTAAGCAGTAAACGGTAGATCACCATACGATGGATAGCCAGAGGTTGATTCACGTGGAAGATAGAACGGATTTTGCGGCGGACATTATCATTTAAGCCAGCAGGCTTCAACTAAAATACCATTGTTTGTATATCGACCGCCTGCCGAGACCCTTGCCTTTTTAACATACTGCCCTGCTGTGTCACCCACCCCACCCGAAGCAGTAATGAAAAAGAGCTTTTTGCTGGTGCTGCTCATCAGCACAGTGGTGAAGCTCTGGCTTGCAGCATTTTTCCCGTTTACGGGTGACGAAGCCTATTTTTATCAGTGGGGCGCACACCTTGACTGGGGTGGTTATTACGACCACCCGCCGATGGCGGGATGGTGGCTTTGGGCTTTGCAGCACATATCCTCGCACACGCTGGTGTTACGTAGTCCAGCGGTTTTGCTGTGGGTCGCCGTTGTCTTCGGCATGATGAATCTGTATGGCCATCTGTTCCCGCTTCATGCAGAGCGGCGTTGGCTGCTGGGTAGTTTGTTTCTGGTACTGCCATTCACCTGGGCGTTTAATCTGATCACGACGGATACACCGCTGGTCTTGTTTTTATTTTTTTCAGGATATGCTTTTATTCGGGCCGAGTTGGAAAACCAATGGCGCTGGTATGCTGCCAGCGGTGTGCTGCTGGGGCTGGCATTACTGTCGAAATACTTTGCTGGCCTTCTGGCCATTACCTATGCGCTATATCTTCTGCCCCGCAAGGGTGGAATCAGACGGCTACTTCTTGTGGCAGTGTGCGCACTACCTTTCATGTTGCTAAACATGATGTGGAATGCGACGCACTGCTGGAACAATATTTTGTTCAACCTGATAAACCGTAACCAGGGCGCGCATTTTTCAATATCTCAGGTTTTTTTATACCTTGTAATGCTGCTGTATCTTGTTACGCCTTGGGTCTTAATCGCGCTATGGCGCCATTTCAAACCGGGTAGCAAAGTCAGGCATGAAAATGCACTTCAAGGGCAGGACGATACACCACCAACGATGAACGCAGACAGGAATAGTGGTGGCAACGAGGATTTTAATGTTGCTTCTAAAACCAATGTATCAAATAAACTTTTCCTGACTGCCAATACTGGGAATATGGTTGTTGCCACGCTGTTCACCATCCCTTTCGGACTTTTCCTGCTGCTGTCGTTTTACAAGCAGATCGGATTACACTGGCTGCTGGCGTTTGTACCTTTTGTGTTTTTGTTTGTAGCGGCTTATCTGCCGAATGACGTACTTTACCGATTGAGCCGGTGGAACCTTTGGTTCGGCGCACCTCATTTGCTGCTGCTGCTGGCACTCATGTATTTACCTATTGAGGTATTCAAGCCCTACCGTATTCAGCCAGATATCGTTCTTCATCGCGATGGCGAAGATGTAGTGCGCGTATTGAAACAAGATATGGCAAGCAATGCTGTATTAATGACGCGGTCGTACAGCCAATCATCGCTGCTGGCATATCACGCAAAAGCCTATGTGCCGGTGTTTGGCTTTGGTAGTTTTCATGCGCGATTCGATGATGCAATTACCAACTTCAGGGAACTGGATGGGAAAAATATACGTATCGCCAGCACAAGCGAAATTGATGTGAACAGCCTGCGAGCATATTTTGGCCAGGTAAGGGTTCAAGAACGCGTGATTAATGGCGCACGGTTCTGGATTGCCGATGGCGAGGGCTTCCGGTTTGAGCCTTACCGAGCAGAGGTACTGACGTCAGTCGCTGAGCGCTATTACAAAGCGCCGACTTGGTTACCCGCATATGGTTGCCGTTTTCTTGAAATGTACGAATTCATTTAAAAGAAAACCGTTTGTGGCCAAGATAACTGGTAAACACAGGCACCACAACCCCAACAGCATGCGCGATTTCTGGCACCCAGCGCGTGACGCCTGCCATAGGTAGCAGGTAATACAACGCCATACTGATCGCCCACGTCTGCAACACAGCAACGCCGTTCACCATCACAAAAAATATCGCGCTGCGTTGAACCGATTGACTGCTTTGCGTAAACACAAAGCTGCGCGCCAGGATAAAAGCAGTCACCATACCGGTCAGATAAGCCAGCACTACTGCGCTGGAAAAATCTACCCACTGGTTGTATAAAATCCGCGAGCCGAAGTTAACCAAGGCCGCCAGCCCGCCTGTGAGCAGGAATCCAAGAAACTGACGGCTCATGAAGCTGCGCATCATTGCGGCTGACCTGCCACAGCATCGCGTGCCATTTGGCGGCCAAAGCCGATGCTTTCAGAGATGCCGCGATCTTCCGGATAGTAGTAGGACGTATCTGCTACCCATAGCCCGCGCACGGGTAAAGCAACCGGCGGTAAGCGATCAAGATAACCCGGCTCACAGATCGGCTGCGCATGACGGTAGCGACTGGCCCGAATATCGATAAAGTCCTCATCCTGCAATGCCGGATTAATGGTTTGCAGGTAGCGTTTCACTTTGTCGATGAAAACCTCATCCGGCTCGGCATATTTCGGATGCTCGCCGGGCATATAAAACGGCACATACACAATCGCATGATCGAGTGGACGTAGGTTCGAGTACTCAACCAACCCCGGAATATCCATCTCCGGGTCATTTACATTTAGCCAGAAGTTTTCGGTCAGACGTTGGCGTAATTTGGCGATAACACAAACGACAGCGATGTTTCTCATGGCATTGAACTTCTGCGCTATCTCTGCAGGCAGATCAGGCATCAGTCGCGTGACAAAAGGTAGTGGAACGGTGCTGATCACTTTATCGAAGGTGTCGATACCGGATGCTGTTTCAACGCCCGTGACACGGCCCTGCGTGATGATGACTCGATGCGCTGGCGAGCGTAGCCGGACCTCACCACCGTGCTGCTCGACATCTGCTTTCATCGCATTCAGCAACGTAGTGGACCCACCCTCGAGATAGCCTAGCTTCTCGCGAAATAAGTTATAACGCGAGCGCCCGATGCGTCGGATGCGACTCCAAATCCATGCAGCGGAAAGGTTGTTAGCGTAATCGTAGAACTTGTAATCAAACAGTCGTCGCCACAACACTTCCCATGCCTCGGCACCCACCCAGCGCTTGATCCAGCCACTCGCTTCGACATGATCGAGCGGTCGCCAATCATCACGCTTGGTGCATAAAAAAGCATGTAAGCCATAACGAAACTTGGCCATGAATGATAAGCCACGAAAACTCAGTAAGGCGAAAGGATTCCCCCACGGCTGCAAACGCCGCTGATACCAGTACCCCATTTTGGTTTCGACCCAGCGCATCTTGCTGGCAATGCCGAGTTCTTCAAGTATTTGCAAAAAGGCGTGATCCGAGGTGCAATGGAAATGGTAATAACGTTCGATCTGCAGCCCATTAAAGTCGAAGCAAGCCGTCATGCCACCGACGCGGTCATCGGCTTCGAATACCACCGGACGATGCCCGTCGCGCGCCAACTGATATGCAACGGCCAAGCCCATCGGGCCTGCACCCAGCACGGCAATTCGCTGCCCACTCGATTGTTCAGTCGCCATACTTAAAACTCCAACACCACTGGGCTGTAGCGTGGGTCACAAAATGTCTCGTGAATCGCATCGGCAAACGGGGTTGAGCTCACGCCAAAGATTGCTGGCCAGTCGATGACCTCAAACTCATCCTTAGCAACGAGCGCAGCCAGCTGCTGCGTGGTGAACGGCGGATTGCGGTCGAATTGGCCCCAAAGCCAGAGCAAGGCATAAAACAGGCTATAGGGAATCTTCATGATCAGTGCTGCGGCATTTGTTGCGCGCTTGATCTCGCGAATAATGTCGATGTAATCAACTTTCTCATGACCCGAGATATTGAATACACCCTCGGTGATGCGCTGCTCGATGCAGCTGATAATGATCTGGCAAAAATCACCGACATACAAAGGCTGCCGAAGGAAGCGCCCATCACCGGGCACTGGAAACACGGGTATTTTTTTCATGAAACGCGACAGCCAGCCCAAGTGTTTGCGATCAAACCAGCCAAACATCAAGGTAGGACGCAGTATGGGGCAGCGAATGCCACTCTCTAGCACCATCTGCTCCTGCGCTTTTTTAGTGTTGGTATAAAAATCGTCAGCAACTGATGTCACGACCGATGAGCTGATATGCACCAACTGTATGCCAGTGCCGTTCTTGATCACATCAAGCACGTTTCGCGTGGCAATCATATTATTACGCTCAAAATCAACATAATCATTACCGCCGATCTGTGCCTGCAGCATGACCACGGTCGCTGCTTGCGTAAAGTGTCGCTCCCACTCGCCGCGCTCTGCCAGATCGGCGTACTCGACGGTAATCCCAGGATGCAGCGATCGCACCACCGCAAGATTAGCGCGATGCTTGTCCAACACCACGATATCGCGGTAACCGCGTGCCTTCAGCCTGACGATTAAATTCTGGCCAACCAGCCCGGCACCACCGGGCAAAATAATTTTTTGCGAAGGATTGAAATTAGCCATTCAAATATTCAGCTTATGAAAAATCAAACGCGGCAAATGCTGAACGATCAGCATAATCAATTGCCATTTCGCAGGTACGTATGCCACCGGCTTACCCGATTCAATCGCCTTGATGATCGCGTGCGCTACCTGGTCAACCTTGGCGAGCCCACCTGAGGGTAGATGCGCCGTCATTGGAGTTGCCGTCGGCCCAGGTTTGATTAAAACAATTTTTATGCCGGTAGCGGCAAAGCGATGCTGCAGGCCCTGCGCATAGCGCTCAAGCATGCCCTTGCCTGCACCGTAAACATAATTGGCCTTGCGACCCCGGTCACCGGCAACTGAACCAATCAATGCCAGCGTTCCACGACCTTGCCGGGCGAGCTGCTTGGCAAAGGCTTCTGCAAATAAGGCCGGTGACAGACCATTCACTTGTAGAGCGGCCTGCGCCAAGTGAAGATTCTGCTCGCAGTTTTGCTGCACCGGTAGATCACCGTGCGCGATCAAGACAATATCGATCGCCGATTGTGCGGCCTGCTGCGCTAGCGTAGCAATTGCTTCGACATCAAGAAAATCAATCTGGACGGTTTGTATATCGGACTGTGGGCTGCGAACCCGTAAATCATCAGCGACACGCTGAACGCGCGCCAGATCACGCCCAACCAATAAAAAATCAGCAGATTCGCGCGCCCACAGCCGCGCGCAATGCTCTGCGATCGCTGAGCTGGCACTAATAATCACGATTCGCTTTTTACTCAATTCAATTCCCCAGCAAACGGCGTGACATCGCCGAGCTTATACCCGCATCCCGCAGCGGCAGAAATTCTTTCAAGCGCGGGTATCCTGCTTCGAATACGGCACTCGGCATGCGTGCATCTTTTGCAGGATACAAACGCCCCCCCGCCTCCATCACGGTAGCGTCGAGTCTCTCGAATAAAGCCAGCGTAGGCGTCCCCGTATTCGGAAAGTCCAATGCCAAAGTAACGCCGGGGCGGGCAAAGCTCAGCATACCGGTCGCGTCGCGCTGACCAAAGGTTTTGAGCACAGCGAGAAAAGAACCCATACCAGCGCCCCTGATCGTTTTTAACATGGCTTGTACACCTGTAGCACCCACCTCGCGCGGCAAGACGCATTGGTACTGGTAGAAACCATGAGGTCCATACAAGCGGTTCCAGTCTTGTATGCGGTCTAAAGGATGAAAAAACTGCACGTAGTGCTGCCGGCTACGGGTCTGTGTTTTTTTGAGATGATAGTAGATCGCGTTGAAGGGTCGCAGCGAGAGCCGATTGACGAGTGACATCGGCGGCACGAAGGGAAAGCGTAGATCAGCGCGCGCCGGTGGCTCGGGCTGGTCGACAGCAACTGAATTCGCGCGCATGAAGATGCCGCGCCCCGAGGGGTGTAAACAATCAATCCAGGAAACCGTGTGCTCCCAATCGGCTTCCGAAGCGTCGGCTAGCGTGAAGAATTCCTGGAGATCTTCATATGGAAGTGTTTCAACATTCAGCCACGGGCCGGGGACGCGACGCAACTGTAACTCAGCTTCAACAATCACGCCGGTGAGACCAAGCCCACCAACCGTGGCAGCGAACATGATATCGCCAGGCAGACAGTGAAGGACTTCTCCGTTGGTACGAGCGAGCGTGAGCTGTGTAACATGGTCGCCAAAGCAGCCATAGCGGTGATGATTTTTACCGTGTATGTCATTCGCGATTGCGCCACCGACGGTGACATATTGGGTGCCCGGTACCACAGGCAACATCCAGCCGCGTGTCACACCGAAACGCTGAATCTCACGCAACAAGGTGCCTGATTCACAGCGCAAACGACCGGTCTGCTCATCAAATGCAATGAAGCGATCAAGCGCACGCAGATCCCATAACGTACCCTGCGGGTTCAGGCAGACATCGCCGTAGCTGCGACCCATACCAAAAGCGAGGCCCGGGTGGTGGCCAGTGATCGCTTCAGAGATTCGGGCTCGATCAGCAAGTGGCTGTACATGATGATCGTAATTGCCAAGCCGACCCCAAGAGCCGACCGCTACCATGTCCATCCTCGAGAGCCCAGCAGCAGAACACCAAAGAAGGTGACGCCGGCAATCAGCCCAACACGATCACGCAGGGCGAACACCAAGGGATCATCATGCATCTCGCCGCGATGGGCTTTCATCCAGATGCGACTGATCCAGTACAGCAGCACTGGCACTGCCGCCCAGATCAACTCAGGCGAGCGATACAAGCGCACCACTGCTTCACTATTCAGATAGAGCGCCAACACCAGCACAGAAGCATAGCCGGACATCAGACCGAGCATTTGTACCAGCGACGCATCCGACGTCAGGTAACCACGCCCATGCGCTCGTTCACTACCCGACTTCGACTGCACATCCAGCTCGGCATAGCGCTTGACGAACGCAAGCGAAAGAAAAAAGAAAGCAGAAAATGCCAGCAACCAAAATGAGAGCGGGATATCAAGCGCTGCAGCGCCGGCAATCACACGCAGCGTGTAGAGCATGGCGAGTGCGAGACAATCAATGATCACCAAACGCTTTAATACCAGTGAGTAGGCACATGTGAGGGCAAAGTAAAACAAGAGCCAGGCGCTAAACGCCCAGCCCACTGGTACTGCGCATAGCAAAGCGCAGATTAGCAAGAGGGGCACCAGCATGACACCCAGCGCGACCGGTATCTGCCCCGCAGCAAACGGGCGAAAGCGCTTGCGCGGGTGCTGACGATCGCTATCGAGATCGAGCAGATCATTCGCTACATAGACCGCTGACGCACATAAACTAAAAGCTACAAAAGCCAACAACAGCCGTGGTAATGATTCACTGTCCGGAATCATGTGCGCCGCCATCGGCGCCATGAAGAGCAAAAGATTCTTGGCCCATTGATGCGGACGTAACGCTCTCAGCAAGGCTTCGCCTACTCGGTGGTCGGTTTCAAATACTTTGTCGACCTCGGCAACGGTTTTTGCCTGCCTGGTCAATTCAGCCGATGCATTGACGATGATCGCTTTACGCGCGCGCTGCCAGACATGTAAATCGACTGAGGCATTACCCGCATAGTCAAAGCCCCCGGCACCAAAACGTCGCTCGAGTGCCTCTGCTTTTTTTACGCCACCAAGATTGGTATTGCCATCGCTGGCAATAACCTCATCAAAGAGTCCCAAGTGCTCGGCGATAGCGATCGCGATACTGTGGTCTGCCGCAGTACAAAGCACTAATTTGCGCCCCTGTGCACGTTGCCCGGTCAGCCAAGTGATGAGTGGCTGGTGGTAGGGCAGCGTACTTGGTTCAAATCGCGACAACGCCGCCAACCGCTGCTTCAGCACTGCCTTACCCTGCAATAGCCAGAATGGCAGCTTGAATAAGGCCAACGGATGCTCACGCAGCGCGCGCAATGCAGCTTCATGCAGCGTGTCCGAGTGGACCAGCGTGCCGTCGAGATCGACAGCGAGCGGGATGGCATTCAAAGGCGTGTCCTTGTGGGGTGAGCGGCAGCTTGCGCCAACTCGAGCGCTGGTATTTTAATTCAGCAACACGATATGAATCAGCGCCAGTTGCTTGCGGCAGCAGTACTCAGCAATGAGTGGCCTGCCGCCGGCACCCACGGGATTTTTTAGCGCTGAACCGCGTCAACCACCGCCAAGGCAGTCATATTCACAATACGACGCACCGTCGCCGAGGGTGTGAGGATGTGTACTGCGCGGGCGCAGCCGAGCAGCACCGGCCCGATCGCAATGCCGCCACCCGCAGTCATCTTCAGCAGGTTGTAGGCGATATTGGCAGCATCAATATTCGGCAGCACCAGCAGATTAGCATCGCCCTTCAGCAGGGTATCAGGCATGACCGACTTCAGTAGATGCGCATCAAGTGCCGTATCGCCATGCATCTCGCCGTCAACCTCAAGATCGGGCGCACGTTCGCGAATCAGTGCTAATGCATCACGCATCTTGATGGCTGACTCGCTATTGCTGCTACCAAAATTCGAATGCGATAACAGCGCGGCGCGCGGGTAAAGCCCGAAACGTCGCATCTCTTCCGCGGCCATGATCGTGATCTCGGCGATCTGCTCGGCATTCGGATTCTCATTGACATGGGTGTCGACGAGTACAATCTGTCGATCGTGTAGTACGAGCGCATTCATCGCACCATACGTGTTCACACCGGCACGCTTACCCAGAATCATATCGATGTAATGCAAATGTAAATCGGTATTACCGTAGGTGCCGCAAATCATGCCGTCGGCATCGCCTTTATGAATGGCCATGGAGCCAATCAAGGTATGACGGCGGCGCATTTCCAACTTTGCCCATTGTTCGGTCACGCCTTTACGGCGCGTCATGGATAAAAAAGTCTCCCAATAGGCACGATAGCGATCATCGCGCTCGGGATTAATCACCTCGAAATCGTGTTCAGGGCGAATACGTAATCCGTAGCGTTGTATACGCTGCTCAAGCACTGCGGGGCGACCCACTAAAATCGGCTTGGCTAAATCTTCATCAATCACCACCTGTACCGCACGCAATACGCGTTCTTCTTCGCCCTCGGCAAATACGATGCGCTTCTTCTCCGGTGGCGCTTTTTTGGCGATAGCAAATACCGGCTTCATGACCGTACCGCTGTGATACACGAACTGCTGCAGTCGGTCTGTGTAGGCCACCATATCCTTGATCGGACGTGCGGCAACACCCGCTTGCTCCGCAGCGATGGCCACCGCTGGTGCAATCTTCAGCATCAGGCGTGGGTCGAATGGTTTGGGAATCAGATAGTCGGGCCCGAACGACAGATTCGTTACGCCATACGTCGTTGCCACCACGTCTGATTGCTCTGCCTGCGCTAATTCAGCCACCGCATGTACGGTTGCAATTTCCATGCTGCGGGTGATTGTGGTGGCACCACAATCCAGTGCGCCCCGAAAAATATACGGGAAGCACAGCACGTT
>SXGQ01353438.1_pt1 | contig 11684 bp, 15 predicted proteins | sample 3178371 | NCBI WGS metagenome assembly SXGQ01 (sample SAMN11356859, study PRJNA531348) | freshwater metagenome | isolation source: freshwater sample F1-20 | place: China: Fuxian Lake, Yuxi | collected 2017-12-25 | reverse complement strand
GTCACAATGCAAGATCGGCTTCCCGCCATCGCGTCCCAGCGCGTCCTTCACCTGCATTTCGTAGGTCCTAAACAGCTCGCTGTACTCCAGGCCCTTCTCCCGCATCCACCGCCACCGCAACCCCAGGATCAGCAGTGGCTCAGGGAGCAAGACGGTATCAGTGTCGAGCGTAAAGAGTTGCTTATATGTCACGCCATCGGCCCCCAGAATCCAGTTCTGGCTGACATACTCAAACGCCCAGCTATGCCCAGCGGTCGGCACAGGGTTGACGAGGAGTAGCCCGCCACGGATACGGAACTGGTAGCGTGGCCCCGTCATCTGGACGGCTTTCAGGGCTTGCCAGTCCTGGCTGTCAATCGGGCCAAGGACCGGCAACCGGTCTGTACGATCCCAAATCGTTTGGTTCTTGATGTAGTTGAAGCCGTTGGGCGCAATCGTCGCAATGGCCCCCTGGCTCTCGGTCGCCACCGTCGTGTGGGTCGCCTCAAACGTAATCCCCTGCCACGCACCACGACGAGCGAGATCCGCCCCTTCCTCCTCAAGCAGGGCTTGGAGCTGGACGATCTGTGTATCCGTGTTCCCTAACACGGTCGTCGGGGACGGAATCGCCGTCCGCTTCGCCACCGCCTGAATAATCGTGAGCAATGACATCAGTTACCCCCTCTTTTTCGACGCCTTCGCAATCGGGATGACATTCTCGACAGGGTCGGACAGGTCCAAGGTGTCCAGCCCGACTAAGGGCCGACTCGTCTGCGCGGCCTCCAGGCGATCCTGCATCTCCTGAATGCGGCGGGAGAGCGTCTCCACCGTCGCTTCCAGATGGCTGTTCGCGGACCTCAACGTCGCCACTTCTTGTGTCAGTGGTCCCTTGTCGCGGAGTTGGCTCAACCAGGCTCGCGCCTTGTCTTTGAGGGCACTCCCGCCCATCCCAATCGCCCGCATCCCCTCTTCGTTGATCGCGGCTAAGTCCTCCACCGTCAAGACCATCATATGGATCAGTATATCTTGTTGGGCAGGGGAGATCACACCCCATCCTTTGATCGGCGTTCCTTGCAAGGGGAGCGTCTGTCCTTTTTGGAAGGCCACATACGCCGCCTCATAATGTGAGGCCCACTCGGCGGGAATCTTCCCTTCCTGGGCTTGTCGCTTCAGGTCTGGCAACCAATTGGAGACTTTCGCCTTAAATATGTCCTTGGAGTATGCTGGGGTGACGAGGGCGTAATCCACGTCACGGGCCACGTACCGCCCTTCTCTCGCACTCGCCGCGACGTCCTCAACGGCCACACGCTCAAACCGCACATATGCCGGTCGCTCTTTCCGTTCATCCATCATGCCAACTGAACTCATACACTCCTCCTGGTGAGGGGCGGGGACTAGAGCGTGTCGCGCCCTAGCCCCCACTCCGGTTCACTTACTCAGGGAACGCGCACATGACGATCTTCGCCGACGCATCAATCGCGTAGGCGCAGATGCTATCGGTCACGAGGGCCGACACATCCAGCGTCCCGTCAGTTGCCCCAACGGGGGTTAAGGCGTTGCCATCGGCCCCAGCGGTCAAGGCCGTGGTCAGGGTTGCGGCACCCGTGACCTGCACCCATCCGTAGAACGCCGTGGTCACGGCGTACTGCCAGACCCCTGCGCCCACACCCGCCGAGTCAGACAGGTCGGAGGTGACCACCGTAGTGGCCCCTGCCGACACGCCGCCTGGCGCGTAGTAGTAGGCCACGTTGCCCGCGACGGCAGCCACGGCGCCCGCGCCTGAATTGTGCTGCACGTACTTGTACTTCTTCCCGTCCTGGGCTTCAAACACCAGCCCAGGCGTGAACAATGGCGAACTGTCATTCGCCCCCAACAGAACTCCTGCAATGTCACCCATGATATAGACTCCTTTGTGTTCGGACTAGTGGACTACGGGATAATGACAGCCTGTTGCTTCCGGTTTGAGCAGACGAGGTTGCCCATCCACAGAATCGGGATCACGGCTCCATCCTGGTTCACGGGACGGACTTCGTCCATGACTTCCAGGTCCGCTTTCGGATGCGCGACCAACTCCAGGTAGCTCGTGTTCACGAAATACATGTGGTTGACCGGAATGCCGGAGTTGCCATCGAAGATGACGTCGGCATTCTTGTACTTCAGCGAGACGAATCCTGCATCCGCCTTGCCCGCATCCATATACCGCTTGATCGATACCTGGGATGTCTCGAAGAAGCTGTAATAGTTATTATCCGCCACGATCAGGTCAGGCTGATCGCCAGGGCCACGATCCACGGCCAACCAGGTCGGGAGCATCAAGCTTCCCTCGATGGTCGTCGCAGACGGCGTGACACCCAAGGCCGACGCATCGGTCACGGTGTTCCGCCAGAACGCCCAGGTGCTTGCGTCGATGCCGCCCACCGTGTTGGTGTTGACATCGGCGATGATCGCCTGGAGGCCGTTCACCTGGTTGGAGGCCGATCCGTTGGAATACAGGTCAGACGAGAAGCTGTTGTTGAACGTCCGGATGGCGTTCTCAATCCGCTTCTTCGCCAGGTTCATAATACGGCTATCGCCGCTGTTGATCCGCATTTCACGACCGCTGGCGACCACGTTCAAGGCCACCTGCCGCCACTGATATTCAGCCGCCGAAATCACATCGGACGCCGAAATGTTGAGCGTATCCCAATCGGAATACCGCTGATAGGTGCCGTTCGCCGCGTAGTCGAGCGGGGTCACAATGGTGAGACCGCCGTCTTCCTTGCGGTAGTTGCCGCGCTTCATCATGTACTTCAGGAGGGCATTGCGCGTGGACAAGTTGTCCTTAATGTCCTTCCGGTGGTTCCGAAACGTGGTCGAAACCAGTTCGGTAAATGTGCTATTCGGGGATGGCATAGTATAAGCTCCTTAATTTCGTGATTTAATGTCTGCAAGGACTTTCATCATCGTTTCCTCCATAGACCCTACTGGCTCTGTCGGAGCCTGTCGGGACTCTCGGCCTCGCATATTCACGCCGACGGCTTGTCGAGCCTTCGCCGCGTTCTGCTTGGCTTCGTCACGCAGTTTCGCCGTCTGCTCTGTCTGGAGCTTGGCGATCTGCTTCTGTCGCGTCACGGCGTTAGCCCACACAGCCTTGTCATACGCCTCCTGTAGGGGGACGCCTGACTGGATCTGTGCAATAATGTCCCCCGCCGCCTCGTCAAACAAGTCGTGGGCGGGGTCTGCCGCGAACGCTTCCACATCTTTGACAATTTTCTCTCGTGTCTCGTTGTAGGTCTGCTGTTCACGGGCCTGGAGGCCCTGCTGCATCAGCTGCACCTGTTGCTGTAATGCCTGGACCTGGGGGTCCATAGGGGGCGCACCTTGGGCTTGTAGGAACCCTAAGTTCTGGCCCAGTTCGTAGAACGCTTGCTTCCGTGACTGCGGGTCGCCCTGCGTGAGCCGGTAATGGGCATTCAGGAGTGTCTGGACGGCCTGGGTCTCATCCATGCCGCCCGCCGCGAGAATCGGTCGGTACGGGGCCATCACATCGCGCAAGGTTTTGCCGTACGTCGCGTCCGTCTTATACTGGCTCAACCCCTCGTGCATCTGCTGTTCACGCCGCTCGATGTAGTCCTGCGTCTTGGCGTCAATCGTCCCCCATGACCCATGATAGTCTGTCCCCCATGATTTCGGGGGCTTGCGGGCCTCCACAACTGGCGCTGGCTCTCCTTCCACAACAGGCTCAGGGGTGTCTGTCTCATCTGGGGCCTCAGAGACAGGCTCAGGGTCCGCTTTATCGGCGTAGGCGTCTGGGAACAAGTCCCGCCCAATGCTTTCGGACGCTGATTCAATATCGAGACCGGCACCAGTGTCGCTGGCGACGTCATCCATGTGAGACTCCTTCGGTTGAGGTGAGTTCGGAATAAAGGCGAGCGCGAGTCGTGGTCGGCATCTGCTCGATCGTTCGTTCGACCGTCTCGCTAACTCGCACACTGAGTTGCGCTTCGCTCTCTTTGATGCGACGCGCATAATCGGTTTTCACTTCGGGGTCATAGGGGATACAGTTGTTCCGCTTGAGATCCTCTTGACGGGCCGCGTGGGAGGTTATCACGCGACCGTCAATCGGACTTGCGTACCGCACATCCTCGGCAGTAGTCACAAGGAGCGGGGCGCAAATGACACGGACCGCTACACCGCCACAGTCGCAGTGTTGGGTCTCCTCAAACCGAGCGAGTGGCACCACACGGTCAAATCGGTGCTGGCGCTCACACGCAAATTGGTACAACGGCATTACTCATCCTCCGATTCGATCTCGACCGCAGCCTTGGCACAGGCTTGCAGTTTGGCAATGGCAATCTGCGTTTGCATCTGGATCTCGGCCTTCTTCAACTCGGTCTCCTGCTGGAGCTGGGCCTTCATCTGCTCCGTATGGCGTTCCGCTTGGAGTTCTGAGAGTTTGAGCTGCTTCTCGGCTTCCATCTTCGCCACTTCGATCTGCTGCATAATTTGGAGCTTGGCGGTCTCCATCTGCATCCGGTTCTGCTCGGCCTGGAGTTCCCGCTGGTGCTTGGCGGCGTCGGCTTGCTGGGCTTGCTGCATCTCCGCTTGAGATTGCTGCATCTCCATCTGCATCCTGGCCTGTTCCATCTGCATCTTCATCTGTTCCGCCTGGCCGCTCTGGTCTGGCTCTTCTTGCGGGGCTTGCATCGCCTTAATCTGGTCCTCGATGTCAGGCCCAAACCGGAACCGTCTCGTAATCGTCAGCAACATGGTCTGCGCCACATCGAACGGCAGCACCTTCTGCGCGACGAGCGGCCCGACGCCGTTCAAGAATTGGCCCATCGCGTTCATCAGCTCGGCAATGTTCTTCTGGTCCTCGACGGCCTCTGGCTCGACCGTGGAATTCGTCTCAATATCCACCTTGTACGACCGCTGGAGGTCGTCGCGGAGGAGTCCAAGCACCATCGGCCACGCGGGGACCTGCATCTGCTGCTGCAAGCGCGGGTCCATCGGCTGCCCGCTCATCTGGGACGCCATCACGATCTGTTGGAGCTGCTGGTGTTGCTGCTCGGTGTGGAACGGCAACCCCGTCATCTTCGCCCAGCTCTCCTCGCCCATCTTCATGGCGGCGATTTCGAGCATCATCCGCATCACGTCGCGGGCGTACCGCTGCACCTCACGCTGCATCCGCTTGAGCCGCAGCGACCCCCACTGCGCCTTGATATTCTGCGCGGTGGCCGTCTCGCTCGCTCGTGTAGACCCTCTCAGTATGTCGGAAATTCCGGTGATCTCATAGATGACTTGTTTAGATTGCTCACGGGCGGCATAGAGCTGCACCACGACTTGCACCATCTGGTCAATCGGCATGAACCAGATCGCATTGCCCAAGCCCTTTTCGGCTGCTAGTGACGAGGATTTATCCGCAGGGATCAGGGCGTTGTCGTCGGCCTTCATAATGTTGCCGAGTTCTTCGCCGAGTTCGGTATCGTAGACGCCACGGGCCTTAATCGCCTCGATGAGCCGATTGATGCGGACCGTGAGCCGATTCACCTCATTCGCCTGGTTCTCGTAGAGCGCGTAGAGCGGGGTCGGGACCAAATCATTCGTTTTCTCAACGAATTGGAGCGGGCGCGGGCAGTTGAAGAACCCCGTCAAGCCAAGCGGGTCATCTTCGACCTTCAGAAACCCATGCGGGAACTGTGGGCTGACGTAGCGCACCTTCTTCCCGCCGTCTTTGTCCCAAATCTGGTAGATACAGGCTGTCGTGCGGTCGCCGGTGTCGCGCTCCGTCTCGTTGCCCCACTGCCCCTCCGGCTTTGAGGTATCCTCATTCTTCGCATAGCTAATCTTCGCCGCGATCTCGGCCCCGAACAGCCGCGTCGCTTCTTTCCGGTCGATATATTCTTCGTAGGCGATCCACGGCACTTTCGACCACTTCTTCGCATAGCCGAAATACACGCGGTTCCATGCTTTGGTCTCCAAACAGACGAGTTCGCCGGTCGTGTATGGGGCGGCGTCGGGTTCGGTCGGTTCCTGGATGTCGGCGTCGTACTTGACGACGGTCACGCCACGGCCAGGGAGGAGCGCGTCGAGAGTGGCCCCGCGCATCGCGTCGTCGAACACTTCGTAGCCGTCAAGATTGGTGTCGAGGAAGTATTCTAGTACCCGTTGCGCGGCTGTGCTGGCGTCTTTCCCGAGGACGTCAGCGTCCTTATACCGTCGTTGCACGACGGGACGCGGAATAGCGGAATAGAGCGCAGGGAGCAGCGTTTCGGTGTTGCTGTAGAGGATATTGAACGGCACCTCCAGCGATTTCTCGCCGGTGTAGACGTCGAGAATCTTCTGCCCGACTTTACGATAGTCTTTTTCGCGGCGCTTGGCCGCGTCGATCTCGGTCATCCAGTGTGTGACTGCGTCAGATGTGGTCTTGGTCATGGAACTCCTGTCTTAGCGTTGCAGATAGCGAGGGCAGTGACCCGCTTGCAAAGTGCACCCCACCTTCATCGGCACGTTACGCCACTCCTTCTCTTTGTCTATGGCATAGATGGCATAGGAATTGCAAGTGCATTCTTATGCCGGTCGAGATGTTTCTTCTTTAGCTCGCCAAACGTCAGGGAGGACAGGGAGGTGGGGGCGGTCCGGTCCACAATCGCCCCCTTCGGCTTCGGCTGCTTCCAACTGAGGGAGAGATACCGGAACGCGTCCGCGTCATGTGACGATTGATCGTGCGCGGGACTCGTGAGGAACACCTTATGCTCGGCGTCCCATTCCCGATGATACGACTTCAGCGACTCCAGCCCCTTATGACACTTGTCGGCATGAAAGTGGCAGAGCGGGAACGTGCGTCTCGCCGCCTGGATGCCTTCCTGCTTGTCCAACCGTGGGCCAATCGCAAACCGTCCCAATCCGAGGTCCGCCTTCGCCGCATCGTGGAACTGCTGGAGGATCGACTTCCCTCCTGCCGCTAGGGTCCGAGGCCGAGCATCATGCGGTAACCAATGCGTGGCATAGGTAAGGCCGTATTCCCTGCGTTTCTGCTTCAACAGTTCCACGTAGAACGGAATATCCTTCGTGTTGGAGGCGTGATGGTCGAAAATGTCGATCTGCGCCCCGTTCATCTGATAGAACCAGATCGCCGTATCGTCCGTTCTCCCTAAGTCCCACGCGGTATAGGTCGGCGACCCCTTTGTGGGGGCGACGGTGCCAATCCGGCCTTCCTTCTGGGCGGTATCGACGCAATCGCCCCAAATGCTGCCCATAATCGCCGCGTCAAACGAGACGTTATACTCCTGGTTGAAGAACGACCACCCGTATTGCTCGCCGTGTTGCGCTTGCATTTCGCGCAATTCAGCCCGCATCTGCTCCGGCGTGAACACGTGCGTGTCGTTATTACTGAGCGACTGATGAAACCAGAGTGGGTCTGTCTCGGCGTTTTTATGGAGATCGTAAAAGTGGTTTTTGCCTCGTGGTGTGGAGATGAAGATGGCCCACCCCTTATTTTCCAGCACGATCGGCCTCAGATACGCCCACGACGAGGGGCTGGCGAGCGCATACTCGCTGAATACCAGCCCACAGGGGGACGACCCCACCAAGGCGTTGTAGTTGTCGCTCCCCGCCAGCTGCCAGGTGGACCCGTTCTTGAACTTGATCAGCATCTCGTTCTCGCGGGTGACTTCGCGCATCTCCAGGGGGAATGCTTCGTCGATCCGGCGCTTCCCCGTGTGCGGGTTCACCGCGTCCCAGATGCTCTTTCTGGCTTGCGAGTACTCCGGCAAGAGGTGCCAGATGCCACCCACCCGCTCTTGGCTCGCACACGCGGCATGGTGGAGGCAGAGGTCATCCTTCCCGCTCCGCCGGTGCCACGCAATCGACGCCCTGGTCCCCCCGTTCGAGAGGTATTTCCACAACTCGCGCTGATACGGGCGCGGCGACCAGTTGTTCGGGAGGGTAATCTTCACGGCTTGACCCACCGCCAGATCGCCGGACGCACCGGATCGAAGTACGCCTTCACGACGCACTCTTGCAACTGGTCCGTGGGCTCCATGTACCAGTCTAGCACCAGCCCCGCCCCGCGTCCTGCCCGTTCCATCGCCCCACGGTCGCCGACGGTATAGTCCAGCTCGACGAGCTTCGACCCGTCCCCCACCATGTCGTAGACGAACGCCACGCCACCAGGGGCGAGCAGTCTGGCCATCTCGCGGTACACCTCTCCGGCGTCCTCATGCCCGATTGCAAAGCAGCACACCACCGCATCGAACGATCCGTCCCCCTCTGGCACACTCCGCATATCGCAGCACCGTTGTCGCATGGCGTCCGGTGCGTAGGCGAGCTGCAAGGGACTCAGATTGACCAGCACCCAGTCGAGGTCAGGGCGCAGCGCGGCCCACTGCCGTGCCATCTCGCCCGTTCCGCAGCCCATGTCCATGACCCGCGCCCCCTGTGGCAGCTCCGCCCAGTGGAGGAGCCTCGCCAGATGCCCCGCATCCGTGGGCGCAAACCGATGGACATGGAGCAGCCGGACCCCGCCGCCTAGGAGCACCCGACTCGCGTCCTCAACGCGTTGGAGGTTCATCGTTTCTGCTGTGTGGCGAGGGCGTCGGCCACCTGCCGACGGACGAGGCCCATCGTGTTCATCAGGTACTCCTGCTCCTGGGGGCTGGCCCCTGCGAGCGCCCGCTTCCCCATCGTGGAGTCCTGCCACTCCTCCGAGTCCTTGAGCAGCTCTTGCTCGGCGGCGAGCCGCGCCATCGCCCGCAACTCCCTGGCCTGGTCCGGCCCACGGTCCCTGGGCATCCGCTGCCCCAGACTCGTCAGCCCCTGCTGGTACAGTGGGGAGGTGATCATATACCCCATCGCCATCTGCTGCCGTGCGTTGATCTCGTCTTCGGTCATGGTCGTTTCCCCTTCATTGCCGCCTCGATCACCGCGAGGGCCTTGGTCGCCCCCCCGCGTGGCCCGTGAGGTCTGCGTACTCCGTCGGATGCGCTCCGGACTCCCAAACTTCTGTAACTCCTTCCACTTCGGCGGCGGAACCCGCTCGTCGTCGTACCGCGCTCGCCCCATCACCCACGGATACGTTTGCTCAACCATCCTTCGCCTCCCGCTGCACGATCACCTGCACCGCTTGGGTCGGGCCGGAGGCCGCCTGGACCCCATACCGGTCCCGCGCATGGGCCGCCGCCACCTTGAACCGCGTCTCGATCCGCAGCCGGTCCCGCTGCGTGTCGTCCCCCTCGTCCGCAATCGCCACCACCTCCGCGATCAGGGCATGGGCCGCCGCCTCCTGCGCCTGCTTATACGCCACGGTCCGGTCGGGGTCACTCAGCACCCACCGCACCATCCTCCCCGTCGGCACCGCCCACGCCTTCGCAATCGCTTGCAACGTCTCCCCATCCGCAATCCTCGACCAGAGGACCTCCTCCGTCCCTGGCTGCTCCACAATCTCAGCCCATCGCTGCATGACCTCGTGCATAGACTACCGCTAGCATAGATCGAAGGGCGTGTCAAGTGTTGCGCATTGCGTTCCCTGGCACCCTGCTCGCCGTGTGGGGGAGAGCTGTTACCGTCGGGTTCCCTTTGATGGTAGGGTACCACCGCCGAGACCGGCGGGGGGGCCTCAGCCTTGGCACAGGTTCGAGCCTCGAAGCCTTGTATGCAAGCAAGCAAAGCATGAAGCCTTGCGTGCAAGCAAGCAAAGCTCCATGCCTGTCTACCGGCGACCAGGCCTATGCAAGTTCCGCGCCTGGCAACCGGCATGCGATATGCCATAGCAAGTTCCATGCCGGACAGGTATGACACATTGGACGGATTATTCCGGCATGACGGATGGCACGATTCTTGTCCACGGACAGGTATGACACGTTTGACACATTTTCCCGGCATGACGATTGCCGATAGTGAGGGTGTACTTGACACATTGGACACATTGGACACATTGGATGTTTTCGAATGCGAAAATGGAACTACGCGAAATCGTTGAGATAGTTAGGGAAACTTGACACATATGACACATGTGACACATTTTTCCGGTATAGCAGTGTATATATATACGTGTACGCATTGCATATACATAGGATGCCTTAATGTCTGATAACCTCACAAATGTGTCAAACCTGTCAAATGCGGCAAAGTCAAGAAAAAAAATATAACGAAATAAAAAAAATAACGAAAATAGTTCTTGACATTTTCATACGCATATCGTATACTCACAATCGTAGGGAGTGAGCAGCGAACCTAAAACCGGAGGGGCAACATGAGAGACATCAACCTGGAGCAAGAGGCAAAAACTTTCGGATCGATCCAGCTGGAAAACGGCGAGCGATGCGAGCTATTTCTGGCGGCCGAAGCGCTCGACGATGAGCCTACTACCTGGCACATCGTGAATGAGAGCGGCGATAACATCGGCGGCTATGCGTTCAAAACGCCGCAGGCCGCCATGGGTGCAGCTGAGATCATCTGGGGCGGCATGGATTTCCAGTGGGCGTAGTCGCAAAAAAAACCGGAGGGCATCATGAGCAACCTGGAGCAGGCAGTGCAAGAGTTTTCTGATCGCAAATCGCGCCGCTCGCACCCCGATGGCCGCTTCGATTCGCGCATGAGATGGTACCCAAGCGCGGAGGAACGCTGCACCTGCTGTGCGGGTATCCGCTCCCCCTCCGGTGCGTATCCCTACTCGCTCATGTTGCACTGCCGGACAGCCGTGCATCTGGCGGAAAAATTTGGAGTCGATGCCCTCGACATCAAGCGGGGAGCCAAGGCAGTCGCAATTTAGTCGCACCATAACCGCCCCCGCCGGAGCGGGGGCAGAACGGAGGACATATGCACATCGAAACGGATCAGTCCGCCATCGCCACTGTGCTCAGCGAGGGAGAGTGCGAAGACAATTTTTTCACGAGGATAGACGAGAAGCTGTGCGTCATTGCGCTCGTGAGGCACAAGTGGCGGCGTTATGTGGTCAACTTGCAACCCAGCCACGCCTTTGCACTCGTCGGCACCACCGCGGACGTGCATGCGGCGTACCTTGATGCGAAGGCACGGAGGGTTCTATGCACGATCTAATCCAGGTCGAGAAATTGGGCCAGACGAGCAAAATGCCGTGCCCGTCTTATAGCACGAGCGCGCGCGACTGCAAAACCGGAAGCAAGCTCCGAAAAATCCCTGGCTCCGTCTGCCACGGTTGCTACGCGTACAAAGGCAGGTATAACAGCAGAAACGTCAAGGCCTCGCACGCGCGCAATTTGGAATCGTGTTCCCCACGCGAGTGGGGATGAACCTCAGCTACGAAAAGCACTAGGCCACCATATGTAGTAGGTCAGCCGGACAGGGGTACAACCTGTCTGGTTGACAGGCTAACGAGTTGGGTGTACTGTGCGCGAACAATTTAACGGGAGGGGGCATATGGATTACGCAAAATACATCGATCTCTGCGAGGAATCGTGCGGGTTCAGCCGAGACTCGCAAAATCCCAACAGTAAAGGCTGGCGCGACATCCTGGAGTGGCTCTGCGAGGATGAGGGATGCAAAGTCGCACTGGTCGCGCGGTTTCGGGCGAGGCTGGAGGAGGATGTAGAGGAAGCCGAGCGATACCCCGCATGCTGGGAGGATCTGAAACAGATTGCCAGGGCGGGAGCGGGGTTGGAATTTCTCAACAAAAAGGAGGGGCTATAATGCAAGTGAGAGTCTGTGGGAATGAAAAATGTGCAAAGGAGTTCGAGCCGACCACCACG
>SXGQ01164647.1_pt1 | contig 11684 bp, 9 predicted proteins | sample 3178371 | NCBI WGS metagenome assembly SXGQ01 (sample SAMN11356859, study PRJNA531348) | freshwater metagenome | isolation source: freshwater sample F1-20 | place: China: Fuxian Lake, Yuxi | collected 2017-12-25 | reverse complement strand
GGTGCGCCCGCCTGGCGCGTGTCGTTCCACCGCGGCCTCGTCGCCGAGGCCCAAGGCCAAGTCGAGCAAGCCGCCATGTGCTTCCGCGCCACCCTCGAGCAGAAGCCCGATCACCAGCCGTCCAAGGCGCGCCTCGCCGCCCTGGGCCTCGCCAAGCACGGCTGAGACGCAGAGCAACACGACCTGCGTCGGCGTTCCGACCGACGACGCAGGCCTTCATCACGACGCGTCGGAAGCAAAGAGATCGAAACCATGAAGACTGTGAACCACATCCGCCGCGGCAAGCGCGGCTCCGCCCTCGTCGAGTACGGCCTGATCGTCGCCGGTGTCGCGCTGGTGGGCGCCGTCGCCGTGTCCGTCTTCGGCAACAAGGTCGGTGGCATCGTCGGCACCTCCGCCGCCCTCCTGCCTGGCCAGACGAGCGCCGACAGCGGTCCGATCGTCGTCGGCAAGGTCGTCAAGACCAAGACCAACGCGGATGGCTCGATCGGCATCGACTCGAGCGCCGACAACAACATGCAGGACAACTTCGACATCGAGAATCCCGAAGACCTGGTCACGGACGCGAGCAGCAACTGACTCGTTTCCGTCGCGTCGTCGGCCCGGATGCGGACTTCGCATCCGGGCCTGACCGATGCAACAGCCTCTTTTTTTTTAGGAATATCACCCCATGAAGCATTGGATCATCAACAGCGGGATCGCTGTCGTTGGACTTGCCTTGGTCCCAACCATTGCAGTGTCTGTGTTTGGTGGTAAGTCCGTGTCTGGTATCACGTGCGCACAGCCATTCCCCAGACTGCCCGGCATGATTGCCGAGGTTCCCGGCTGCGCTTTCTGCGCGGATCCGGGGTGTTCGATCTCCACTGGCATTCGAATGCCCGACGATTGGAAAAGCGATCCCTGTTGGCGCGCCTTTGGAGGCGGCTGTGCCTTTCCGGTCTGTTTCCATGGCGGCTTCCTTGAGACGTTTCAATGAGCCAATCACCACCATTGCCCTGTGGGATTCGCTTGAGCACGAACTCGGCCCTGATTGAGGCTTGCAAGCCCCTTGCTCCGCTGTGGCTTGGGCATCCGAGCTGGCCTCGCCGAACGTGAACGCCGAGCAAGAATAAGAGGCCCGGCGTGTCATCCACGCCGGGCCCCGCACTAGCGCCGCGACTCTCTCTCCGTCAGGGCGTAGTGTCTCCGAGCGGGCCTTGCGCCAAGAGATCGCCGTTCTGCTGCGAGCCTTCGTGGAAGGGCAGGTCGCAGGCGGCGTTCGAGGGGCCCGTGCGTTCGATGTAGGTGGCGAGGATCGCCGGGTCGGCGATCGACGCGGCGGTGGACCAGGCGATGCGGCCGTCGAGTCGGAACCAGCCCGACTCGACATGCGGCGCGCCGAGGATCTCGCCGGGTGCGTGGTTGGTGGTCTCGAGGAAGGCTTGCGCGAAGGCCGGCGAGACGTCGACCAGCTTCCGTCGCGTCCAGCAGCGGAAGGTCGTCTGCGCCGAGTAGACCTCTTCGTTGTCGTTGTGGAGCAGGATGTCGACCAAGGCGTCGAAGGCCGTGCCGCCCGACAGGTTCAACAGCACCAGCTCGCCTTCGCGTTCGCTGAAGGACAGGGTCTGGCCGCCGGTCACGCCGTCGATCTGGCCCAGGAAGCGCGGCACATGCAGCACATCCGGCGCGCACGCGTATTCACGGCCATCGAGGTCGCGCAGCCAGTCGCCGTCGAGGTCCGTCGGTTGCCCGTCGTCCGGCACGGCGCGGAACGACCACGGGCCGACGCCGAAGGACAACGTCGCGGCGCCGTCGATCGCCAACAGATCTCCCACGAGGTGGTCGTGCGCGATCGCCACGCCGCTCGCGGGGGACTTGGCGAAGCAGTACAGGTAGCCGGAGCCGTAGTCGGGCGCATGCACGCGCGTCGCCACCGTCAGCGTGTCGTTGGGCGTCAACAGCTGCGTGCGGTTGAACTCGAGGCACGGCAAGGGCGCGCCGTGGAGCGACTCGCGCGCGATGTAGACATACTCGACCGCGATCGGCGTCGTGGGACTCGTGTTCGTCACCGTGGCGAGCGTCGTGCGTCCCGGCAAGTTGTCGTAGAACGGGAACACGAGCAGGCTCCCGGGCGTGCGCTCGGGCGTGCTGCACTCGACGGGTCCGGGCGGATCGCCCGCGCCTTGGATGGTCAGGTCGAACAAGACCGGCGTGATGGGCGAGTTCGTCGGACGCGTGAAGCGCACGCGCACCTCGACGAAGCGTCCTTGCACGCCCGCCAAGTTGGCGCCGTTCGTGGCGTTGACGAAGGGCGACGCGCCCAGGGCCGCGCCATCGTCTCCGGCGCGGAACTGCACCCCGAGGCTGGTGCCGGCGGGCGTGCTCTCGTTCCACGCGATCGACGCATAGGCGTTCGCCGCGATGGTCGAGTCGTAGACCACGCTCCATTCGCCGCTCTGCTGTTGCAGGAGACGCGCGCTCAAGCCCGTCATGTCGGCGTAGTTGTAGGGCACCGCGCCCGCGCCCAAGGACACCGTCAAGTCGACGCTGTTGGTGGCCGGGTCGATGCGCTTGAGCGTGTCGCTGTTCGTGCAGGCGACCCACACCTTGCCCAAGCCGTCGATGGCGACGCCGCGCGGCGAAGCACCGTCCGCGCCCAGCGCGATGGTCGCGCAGGCCGTGCCGTCGGGTTGCAGGCGCGACACGGCGCTCGCGCCCGAGGCGGGCACCCACGCGTTCAGGTCCGCGGGCGTGATGGCGATGGAGCGATTGAGGGTGCCGCTGCAGGTGGCCGCCGGGAAGCCCGGCAGGATCGCGCCGGCGCTCGACAGCTTGAGCACCTGCTGCTGGAGGATGCGCGTGACCCAGATCGCTCCATCGGCCCCGAGGCCCAAGCCGTGGTTGGCGCCGGTCGTGATGCAGGTGGAGACGCCCGACGCGATGTCGTGGCGCAGGACCGTCGTCGAACCCTCGCCGCCGCTCGACCACAGGATGTTGTTGGCGTCGATCACGCCGCCGTGGCCGCCGCAGGGCGGAGCGAAGGTCGACAGCACCGCGCCCGTCTGGCCGTCGAGCTTGTTGAAGAGCTGCGTCGTGCCGGGGAAGCCGCCGACCCACACGTCGTCGTTGGCGTCGACCGACACGTGGCGGATGTTGATGGCGGGCGTACGCTGGTACACGACGATGCACTCGTCGAGCGCGTCTTCCACCAGCGCCGTCGTGCCGCCTAAGCTGTCGGTGGCATCGGGCCATGCCAGCACATCGCCCAAGCCGCGCGAAGTGCGGATCAAGCCGTCGCCATCGCGGTCGACGCAGGTGTTGTAGAGGAACGGTCCCTTGAGGTACTCGCCGGCCGCGTCGGGTTGTCCAGCGGAATTGACACGCGTCCCGCCCAGCACCACGCCGATCTTGACCACCGATCCGGCCACGCCGCCGCGCAGGCTGGACGCCTCGCCACGGTTGCCGACCCACACATTGCCGCGCGAGTCGACGCTGGTGCGCGAGGGGTTGCGACCCAAGCCGTCGGGGGAGGTGGCGTACTCGCCGAGGATGGCGCCCGTCACGGCGTCCACGCGGATCAAGGTGCCGCGGCCCGAAGCCGCCACTTGGACCAAGGGCAGGGGACCCGGTTGGCCCAGCGCGTTCAACTGCAATTGGTCGGGGACCGCGGTCGCCGTCGTGTTCAGGCCCACGCCCTCCGCGAAGTCGGCGGTGGTCGTGTAGGTCTTCGTCGTCTGCGCGCGCGCTGCGACGGCGAAGTTGGCGGCGAGGCCCATGCAAAGGGCCGCCGCACGGAGGGTGCGGTTCATGTTGCGGTACTCGTGGCTTTGGAGAGACGAGCGACGCGTCCCGTTGCGGGAGGACGCGCGGCCAGTGGAGATGTCATGATTGAAACTTCCTAAATCAGGCCAGTCAATACAGGAAATCTCAATGCTGGGCGCGCCGCACGCGCTTGCCTCGCCAAGCGCCGCGCACCAAGGCCTTTGCGCTCGCTCGGCCTGCGCAGCCTGCCGCCTCGGTCCCGAGCCCGCGCGTCGCTCCTATATCCTAGGACCCGCATGTCCCGGAGCAGCGAGAGCCCTGCAGCACCCGACCCGGCGCGGCGCCACGCACTGGTCACCGGCGCGGGTGGCGGCATCGGCCGCGCCATCGCCCTCGAGTTGGCGCGCGCCGGCGGAGTGGTGGTGGCGTTGGGGCGCCAGGCGGAGAAGCTCGCCGAGACGAGGCGCCTGGTGCTCGAGGCGGGCGGGCGCTGCGAAGTGGTCGTGGCGGACCTGCGCGGCGACGACTGGCGCGCGCCCGTCGCCCGGCTGGCGCCCGAGCTCGACACGCTCGTGCACAACGCGACGTCGTTCCCGGCCTACGGCAACCTCGAGGATGTGCCGCGCGAGCAGTTCGACGAAGTCCACGCCACTGTGGTCGGCGGCCCGGCGCGCATGTGCGCGCATTGCCTGCCTGCGCTGCGCGCGCGGAGCTTCGGCCGCATCGTCTTCGTGGGATCCATCGCCGGCACCAATGGCGCGCGGCGTCAGGCGGCCTACGCCTCGGCCAAGGCCTCGTTGCACGGACTCGTGCGTTCGCTGGCGCTCGAGACGGCGCGCGACGGCATCACGGTCAACCTCGTCGAGCCTGGCCTGGTCCTGACCGAGCGCGTGCTCGAGGCCATTCCGGAGTCGACCCGCGCGGCGCTCGTCGCCAGCACGCCGATGGGCCGCCCTGCGCGGGCCGAGGAGGTTGCGGCCGCCGTGGGCTTCCTGGCTTCGGAGCGCGCCTCCTACGTCACCGGCGCGACCCTGCCGATCACCGGGGGCCTTGGGCTGGGCCTGTTCCCCGCCCAAGGGCCTTGAGCGGGGGAGGGCCCCCCCCTCGGAAGGGCCGCGACGCGGCCTACATGGAAGGAAGTTGCACGATCCGCGCGGCTCGCGGGACGGGCGCCCTCCAGTCTCCGGCAGGTTTGGAGTCGCCCTTATAGACTTGGACGCATGATCCGCCAGCACCTGCGCCACGTCCTCGCCGTCCTCGTCGCAGCCCTCGCCGTCCTCGCGCCCTCCTCCGCCGCGCAGGTCCCCGAGCTGCGCGCCTGTTGGCTGACCCACTACAGCTACGTGGGCAAGACCGAGCCGCAGCTGCGCGCCATCGCGCAGAACATCAAGGCCGGCAACATGAACATGGTCTACGTCGGCATGTACTCCGGCCAACAAACCATGTGGCCGAGCAAGGCCTACCAGGCCGCCGGCGGCACATGGGTGTCGAACACGGTCGATTGGGCGCGCGACATGTGCCGCATCATGCGCGAGGAGGGACTGCTCGTCGGCGCGTGGTTCGAGTACGGCATGGCCGTCGGCTACTCGACCCACCCGATCGCGGTGGCGCATCCCGACTGGCTGGCGCGCGACGCGACCGGCGACGCCATCACGGGCGAGAACGGCGGCTTCGTGTTCTTGTCGCCCGCGTCGCAACCGGCGATGGACATGCTGAACGGCATGGTCAAGGAACTCGCCGAGAACTACGACTTCGACGACATCCAGGTCGACCGCATCCGCTGGGGCAGGAAGAGCACGGGCCGCGAGTACGGCTACGAGGCGCCGTGCGTCGCCGCGTACCAGGCGCAGTACGGCACCACGCCGCCCAGCAACGTGAACAACACCCAGTGGGTGAACTTCCGCGAGGGCCTGGTCAACGCGGCGATGCAGCGCTTCTACAACACCATCAAAGCTGCGAACCCGACGATCGTGGTGTCGAGCGCGCCTGTCGGGTCGTACGGCATCACCCAACACATGCAGCGTTGGTCGTCGTGGTTGTCGGGTGGCTACATCGACCTCGTCGTGCCGCAGATGTACAAGACCACGCTCGCCTCGTTCCAGACCGAGCTCAATACCTGCCGCACGGAAGCTGGGGCGAACCTAGCCAAGCTCGGCGTCGGCTATCGAGCGCAGGAGGACAACGACTGGTCCTTGGTGCGCAGCCAGATGAACTACGCGCGCGGTCAAGGCGTCGCGCACGGGATCCTGTGGGTCTACCACCAATACTCGGCGCAGATCGCCATTCAGGACGAGATCGCCAACCTGCCGCTCGCGGGCAACCCTTGGAACGCCGCGGCCTACAACCCGTTCGACAACGATCGTTCGGTGCAGCGCGTGGCCGACAACTCCGACGGGGCGACGATCTACTCCGAACTGGGCACGTGGACCAGCTCTGCGCAAGCCGACTACCACCGCTTCAACTCGCGCGTCGCCCAAGGCGGAGCGACGGCGACGGCGAGCTTCGCCACCAGCGTCCCGCGTTCGGGCTCCTACGATGTGTACGCGTGGTGGACGGCCTCGTCGAACCGCGCCGCGGCCGCGCCGTACCGCATCATCCACGATGGCGGCTCGACCGTGGTGACCGCTGACCAACGCGCGAACGGCGGCCGTTGGAATCGACTCGGACGCTTCATCTTCCGCGAAGGCGGCAACGCGGTGCGCATCGAACTGTCCACCAACGGCGTGGGCGGCGCGGAGTACGTCTCCGCCGACGCCATCAAGCTGGTGCACACGGCGAACGGCGAGAATGAGTGCGTCGGAGCGGTCAACACGACAGGCCGCGGCGCCTTGGCGGGCTACGCGGGCTCGACGAGCATCGCGGCCAACGACCTCGTGCTCCTGGCGAGTGGCTTGCCGCCCAACGGCGTGGGGCTGTTCTTCTACGGCAGCACGGCGTCGCAGACGCCCTTCGGGGACGGCTTCCGCTGCGTGGGTGGTTCGATCTCGCGTCTAGGCCCGCCGCAGCAAGCCAGCGCCACCGGCGCCATCACGCGCGTGGTCAACTACCTCGCGCCGCCGACCAGCTCGGGCTCGGGCCTGATCAGCGCCGGCACCACGCGCCGGTTCCAGTACTGGTACCGCAACATCGGCGGCCTAGGCGGCACGGGCTTCAACTTGAGCGACGCCTTGGCGTTGGATTTCAAGCCCTGACAGACGCGCAAGCCCTGCTCGGCGAACCAGCCGAAGCGCGCCCTACCCGCGATCCCTCGACGCTTCCTGTCGCGTCGGGTCGCGTCAAATATTTTTGACAGTTGCCGGCTCGACCTGCGCGCCGCAGGCCGCCAGCAGCTCGCCCAGCCACGACGCCGCGCGCTCCGCGCGGCCCGGCAAGGCCTTCGTGCCCCACACGATGGCCAGGGCGCGCCGCGTGTCGTCGGTGGTCTTCGTGCGTTGCGCGTCCTTGACGGCGTTCGCGCAAGCTCCTTGCGCGTCGCGCAAGCACAAGAGGCCCTCGAGCTCGATGACCTGCCCCGAGGCGTTGAACGGATAGCTGGCTCCCGCAGGCGCGACCTCGACCTCCAAGGCGCCCTCGACCCGATCCAGATCGACCACGCTGATGGGCAAGCCGCTGTGCAGGGATGCGGCGTTGGCGGCGTCGACCAAGGCGTTGATGCGCGGCAAGCCCGCCTCCAGCGCCGCCTGTCCCAGGTACTCGCTGGAGGGCTTGCCACGCCCCGTGGGCTTGTAGCCAGCCTGCCGCAACAGGTCGCGCACAGCCTTCTTGATCGTGTCGTCGGTCGCGAAAGGGGCCTTGGCGCCGGGTAGCATGGCTTCTCGAAGTGCTTCAGCCGGAACGACCTGCGACAGCGGCTTGTCCAAACGGATGGACAGGCAGGCGACCTCGAGCAGGGGATGGGGACGCACGGCGACGGAGGTCATGGGCGCAGTCTATCCGGCGCGGCGTGGAGCCCTGTCGGGCTGGCTCTGGCGCTGGGTTGGCGCTGGCGCCGCGCTGGAGACCCAAAGTACCCGGGAACTTCCTTCCACATGGCGCGTGGCCCCGTGGAGGTGCAGGTCACTTGGCGGTTCGGCCCTGATGGCGGGAATCGACAGTTCAGGGTAGCCTTCACTGCAGAGTCCGCAGCCAGAGACTTGGCGCGGCATGCCCTTTCCTCCCTGACACCCTCCGATGAAGCAGCTCCACATCCTCGCCACCTCCGCAGTCCTCGCCTCGGTCGCCGGTGCCCAGATCACGCAGATCACCATGTCGCCGTACGGGATCGAGGCCAACCTCGACATCTTGTGCGCGCAGGCCGGCAATCCCGAGTACATCGGCAACAACCCCGCCGCGGTCGCTTGGGACGGCGTCGACGCCTGGGTCGCCGGCTACAACAACAGCGGCGCGGCGGCGAACATCGGCATCTCCTACGTGCAAGCCGCCTCCTCGGCCCCGGCGTTCAGCCCGGCCTTCGGCGCGGTCAACTGCCCGGCCCAGCGTGGCTTCACCGGCCTCGACGTGCGCAACGGCACCGTCCTCGCCGCTTGCGACACCGGCGCCTCCGATCCGCGCGGCATCGCGGCTTACACCTCGATCGGCACGCAGCTGTGGCAAGCCGCCGCCCGTGGTTCCTCGGGCGTGGCCTTCGACCCCGACTTCAACGCGGCTCTCGGTGGCGGCAGCGGCGTGGGCTGGATGACCTTCAGCTCGGGCCGTCGTTCGCTCAACAACTTCCTCACCGGCGCCACGCTGTTCGACACGAACAGCGGCATGATCATCGACCCGGGCCTCGGCACGTTGTGGCGCGACACCGACTTCGACCTGGCCACGGGTGACGTCTACCTGCGCGTCAGCAACACGGTGGTCAAGGCCACGCGCAACGGCGACAACTCGGTCGCCGGCGCCCTCCAGATCGACGCTGGCGCTTCGGCGCCCTTCGTCGGCGGCCAGAACATCGCCTTCGTCGATGCGCCGTTCGGCGACTTCGTGCTGTGGAACGACCGCAGCGGCACGGCCCTCGGCCAGCAGTTCTCCACCGTGATCCGCGCCACGGATCTCGCCGGCAACGCCATCACCCTCGACTGGGCCGGCTTCGCCCCGCTGACGGGTGCTGGCTGGTACGACTTCTCGTACCACACGGCGAGCAACACGCTGTGCGTCTCCGACTTCACCAACCGCCGCCTGTACTTCTTCCAGCCGACGGTCACCGTCAGCGGCACGCCGTTCTGCTTCGGCGACGGCTCGGGCACGGCTTGCCCCTGCGGCAACGCCGGTCTCGCGGGCAACGGTTGCGCCAGCTCGATCAACGCCAACGGCGGCAACCTCGCCGTCTCCGGTCTCGCCAGCCTCGCGGCGGACGGCATCGTCCTCGCGGGCACGGGCCTGCCGAACAGCAGCGCGCTGTACTTCCAAGGCACGCTGCGCCAGTCGGGCGGCGCCGGTGCCTTGTTCGGCGACGGCCTGCGTTGCGCGGGCGGCAGCGTGGTGCGCCTCGGCACCAAGGCCAATGTCGGCGGCGCCTCGCAGTACCCGGCCGCGGGCGACCTGTCCGTGTCGCAGAAGGGCCTCGTGACCCTGCCCGGCACGCGCACCTACCAGGTCTGGTACCGCAACGCCGCCGCGTTCTGCACGGCCTCGACGTTCAACCTGACGAACGGCTTCGAGATCAACTGGCAGCCCTGATCGGCGCCGACCTTGTCCAGTTCGCTGGACAAGGCCGACTCGACGAGCAAGTCCGGCCCTGAGATAGTCCGGCCCTGAGATAGTCCGGCCCTGAGATAGTCCGGCCCCGTAGCACGCGCTCCGGGGCCGGACTGCTTTTGCGCAAGCTTGATCCGTCGGGAAGTTGTCCGCCGCGCGAGACCGCGCGCGCTTGCTACGATGGGACGCGCGGTCTCGCGCGTGTCGTCGGACCGCGTCCTCCCGACCGCGTCCGCCATCCCGTCCCCGCAAGCGACGCCACCTCGGCGTCATCCCGCCATGTCCGCCCTCCTCCCGCGCCGCATTCTCCCCATCCTGCTCTTCATTTCCGGCCTGCCCGCGCTCGCCGGAGCGACTGACTTCCTCGTGCAACCCGGCCAGAGCATCCAGGTCGCCATCGACGCCGCTCTCGATGGCGATCGCGTGCTGGTCCAGCCGGGCACCTACTCGGAGGCGATCCAGCTGCGAGGCAAGCGCATCGAAGTGCGCTCGACCGGTGGCGCCGCCGTCACCACCCTGGATGGCGCGGCCTTCGCCACCAGCATCGTCCGCGCGGCGGGCGAGCCGCTGGGCGCGGTCTTCGCCGGCTTCACCTTGACCAATGGTCGCGGCGTGGGCGTGCCGTCCAGCTACGGCCTCGACTACTACGGCGGCGCCATGAACTGCTCGGGCGGCTCGCGCCTCACCATCGAGGACTGCCGCTTTGTGCGCAATGGATGGAACAGCGGCGGGTTCAACAACTGCACCTTCGGCGGCGCGATCTACTGCGGCGAGTCGCAGATCACGCTCGTGCGATGCTTGCTGGTCGACAACTTCGCTTGGGCCTGCGGTGGCGCCAGCTTGTCCAACGGAGCGGGTTCGCTCATGACCTTCGATCGCTGCACGGTTGTCGCCAACGTCAGCACCAACTTCTTCGGCCCGCAAGGCGGCATCGGCATGGCCAACGACGGCGACGTGCTCGTGCGCGATTCGATCGTGTGGGGCAACTTCGGCAACCAGATCGACGCCTTCGCCTTCCCCTACAACCAAGGTTGCGTGGCCACTGCGTCGTGGAGCTGCATTCAAAACGGCTTCGCTGGCGCAGGGAACATCGCCGTCGATCCGCGCTTCGTTTCCCCCGCGACGCTCGACTACAGCTTGCAGTCGAACTCGCCTTGCATCGATGCAGGGGATCCCTCAGCTGCTCTCGATCCGGACGGCACGCGCCGCGACCTCGGTGCATACCCGTATTTCCTCGCTCCCGCCATCGAGTGCGTGGCGCGTGTGAACTCGGCCGGGTGCACGCCGCAGATCGGCTGGCAAGGCACGCCCACCTTGGCCGGAGCCGATGACTTCCGCGTCACGGCCTCGAACGTCATCACCAACACCAACGGCGTGTTGTTCGTCGGTTCGAACGCGGCTTCGACGCCCTACTTCGGCGGCATCTTGTGCGTAGGCGGCACCGTGTGGCGCGGGCCGATCCAATACATCGGTGGCTCAGGCTCTTGCGGCTCGATGATGATCGCGCTTTCGCACCAGTGGTTCTTGGACCGTGGCATCGCGCCGGGCACTACACTGCGTGCGCAATTCGCCTATCGCGACCAAGGCTATCCCTTGGGCTCGAACGTGGGCACGACCGATGCATTGCGCTTCGTGCTAGGACCTTGAGTCGTCTGACTCGACCGTGATCCACCATGTCGACGACCGTCGCGCGCGCAAGGGGCAGCCTACGCGCCGGCGGTGGTCGACATGGCCGGGTAGTCGATGTATCCGCGCGGACCGGGTGTGTAGAACGTCGACGGATCTGGCGCGTTGAGCGCGGCGCCCATGCGCAGTCGCGCCGGCAGGTCGGGATTGGCGAGAAAGCCCGTGCCGAAGGCGACTGCGTCGACTTGCCCGGCGCCGATGGCGGCGTTCGCCTCGGCCGCGGTGTAGCCCATGTTGGCGACCAGCACGCCTCGGTGGCGCGCGCGCACGGCGCCGAGCACGTCGCCTTGCTGTCGTCCGAGGAAGTCGCCGCGCATCAAGTGCAGGTAGGCGAGCCCACGCGGCGCGAGCGCGTCGGCGAGGTGGGTCGCGAGGCCCACGGGGTCGGCGTCCTGCATGTCGTTGTAGCTGTTCAGCGGCGACAAGCGCAGGCCCACGCGATCGGCGCTCCACGCGGCCGACACGGCGTCGACGACCTCGAGCAGCAATCGGCAGCGGTTCGCCACCGATCCGCCGTAGGGACCGACGCGCTGGTTCGAACCGCTGCGCAGGAACTGGTCGAGCAGGTAGCCGTTGGC
>SXGQ01375821.1_pt1 | contig 11685 bp, 3 predicted proteins | sample 3178371 | NCBI WGS metagenome assembly SXGQ01 (sample SAMN11356859, study PRJNA531348) | freshwater metagenome | isolation source: freshwater sample F1-20 | place: China: Fuxian Lake, Yuxi | collected 2017-12-25 | reverse complement strand
GAGCAGACTGTAAATCTGCCGGCATTGCCTACGTAGGTTCGAATCCTGCTCGGCCCACAACGAAACGCCCGATTGCAATCGCAATCGGGCGTTTGTGTTTGAGCGATGTGGCCCACAAAAGGAGCAAACCCAGTCCCCCCACCAAAGGGTGGGCGACTGGGTTCACTTTCGATGGTTCTGCCCACCGACGAGAAAAGTCTGCCATCGGGGAGTGGCAATGGCAAGCGTGTTACTTGTTAGTTCTTGCCGTTCTCGAAACTTCTTAACGGCCTTTTCATAATTGCGTTTGTCAGATTTAGGTGTGAGACAAAACCCGTATCGACCGAAGTTCAATCGACGAATGTTTTTGGTCGGCGGGCTTTGGTCACTTTTGGTTCACGGGCGTGAATTGACCCCAAAAACGAAGAAATCACGACCAAGTTCGCTCGTGAAATTTTTACCCAATGTAAAGTTCTATTCATGTCTGATGCTTTAGATACCCGAAGTCAATTGATTGACGCAACCATCAATGCTCTTCATGACATTGGACCAAGTGGTCTGCGGGTATCCAAGATCGCCCTTGAAGTGGGAATCTCCGAAGCTTCGGTGTATCACTTTTTTAAGAACAAAAATGACCTGATTGAAACATCCCAAATTGAGGCGTATCGCCGGAGTTATCTCGAAATGGTGATCCCGTTCTCGGCGGCAGTCGACCTGTCTGACTCGGCTGAGGATTTCATTCGGGTCGTGCGGAAACTCTACGAAATGATCTTCTCTGTTGAACGCCATCCGATTCGGGCCGCCCGAATTCAGGTCATCGGCGCAGCGATGGCAAGCCCGCGATTGCGAGAATCCCTGAATGTGATCAACCGCGAAGTCCACGAAGATCTCGCCGAGGTGATTCGGCGGGCCCAGAGCAGGGGTTGGGTCAACCCCGATCGTGACGCCCGAGCGATTGCATATTGGATTAACGCTCAGACAAATGGCCGAGTTTTGATTGAAATGGACCCCGATTGGGGCGATTTATCAAATTGGAATGAAATCGCAGTTTCGGCACTTTTGAGTATCTTCGATCCGAACCCCAAATAGGGATATTCACGATTACCTAAAAAGATTAGTCATAGGTATATATTGAGTAGGTGATCTGTAGGACTTACTTTCTGTCAGGCAAAGTGACACTAAGGGTCGTGCGTTGATGCGCTTGTTGTCGTGGCTCCGTTTCAAACCACGCATCATTTTTGTTCCGTTCTTGATCATCGGAATGGTGGCGACAAATATCGAGGTTCCGCCAGCCAGTGCGCTTGACAGTATGAGCTTGGTCGTTGATTACACGCCCGATTCGTCCGCTGTTGCAACGTCAGTAACTCCAGGAAACAAAGTTGATCTCACTGCAACAGCTCCCGTTGCGGTGGCTGGAACCACTCAACAAGAAATCATCCAAGACATCAGCGCATCTTTAAAGCTCACTGCAACAACCGACGTTATTGCACCAGCTGGATGGACGATCTCCTATTCCTCAGATGGAACAACGTGGTCATCAACTGCGCCCACTACGGCAAGTGGTTGGGCAGCAGTGCGCAAGGTGAAAGCAAGCGGCGAACTCATTAGCCAAGGAGCCGATAGCAACGGACGGCAGATTGCATCAACTGATGCGAATGCTGGACAACCGACAACTGGTCAATTCCCAACGACGAGTGGAGCATCTGGAGATGGTTGGGATGTGTTCTTTGACGATGCTGGACACGTCTTCAATATTTGGCACCACAACGGAAAAGGTGGAATCGATGTGGGTGCAAGTAACCAATCAATTGATTGCCACCTGCGTACAGGTGAATCTTGTGGACCGTCATGGCCATTCAAAATTGTTTCGCTATCCACTGCTCCGATCTTCAATATGCATACCAATGAACAAAGCACTGGGTGGTTCGACACAGTTGACGATGAGATCTGGTTTCCGACTGTTTATACGTCCAATGGGGTCAATCAAGTTGGGTTCGGTTGCATAAAAACTGGGGATATTTCACTATTGAATAAATGGTGCGGCGGAACGCCAGACACTTCATTTGTTTCAGGTGGCGCCGCATTAAATGTTCCGTCATCTGGTTTTTCATGCGGCCAATCGGGCCAAATCTATGACTGCACCGGCGGACTCGCGCAATACAACGGCCGACTCTTCACGTGGGCGGTGAACACGGGCGACATTGTATGTGTTGATATTCGTGCTAATTCAGGAGCCGGCGGACCGTGCTCCAATGGTGGGTATATCGACTTTGGTGCGAACCTGACCAACGTTCGTTCGGGGAACTACCGTTGGCGTCCAACAGTGGGTGAATGGGACGGAAGAATTTACGGTAGTGGTGGTCAAAATCTGAAGTCAGTATGCATTGATGCAATGACGGGGAGCGCGTGTACTGGATGGACAAATCCGCGTGCAATTTCAAAGGCTGCCGTTCACTGGTCGAAATTACCAACCGCTCAAGGCGGAGTAGCTGGCGCATGTTTTTCGGCTCTCGGGACCGGTGCTAACGGTGGATTCTTTCAATGCTTTGATGCGTCAGGTAGTGATATTTCAAGTTCTCTCACAACAAACTTCACAACGAAGTACATCGCAACGTATGTGGCTACCTATGACGCGTACGCGCAAAACTGGGATACCCACGGAACCCGAATGTATTGGGGAGACAGTAACTGGCGCGCCGGTGGCGGCAGAATTTACTGTTGGGATTTTGCAATTGATACATGGTGCAGAAACTGGCCGGCAACTGGCATCGCCGACACTAACTATCAACTGAGAATTGATCCCACTAATCCATATTGCATTTGGTCAAACTCGGACGACGGCTTTATCCAAACATACGATGCTTACACGGGCGCGGCAGGCAACTGTGCAGTTCCGGCACCTACAGCAGTATTTGAAGCTGGAGTTGTAGTGCCGCGTATGGCGTGTTCGTCGATAGACGCCATACAGGGTTGGTTGTCATTTGTTTTGAACACCACCAGCACTTACACCTCGGCCACTCTGACCGTGAAAAATAGTGGAGGAACAGCTATTGCAGGTTGGACCGGTGTCACGATTCCAGGCAATAACACGGTTGATCTTTCGACGCTGCCCATAGCAAGCACCGGGCAAAGTCCAACATTTACTGTGAACTTCACCGGACGCACCACGAACGGCGACGTCAGCGCGCGCATCACCGCTGTAGGTGGAGCGCCACAACTGTGTCTTCGTCCGACGGCACCCCTTTGCCCAACTGGTACAACATTTACTTCTGGTCAATTTGCTGCCACCACGACAACAGTCACCGCCGATGGCAGTGCGACTGCAGGTGCAACCGTGACGCCGCTAACTCAAGCAGCAGTGAATGTGTCTATTGAGGCAATGACGCCCTCATTGTGTACAAGTAGTTTGTCGGGTACTGCACGCGATAACGCAACGACTCCCAACCCAATTGCTGGTGCCACGGTCACCTTGACCGACTCAACAGGAACAACTTTGACTTATCCGAGTGATTACGGGAATAGTGCGCTGCGCGGCCAACCCATCACAACTACAACTGATGCATCGGGGAACTATTCATTTCCCAATCTGTCACCAGGTGCGTACAAAGTTAGTTTTCGAGACGTATCAAATGCAGAAGTCATCAGTTCTACAGTGACGACTGGTGGTACGGGAACAACTACCGAAACAACTACGGCTATCACTTCGCTGTTATCTCCGACAAGCACGATTACTCTCGCCAGTCCGGGTGTCATTAATGCTGTTTATGCCGTGATGCCAACACTCACGAAGAGATTTGAACCAGCAACTTTGGCCGTAGGTCAAGTGGGTTCGCTGGTGTTCACGTTCACTAACGCACCAGGGAATCCAGCTAAAACTGGTCTTGGATTTGTTGACACATTGCCAGCGGGAATTCAAGTAGATACCAACAACAACTTGATGACCACCTGCCCTGGTGGGTTAATTTCTGCACAGAACCCCACGATCAACCCAGCTGCCATGTCAACCACAACCAATACGGTCACAGTGACTGGTGCAACGATGACGGCTGGAGTAGCTACATGTGATTACAGCGTTGCTGTGAAAGCAACTGCTGCTGGTACTTATACCAATGGTGCCAGCAATGTGGTGACAACTGGTTTCAAAAAAGAGACCAACGATACTTTGGTGGCAACGACACCTACATCAACGGGAGCATTCCTTTGTGACTCGTATATGTACCACATCACGAATAAGCAGTTGTACAGGCAAAGCCCGAACCAATCGCCAGCATTGTCGTATGAAATTGGCCCGAAGTTAGCTACAGCAGTGATAAATGGCATTGGTTTCAACTCCTTAGACGGATTCATCTATGGCATCGTGACAACTGCTGGTGATGGACTCACAGCTGGGCATTTGGTTCGTTACGGAAGTGATGGTGTGCCCACAAGTATGGGTGCGATTACTGGCAGCATGACGCCCTCAAACCTGACAAGTATTCGTGGTGGAGATACTGACGATGCGGGAAATCTCATTGTTGGAACAGGATCTTCATCATCAACAATTTGGACGATTGACCTTGCTACTCGAGTTTCCACCACTGTCACCTTGAGTGCAGCAGTGACTGCTAATGACCTCGCGTATTCAAACGGGAGGATTTACGCGCAGTATGCAGACAAGTTCTTCAAAATCACGAAAGACGCCGCTCCCGACTATTCATGGTCAGTTACTACGGCAACCGTATTTAGCAATACCGTTTCTGGTGATGCAATTTGGTCAAATGGGTTTGGTGAAGTGATTGTCTCGCCTGCCGGCTCGACTTTTACAAGAACGCTTTATCGAACGAGTAATCCATTAGCGGTGACAGCAACGGCAGATTTCACTTTAATGTTTCCCATCAATACGAATGCAGACGATGGAGCGATGTGTCATAGTTCGCCGAACCCCACGGCTTTCCCCGACAGTAGTAGTGGACCCTTAAACACAGCACAAACAAAAAACCTTCTCACTAACGACACCACTGCTTTAAGCGCAGCAGGAACTACTTCTTCACTGGTGCCATCAACTATTCGTTTATGCGACCCCAATACACCGGAACTCGCACCCAATTGCACTGTGGCTCCAGGGTCAACTATCTCTGTGACCAACGTAGGTACCTACTCTGTGAGCTCTTTGGGTGTCATTACTTTCACCCCCGCAAACGGCTACAGCGGAACCCCGGCGGCACTGGGATATCAAGTGGCTGATGGCAATGGAAAGATTGCGAACAGTACTTACACGCCAACTGTGTCAAGCACAACACCGGTTGCGAGTAATGACACGTCGTCGGGACCGTATAACACGAATCAAGTCATAGATATTTCGGGCAACGATATTGCTGGAAGCCTCTACCCGCTCAATGAAGCGAGTATCAAACTTTGTGTCGTAGGAACGCCGGATAACGCGTGTCTAGGAACAACCCTTGAAGTACCGAACCAAGGTATCTACAGTTCGAACCCAGATGGGACTGTCACCTTTGATCCATTCCCCAGCTTTAAAGGTCAAGCAACGCCAATCAAATACACGATCTTGGACACAAATGGTCAACTGACAACGGCAACAATCACGCCAACTGTTGCGTCACCGCCTACACCAGTTGCAACCCCTGAGACAATGTCCGTGATTCCTGGCGGTACGGCTGCCTTTACCGCCACAACGGGTACTGGCGGTTTGGCTACTGCAGCGGCTGGTTTCAACACTGCTGCGACGTGTTTGATCGTGCCCGCATCAAATCCAGCCACTTGTGATGCTGATGGCGTAGTTGAGATTTCAGGTCAAGGTACGTACACCTTGAATGCTGCGACGGGTGTGGTGACGTATGAGGCTGATTCTGCTGTAACAGCAGGAACAAAAACGGAGATCGCTTATCGGGTCACTGACGTAACGGGTCAGACAGCAACGTCGACGTTGACTCCAGTTGTTCCGCCGGCACCGACAGCAGATAATGAAACCTCTACTGGTGCGTACAACACAGCGCAAGTGATTGATGTGTTGACTGGTGATACTGCTGGTTCTGGTGCAACTCTTGTTGCGACTTCGGTGAAGTTATGTGCGACTACATCAACAGCAAAAGCAAGTTGCGGTCGCACCACCCTTGAGGTGGCCGGTGAGGGAACGTACACGGTGAATGCGAATGGCACGGTGACTTTTACTCCGTTACTTACATTCACGGGTCAGGCTTCACTCGTGAAATATGTGGTTGCTGATTCGACCACGCAGTTGGCAGAAGCGACCATTCGCCCAACTGTTGGAGCCCCTTCCACACCTGTTGCAACGCCTGAGTCAAAGTCGGTCATTCCTGGCGCCACTGCAACTTTTACCACGACTACGGGTGCAGGTGGTTTGGCTACTGCTGCAGCAGGTTTCAATGTTTCCTTGACTTGTCTCATTGCGCCCGCATCAAATCCTGCCACCTGTGATGCTGATGGCGTTGTTGAGATTTCAGGTCAAGGTACGTACACGTTGAACTCCACAACAGGTGTCGTGACGTACGTAGCTGATGTTGCGGTGACCGCTGGCACCAAAACTGAAATTACCTACCAAGTCACTGATATCACGGGACAAAAAGCAACATCGACGTTGACCCCTATTGTTCCACCGGCACCGACAGCAGATAATGAAACCTCTACTGGTGCGTACAACACAGCGCAAGTGATTGATGTGTTGACGGGTGATACCGCTGGTGCAGGTGCGACGTTGGTGCCGAGCAGCGTAAAGTTGTGTGCAACTACATCAACAGCAAAAGCTAGTTGTGATCGCACCACGCTTGATGTGGCCGGTGAGGGTACGTATACGGTCAATGCGAACGGCACGGTGACTTTTACTCCGTTACCTACATTCACGGGTCAGGCTTCACTCGTGAAATATGTGGTTGCTGATTCGACCACGCAGTTGGCAGAAGCGACAATTCAACCAACGGTTGCGATGCCGGCTCCACCAACGGCAACGGCGAATAGTCAAGCTGTTATTCCGGGTGGAACAGTTGCGTTTACAACAATTACGGGCGCATCTGGTTTAGCGAGTTCTGTTGTTGGGTTAACAGCGTCGGCAACGTGTCTCATTACGCCTGGATCTTCTCCCGATGAGTGCGATGCCGATGGTGTTGTTGACGTGGCGGGTGTGGGTACGTACACGCTGAACACCACAACAGGCGTGGTGACTTTGGTTGCCGATCCCGCAGCAACACAGGGAACTAAAACAGCGTTGAAGTATCAAGTGACTGACACGTTTGGTCAAAAAGCGACGTCAACGTTGACACCTGTTATTCCTGCGCCGCCGACAGCCGGAAATGACATTTCAAATGGCGCTTATGACACCAATCAAATCATTGTGATTCTCACGAATGATGCGGCCACCGCGCCTGCAACTCTGGTTGCAACTTCAGTGAAGTTGTGTGCGACCACATCGACAGCGAAGGCAAGTTGCGATCGTGACAGCCTTGACGTTGCTGGGCAGGGTACGTACACGGTGAATGCGAATGGGACGGTGACGTTTAATCCGTTGCCGTCGTTCACTGGCACTGCGTCACCAGTGAAATATGTGGTTGCTGATTCCACGACTCAGTTAGCGGAAGCAACCATCCAACCAACTGTTGCGATGCCTGCCCCACCAACGGCAACGCCGAACAGTCAAGCTGTTATCCCGGGCGGAACAGTTTCGTTTACAACGATTACGGGTGCTTCTGGTTTAGCGAGTTCAGTTGTTGGATTGAACTCGTCGTTGACGTGTCTGATTACACCGGGGTCAAATCCTGATTCTTGTGATGCTGATGGTGTTGTTGAAGTGGTGGGTGTGGGTACGTACACGTTGAACACCACGACGGGTGTGGTGACATTGGTTGCTGATCCTGCGGCAACACAGGGAACTAAAACAGCGTTGAAGTATCAGGTCACTGACACTTTTGGCCAGACAGCGACGTCGACGTTGACGCCTGTGATTCCGGCGCCGCCAGACGCGGTTGATGATGTGTCGTCGGGGCCGTATAACACTGCTCAAGTGATTGAAGTTTTGACGAATGATGTTGTTACTTCTCCGGCGACGTTGACGCCAAGCAGTGTGAAGTTGTGTGCAACGACTGGAACCGCGAACGCGAGTTGCAATCTGCCGTTCATAGATGTGCCCAACGAAGGCCGCTACACAGCCAATGCGAACGGAACGGTCACGTTTGTTCCGCTGTCAACATTTAAGGGTCTGGCATCTCCGGTGAAGTATGTGGTTACTGATTCAACCGGTCAAGTAACCGACGCCTTGATCACAGTCACAGTGAACAACCCAGGCGCACCAGTTGCTGTTAATGACGCAAATATCGGACCATACGACACGATTCAAGCGATCACAATTTTGACTAATGACACAGCGGGTGATGCAGCACTTCCGTTGTTAAGTTCATCAATCAAGCTGTGTCCAGTTGCGGCAACGGCTCCGTTTACCACGACGAATTGTTCACTGGCCCCCACTCCAGCGGCACCTCTCGTGACGGCAGATGGTTCGTACTGGATTGATGCAGTAACAGGGAGGGTCTATTTTGATCCGTTGCCCACTTTCACCGGACAAGTTACTCAACCAGTGCGTTACATCGCTCTTGATGCATTCAATCAAATTGCTACTGCGACTATCACGCCTGAAGTAACTCCACCATCACTACCTACGGCCTCACCACAGAGTCGAGTTGTCGTACCTGGTTCGAGCGTTTCGTTTACAACAATTACTGGGCCCTCGGGATTGGCGACTGGAGCAGTCCTGCAGACGTCTGGCCCAACAGCGACATGTCTCTACACGCCGAACACAACTTCGTGTGAACTTGATAATGAAGTAGTGATTGTGGGTGAGGGAACTTTCAGATTAGATCCAGCAACCGGCATCGTCACTTTCACTGCTGCATCAAATGCGCCAGCCGGTAATAGAACAGCGATTACTTATCGCGTGACTGACATTTTGGGTAACTCGGCTACATCGACATTGACACCAATAGTTCCGCCGCCTGCAACCATGAATCCCGATCAGTCAACAAATGCTTGGGACATTAATCAAACTTTGACGCCGTTGAATAACGACATCGCGACGAGTGGAACAACTTTTGTGACATCGTCGCTCAAACTGTGCGCAGTCGGTGAGAGTTCAGTCAGCGGTAACTGTTCACTTTTGACTTTGACAGTTGCCAATGAGGGAATCTATAAAGTTGAAGCAAATGGCTCAGTAGTCTTTGATCCATTTGCAACATTCACTGGTACTTCTACAACGATCAATTATCAAGTGAGCGATAGTTATGGTCGAACTGCTGGTTCAACAATCGCTGTAGTGGTAACGCCACCAGCGTTGCCCGTTGCAACAGCGCAGACAAAGGTTGTCGGACCAGGTGGATCCGTGTCATTCACCAACGTGATTGGATCCAGCGCGTTAGCAACAGGCGCAGCATTACAAACTGGTTCGGTGAATGGGCCATGTCTCATTGACCCAGCGAACAATAGTTGCGTGGCGTCACTTGTGATTGATGGCGAAGGCACATGGACAATTGATCGCAACAGTGGTGTTGCAACGTTTGCATCCATCAACACAATCACGCCAGGTACGAAGACACCAGTGACGTATCGAGTGACTGACGTATTAGGAAACTCAACTACTTCAACGTTGACTCCAATAGTTCCTGAACCACCAGTAGTGACGAATGACGAGAAAACCGATGCGTGGGATATCAATCAAATTTTCTCACCATTCGCCAATGACAAATTCGCTTCTGTCGCCCCCGTCGTTCTTTCAAGTTTGAAACTGTGTGGAAAAGGTGAGCAGCCTGGCTCATGTACTCGCATGGTGCTGTCAGTGGACAACGAGGGAACATATACAGTCAACGCCGATGGCACAGTGACCTTTGATCCGTTGCCTACCTTCCATGGTGTTGCGACGCCGGTGACCTATCAGGCAACCGACATCGCTGGTCAGATATTGCACGCCACGATTCATCCCGTCGTTACCCCGCCACCAATTCCCGAAGCCCAAGACGATGCCGGATCAGCGAAACAGGGTCGAAGTGTCGTTTTGTCTCCGTGGCTGAATGACTTTGCTGGCACCCCACCAGAAAATGTTGGCGGAAAGATTTCGTTGATCCCCAGCAGTATTCGACTTTGTGGTGTCGGTGAGACTCCGCCAAATTGCACGTTGACCAAACTGACGACGGCCGATGGCAAGTACACCGTCGATATCAAGACCGGCAAAGTGACCTTCGTGCCTCGCTCGGGATTCTCAGGAACCGTCACCCAGCCGGTCAGGTACCAAATTTTGAATGATTGGTCTGGTCTGTCTGGCCAGGCAGTAGCGACAGCATTGCTCATTCCAACGATCACACCCTCAAAATTGCCGACGACAGGACTTGATGGCGGTGTCATTTTGATCTTGGGCGGGTTGACGTGTGGTACTGGAGTCGGTCTCTGGCAAATCAGTAAAGGTCGCCGACGAGGCGAGTACCAACTGCCGCGCTGGCTTGATGAGATTGACGGCGAATAGTCCCGCCAAGGTGCTTTAGAGCATCTTTTGCAGCAAAACCATGTCGAGCCAGCGGTTGAACTTGCGTCCAACCTCGATCTCGACCCCGACCTCGCGGAACCCACAGGCGGCATGGAGGGCTCGACTGGCCTCACCTGAGGCCTCAATTCGGGCCATCACCGAGTGGAATCCCGAGGTTGCGGCGAGGTCGATGACCCCTGTGAGCAGGAGTTTTCCGATTCCGCGGCGGCCCATATCGCGCCTTACATAGACCGAATCTTCAACCGTCGGACGGTAGGCAGCCCGCTCTTTGTACGGGCTCAACGAGGCAAATCCGACGACTTGGCCCCCCAAGACGGCCACGATGGCGGCAAAAGCCCCGCTGCGCTCGGCTAACCACTGTTGTTGCTCGGCTAACGACCGGGGGACCAGGTCCATGGTGGCGGTCGTGTTTTCAACCTCATAGTTATAGATATCAGCGATAGATGCCGCGTCGGCCAGGGTTGCAGGGCGTAAGGTGATGGCGCCCTGAGCCGCCAAGTTCGCCGAAGACTCGGACGAGTTTGGCGAAGTTTCGGGGCTTGATTCCATGTACCCAAACTAGTGGTTATTTGCCATATCACGGGGGTACACTTCTCGGTCGGTCCGCGGCTCCGCCGCGCTCCTACGCCCTCTTAGCTCAGTCGGTAGAGCATTTCCATGGTAAGGAAAAGGTCGTCGGTTCGATTCCGACAGAGGGCTCAGCATTCGGCGACGGGTGTCATATTTACAACCGGCCAGCCAACCGGCTGCGCCAAGGCGACGTAGCTCAGTTGGTCAGAGCATCCGGCTCATAATCGGAAGGTCATCGGTTCGAGCCCGATCGTCGCTACAGCAAGTTTAAAAACATAACAACATCAACCCCGTACCTACTGGTACTCAAGTAAGAGGATAGAAATCATGTCTAAGGCGAAGTTTGAGCGTACGAAGCCTCATGTGAATATTGGAACGATGGGTCACATTGACCATGGTAAGACGACGTTGACTGCGGCGATTTCGCGTACGTTGGCGAGTAAGGGTTTGGCGGAGTACACGCCTTTTGATCAGATCGATAAGGCTCCTGAAGAGAAGGCTCGTGGTATCACGATTTCGATTGCTCACATTGAGTACGAGACCGCGAATCGTCACTATGCGCACGTGGACATGCCTGGTCACGCTGACTACATCAAGAACAT
>SXGQ01246579.1_pt1 | contig 11685 bp, 15 predicted proteins | sample 3178371 | NCBI WGS metagenome assembly SXGQ01 (sample SAMN11356859, study PRJNA531348) | freshwater metagenome | isolation source: freshwater sample F1-20 | place: China: Fuxian Lake, Yuxi | collected 2017-12-25 | reverse complement strand
CGAAGCCTCTCAAACGCATCCAGACTGTCAATGCCGCCCCATTCCACGCAACCCATTCCGAGGTCAGCATATCCATACAGAATACCATCCTCCATACCAGTGATCAACCAGGTAGCTTTGCCCCACGGAGTGAACAGCTTGCAAATCGGGGTTTCGTTGTCATAACCAGCCTTGGTCAACGTCTTCTTGAGTTCAGCAGTCAGTAGCTTCATCGTTCAAATAGATTACCACAGCCAACCAGGAAGTCAACACCTTTTTTAGCTTATTCAGGCTTTTCCGGCAGCTTCACATCCTTGATCCAACCAAGGCTGATAACACCTAAAATCGTACACATATCGCCCAAAACAGTGCCACTAAACACAAATGCAGCCCCAGCCGTCGCAATGGCTGGCGTGAAAACCTTAACAAGAGCTGCGGTAACCAAAATCCAATACTTGAGTTTATTCATCCCCACCATCCTACCATAGCTTCGCCAGATGTCAAGCCCCCAATCTTTTCGCCACTTTTAGCTTGTGGTCTGCGCCAGCTCTGGTATAGTGTACACAAGATCGGCTGACAGCCAGGGTAGGGGACCAAGCCCTACCCAAATTGCGTTATAACGTTACCGTTACAGAATCGTTTATAGGCGATCTTGATTTCCCAAGCCATATCTACGCTGCAGCCTCTCAATCAAACCATCACCTAGCAGCCTTTCTGCGCAACCAAAGAGGCTGCCAACCTTTCGGTCAACAGCCCCAATACAATGAACACTTCCAACCAATCGTTTTTGTTGTTGTGGATGTAGATGTACGATAACACCTACGAAGATCAAATCATATGTTGCAATGGATGATACTCCACTTGCTTACGTACATATGTACACTTTGCCAAATCAACCGGTTCAATCACATACATCTTATTGTCAAATCGAACCAAACAATAATTGTATCGATACAATGCACTATCATTAAACAACAACGACCCAAACATATCTTTGATCGTACTAATATCAGGTACATCAAATACCTGACGCAAATGATCAAAACTCTGTCGAACACGATCCGTAGATGACGGATACTTTACTGCGAGTACTTTAGTCATATATTATATAAATTAAGCAATACGAACACTATAAGTCAAATCACCATCATTAAGACATTCCAGATTGTTCAACTTACATTGAACACGTTTACAAGCTTCTTCCTCAATAGTACCAGCAGCAAACATAACCTTCTGTATACACTTGGTCTTACCATTAGCACGATGAATACGACCCAGTGCCTGAAGAAGATTAATAGCACTGTAACTAGGACTGATAATAGCACCACGAGCAAAATTACCATTCAAATCGTGTAAACTAACACCAGCATTTCCAGCAGCCAAATTAGCAATCATAATTCGTTTAACATCACTCTGAAATTGATCAATATCAGCATTACGAACCTTATCAGATTGTCCTCCAACAATCCTAGCAATCTTACCATCAAACTTTCTATTCTTAGCCAACTGTTTCTCAATAGCCTCAACAGTGTCAGTGAAATTCACAAACACAACAGGACTGATACCCTCATCATACCAATCTTCAATCATTTCAACCATAGTGGGTACCTTCAACAATTCAGCCATACGACGAGCTTTAGTCATAATAGCAAAGTGATGTTGACTATAATTGACACTGGATTCCTCCAAAGCAGCCAATTCAGACTCCATCTGTTGATATACCCGATTGATCTTATCGGTATTGGTACCCATATCAAAACATTCAGCCATAATATGGTTGTCAGGAAAGATCTTGTCAAACATCTTTCGAGTCATACGGCTACTAACCTTATACAGATTAAATAGCTTATCGTGAATATTAGACATAGCCTCTACAGTCTTTTGACTCTGTAGATCAATCTGAAATCCACCATATCGTCCAACATAAGCACCACTATCAGTGATAAACTGACGATAACTAGTGAGATTATGAAGAGTAGTAGCAAAACCAAACGCTTTCATCTCCAACGGATTGGTAGCAGCAGTAGCACTAAGCAACAATGACTTATAACCATCCATCTTCAACTTAATAAGAAAATCACTGTTCTTGCTGGTACTAGACTTACACTTATGTACTTCATCCAGAATAACCAAACTATTCTTGGGGAAGTTAATAGTATAATCACTAGGACCATTATCTTTACCATCTTTAAATGATAAATGTTCAGTGTTACCCCGAATCAATTTCTCATAGTTAATCAAACAATGAGCCTTAATACCAAAATAACTCAAGACCGTGGTCCAAGCAGGTATCATAATCTTGGGACACACAATAACCACTGGACTATTAAGATTCTTAGCAATCCAAGCAGCTACATACGATTTACCCGTTCCCGTTTCAGATTGATCACAAGCAACACCATTGATGTACAAACTGTTAAGCATATTAACAGCGTGCTCCCGTTGGGGAGGAAGTAAAAGTTCAACGTTCATTGTGTAAATAGATTATCACGACCCAAGTCAAACGTCAACACCTATTTTTAGGTATTTTCGTCATCCTTAATTTTGAATGACACCGGAGCACGAGCAGCCAACACCACCTTGACCACATTGTCACACAACACCTTCACAAATGCTACACATAGTGAATAACCCAACACAATTAATATAATAAACATAATATAATTGGGTACACTCTCGGTAATAGTCTTAAACAATACAGTCAAATCAGTATTCATCTTATATAACAAGTATAGGGGATATACCCCCATTTGTCAAGCAACAACCGCTTTCTTCTCAATCTCACTCAGTTTATCAGCGGGTATTTCACTGATAATCTGTTTACTATACTTGGGAAGCTTCTTGAAAGCTATAGCCAACTGTTTGACACTAAGGGTACGACCCTTGTTGATTTGTTCTGCAAAACTACTAAGAATAAAAGCATCAGTACCATTAAACCCAATACCATTGTCGTGACCAGTGATTTGAGCAGCCTGTTCATCAGCAGTCTGACGTTGCCACAACTTCACAATGGCTCGTTGAGCCCAAGCGGGATTGGTAGAGAGTTGAACCTTGACGTACTCGGTAACAGCGGGGTTGATCTTCATCGTGGAAATATCCTACACTACCCACAGGAAAAGTCAACGGATTTTTGTACTTTTCTTCAACTTTTCTACGTTATCGTTAAAGATTCAGAATACCCCCTGGTACCCTACCCTGGCTCCTTTCAGCCGATCTGGAACCTACTGTACCAGAACGACCTGGGAAGTCAACAGCTTTTTTTAAAATTAAACCAATCCCCATACAATAGATACTAATATAATCCATTTCCAACTAATATCACTACCAGTGATCTTTTTATATACTAATATAAACCACAGTACTGTAACTATTGTATTTGCTGATATAGACATATAATATTAAACGAGGGTTTTATATAGGATCACCCACAACCTTTCTTATTTATAAACAGTTACTTACAAACCTCTGGGGTCAAATCACTCCATCCACCCTTACCGTAGGTATTACGATACATCCACTTACCATCTTCAAACAAATACTGATAATCAACACCACTACCAAAGTGCTCATACTCACCCAGATCTTCAAAAGTCCTACTATCAGTTCCAGTATCACCACGATCCCTTCCATAAGCAACACACACTCCCTTTTGAGGTTTATCAAAGGTGTGACTGTTGTTATCACTATACAACTTCTCACACAACTGACTCAAATCACCCAAATCCATCAGTTCATTGACAATACCCACGTTGTTGTAATGATTCAACAACATCTTACCCACATACTCAGGATATCCATCCCAATGACAATAGATACCAGTAATAGAACCATCTTGATTGACAATAGCGATATTAGAACGAGTAGCCATATGTTTTATTTAATTACAGAACCAGTTTATCAGCTTTTTCTAAAAAGTCAACAACTACTTTTAGTTACTCAAAATCGTGCAAATACCTCAACAGAATAAGGAGTAAATACCACAACACCATCTTCAGTTGCTTCCCATTGAGTACCAAATCGTTCCAGTTCATCAATAAGAATCTGAAAGTCACTAAATTCATTGCTACTAGCAATCAAACTTTTGTTGCCGGTAACACACACAAACAATTTATACTTCATATATCTATTACTTAGCCCCCAACGTATTAGGATAAACCACAGCTAATTGTACCGCCTCCATTGCATCATTCATATCCCACGTATGATACAAAAACTTAGCCTTATCACCAATACCCACATAAGATCTCCAAGCATTACGATCACTCTTACTATCAGTAGGCTTATAGATAAACCCAACAATCTCACCATTAATCGTTCCACTATACAAATTGGGAAGACTTTGATTCTTCACTCGGGTAAATACAACCTTATTCATTGTTTTAATACTTTATCAGCTTTTTATAAAATGTCAAGCCCCAAAAATCAACTTTCCAACCACAATCACCAGATTCACAGCTGCGACCAACATCGCAAACGCAATCCAGCCCATAATCAGCATCAACGCCGTATCAAGATCGTTCTTCATCGTGGACAATAGTCTACCAGAGAATTCCTGGCTGTCAAGCCTCAATCCGCACATCCCTACCATCCACAAACCGATAGTTCACCGGATCCTCACTCTCAACAGCCCGACCATCCTCCGGCACCCACCACCGCATCCGCAGCGCCATAACGCTACCAAACGCTTCCTTCTGGGTCGCAAATCGAAGGGCGTTACCAGCCCACTTACCATCCACCAGCACTTCAGGTTTCCAACTCTTGGTTTTCATCACGGACAACAGTCTATCAGGAATTCCCAGGTTGTCAAGCCCTACCCTCACTTTACACTTTTTTTAAAATAAAGCTTGAGGTCTGCGCCAGAGCTGGTACACTAGTTCTGTCCCTGAGGGATGCTACGGGCCGACAGCTACAAGGCCGAACCGCTGATAAACCAGCCAGGGTAGGGGACCGACACCTACCCAAATTCCTTTATCGTTATCGCACATTGTTGCAAATAAAGCTTGACTTTGCCGACGATTCGTGGTATACTAAGGTACACCCCCCCTGCGTGCATACCGTTACCGTTAACGCACTTTTTCAAAGAAAAGGCTTGAGGTTTGACTGGCTCCATGGTAGAGTATTTACAAGATCGGCTGGAAAAGCTAGGGTAGGGGACCAGAGGCTGCGTGCGTTACGTTACCGTTAACGTGATAAATTAGTGATATGTCACTGATTTACCACATATTGCTGTTTATTGACCCCATTGATACTATTAACAAACGTTATTAATATACATAATGCCTATTACTAGTATATACCATTAACGTTAGTGTTTGACGTACCCCCGGCTATTGTGGTATTGTTGTAGTTAAATAACGTCGTACTCCCCCTATTCTATCATAACACAGTGTTGACGCATGTCAAACATCTTAGCTTATTATATTTTGGGGATAAAACGCCTGTGGAACAAGTAGAGTGACTTATGATATGGCAATGTAGTAGACGATCTTATGACAAAACTAAATAACTTGACAAAAGCGTAATGGATGTTGTCAAGTGCTAAATTTGATGTGGGTAAACGAGACGAAGAAAAAACAGCAATAACCACATGCACCATATACACATATGCTGCGCCTTGTTAAAAAAAGCACCAAAGCGCTACGAAAACGTGATATAGTGCTTGCTATGCTTATAAATGTTACAATTAATCGCTTAATTAATTAACATATATACAAATGTGTATGTTGGTTGTAATATCGTGTATTGGTGGCAATACAACGCTGTTGAGCAAAAATGTCAATAGTAGTGAATAGTTGAATAAAGGGAGGTTATGGGAGAAATAGTATTTTATAAGCGATGGTGTGTATGATGTGGGGTATATGAGGTTATAGGTACTTGTGGTACTATAGTAGTGGTACTGGGTGTTGTGAACTTATTAAAAAGCGAGGGGGGGTGTTGTGAACTTAAAAAAGCGAGGGGGGGAGGTAAAATGAGGGGGGGGCTATTAAACAAATGCCCTCTATACTAAGAGGGTGTGGGTATAAAATAATTGTACATTTTGTAATATAAAAACAATCTTGTCACTATTTAATTATTATTATGAGTGACAAGAATATATTAGAAGAATACTTTGTATGGGAAGAAAGAAGCTTAACAGAAGTGGTGATGAAATCCGAGAGCAATGGAAATTGCGTCGTAAGCGGTATTATGAAAAACATCGAGACCGAGTATGTAAAGAAGAAAGAGAAAGGTATAGAGTTAAAAAGAACCGAGAAGGTGAAACGGAGTCAGGAGTATTTGAAGAGGAAGTATCAGAAGCGTAGTGAGAAACGGTTACTAAAGAGAAATGAATGTGTTAATAGAGGTGAGTATAATATAAAGAAAGAAGAACGTCGTAAAATTAGTAAGGATCGTCATCGTGAGGAACGAAGACGGTATAAGGTTAGATATAAGAGAATACATTATTTTAAGCATATAAGTAAAGTTCACAATAAGAGGAGTGGGGGTTATGTGTTGAAGCCTATGGAGTTGTGGGGGTTGTTGAAGAGACAACGTATGTTATGTGGATTAACTGGTAGGAGATTGAATAGGGATAATATATCATTGGATCATATAGTACCACTATCTAAAGGAGGTAGTAATGAACCTAGTAATTTAAGGTTTGTACATATAGATGCCAATACATTTAAGATGGATATGGATGATAGTGATTTATTAGAATTGGCGAAAGATATAGTAAGAACACTTAGTGTATAGTGTAGATTATTATATTTAATATTTTTATAAGTACCCCGCGCAAATATGAGAGGGGGGCTGGTTGATTAAGCGGGTATATGGTGGGGGGCTTACAATTTAATATTGGGTTTAATCTTGACAAACTCTAGTGAAGTGGTGTAATATGTGATTATAAACGATATAGACTATATGGGAAAACGAATAATAAATGTTAGCAATGATTTTTTTGAGATGACAGGTAATGAGGGAGATGTGATATATAGTTTTACTGGCAATTGTGGTTTGACTAAAAATAGTGTATTGTGTGATAAGACGATTAATTTGAATGAGATGTATGAATTGATGTTGGGTGATGTGAAAGAGTTTTTATTTGGTGGAGAGTTTGTGAATTTAATTGGTGAGAGTAAATGTAAAGCGGGTATATTACCAATGGTGAAGACATATACGTTTAAGAAGTATGGTATTACAATAGAGAATGTGTATAATAAGATACATGACAACAGTACAAATACTCCAATGCCAGTGGATGTATTATATAATGAATTGAAAGTTAAGTATGGTATGACGGGTATAGATTGGATGTATTTGTATGATAATGTTAGACAATTTAGGACGAATGATGTGGAAATATTGGATTATATATGTAATAAAATATTGAGTAACAAGATATATGAATATTTTGTTGATAAGTATAAGTTTAGAACTGTGGGTGTTGTAAAGAAAGTGAATCAGTGTATTAGAAATAAATCTTTAAGTGTGGATACATTGGTAAATCTCATAAAGGTGGAATGGAATAATGGAAGTAGAGATATACATTTATCGGATTTTTTGAAAAACCATAAACAATGGTGGGGGTATATGACTAGAAAAACAGATAGATATGAAATTAGAGATTATGAAGTATTATTAAATAATAAAAGTGAACCGGAAGTATTTCCGTTGTATTGTCCAGTTTTTAGTAATTTGCGGTTGAATTATACTGGTATAGATTTTGATGGTAAGAATAATCTTAAGAAGTGTAGTGAGATAGCTGGTTATAGTGATAAAGGAGAAACGTGGAGTTTAGCGAGTATAGATAGAATAGATAGTAGTAGGGGATATAGTTATGATAATATTAGGATAATTAGTCAGTATGCGAATCAATTAAAGAATGTGGGTAGTAAAGAGCAAATAATAAGATTGGGAGACTACTTGAAGAATAACGAATAATATATTTTTATAAGTACCCCGCGCAAATATGTCAGGGGGTTTAGTGCTGGAAAAAGTGAGGGGGGTATAGACAAGTGGGGGGCTATATGGTATGATGGGGGATATGGAAACTGATGATGTATATAGTAAGTATCTGGTTATCAATGATGACTGGGTGTTGTATCGTTCATTGAAGCGGGATGTTAGTTTAAAGCGGTTGTGGAGTAATAGTTTGGGTACAGAGATGATGAGTGTATGTTTGAATGCTGATGATGTTACTAATGAGGTAAAGAGTGAGATAATTAAGTTTAACGATGTGTATGATTATTATGTGAGGAGGGGGTATATGAAGCGTAATGCTTTTATAAGTTATCCTAGCAATGAATTTATGACAGATCGTGTTAAAAAAGCTATATGGAAGGCTTATAACATAGATCCTTGGAACAGGCAGTTTCCGTATTTTGTGGAGGATACAACTAGTGATTATTATAATAGTAGTGATAATAAGATACGATATGGATATTGGGTAGTATATAGAGATAAAGTGGTTAGTAGTAAAAGTAACTATATGGTTAGTATAATTAATAATAATGAACCGCCGTTAATGGTATTGACTACTACATCTATAGAGGGAGTTACAATTGCGTGTTTGGACATAGTGGAGGCATAATATATGAATATTGATAATAAGACTCACACTGATTATCCCGTGACAAATACACAGTGGAAGTTAATGAACAATGGTTTAGGGTTATGGGATTATTTGGATACATTACAATTGGCTCCAATTAATGTCACAACGCAATTTTCACGATGTGGTACAGCACGATTTGCGGGTATCAGAGAATTTTACTTACGGGAGAGGTATCCTAATTGGATAGGTTATAATCTTGACCCTTGGAATAGAAAATTTGTAGTTATGCCATTAGATAAACGTACACATACATCAATGTATCAGTATTATTGTTACGGTAGTATTAATCTTAATTTAAATGTCGATATAATTATAACGACTGTAAATAAATGCAGAGTTTTTTGTGTTGATATAACCAGAGATATATGAAATTGAATGCATTATATACAAAATATCCTAAAACCAACAAGTATTGGCAATCAAGTATACAAACCAATGTAGATTATGTGAGTGTTGGTGAGCTTATAAAGGGATTGTATATACCCAAGAATACTTTGGGTAGAAATTATGGATTGCCTCCATATGGCAATAGCAAACTGATACCATTTGATGTGGAGTTTGAGTGTGGTAAGTTGGATAGTGTGGATAAGATACGTAATTATTATTATAGAAATATTATTCCCCCGAGTTTATTTACCAACAATGATTATAAGAATTTAAGCATATATAATACAGATCCGTGGGGTAGAGCATTTCCAGTTTATATGACTGGAGATATAAGCGAACGATATGTTGATGCGTTGAAGAATAATAGTTCTTATGTTTATAGTTATGTGGTATTTTATCAGGAGAAGTTAATACGAAGTGATAGTAGTAACAATATATTCAACTTGATAAGTGGCAGTGTACCATTGGCTATAATGCATGTAACAACATTAGAGAGTAAACCTATAGTTTGTCTGGATATTATACATTAATTTGATTGAAGGGTAATGTGACGAAGTGGTTACGAATGGGGTAAAATGGTTTTTATAGTGTACTTTTGTTAATATCTATGGTAGATTGTGTTACATAGTTTCATAGTTTCCGAGTGGAAGTTGTTTATGGAATTATGTTATATAATAATAAATAAGATAATAAATTAAAGTGCATATGAAGATGAAAAGTATGAAGTTTGGGGTGTTGGTTGCGTGTATGACATTATTAATGTCAGTGTTGACCAGCGTAAATGTGAGGGGTGATACCAACTATGTTAGTGGTTATTTGTATGGAAACCACAAGTGGGTAGCTACCAACACATATATTTTGAAGGGATTTACCTATGTAATGAGCAATGCAACGTTGGATATTGAGGCTGGTACAGTGATTAAAGGTTCATCTGGAACTGGCACTAGTGGTACTGCGGCAAATGACTTTGGTTGTTTGTTTGTGTGTAGGGGAGGTAAAGTGAATGCTATTGGTAGTGTAGATAAGCCAATTATCTTTACTGCTGAGTCGGATGATGTGACTGATAGTGGTGATTTACCATTTCCAACACGTGGTTTATGGGGTGGAGTGGTATTGTTTGGTAATGCTAGAATAAATAATGCTGCGTGGACTACCAACAATGTGAATTATGAGATTTACGAGGGACTGCCTGATTTGGTGGTAACTAATAGTGCTAATGGACAGGTTGATTTTATTCATAGATATGGTGGTAGTGATGATAATGATAATTCTGGTGTGTACAAATATGTGTCTGTGAGACACGGTGGCAAGAAGATGACTACTGATAAAGAAATCAATGGATGGTCTATGGGTGCAGTTGGTAGAGGTACAACTATGGAGTATTTGGAGGCATATTGTATTGCGGATGATGGTTTTGAGTTTTTTGGTGGTAGTGTGAATACCAAGTATTTGGTATCAGCATTTAATGACGATGATGTATTTGACACTGACCAGGGATATAATGGATCCAATCAATTTTGGTTTGGCATTCAAGAATCTGGTGCTAAGGATAATGGAGCTGAACAAAATGGACAACCACAGCCGCCTGATGTAAAAGTAGCTGGTGCTTTACCATTGGCTAATTATACAGTTCGTAATGCTACATTGATTGGAGCTGGTGTTGGTACTAGTGCCAATGATGCTTTGCGTTTTCGTGTAGAGAACAAGTCACGTTGGTACAATAGTATTTTTACTGATTTTGGTGGTGTGAGAGTGCGTATTGATGATGATGGAGTATCTACTCCTGATTTGAAGAACAATATTTTCTGGGGATACAAAGTTGGATCTAATGAAGATTATGGTGGTATTTATGCATCTTCCAATAGCAATCCTACTATTGATCCTATGATTGTTAGTATTAGTCGTACCCAAGATAATAAGTTGGATCCTACATTAAAGGTTAATAGTCCAGCTTATACTATTGCACAGACTGATGTGGTTGGATTCGATGTTGTTAATTTTACAGGAGCATTTGGTAATAACAATTGGGCACAAGGTTGGACAGCATTAAGCAGTGAAGGATTTTTTGCTGAATATGTACCCCAAGCAAAATCTCCAGTATTGAGTGTGTCATCTACCACAACTGGTTTGAAGGTTAATTTTGCTTCTGAGTTGGGTAAGAAGTATACTATTCAAAGCAGCGTAGTACCAAGTCAGTCTTCTGATGGTACGCAGATTGTTAGTCAAAACATTGTTGGTTATGTTCGTTTGAATCTTAATAAGGGATATAATTTGATTGGCAACCAGCTAAATAATGGTAATAATCTAATTGGCAATGTATTGAATGTACCAGATGGTACTACCGTTTATAAGTTTAATGGTAAATATTCAGCCAATTCATATGTTGATGGTGCTTGGGATGTGCCAACTATGACATTACCAGTTGGTGAAGGTTTCTTTATCAATGTGCCTAGTGCTACTACTGTTACATTGATTGGTGAAGTTAGTCAGAACAACAACAAGACATTGGCTAATGGAATTAGTTTGTTGTCCATTCCAATGGCAGTGGGTGGTAGTTTGACTGATGTGGGTGGATTAGTTGCTAATGAGGGAGATGTTGTGTATCAATGGACTGGCACTGGATTTGGTGCTAAGGAGTTTGTTGATGGTACTTGGTCTCCATCTGTGCCTAGTGTGAAGGTTGGTGAAGGCTTCTTTTTGAAGGGAAGTGGTCGTAGTTATGT
>SXGQ01473877.1_pt1 | contig 11686 bp, 8 predicted proteins | sample 3178371 | NCBI WGS metagenome assembly SXGQ01 (sample SAMN11356859, study PRJNA531348) | freshwater metagenome | isolation source: freshwater sample F1-20 | place: China: Fuxian Lake, Yuxi | collected 2017-12-25 | reverse complement strand
TGATGGCGACATGCCGCGGAAGTCGGGCGTCATCGGCCGCGGACGAGACGGGGACGACGGCTTGGCTTGGGTCGTCCGCCGCCATCAGGCGTTGGCCGGCTGAAGGGGATGCCATGGCCGCCGCGTGCTCCCGGAATCGCGAATGATGGTCTGATCACGGTCTGGACCCACCGACACGATCGACACGGGCCTGCCGAGGAGTTCCGCGATCCGATCGACGTACCGGCGGGCGTTGGCCGGCAGGGAATGCTCGTCGCGCACGCCGTCGAGTTCCTCCGGCCAGCCCGGCAGGGTCTCGGAGAGGGGCACCGCACGCTCGAGATCGCCGATCTGGCTCGGAAACTGCGTCGTCCGCCGGCCGTCGATCTCGTAGGCGGTGCAGATTTTCAGTTCGTCGAGGCCGCCGAGCACGTCGAGCAACATCACCGCGAGTTCGTCGACGCCGGAGAGCCGTGCCGTGTAGCGGGCGGCAACGGCGTCGAACCAGCCGCAACGGCGGGGCCGCTTCGTCACGGTGCCGTACTCACGGCCGCGTTCGCGGAGATGCATTCCGGTCGCATTGTCCTGCTCCGTGGGGAGCGGTCCGCCGCCGACACGCGTCGAATAGGCCTTCACCACCCCGATCACGCGATCGATCCAACGACCGGGCACGCCCGATCCGCTCGCCACGCCCACGCCCGACGAGTTGCTGCTCGTCACGAAGGGAAACGTGCCGTGGTCGATGTCGAGGAGGGCACCCTGCGCGCCCTCGAAGAGCAGACGGCTCCCCTGCTCGACGGCATCGAGCAGGTAGGCGTTGGTGTCGGCGACGTGGGGCCGCAGCCGCTCGGCGTAGGCGGCGTATTGGGCGTGGATCGCGGCGGCGTCGAGCGGTGCCGCGGTGCCGGAGGGCCAGCTGGAGAACAGCCGGTTCTTGAAGTCCACCACGTGTTCGACCTTCGCGCGGAAGTCGTCGCGGTAGAGGTCACCCAGCCGGATCGCGAGCGCCCGGCCCACCTTGTCGCGGTAACAGGGCCCGATGCCCCGGCCCGTGGTGCCGATCGCTCCGCCGCCGGAAAGACTTCCGTCCAGCAGGCGGTCTTCGACGACGTGCCAGGGAAAGACGACGTGCGCCCGATCGCTGAGTTGGAGCTTGCCTTCCATCCGGATGCCCCGCGACTCCAGGCCGTCCATCTCCTCGAGAACCTTGGCCGGGTCGAGAACCACCCCTCCGGTCACGACGCAGGCGACCCGGTCGCGGAGGATGCCGCTGGGGATGATGGAGAGTTTCCAGGTCTGGCCGCCGGAGACGACGGTGTGACCGGCGTTGGCACCACCCTGGTAACGGACGACGATATCGTGGTCTTCCGTGAGGATATCGACGAGCTTGCCTTTGGCCTCGTCGCCCCATTGCAGACCGATGACGCAGGTGCCGGGCACGGTTCAGAAGTCCTCTCGACGTGGAAACGACGGAGGCGTGAAAGCCGCGACCTCCTGTGAGAGTCTAAAACCGCCGGAAAACCGGTCAAGGCGGCCCGGTTCGCGGGCAGCGGCATCGGCTCAACCGGCGGAATGACCGCGACGTCGTCGCCCCAGGGCCAGCGCCAGCGCTCCGCCTCCGCAGGCCGCCGGCCAGGCGTTTCCAATCCAGATCGCGGGAGTGGTCGCGTCGAGGAGCGGCACGTCGGCCGCCAGCACGCCACGTGTCTGCGGCTCGAGCATCGCGAGCACCCTGCCGGTGGGCGAGATCAGGCAGGTCTCGCCCGTGGCCGCGCAGCGCAGCAGGCAGCGCCGGCACTCGACGGCCCGCAGCTGGGCGAGCATCCGATGCTGCGCGAGTGTCAGCGGCTGCGTGAACGCCGAACCGTTGATCAGTGACACGAGCACGGCGGCCCCTGCCCGCGCGAGCGAATGGGCGGCCTCCGGCACCATGTCCTCGTAACAGAGCATCACGCCCAGTCGCGGCCCGGTGCCGCACTGCAGGACACACGGCTCGCTGCCCGCGGTGAACTCGTCCGCCATGGGGAAGTAGAGCGAGATCTCCGGCACGAAGCCGCTGCCCGGCAGGTATTCGCCGAAGGGCATCAGGTGCCGTTTGTGGTAGCGGCCCCGGATGGTTTCCGTGGTATCGATCAGGATGCCCGTCTGGTGCAGGGACTCCGGCCGGTCCGGATGGCCCCTGTAGGTCTTTCCGCCGAAGAGCAGCGGGCAGGCGGGGGCGGCGAGCGGCCGCAGGCCACGATACGGCGCTCGTGAGTGCCCGGCGACGCGATCGGCGTCCGCGAGCGAGTCGAGCGTCGCCTCGTAGGAGCCGCCGCTGCACTCCGGCCAGCAGACGAGATCCGGCACGACCGCCGTGGCGGAGCAGCCCGCGCGGGTGAGCCTCCGCAGGGCGTCGATGCCATCCTCGTCCTCGGGGTTGGCCTGAACGAGCAGGACGGAGCAGGTCGCCGCCTTGGCGACGCGGTCGTCCCAGGAGTTCAGCGCAGCGCTGCCGTAGACCAGATTGGCGGCACACACGGCGATGGCGAGCAGGCTGATCGGCGGCGGGGAGATCGAGGGGGGCCGGCCTCGTGAGACCGCCGGTGAACCGTGGTATCGAGTGACGCCCGTGTGGATCAGCCATGCGATCGCCCCTGCGTGTGCATGGAGGACGAAGGTCGCTGACTCCGGACCCAGGAGGTCAACCGACTGGATGACGACAGGCCACCCGACCTGCGCGTACCCGAGTTTCCAGGGGAAGACCGCGGGGACGAACGCTTCGGTGAAAGTGCCGGTCAGGGCCGCCGGCAGCCACGCGGTGCGGGGATCGCGGGTGATTCTCGCGGCGAACCAGATCGGCATGGCCAGCCGGGCGGCATCCCAGAGCACGAGCGGCGTGGCGACCAGGAGGCCGGTCCGTTCGTCCGCGTTCATCGCGGCGGCGAGCGCCTGCGGCGCCCAGTGAAACGCGATCGCGATCGCCGCGACCGCCGAGGCCAGGGTCCACGCCTCGCCCCGCCAGCCGCGGACGTGGTCGATGAGCAACAGCGCGACGGCCACACCGAGCCATTCGCACCACACCAGTCGCGGGTCGAGCCACGGCGCGGCCAGGAAAACGGCGACCGCACCAGCCGCCGTGGCCGAGGCCAGCGCCCGCGTGACCGACCCGAGCAAGCCTCTCGTCATGCCCTGATTGCATCCTGTGTTTCGCGGCCCGTGGAAAAAGTCTTCCATGACCTTTGTCCACGTGAAAAACGCCGGCGAGCGGGCGGCTCAGTACTTCGGCACGATTTCGACCGTCGGTCCCGGCGAGAAGATCTTCGCGTAGGCGATCTTCCCTTTGCGGACCGAGTAGGCGACCGTGTCGTCGGGCGGCGGCAGCAGCCCCGCCGGGGGAACCGAACTGGCGTCGATGACCGCGATGGTTCCGTTTCCGGACGGCACCGGATAGAAGATCGCCCTGCTGCTGGGAGCGAGCAGGACGGCACCGAGCCGCTTGGCATCATTGACCGTGACCGGTGTCGCGAACCCCTGGGGAATGATCACGACATACGTCGGGATCGCGCCGACGTTCTGGATCTTGACGTTGGCGGTCTTCTTGACACCGACCGCGCCGCCGGTGGCGCCGGCCTGCGCCGTGGAAGCGACGAGGAAGCCCATGGCCACGACGGCCAGGGCGGCGAGACATTTTCTGCGAAACATGGGTGACCCCTTCGAGGAAAAACAACCGAGCAAAACGCCTGGACCGAAGTGGCTTCGGTCACGGCGGATGGTGTCGCGATCCCTCGCGGCGGACGGTCGCAACGCGCGGCCGCCCGCCACCGCACGTTGCGGAGGCGATCACTTGTCCGCCCGGGACGAGGCGTCGGCCTCGCCGCCGTTGCGGGTGCAGATCGCCGCCAGAACGCGCGGCTCCGTCATGTCGGTGAGAAAGGCGACGCGGCCGTCGGCAAAGGCGGTCTGGGCCCCGCCGACGTGGTTGCTCGCGATGTCGCTGCCGCGGGTGTTGATGAACGACGCGCTCTGCGCGAAGCAGTTGATCCGCGCCCAGCGGCCGGTCGCGTTGGGATCGTCGGCCGGCTCCCCGGCGATGCCGCGATCGACCGCCTCCGCGACGAGCAGCGTCTGGCCGAGGCCGTCGGTCACGGACGCCGCCCGTGCCGGCCGATGATCGGCATCGACGGCGAAGAGGATGCCGTTGGTGAATCCGGCCGGGCCCGCGAACGGGACTCCTTCCTCGACGATCCACGATCCCGCGACGCCGCCGTAGTCGGCTTTGCCCACCGATGGCACGATGCCGCTCGGGCAGGCGTAGATCGAGACGGCCTGATCGGATGCGATGTCGTTGCCACCGGGGGCGTCCCAGCGGATGGCGTAGTTGATCCGCGAGGCCAGGCCCTGTTCTTCGATGGAGGGGAGGATCACCGACGACCAGGCGTGCTGCGTGCCTTCCGGCAGGCCTGGTTCGTGCGGTGTCGCGTCGGAACCGGCGGGAAACGACCGGCGGGCCGACTCGTAGGAGCCGACGCCGAGGGCGATCTGCCGGATGTTGTTTCCGCACGTGATCAACCGAGCCGATTCGCGGACCCGCTGCACGGCCGGCAGCACCAAGCCCACGAGCGTCCCGAGGATCGCGATCACCACGAGCATTTCCACGAGCGAAAACGCCCGCCGCCGCGGAATGAGCCATCCGTGGGGGCTCTGCGAACGAACGGGAGCGATTGGAGGTATCATCGGCACGAAAGTCCGTGAGAACCCATGGGAAGCCATGGAAAACCATGGGCCGGCGGCCCCCCCAGGAACGCCTCGGCGAGGGGACCCGCAGCATGCGCGGCGGCCAACCCTACGTCCCGGTGGACCGGAGGCAACGGAGCCGGCGAAAACATCCGATTCTCCCGCACTGAGTTCATTCAGACACCTGGCACGTCAAGACGCTCCCCACCCCGGGCGGCGTGCCGCTCCCCACACCGCCTCATGAAACAGCACCCCGGACAAGCCCATCACGTGACCCCCGCCGAACGCGGCCAGACCCTCGCGGCGTTCCTGCGGAGCCGGCTCGGCGGGGCGAGCTGGTCGCGGGTCCAGAAACTGGTGCGGTCGCGGCACGTGCTGGTCCACGGCAACGTCTGCATCGACGCCGCCCGCCGGCTCAAGGAGGGAGAGGTGGTGAAGGTGCTCGAGGTCGCGGCCGCGGCGCCGCCGAAGGCGGATGACGTGAAGGTCGTCCACGTCGATGACGACGTGGTGGTGGTCGACAAGCCGACCGGAGTGACCACCACCAGGCACCACGAGGAGCTCTCGTGGCCCGCCCGCCGCAAGCAGATGCAGCCCACCCTCGAGGAACTGGTCCCCGACGCGATCGGCCGGCACCTCGCGGCCCGCTACGGATCCGTGGCGGGCCGTCCCGCTCCGAAGCGCCGGCGGATCCCGCCCGTGAGCGCGGTGCATCGGATCGATCGCGAGACGAGCGGCCTCGTCGTCTTCGCCCGCAATGTGCCGGCGAGCCGCATCCTCGCGGAACAGTTCCGGATGCACACCACCCACCGGCGCTATCTCGCCATCGTCGTCGGCCGTGCCAGGGCCAGAACGATCACCTCCAACCTCGTCCGCGACCGCGGCGACGGCCGGAGGGGGAGCGGCGAGGGAGAAGACGGCAAGGAGGCGACCACGCATGTCACTCCCGTGGAGCATTTCGGCGACGATTACACGCTCGTCGAATGCCGCCTGGAGACGGGCCGCACGCATCAGATCCGAATCCACATGTCGGAGAGCGGGCATCCCTTGTGCGGCGAGCGGGTGTATGCGTCGTCGCGCCGCGACGGCAAGCAGGACGAGTCGCGGGCACCGCGGGTGATGCTGCACGCGGCCGAGCTCGGCTTCGTGCACCCGGTCTCGGGCGAGGAGTTGCGGTTCACGAGCCCGCTTCCCGCCGACATCCGCCGTGTGCTCGCCTGGCTCCGCAAGGCCTATCCCCCGCAGTAGTCGCACCCGCGGCGGTATGGAGCGGGGCCACCCCCGGCGATCGACCGCTCAATACCCCTCGTTGCCGGCCCGCGTCGCCAAGCCGCGCCAGGTGTCGGCGTCGATGTTGTCTTCCACAAAACGTACCGAGCCGTCGGCCATGCCGACATTCACGCCGGCCCCATGCCGGCTCCGCGCGGATCGCCAGCCGTAACCGGCATACATTCTGGTGAGGTCGGGCGAGCTCATGAGAGCCGCGAGGCAGTCCATCACCTCGCTGTTGGGGCCGCGGGCGTGGTTGTAGAGCGTCGTGCGGTATTCGCCGTTGGCCCAGGAAAAGCCCCGCAGGTCGGTGAAGTTGTAGTAGAAGGGCCGGCCGCAGGCCGGCTCCGTGAGCGGCGCCGTGAAGGTGAAACCATAGCCGGTGGCGGCGTCGATCGAGCCGCGGTTCCGCTCGCCCTTGGGACCGGCGCCGAGGATGCTTTCCGAGAAGGCGACCGTCTTGGAGAGGCCGTCGGTCACGTCGCCGGGCCGAGTTCGCGAGTTGATGCCGTAGATGCCGTCGGTCTCGAAGGGCGTGCCGCCGCCGCCGCCGCTGCCCGTGCAGCCCGCGTAGTTGGTGGGCCCGAAGAGATCCGAGACGGGGCCGCCCACGTCGCTCGGGCAGAGGAAGAGCGGCACCGTCAGCTTCACGATCGATTTGTTCTGCGGGGCGACGGAGTCGGGCGTGAGCCCGGTGTAGAGCGGCACGGTGAGGTCGAGCCCGCGGAGCAGTTGCTCCTGCTCGTAGTAGGGAGAGAGGTGTGCGAGCACCGACCAGCGGAAGAACTGGTGGGGGAAGTCGGGCCGCTGATCCCACTGCCGTGATTCGGCCCCGATCGGAAACCGGCCGCGGCCCGATTCGTGGTTGGCCGCGGCAAGGCCGAGTTGGCGGAGGTTGTTGGTGCAACTCGTCCGCCGCGCCGATTCCCGGGCCGACTGCACGGCCGGCAGCAGCAGCCCGACGAGCGTGGCGAGGATCGCCACGACCACGAGCAGCTCGACGATGGTGAAACCGGCCCGCCGAATCGTCATGCCTGCTGACGGCGGCCGCCACGCCGCATGGCCCGCCAGACGATGGCGATCAGGCCGCCGGCCGCGATCGCGGCCGTGCCCGGTTCCGGGACGGCCGCGACGGTCGCGATGCCGCCGATCTGACCAAGGCCCGAGGCGTACGTGCCCAGCAGGGTGCCGTCGCCCCCGAACTGGTAGATGTTGCCCGATCCCGACGGACTGCCGGCGAGCAGGCCGCCATCGGCGAGCAGGGCCAGGGCGCCCACCTCGAACGAGCTTCCGGTGGAGGCGAAGGGCGTGGTCACGTCGGTGGCCAGATTCGTCCGCAGGATCGTGCCGTTCATGATGCTCGCCGTGTAGAGCGTGGAGCCGCTGATGGCGATGCCGGTCGGTCCGGAGAGGCCGCTCGAGCCGCTCGCGATCACCTCGCCCAGGAAAGAGCCCGCCGCATCGAACCGGCTCACCGGGCCGCTGGCGGTCCCCGTGCCGAAGCTGTAGGTCTGGTTGGACACGTAGAGCCGGCCGTCCGCGGCGAGCGCCACCCCGGGGCTGCTCGCGAGGCTGCCACCCGTCGTGTAGTCGCTTACGGAGATCGTACCGCCGGTGGCGTTCGAGACCCGGACGATCGGCCCGGTGTTGCTGAAGAAGGGATTGCGTCCGACGAGCAGATCGTTGCCCTGGAAGGCGAGGCTGCCGGGGAATACCTCGAAGCCACCGAAGGCGACGACGGTGGAGAGGGTGAGGGTCGCCGGCTCGAACCTCGAAACCCGCGGCGCGAACGTCGCCCCGTCGCCGTCCTCGCCGATGTAGACGTTGCCGTCGGGGCCGATCGCCACGGCGCCGGGCTTGACGAGCGAACCCGATCCGGTGAGCAGCGTCCGTGTGCCGGCGGGGTTGGTGGAGTCGTACCGCACCAGTTCACCGGTCGTGAAGCTGACCACGTAGACCGTGTCGGCGCGGGACGGGCCCGCGATGGCGGCGAGCGCGAGGGCGAAGAGGCAGTGTGCGAAGCGGCGGGGCATGATGATCTCCGGGAAACGGCTGATCGGCTCCAATCGGGAGCGGCGATCACGGGCTTGATGAACGGACGATGCGGGGAGGGACGCGGCAAAGCCCGGCTGGGCATCGGCGTCGGCATCGAAAAACCGTCGGTCCGGCGAGCGGAGCGACGGTCGGAGGTTCAGCAGCGGTTCCTTCGGAGACGGAAGTCGGCCGGAGCGGTCATTTCCCGGAAGTTCCGTGATTCTAAAACGGTGAGCGGCCGTTGCAACAGCCCACGGCAGCTTCGCCGGCGGCCGGGGGAAAACAACCGTCGCCGCAAACTGCCCGACTAGGATTCGAACCTAGACAAAGGGAACCAAAATCCCTTGTGCTACCGTTACACCATCGGGCAAAGGCGTTTTCAGGCCGTCCATGGTAGACGATTTTGCGGGGGGCGTGGAGCGTGTGAAACTCGGGCCAGGACGCGAGAACCCCTGGGCACGGCGTCCGTAAGCCGTGGCGTCGGCTACTCAGGGCTTCCTGACGGAGAGCATGGCCCGCGGGTGACCCTCTCGATTGCAGATCGTGAGGAGCCGGTCGGGGGCACGCGCAGAAGCCGGGGAATCTTTGCGACTCACGAGACGCGCCCAGTCGGCCATGCGGGCATCCTGTAGCAAAAATCCCCCGGCGCCGAGCATGTCACCGCCGGCGAACCAATCCGGCACCATCTCGAAGCGACCCGCATACCCCGCGCTCGCGCTTGGGGCTTCCTGACGGAGGCGGCGCTCAGGGCTCGACGCTCCCGGCCGATTCACCGGCTGCGCGGGCCAGTTTGCTGGTCACCGCGAACGACAACTGCTCCAGTTCGATCGCCAGATCGACGCCCACGTTTTGCACATGGGGCGGCAGCGTGAGCGTGACGGGGGCGAAGTTGACGATCCCCTCGACGCCCGCGGCGACGAGTCGGTCGGCGGCCTCCTGGGCCCGTTCCACCGGCACCACGATCATCCCGAGGCGGATTCCCTTCTCGCGAACGGTCGCGGCGAGTTCATCGATGTGCTGGATGCGGATGCCCTGGATCATCTGCCCGACCTTCGCCGGATCTGCGTCGAAGGCGGCCGCGATCGCGAAGTTCTGGCGGCCGAAGCCGCGGTAGCCGAGCAGGGCCTGGCCGAGATTGCCCGCTCCGACCATCGCCACGTTCCAGGAGTGGTTGGTGCCGAGAATGTCGCGCATCGCGCGGATGAGTTCTTCGCAGCGGTACCCCACGCCGGGGTAGCCGAACTGGCCGAAGAATCCGAGATCCTTCCGGACCTGGGCGTCGCTGAATCCGAGCAGCGTGCCCAGCTGGCTCGAGGAAATCGTCTGTTGTCCCGCCGCCACGAGCCGCTGGAGCTCGCGCAGGTAGAGGCTCAGGCGGCTCACCACCACCTTGGGAACGGATGCGTCTGAGGGGAGGTCTGACGACTGGAGCGGCTGCTGTCGCTGGTCCGTCATGGGAAGAGTCTGCCGGTGAACCTGCCAGAAACCCGGGTGCGACTGTACCGGTGGCGCGGGGAATAGCCAAGGAATCGCCTCGCGGGGCCGCGTGGCTGACGGTTGTAACGCGCCTGGGGCACTGGAAAAGCGGGAGCGGTTGCGTCAACGAGTCAACCTGCGGGGAGTTTATGGACGATCTTTGAAGGTGTGTGGAGATGGGCTGCCATCGCCCCACCCCAGCGTTTCGTTTCCCGGAACTTTCCCCAGTGCAGGAGGCCTCCTCAACAGAGGTGGCAGACATGAAAAGGAAGTGGTTCGCCTGTTTGCTGGCGCTCGCAAGTATCGTGACCTCGGTCCATCGGGCCGACGCCGCGTATTGCGGGCTCGCCAGCTTCAAGCACGGCGGCGTGAAGATGACGACGGTCAGCTTCGCGAGCGCCCGTGCAGCGTGTTCGAGTTGTGATTCGTCCGATGAGCCGAGCTGTGGTGCCGCACCTTCGTGCTGCGGTACCCGGCTGGTCAAGGACGTCGTTTACGAGCAGAAGCAGTACACCTGCTACAAGACGGTCTGCGAGAAGGTCGTCGAGCAGCGGGAGATCGACTGCGTCCGTTACGAGACGGAAAAGTCGTTCAAGGAGGTCGAGTACACCGTCTGCAAGCCGGTGTGGGAGAACCGTTCGCGGACCATCAACTACACCGTCTGCAAGCCGGTGTGGGAGACGGTCGTGAAGGAGATCCCCTACACGGTCATGAAGCCCGTGTACGAGACGAAGACCCGCGAGATCCGGACGACCGTCTGCAAGCCGGTCTACGAGACGATGACGAAGGAGATCCCCTACACGGTTTGCAAGCCGGTCTACGAGACCCGTGAGCAGTGCTACACGGTCATGAAGCCCTGCTACGAGACCAAGACCCGGGAAATCCGCACGACCGTCTGCAAGCCGGTCTACGAGACGATGACGAAGGAGATCCCCTACACCGTCTGCAAGCCGGTCTATGAGACCCGCGAGCAGTGCTACACGGTGATGAAGCCGGTGTATGAGACCTGCACCAAGCAGATCCCCTACACGGTCTGCAAGCCGGTCTACGAGACCCGCGAGCAGTGCTACACGGTGTGCAAGCCGGTGTACGAGACGATGACGAAGGAAATCCCCTACACGGTCTGCAAGCCCGTGTACGAGACCCGTCAGCGGACCTACACGGTGTGCAAGCCGGTGTACGAGACGATGACGAAGGAGATCCCCTACACCGTCTGCAAGCCGGTCTACGAGACCCGCGAGCAGTGCTACACGGTGTGCAAGCCGGTCTACGAGACCCGGACGAAGGAGATCCCCTACACGGTGTGCAAGCCGGTGTACGAGACCCGCGAGCAGTGCTACACGGTCTGCAAGCCGGTGTACGAGACCTGCACGAAGGAGATCCCCTACACGGTGTGCAAGCCGGTGTACGAGGAGCGGCAGGAGACCTACACGGTCTGCAAGCCGGTCCGCGAGGTCTGCACGAAGGAGATCCCCTACACGGTGTGCAAGCCGGTGTGGGAGACCCGCGAGCGGGACGTCTGCCGGACGGTCTGCAAGCCCGTGCACTTCACCAAGACCATCAAGGTCTGCAGCGGCCGTTGGGAGACGGAGTGCTGCGAGATCCCCGGTCCGGTGGTGAAGCGGTGCGTGCGTGAGCCCGGCCACTGGGAGTGCGACCCCTGCACGGGCAAAAAGTGCTACGTGCCGGGCAAGGCCTGCCTGGTCGAGGAGCAGTGCCCGCCGCGGACCATCACCAAGAAGGTCTGGGTGCCTTCGGTGTGCGAGAAGGAGATCGCCTGCGTCCGCTACGAGAACGAGACCGTCGTCGAGAAGCAGTGCTACAAGGTCTGCAAGACGGTCTCGGAGCAGCGGGTGAAGACCTGCACCTACACGGTCTGCCGGATGGTTCCGGAAGAGCGGGTGCGGTGCTACAAGGTGTGCAAGATGGTGCCCGAGCAGCGTGTCCGCACCTGCTCGTACCAGGTGTGCAAGATGGTGCCCGAGCAGCGTGTCCGCACCTACCAGGTGTGCCGCATGGTCCCCGAGCAGCGTGTCCGCACCTGCTCGTACCAGGTGTGCCGCATGGGTCCGGAGCAGCGGGTCCGCACCTACCAGGTGTGCAGGATGGTTCCCGAGCAGCGTGTCCGCACCTGCTCGTACCAGGTCTGCCGCATGGTTCCGGAGCAGCGGGTCTGCACCTACCAGGTGTGCCGCATGGTCCCCGAGCAGCG
>SXGQ01172972.1_pt1 | contig 11686 bp, 12 predicted proteins | sample 3178371 | NCBI WGS metagenome assembly SXGQ01 (sample SAMN11356859, study PRJNA531348) | freshwater metagenome | isolation source: freshwater sample F1-20 | place: China: Fuxian Lake, Yuxi | collected 2017-12-25 | reverse complement strand
CGTCAACAACGCCGGCTACGGCCTGCTGGGCGCCGTCGAAGAGGCCAGCGCCGACGAAGTGCGCCGGCTGTACGACACCAACGTCTTCGGCCTGCTGCACGTGACGCGCGCCGTGCTGCCGCAGATGCGCGAACGCCGCAGCGGCCACGTCATCAACATCTCGTCGCTGGGCGGCATCCAGTCCGCCGCAGGCTTCGGCGTGTACTGCTCGACCAAGTTCGCCGTGGAAGGCCTCACCGAGGCACTGCACGACGAGCTCGCGCCGCTGGGCATCCACGCCACGGTGGTGGAGCCGGGCTACTTCCGCACGGAGTTCCTGGAAGGCCAGTCGCTGGCCACGTCGCCCGCCCTCGTGGCGGACTACGCAGCCACGGCCGGTGCGGTGCGCGAGCGCGCCAGGCAGATCAGCCTGAACCAGCCGGGCGATCCCGAGCGCCTGGCGCAGGCGATGCTGGCGCTGGTGGATGCCAAGACCCCGCCGCTGCGCCTGCCACTGGGCACCGACACGCTGCAGGTGCTGGCCGACAAGCACGCCTTCGTGGCCGCCGAGACGGCCGCGTGGCGCGAACTGGCGGCGTCGACGGACTTCCCAAAGACGCCCGCCTGACGCGTCAGCGCACCACGTCGTAGGCCAGCATCTGGATGCCGCTGGCCAGGCTCTTCGCCGAGGCCAGCGCCAGCCGGTGCTGAGCCCCCGCCGGCAGCAGCGGGATGCCGCGCGTCAGCAGCACGGGCATGACGGCCGTCTCGACGCGATCCACCAGGCCGGCCTCGAACAGCGCGCCGGCCAGCTCGCTGCCGCCGAACAACCAGATGTCACGGGCCAACGCCTCCGCCTTCAGGGCGGCGACAGCCGCCTCGATGCCCTCGCGCAGGACGGTCACGCCGTCCCAGTCCGCCAGCGTGCGCGAGACGACCACGACGCGCCGGCCACGCAGCGGGTTCGCATCGCCCATGGCCTGCATCACGGCCCAGGTCTTGCGGCCCATGACGAAGGTGTCGAACTCGGCGTACAGCGCGTCGAAATCGATGCTGGTGTCTTCCACGATCCAGTCGTAGCCCCCGTGCGGATCGGCAATGAAGCCGTCCAGGCTGCAGGCCACGTTGTAGCGAAGCCGGCGCAGGGGTCCGCCTCCCGTGCGGCGTTCGCCGCTGTCGATGACGACCTCGCCGTCAATCTTCGTGAACGGCGGCAGCGGGCCCACCGGCAGCAACGGCAGCACCGCCTCGCTCGGCCGGCACAGCGCCGTGCCCAGCGGGCTCACGACGATGGGGCGGTTCAGCAGGATGGGATGCTGCGCGATGGCGTCCAGCAGCGCGTCGTCACTCAGCGTCGGGTCGGCCAGGCCCAGTTCGGTGAACACCGCCTCCTTCTCGCGCAGCAGTGCGCGCAGCGGCTCACCAGTGGCGGCGGCGAGCGCACGGATCTCGTCGCGGCTGGGCGGTGTCTTCAGGTACTCAATGACCTGCGGCTCGATACCGGCGTGGCGGATGAGCGCCAGCACGTTGCGGGACGTGCCGCAGGCGGGGTTGTGGAAGATCGTCAGGTCAGCCATGGTCATGTCGGTTGAAAGGCGCGGCCAGGTGGCCAAACGTCTGCAGCGTAGCAACGATGCGGGACCGCATCTGCCCGGCCGGTGGCGGTGCGCGCCACGACGGGCGCGTCATCGGGCGCGGCGGTGCGCACGGTCATGCCGGAACCTCCTCCTCAGTGGAACCCAGCAGCCAGTGCGCGCCCAAGGCCAGCAGCGCCCCGGCCAGCTCGGCCACCACGAAGCCCGGTACGCTGGCGGGCGCGATGCCGGCAAAGCTGTCGCTGAACATGCGCCCCCATGCCGCCGCCGGGTTGGCGAACGCGGTGGACGCCGTGAACCAGTACGCCGCGCCGATGTAGGCCGCCACCAGCGCCGCCGCACGGCCGGCCGGTGCGCGCAACACCACCAACAGCAGCCCGAAGCTCGCCACGCCTTCGGCCAGCCACTGGCCCGCGCCGCTGCGCACGTGGGTGGACGTCTGCAGCAGGCGCAGATCGAACATGGCATGCGCCAGCCACACGCCCAGCATCGCACCGGTCAGCTGCGCCGCCACGTAGGGCGCGAGCCGGGGCCAGGGCAGTTCGCCGCGCACCGCCAGCACCAGCGATACCGCCGGGTTGAAGTGCGCGCCGCTGACGGGCCGCAGCAGCTCAATGAGCACGTACAGCCCGCCCACGGTAGCCAGCGCATTCGCCAGCAGCGCCAACGCCGCGTTGCCGCCCGCCAACCGCTCGGCCATCACGCCGGAACCGACGACGACCGCCAGCAGCAAGCCCGTGCCCAGGCCTTCGGCCCACAACGCCCGCAGGTTCGGGTTCAACAGCAGACGCCGGCCGTCTTGACGGCGATGGCCGCCGGCTTGCCGCGCGGCGCATCACCCGAGCAGAAGGCCGAGGTGGCTGAGGTGGCCGGGGCAGCCGGCGCGGCCTCGCCGCCGAAGGTGGGGATGTCGCTCAGCGTGTGGAACTGCTCCCAGACGATGCCTTGCGGGTCCACCAGCCAGTGTTTGTCGCTGCGCGCGTAGCAGCAGCTCACCTCGCCTTCCTCGATCACGCCCAGCTCGGCCGCACGCGCCCGAGCCTTCAGTTCGGCCAGCTCTGCCTCGGTGTCGGTCTGCAGGCCGAGGTGGTCCACCCCCGGCTTGCCGCCGCGCGTGGAGATGGCGAAGTTGATGCGCGGGTCGTCCAGCATCCACTTGGCGTAGTCGACCTCCAGCCGCGTGGGCTCGGCGCCGAACAGCCGGGCATAGAACCTGACGCTGGCCTGCAGGTCTTCGACATGGGCATGCACATGAAAACGCTTCATCTCTCGCTCCTTCAGCAACAGAATGGGGCGGGCACGGCGCAGGCAGCCCCCTCGCAGCAGTTCTCGGTGAGATAGCCCAGCAGTGCGTTCATGCGCTGATAGGCCGCGCGGTAGATGAGATGGCGGCTGGCGCGCTCCTGAGTCACCAAGCCGGCGTTCACCAGCTCCTTCAGGTGAAAGGACAACGTGTTCGCCGGGATGTCCAGCCCTTGCGCCATGGTGCCGGGCGTGAGCCCCGCGTCGCCGGTCACCACCAGCGCACGGAACACCTTCAGGCGCACGGGCTGGGCCAGTGCGGCCAGGGCTTTGACGACGTCTTGCTCATCCATGTTTCCAGAATACTAGAAATATATCGAGAAGCGCAACATACCGACCGATCTCCGGGATCACGCCAGGTGTCGGCCCCGGGTCCAGGCGCCAGACCGCGCCGTGGGGGCGAGGCGGTCGGTGAGCCCCAGTGGCGCCCGAAGGGCTTCATCGTGCAAGGCCGCGGCGGCGGTACTCGGGTCGGCGCAGCGGCAGGGCCGCCACAATCGCGGCGGCTGACTTTTTGCACCTGTCCCATGCCCGCCTTGCGTCTCGCTTCTCCTGCCCTGCTGCTGACCGCCACCCTGGCCCTGACCGCCTGCCAGCGCACGGTCGACGTGCCCGCCGCACTGCCGGCCGCCTCCGCCCCGCAGGACACCAGCGCCACCGCCAGGCTCCGCGACGAGGCCGACGGCCTGCTGACGCTGCACCGCCAGATCGTCGTGCTGATGGACGGCGAGGCAGCGCTGCCCGCCGCGCAACGGCGCGAGGTGCAGGCGCTGGGCCAACAGCTGTTCCACGACCTGCTGCAACGCCAGCAGGCCCTGGCCGACGCCGCCCTGAAGCCCGAAGCCTTGGAAGCGACCGCGGCGCTGCTGACACGCATCGAGAACGAACCGGGCTGGTTCGACGCCGACCGCCTGGCGTTCAAGGAAGTGTTGAGCCAGCTGGCAGCCGGGCTGAAGAACGCGCAGACGCTGGACGGCATCAAGCTCGCGCGCCGTGCGCAGGACGACCTGGACACGCTGGCCGAGGTGGAGAAGGCGTACGAGCAGGAGCTGAAGGAGGTGTTCGGTGGCTTTGCCAAGCGCGGCATCGAACTCAAGCGCGAGCGATGGGCCGACTACCTCGCCAAGCTGAAAGCCCTGCACACGCGCGAGGCCGTGATGAAGCAGCATGGCGCGCAACTGCCGGCGCCTGCCGACCTGGCGCCCGAGCCACCGGCATCGGGTGCTTCCGGCGCCCTGCGCGGCGCCGCCGTCAAGGACCGTGAGGTGTTCGGCGACAAGCTGCCGCCCAAGACCGTGCTGCTGACCTTCGACGACGGCCCTCACGCGCGCTACACCGACGAGATCCTGGACATCCTGAAGCGCTACCAGGCGCCCGCCGTGTTCTTCCAGCTCGGCCAGAACCTCGGCAAGGTGGATGCAACCGGTGAGGTGAAACCCGGCAAGGGCAGCGATGTGGCCAAGCGCGTGCTGGCCGCGGGCCACCAGCTCGCCAATCACAGCTTCACGCATGGGCTGATGAGCAAGTTCGAGCTGCCCAAGGTGAAGGCCGAGGCCGCCAACACGGAGGCGCTGCTGGACGCAGCGGGTCGCAGCGGCGACGCCTTGTTTCGCTTCCCTTATGGCGCGCGCAACGACGGCGCGCTGACCACCATCGAGGCCTTGAAGCTGCGCTCGATGATGTGGAACGTGGACTCGCTGGACTGGAGCGACCCCATCCCCAAGAGCATCGCCGCGCGCGTGATGACCGAACTGGACAAGCAGCAGCGCGGCATCGTGCTGTTCCACGACATCCACGCCCGCACCGTGCAAGCACTGCCGCTGGTGCTGGACCAGCTCACGGCGGAGGGTTGGCGCTTCGCCAGCTGGAAGGGCGGGCAGTTCGTCGTGTCCAACGACAAGCCCGCCGCGCCGCCGCCCACGGCCGGCGAGCTGTACCGCGACAGCCACGCTTTGGTCATTGGCATCAACCAGTACGCCGCGTGGCCCAAGCTGTCGCACGCGGTGCGCGACGCGCAGGCCGTGCGTGAATCCCTCGTGTCGCGCTTCGGCTTCAAGGCCGACAACGTCACGTTGCTCACCGATGGCGAGGCCACGCGTGCCAACATCCTGCGTGCGCTCAACGAGCGATTCGGCGACGCCAAGCGCGTGAAGCGCGACGACCGCGTGTTCGTCTTCTTCGCCGGCCACGGCAGCACGCGCAAGCTGCCCAGCGGCCGCGAGGTGGGCTACATCGTGCCGGTGGACGCCGGCCTCAACGACCTGCAGGCCGATGCCATCGCGATGCCGCAACTTCAGGAAGTGGCCGAGGCCATCACGGCCAAGCATGCGCTTTTCATCATCGACGCCTGCTACTCGGGCCTGGGCCTCACGCGCGCCGGCAGTGCGGCGGCCGACAGCAACTTCGCGCGCACCAACGCGCGCCGCATCGGCCGCCAGATGATGACGGCCGGCGGTGCCGACCAGCAGGTGGCCGACGACGGCCCTGGCGGCCACTCGGTGTTCACGTGGACGCTGCTGCAGGCGCTCAACGGCAAGGCCGACCTGAACGGCGACGGGCTCATCACCGCGACCGAGCTGGCGGCCTACGTGGCGCCCGCTGTGTCCGCCATCGCGCACCAGACCCCCGCGTTCGGCAGCCTACCGGGCAGCGAGGGCGGCGAGTTCGTGTTCGAGCTGCCCGTGGTGCAGGAGGCCGCGCTCAGCGGCGCCGTGGCCCAGCTGGACGACAAGGCCAGCCAGTTCGCCGCCAAGCTCGACGAAGCCAGCACGGCCGGCCGCCAGGTGGCCACGTCAGCCGGCGCGGCGAGCGCCGTGCAGGTGACGATCAAAGGCCTGGACGGCAAGGATCAGGCCCTGGCCGCGACGACCGCCCGCGTCGACCCCGGCGCCCGCGTCGCCGCGCAACGAGCCAACGACCGCGGCCTGCAGCTTTACCGCGAGCGCCGGTATGACGAGGCGGAAGCCGCGTTCAAGGAAGCGCTGCAACTGCAGCCGAAGTTCGCGCTGGCCGCCAACAACCTGGGCTTCGTGCTGTACCGCCGCGGCAAGCCGGCAGACGCCGCCACATGGTTCGAAAAGGCCGTGGAGATGGACGCGAGCCGCGCGCTGGCCTGGCTCAATCTCGGCGACGCCCGGCTGCAGGCGGGCGACGAGGGCAAGGCCATCGCCGCCTACAAGACCTTCCTGGGTCTGGCGCCCAAGCATGCACGGGCGACGGAGGTGCAGGCGTGGGTGACGAGTCCGTCGGATGCGACGCGGCCGAAGCCCATGTGATGGTGCAAGAACCCGTGCACTTCGATCCGCTGCTGATGCTAGGTGCCGTTGCCATCGGCATGGCACAGGTTGCCGACGCTTACTTGCTCCGATCAGGAGAAACGCAAAGGATCACAGCCATCTCCTTTTCCATCATCGAGTGGATCTGGGGCGCGTTGTGCGTCTACCTGCTCGTTCATCAATCCCACCGATTCCCGCTGTGGTTGGCAGCGATGTTTTTGGCGCAGCTTCTCGGCTGGGTGCTCTTCATCATCATGCAAGCCGCCAAAGGCCGGGCGATGGAGAATTTCGAGCTCTCTCCCACGCAGGCTCTGGCCGGCGGGATCTTCGGAGCTGTGTATGCAACGGCCGCTCTTGTCACTTGGATTGGGGTGGGCGCTTGAACAGCACTCGGTTCTAGGCTGAATCGACATTCACTCGATGAGCCAGTGCAGAGAGGCGGCCAAGCAGAGGAAGGCCATGAAGTGAGCATCCTTGCGGTCGTAGCGGGTAGCAATACGTCGGTATTGCTTGAGCCGGCCGAAGCATCGTTCGATGGCATTGCGTGCGCGGTACAGCTTGGCATCGAACGCTCGTGGTCGCTGGCAACTGCGCGGGGGAATGACGGGCTGCGCGCCGATGGCTTCGATCTGTTCCACCAAGGCTCGGCTGTCGTAGCCCTTGTCAGCCAGCACGTGCGTGGGCCTGAAGCCCCGCAGTAGCTCGGGCGCCTGGGTGATGTCGTGGACTTGCCCGGGCGTGAGGATGAGCTTCAACGGCCGGCCCAGCGCGTCGCAGGTCATGTGAACCTTGGTGCTCAGACCGCCTCGTGAACGCCCCAAAGCCGCAGTCTTGGCCCCCCTTTGCCCGTGGCCGCCTGCTGATGCGCGCGAACGATGGTGCTATCGATCAACAGGTATTGGTTGCCCCGGTCTTGCGTCAGCGAGTCGAACACCCGCTCCCACACCCCAGCCGCAGCCCAGCGCGTGAAACGCTTGTGCACCGTCTTGTATTTGCCGTAGCGCTCGGGCAGGTCACTCCAGCGGGCGCCTGAACGCAGCACCCACAGCACCGCATTGACGAACAAGCGGTTGTCGATGCCGCTTCTGCCGGGGGCTCCCACCTTGCCTGGCAACAACTTCTGCAGTCTTTGCCATTGGATATCGGTCAATTCGTAGCGGCTTGGGCGGGACATCGCGTGCGGTTTACTTCTGCACTCATCGTCTCATCCCACCGAATCATTCTTGAATGTCGATTCAGCCTAGGAACCAGCTTCCATCAACGCCTTCAGCGCCCGCAGATCCTTCAGCACATGCGCCGCGTCCTTCTCGAACGCGTTGTCGTCCGCCCCAGCCTGCCGCAGCACCACGAAGGTGAGTGCGCAGCCTTCATCCACCGGCGTGACCCGAAACGCGTTGTGCGTCGTCGTGCCGTCGGGCGTGGTCACGTCGTGATCCAACACGCCGAAGTCGTTCGTCGGCGCCATCCGGATCTGGATGCGGCCCATCGGGGAGTCGGCGATCCAATGGTCGCCCTGCTGCTCGATGTCGGCCGACGCCAGGCAGGTGGCCCAGAGGTGCAGGTTCTCGCGCTGGCGCGCGAACGCGTAAACCTGACTGGCCGGGGCGGCCACGGTTTCGCTGACGATCTTGAACTCGCGGGGCATGGTGTCTCCAATGCTGCAGCAGCTTGTCATGGATGGCCGGCGACTGGCAATCGGCACTCCCGCTGACACGGTCCCGTGGCCGAGCTGTGTTCCACTCGGTCCCGAAGTCCTGTCCGCGTTGATGATTTCCGGAGATCCTTGATGACGTCTTCCGTTTCGTTCCTCGCCGCTGCGCGACGCGATGTGCTCCGTGACCGGTTGCTGGCCACCGTGGACCTGCTCAAGCAGCGTCGCGCCGCCGAAGTGGCTGAGGACTACATCGATGACTACGTCGCGCTGCACTGGCTGGAATGGCAAGGCGGGTCGCTGCGCCTGACGACCACGGGCGAGAACGTGTGCAAGCACCTGACCTCGTTGCTGAAACGCAGCGACGCGCGGTCCTCACGCTGAATTCGCAGGGGACGCCCGGTAGGCAGGGGCGCGCTTCTCAGGTCGGCTGTGTTCCACTTCCGGCGTGAATCCTGAAGTCCCCCCGAACAAGTCCGCCAAGCCGCCTGCGCCGGCCTTTCCCCTCCCCCATCCCGGCCATGCGTCCCGCTTTCCTGCCGGCCTGACGTCTGAAGACTGGGCGCGCATCCGCCAGGCTGCCCATGCGCTGCCGCAGGTGCTGGTGCCCGCCGACCTGGACGACGGCAGCGACGACGCACTGGACCGCCTGGGCGCCATCCAGATCTCCAAATCCGCCGCAGGCGGGCGGCCGAGCCGGTGGATCGTGCCGGCCCACATTCCCGTTGCGCTGGAACAGCTGGCCGCCACCCCGCTGGCCAACACGCTGCGGCCATTGATGCAGCAGCGCCTGCATCAGCTGGAGAACCTGGGCCTGCGCCGCGAGGGGCTGGTGTTCACGCGCCTGTGCGTGCACCCCATCACGCTGGCCCACGAGGGCTGGCGCATCGATCTGTCGCACCGCGTGCCGGTGTCGGAAGATCCCATCTGGGCGTACTTCCGCGATGGCGACACCGCCGCGCTGCGGCACGGCCTGGGCCAGGCGCCCGAGTACTCGTACACCGCCGAGCTGGCGCTGCACCTGAACCACCTCGTCGCCCGCAGCGAAGCGATGGGCGATGCTGCCCAGCTCGCCTCGCTGCTGCCGCGGCTGCAGGCGGAATGCGGCGTGCCGATGCACTACGACGACCTGAAGGCCGCATTGACGCGCGCGCAGGACCGCTGGGAGCAGCAGGTCGAGGAGCAGAGCACGTTGGCCAGCCTGGGCCGCGAGCTGGCGTTCCAGGGCTACCCGGACAGCTTTGACGCCGCACGCAAGCTGGGCCGCAAGGTGACGCTGTACCTGGGCCCGCCCAACAGCGGCAAGACCTATGCGGCCTTCGAGCGCTTGAGCCAGGCGCTGGACGGCGCCTACCTCGCCCCGCTGCGGTTGCTGGCCCTGGAAGGCCGCGACCGCCTCGTGGGCCGCGGCGTGCCGTGCTCGCTGCTGACGGGCGAAGAGAACGTGCCCGCGGCGAATGCGCGCGTGGTGAGCAGCACCATCGAGATGGTCAACACGCGCGACGTGGTGGACGTGGCCGTCATCGACGAAGCGCAGATGATCTTCGACGACTCGCGCGGCTGGGCATGGACACAGGCCATCGTCGGCGTGCCGGCTCGTGAGGTCATCATCATTGCCTCGGCCTACGCGGCGCCCGCCATCGAGCGGCTGCTGCAGTTGTGCGGCGAGAAGCCCGAGCGCCGCGTGTTCGAACGCAAGCAGCATGTGCAGCTGATGCCCGCGCCTGTGCCCATGAGCCACCTGCAGGCGGGTGACGCCGTGGTGGCCTTCAGCCGCCGCGACGTGCTGATGCTGCGTGACCAGATCGCGCAGGATGGGCGCGCCGTCAGCGTCATCTACGGCGCGCTGCCACCTGAAGTGCGCCGCCGCGAGGCCGAGCGCTTTGCGGTGGGCGCCAGCGACGTGCTGGTGGCGACGGATGCCATCGGCATGGGGCTGAACCTGCCCATCCGCCGCGTGTTGTTCTCCACGCTTACCAAGTTCGACGGTGTGGGCGACCGGGAGCTCAGCGTCAGCGAGGTGCACCAGATCGCCGGCCGCGCGGGCCGCTACGGCATGCACGACGAGGGCTTCTGCAGCGTGCTGAAGGAAGCCGAGGCCGACGCGATGAAGATCCTGCGCGGCCTGCTGCCCAAGGAGCCGCGGGCGCCGCGCGACTTCAAGGCGCCGGTGGCGCCCAACTGGCGCCATGTGCAGACCATCTCGCAACGCATGGGCGTGAACAAGCTCTACGCGGTGCTGAGCATCTTCATGCAACAGCTGCGACTGGACGACGCCCACTTCGCCGTGGCCGAGCTGGAGCAGATGCTGGAGCTGGCGGAAATGCTGGATCGCAACGCCGGCGCGCTGCCACTGCAGGAGCGCTTCCGTTATGCACAGGCACCCGTGGACTCCCGCTTGCCCATGCTCGTGGAGCAGTTCGCCAGCTGGGCCATGAACCACGCCCGCACCGGCAAGGCCGGCCAGCCCTACTTCCTCGACGAGGTCGACCAGCACGCCCGCCTGGACCGCATGGAGCAGGCGCTGCGCATCTGCACCCTGTGGCTGTGGCTGGACCTGCGCTTCCCCGGCGTGTACGGCTTCGTCGAGGAGGTCATCGACCTGCGCGGGCGGCTGAACGACGGGATCGAGCGGCAGTTGAAGGGGAAGAAGGCGTTGTGGCAAAGGCGGGGTAGGTAGCCGGCGCCCGGGCGTGACGGGCGGTCGCCGCCGTCCTACAACGTCACCCTGGCACGCCGCCTAACATTCCGCCCATGACCTCCGACGCCTTCCGCCACCCCGACGACCTGCCGCGCGGGCTGCGGTTCCTGGCCGGTGGCGGCGGGGCCACGCGGCTGATCCTGGCACGTGACTGGACGCAGCACCCGCTTGGCCCGCCCGAGGGCTGGCCCACGGAGCTGAAGACGTCGCTCAGCCTGCTGCTGAACTCGCCCGAGTCCATGATCCTGTCGTGGGGACGCGAGGAGCTGTTCTTCTTCTTCAACGAGACGTACTTCCCGCTGCTGGGGCCACGGCTGTCGTGGGCGATGGGGTCGCCGTTCATCCAGGTGTGGGCCGATGGCTGGGAGCAGGCCAAGCCCATCATCGACGACGCCTTCGACGGCCGCAGCCAGCGCTTCAACGACTTGCCCTGGAAGCTGGCCACCGACCGCGGCGAGGAGGACACCTGGTGGACGTTCTCCTACTCGCGCGTGCTGGATGCCGAAGGTGACGTCTGCGCGCTGTTCATCTTCACGAACGAGACGACGGCCAAGGTGCGAGCCGACGCGGCGCTGCGCGACCTCAACGCGTCGCTGGAGCGGCAGGTGGCCGAGCGCACCGCCGACCGCAACCTGGCGTGGCAGCTGTCGCAGGAGCTGCTGGTGGTGGTGGTGCCCGATGGCTCGTTCGAGGCCATCAACCCACTGTGGACGGAGCTGCTCGGCTGGCAGCCCCACGAGGTGCTGGGCCACAAGTTCGACGAGTTCGTGCATCCGGACGACCTTCCCCGCACCATGGAGGTGTTCGGCGAGGTCTACCAGCGCCCGCTGAAGCAGGCCTACGAGTACCGCTTCCTGCACAAGGACGGCCATTACGAGTGGTTCGCCTGGACGGCCGCGGTGGAGGGCGACAAGGTGTATGCCTCGGGCCGCCACACCACGCACGAGCGCCTGCAGGCCGAGCAGTTGGTGCAGGCGCAGAAGATGGAGGCGGTGGGACAGCTCACCGGGGGCCTGGCGCATGACTTCAACAACCTGCTGGCCGGCATCTCCGGCAGCCTGGAGCTGGCAGGGCAGCGCATCCGCCAGGGCCGTGTGCACGAGGTGGACAAGTACATGATCGCCGCGCAGGGCGCCACCAAGCGCGCGGCCGCCTTGACGCACCGGCTGCTGGCGTTCTCGCG
>SXGQ01705090.1_pt1 | contig 11688 bp, 10 predicted proteins | sample 3178371 | NCBI WGS metagenome assembly SXGQ01 (sample SAMN11356859, study PRJNA531348) | freshwater metagenome | isolation source: freshwater sample F1-20 | place: China: Fuxian Lake, Yuxi | collected 2017-12-25 | reverse complement strand
GCTCCGTTCTGATCGTATTCGCCAACTAGTTGACCTGACGCGAGTTCGTCGTAACGAACGCGATTTTTCCTAAGCAAGTCAGCGACTAAAGTGGAGATGACGAAGGCACGATCCCCTGTGTAGATGGATTTTTCCCTAGACGCGAGTTTCGGCTTAACTCAAGCGTGCGGTCAAGGCGCATTTTTGCTTTAGCCGCTGGCCGCTCAAGAGGGCCGGCGCAGCCGGCCCTCTGTTCTGAGCGGCTATCGTGGTTCGTAGCCTTGTTCGGCTAGCGCACGGCGGATCAGTTCGCCGGCATCGCGCATCAGATACGCTTCATCATCACAGGTAGCGTTGTGGCGATATTCGTTGAAGCTAATGCGTTTAAGGAGCTGCGCGTATTGCCAAGCTTGCTCGTCGGTGAGCGTGACTGCGATGTTGATGGATTGAGTTTTCATGTTCTGTCTCCTGTGGATGAAGGGCTCGCCCGACTTGGCCCTTCATTCACAGGAGATGGCACACACTCGATCCGTGGCACCCCTCCGGTTTGCAGCGGGCGTGACACGCGCGGGCTTCGGCGCGTGGCGCGTGCGCTGCTTCTGGGGAGCCCCTGGGGGCGGACGGGGTGTGGCGCACGCAGTGCGCGACACGTCGGCGGGCGGGGGAACAACACGCGCAGTTGCTGCACAGGATGTGCAGCAGCCTTGAGTGCGCAGGACGCGCACTGCGGGCATGCACACATAGCGCAGATTATGCGGCGCAGCGAACAGCGGCTTTGCGCTGCGCATAATTTCTGAGCGTTATGTTGCCGTGCCCGCTTAAAGCCCCTTGAGGGGATGGGGGTGTCTGCCTGCACGTGCAAGTGTGGCGTGCCGCACGCGAGACTTGGACGCGCAGGCAGTAAACAAGCTCCAGCACGCGCCGTCTGGCGGGTGCTGACCGACTCGAACGAAGGCACTACAACATCAAGCCACACTGCCGCAGCCTGGCGCGCGCAGTGCGTGCGCAGCACCTGCACGACGCGTGACAGGCGGTCAGTCAGCATCAGCAGCTAAAGAAGCAAGCAACGTATCAACGTCCGCACTACGCGCAACAACATTGCTCGACACAGTCGTACGCGTCATGCGTGCGGGATGTGTCGCAGCATGCACTTCCTTGAGCTTGCCGATGGCCACATGCGTATAGACCGCCGTGGTCTCTAGATCGCTGTGACCTAAGATCGCTTGGATGTAACGGATGTCCGCGCCGTTCTCCAGCATGTGCGTGGCCATCGCATGACGCAGCAGATGACACGATCCCCGCGTAAGGCCCGCAGCACGCACATAAGTCGCTAAACGATAAGTTAGCGCGCTCTTGGTGAACGCAAGATTGGTGTCCATCAGGAACAACGTCTCAGGGTCCGCGCCATTCACGTAGTGCGATCTTGCGTCGCAGAGGTATTTAGTTACCCACGCACAAGCGCGCTCGCCGATGGGCACCACGCGATCCTTGTTGCCCTTGCCTTGACGCACCCAGATCACGCTCGCCGCCATATCGATTTCGTGACGCTTCAAGCGCAACAGCTCGGCACGACGCAACCCAGACGAGTAAAACACTTCCATCATGGCGCGATCACGCAGGCCGTCATCCGTCGAGACGTCGGCGCCGTTCAAGATGGTTTCAACCTGAGCCAGCGTCGGCACTACCGGTAAGCGCTTCGGCGGTCGCACCAACATCAACGACGCTGCCGGGTCATACAACACCAAGTTCTCACGAACCAACCATTTGCAGAACGCACGCAAGGGATTCAGTCGATTGATCTGGCTGCCATAGGTCAGTGGTTGGCCATTCGCTTTGCGATAGTGATGCAAGTGATGTTGATAGCGTTCGATCACTGCGCGCGTCAGGTCACGCGGCGCGGACACGGAACGATCTGCACACCAGTTGAGGAACCAACCGAGCGTCGTCTCGCGGATGCGGATCGTGTCGGGGGAGTAGCCGACCACAGCGGACCATTCCAAGAACTGCGCGACGCGTGAGCGCAGTTCGGTCGTCATGCAGCACCTTCAGCTACGTATGACGAGGCGTGACCATTGCCGCGCGCGCCATGCGTTTTTGGCACTGCGCGCGGCAACTCGCTTGCAAGACTGGATTTCTCGGTGCTTGAGCGCGATGCAACGCTCCGACCATCCCCCGACTGCGCCCCGACCACGGGCCGACCGACCCCCGACCGGTCATCGCTTACCCCCGACCGCTCGCCATCGTAGTTGTGCATCTGTGCCGTGCGCAGCACTTCTATGTCGATCAAGCCGCTGAGATGGCGTGCATCGTCGCTGGTGCCGTCATATAGCAGTTCATACTCGAACGATTGGCCGCGGCCGCCGCGATGCACGAGCACGTATTCCAGCTCCACCAAGCGGCCCATGTGTATCTTGAGCTGCGTGTCGCCCCAGCGCGTATGCTCGCGCACGGCACGGCGGCTAAAGCGGTAATCGCTTTGTTTGATCTGCTGCGCAGTGCACTGTTCAGCCACCATCTCCACCATCAGCGTCAGCAAGCGGCGCGTCTGCGGTGGCAGCTCATCCAGCGTTCTGCCCAGGACTTCATGCGCCAGCGTATTTGCAAGCTGGATGTCCTCCAGCATGACCTCGATATAGCGCAGGGGCTGCTCCCCGGCACTGGTATGGATCGATCTTTGATGCTGATGTAACAGCGCGATCACATCGATCAACGTCAAGTACTTCTCGTGATCGCGCCGCGTGCGCGTGCGGTCGTCCAGGAACGTCAGGTGATGGGCATAGGGATTCATCACGGCTAACGGTTCGATGAGCCGCTGCGCGTTCTGGTGACGCTTGAGCAGCGTCGCACGCTCGGCCTTGGCTTGCAGACCTGCCAGCGTTCTGCGTTCGCGCTGCGCAGCGTGGATCGCGGCGGTTTGTTCGCGACTTTCATCAACGGCCAACACCAAGCAACGGTTCTTTAGTTCCTCATCGAGGTCAGCTGCCGTGGTCGTCGAGAAGATCATGACAGGGCCTTCGACGTGGTACTCATCGGTCTTAAGCTTGCCGCTCTCCGGGTCTTTCGACGTGGACGCGATGGTCAGCTCGCCTTCGCTCTGCAGCAGCTTTAAGGCGTAGCTGGCGCGGCTCGCGCCTTCTTCCTCGGCAATGGCCAGTATCTTGCGCTTGAGGTCCATTTCGCCCATGTAGAACAAGCTCTGTCCGGTCATGGCCGAGTACACGATGCGATCTTCTTCTGGCACGAACTTCAGGACAGCATCCATCAGTGATGATTTGCCAGCGGCGCTGGTGCTTTGGATAAGCAACGCCAACGGCCGATCCAGCTTGCGCGACACCGCCGCCAAGTACCCCACCAGCGCATTGCCACGCTCGCCAACGATGCCGGCGCGGCTAAAGTCGGATGCGATGTGATCGATCAGATCGGGACGCTTCAGGAACGCTAAGGCCGCGTCACGCTCTGCGGCGCTCATCGTGTGCGCAGTCGGCGCTGAGGGCTCCAGTGCGGCGCTCATCTGCTGCGACTGCACCGTTTCAAGATTGAGCAGGACGCGGCCCAAGTCGTGCTTGATGATCTCTTCACCGATACTCAACTCGGTGGCGGCTTGCGCCGCGAACGCGGCACGCGATTTCGCGGCATACATATCGAAGGTATCGACGTGGAAGTGCTCGCCATGGGTCACCATCACGTTGACCTTCATCAGCTCCGCACTGTGATTCTTCTGCAAACCACGCACGCGATAACGGCGCTCGCCTAGCACGATCACCACTTCGTTGTCGTGCTGCTCGCAAGGCACATCCACCGCCGGTGCCGGCGGGATGGGACTTGCTACAGCTAGTTCAGCGACTAAAGGGATTGATGGCTCAGCCTTCGCCTTGTCATTCACAAAATGGCTGTGCGCAGCACCGCCCATTGACCGCGCTTTGCGGATGACCAACTCCAGCGATTTCTCGGCAGGCGTGACCTTGCGTGCGTACTCGTTCGCATCCATGCCTTTGGGGAACTCGACGCGGTAACAGTCCAGGCCTGCGGCCAGCAGTTCCTTGGCCAACTTCTCAGCAGCACGATCACCCGCGTCGTCACGGTCATACGCGATCAGCACGCGCTGCGTGCCGCTCTGTTTGAACAGCGCCAGATGATCGGCTGTAAAACCCTCAACGCCATAACTCGCCGTGACGTTGCGGAAGCCGGCACACCAGAACGTCAGCGCATCGATCAACGCTTCGCACAGGATTATTTCTTTAGCTGCACTCAGCGCAGCGGCGTTAAAAACACCGCGATGCGGACCCGGTAGATACAGATGTTTCGGCGTGCCGGCGCGCAGGTTGTCCAGCAGCTTGCGTCCGTAGAGTTCAGTGACCTCGCCCTGATCGTTGATCACCGGGATCACCAGCGAGCCGTTGAAGTGCTCATGGCCGGAGTCGCGCAACAGGCCCACCTTCTGCAACTGCGTGCGCAGCGCCGCACCTTCGATACGATTCGCATCGGGCAAGCGATAGCCCAAGGTTCTATTCGCATAACCCAGCTTGAAGTGCCGGGCGCAGTCCGCTGAGGCGATGCCGCGCTTCTCCAGGTACTGCATCGCTTCGGGACTTTGCAGCAGCGTCTGGTGGTAGTAATCGACCACTTGCACCAACAGCCGCGCATCCTCCGCATCGTGCTCAAGCGGCGCAGCTAATTTCTTCACGGTGGAACGTTTGACCGGCTGCGCCGGGGCAACGCCCTCGGCGACTAAAGGGTGATAGTCGTTCTGCAACAGTTCCACCGCATGACGGAAGCTCACACCCTCGGCCTTCATTACCCAGTCGATCACCGTGCCGCCGCATTGGCACGCGCCCAGGCAGTGCCACAGGTTCTTTGCAGGGGTAATGACCAGGCTGGGCGTTTTGTCGTCGTGGAAGGGGCAACGGCCCATCAGGTCGGCACCGTGGCGCTTCAGCTCCACGCCGCGCGCCTCGGCTAGGCGCTGCACGGATACGCTTTCTTTTAGTCGCTCGATCACCTCGTCCGCGATGCGCGCCATGGGCGGTGCTCCTAAAAAACCTGTCAAGGGGGGTTGGAGTAAAAATAACTCTCTTGGAGAGTACCCTGTTTTAGAGTACTGTCAACTCGACCCACCCAGGAGCTGGCCTATGCTGACCGCATCTTCCCCACCGGACTACGCCGCCATGGCCGTCACCGACAAAGTCTTTTATGCCCAACTGGGCCAGCGCATCGCCGAGGCGCGCAAGGCGCAAGGCATGACCCAGGTACAACTCGCCGAAGCGCTCGGCATCGCGCAGCAAACGCTCGCGCACTACGAGGGCGGCAAGTTACGTGTCGCAGTGGCCTTGCTGCCGCCGCTCGCGCAGATTCTTGGTGTCGGGGTGGACGAGTTGATTGGTGCGCCCGCCAAGCGCACCGGCAAGCGTGGACCGACACCGAAGCTGCAACAGCAGATCGAACGCTTAAGCGACCTACCGCAAGCCAAACAACGTGTCGTGATGGAGATGCTGGAAGGCGTCCTCATGCAGTCCAGCCGCTAACCGACAGACACGCCGAGGAACGACCATGAGCACCACGCAAGTCAAACTGGATATTCCCGTGCGCCTGGCGCGGGAAGCACAGGCCGCCGGCCTGTTAACGCCCACTGGCATCAAACAAGTGCTGCAGGAAGCCATGCGCCGACGCGCGGGAGAAGCACTCATCGCCGGCGCGCAGCGTGCTGCTAAAGCGGGCGGTAAACCGCCCGATATGGACCAACTCGTCGCGGAAGTGAGGGCGGTGCGCGCGGCACGCAAGCGCGCCAGTAAAGCGCGTTGAGGACCACATTGAGGGTCATACTCGACAGCAATGTCGTGATGGCAGGGTTCTTGTGGCCCGGCATCTGTACGCGCTTCTTTGATCTGGCCAACAGCGGACAGATCGACTGCTTTACTAGCACTGACCTCATTGTCGAGATCGACGAGGTGTTACAGCGCGAGCAGCATGCGCATCACGTCGCGCGCACCGGGCAAACAGCTAAACAGTTGGTTGCCAACTATCGCCGCTTCGCGCAACTCGTTCCTGCTCGCAAGCTGACTGCCCAGGTGTGCCGCGATGCCGATGATGATGCGGTGCTCGCCTGTGCGCTGGCCGCGCACGCCAGCCTCATCGTCACCGGCGATAAAGACCTGCGCGTCTTGCATCCCTGGCGCGACATCCACATCCTGAGCCCACCCGATGCGCTGCGATTCATCGACATGCAAGCGGCTAAAAAATAACTTCGAACCTGCGGCCCGGCGACACTCACACCCTGGCTTGGCTCAGCACGACATGGGACGCTACGGATTCCACTTTCGCTTCAATGATTCGCCGTATTCTCTTTTGTCTGGCGAGTCTTGATTGGCATAGTGCTCTAACAAAAACTCTCGCGCATTGAGGTCCCCTGCATCAGCCGCACGCTCCATCCACATAAATTGAGCTACAACATCTTGCTGATTTATTCCATAGAACAGGGACAACCGATTCATTGCATCCACATCCCCTTTTTCAGCGCGCGCAGTCAGATCCTTGACTTCCACATCTGACAAGCCATAGCTATTGCTTGGCGAAGGCGCGTTCTCGTCCACTTTATTGCACCCCGCAATACCCACCGCCAACAGCATCACAGCCAACCATCTGCCGAACTGAGAACACAGCTTCATGGGAACGTCCTCATCTCACCGGGATCACCTGTATTCCTTGTTCCATCTGGATTCTTTCCATAAATCATGTCCGGACCATTGGCCCTATAGAATGGGTTGTACCAAACCTTCGGCTGGTTGTACCAAATTTGCCTTGTCGGAGCGGTAACACTCGAAAAGTTCTTGCTGACCTGCTCTGCGATTGAATTCTTACCATCGGCAGTTCTGCAAGAATACATCACCACCGGCATATCCTTGGTACAGCCAGCGTCTACCAGTGCCTTGGTCAGCTCCTTGCTACCCATCATCCTTCCGGTCTTTCCATTTAGAACACCACTTGCATTTCCATGCGCATATAGCAGGCACTTGTTCGGGTCATCCTTGTACTCAGCAACCTGCTTCTTGAAGATTTCATCCTTGTCGCCGAACAGATCAACTTTGACGAGCCCACTTGGATCAGCATAGGAGATTGGATCGTTATCTACATAGGCATACGTGTTGATGCTCGCCGCTAATCCCACTGGATCAGACTCCAAGTATCGACCTGTTGCCGGATCATAGGTACGGAAGTAATTTTGGTACAGCCCCGTCTCTTGGTCGAGATACTGTCCCGGATAGCGCAGGTTCATCGCAAGCGTCAGCCCGTTGCCATCCGGGTCTTCGTTGGGCGAGCCATTGCCGAACGGATCGTGATCCCACCGCCAGATCACGGCATTGTCGCTTGGCCGAGTGATCTTTGATGGCGCGTTCAAGTGATCGGTGTGGATATAAAAAACACCAACCCCACTACCACCTTGATCAGTGCGAATGGTGGCAACCGGGATGCCACCCAGATACACCAGCTCTTGTATCAACGCTCCGTTCTGATCGTATTCGCCTAGCAGGTGGCCGGCTTCGTCATAGACGAAGTTCGTCGTGCCGTTTGAGTTCGACTTCTGCACGCGCTGGCCCACGGCGTGGTACAGGTAGCTGGTGGTCATACCGACGTTGGTGGCGGAGGTCATTCGCCCGGCGTCGTTGTAGACGAATGTCTTGCTGCCATCGCTGGTGGTGTTGCCGGCGGCATCGTAGCCGTAGGTTCGGTCTAGAACGCCAGCGGTGGAGTTGATGCGGTTGCTCGTGGTGCTGGCACTGAGGCTGGTGTTGCCCAACGGCAAGTTGAGATTGGCCGAGCTGTCCTGCGTGAAGCTGGCAATCGTGCCGTCGGCGTTGTACGAGTAGGTGGAGAGCCCTGCGCTATCAATGGTCGTGAGCTGGCCATCCTGGTCGTACTCCCGCACCGTCAGGGTGTTGTTGCCCCAGGTCCAGCCCCGGGTGGGGCCGAACGGGCTGTAAAGGACCTGGTTGAGCAGGGTCTGGCCGTTCACCGTGATATCGCTGAGTTTGCCATTCGCATAACTGTAGTTGATGGTTTGGCCACTGGGCGTGGTGAGTTGGGTCAGGTTGCCGTTGGTGTAACCATATTGGACGGTCTTGGTTTGACCAGCGATGATCTGCGTCTTGCTTTGTACTCGCCCGAGTGCGTCATAGCTGTAGGCGGTACTGCCGCTGGCGTCGCTGACCTGCGTGAGATGGCCCTTGCCATTGGAGCCCTGATCGTACTGGAAGCTCTGGGTCTGATCGCTGTACTGGATCTGCGTGACCCGTCCCAGCGCATCGTAGCTGTAGTCCCCCGTCTTGATCCGGGCATCGGTGGCCAGGTCGAGATTGCCGGCGGCATCGTGCGCGTACTGGGTGATGCCGGTATCAGGGCTGGTCAGTTGTTTGAGATCGCCCAGGCCGTTGTAAGCGTAGCTGGTAGTGAGGGTCTTGGGATCGGTGACCTCGGTAAGGTTATCGTGGGCGTCATAGCCATAGGCAGTGTTCTGCAAGGCGGGATCGATCATCAGCGCCAGCCGGTTGAGCGGGTCGTACTGATACTGGGTGGCGCGATTCACCGGGTCGGTGGTGCTGAGCAGATTGCCATTGTTGTCGTAGCTGTAGCTCGTGCTCTGGTTGGCCGCGCCCAGCTCCTGCGTCAGGAGGCTTAGGCTGTTGAAGATACGGCTGCGAGTGCGGGCCAGATTGTTGGTGGCGTCGAAGGCCTGTTCCTGGGTGCGATTGCCACCCGCATCCAGGGTATAGACGATAGAGTTACCTTCGCTGTCAGTGAGACTGGTCAGGCGATGCGCGTTGTCATAGCCATAGTTGACGAAGCTGCCATCGGGCAAGGTGACTTTCTTCAGCAGCCCGGTAAGCCAATACTCGAAGCCAGTGGTCTCACCCCCGACGCTGCGGGAGATCAAACGTTGGCGCAGATCATAGGTCAGCATGGTTAACACGCCATTAGGATCAGTGATGGTTAGTGGCTGGCCGGCAATATTGTAGGTGTTATAAGTGGTGACCTGCCCCAATGCGTTCGTCACCGTGGCGATCTGCCCGCACTGATAGCCCGTGTTACAGATGTAGTAGGTATAAGTGGTGACGTCACTGACATCGGTGCGCGGGCCATTCGCGGTCAATACCTGGCCGTAGCTGTTGTAGGTATAGCTCCAAGTACGGCTGGTACTGGTGGCAGTATCCGTCACCGTCCTGCTGAGCAGATTGCCGCTGGTGTCGTAATTAAACGCTGTCGTCCGACCCGGCTCGGTAATCAGCGTCGGCAGTGGATATGTGGTATGCCACTGCGTTGTGATGGTACGGGCCTGAGAAGTGCCGGATGCTTCAGTTCTAGACAGCTCCAATCCACGATTGTTGTCATAGGCATAAGTCGTCACATTGTTGTTGTAGTCAGTACGGCTGCTTACCCAACCCAGCAAGTCATAGGTAGTGGCCTTTCCTTCCGTACACGTCGGACATTGTGATCCGGAAATACCGGTAACCAGATTGCGATCGCCATATCGACTAAAGGTGAAAGTCCGTACCGCACCGAGAGCGTCAGTAACAATAACCGAACCATCTGAGTTGTATACCAGCGTATGATTACCTGCTCCGCCGGCTTCATACGTACCCGTGGCACGACCTAGCGTGTCATAAATCCAAGTGGAAAGGCGCGTACCGCTCTCATCAACTAAACCCGTCACGGAGAGGGGAAATAAAACATTCTCGTAAAGATATGTTTTAGAACTGCTATCTGGATATGTCACACCTGACAGCCGCTCCATCGCACCCTCATAACTGTACGAGATCGTCTCGGAAGCCTGCACTGAGGAGCCCAGCGCCGCACTCAGAACAACCAGCCAGATCTCTGCTCGAACACAACGCTTCCTCATGCACATCTCCGAGTATTCCGTGTAAGCCACCGTTGTTGCTCTACTCACTGCCGTGTAACGCTCGATATGCGACCGAAGGTGTCATAGGTCAAGCTAATAGAATTACCAAACGAGTCGGTAATTGAAGCCAACCTACCTTCGCCGTTGTAAGTCATGGTCAGTACTATTCCGGCACTCATCGTGATGGATAGGAGCTTTCCGTCGTCGTCGTATTGTTCGGTATTGTTCGCCCCGTCAACCAGCGTGAATCCAGTAACGGTTTTAGTGAGCTTAAGCTCACTCGCAGGCGGCTGAACAATGACACCACCAACTACTGGGAAAGAGATTGTGTGCCCATCATCGCCGATGAAGCGATACCCTATTGGCGCCGGCTCTGACGCCATATAAGCGTCATACGTCGAGTACACTTGCAGCGTTCCTATACTTACTCCGTCTTTCGTCAAATTACAGACACCAGACCCATAACTGGCAGCTGCGCCCGTCCAGGAAGATATCTGCGGTCGAATCTGCGCGAAGCCACTGACACAAGCGGATGTTTCGTTGTCATATAAGGAGGAGGTCATCCCAGCCCCTGATAATGGAGCGATTTCCACTGCTTGCGTGATAGGAGAAATCGAACGGCTATACGATCCTCGCCAACCAGTAACAAAGCCACTATATCCATCATCTGAGCTATTGTAGTAACGTCGAAATTGAAGTCCGGACTGACTATTGGCCGCAAAGTCCGTTTCAACTTTAAACATGTTTGCATTCGCCGGATTTATGGGATCTCCACAATACGACTTCGGCGGACCGTCTTCACAACTTCCATTCTCTGCATTGAGGCGCTTTGGTTTGGCGGCCACGTAGTACATGGGCACAGCCGGGCAATAAGTAGCGCCGCCACCGATCGGATATGTTCCCGGAACATAACTTGCCGGGCACACCGGATATAGCCATACACCCCATTGATATACGATACTTTCCACGCCAGTCGAAGGATTTGTATATTGATACTCTCCACGACAGTACCAACCGGCCAAATTGACCGTGTTATACGGCACCACAGAATTAAGCATCGTGTTGTTTACATTGGACTGGATGTCGGTTCCCATGTAACTCGTATATTGATTCTCCCAATTAGAAGGCACTCGGATTCCACGATTGACGACTCCCTGGCAGGCGTCTTGTACCGTTCGGTAGTAATAGCCTGAACCACCAATGCTCACTTGTGGAATTACATTCCCTGCATCCGCCGGCGTTTGGGCCATCAACACCGTAAGGCAGACAAAATAAATAGCTCTAATACTTCGAAGCACTCCCTGAAGAATTAATGAGACCACGGCAACTGAACGCTGAGCTGCAATAGATATTACATTGTTCATTAGATACATCCGCGAACCGACGCGCCTGAAAAGCACCGGGCATGAGTCCATTATTCGTTCGTTCTGCATCCGTATCTCCATGACTATCATAGACGCGCGTTCCCGAATTATTGCCATGTGACCTGCATAGAAGCAGCAGTGATGTTCGGATATCGTGGCGTTATCAACACGGTGTATTCCCCAGCCACAAGCCCGCTTAGGCTTACCGATTTGTTTGCACTCGTAAAACTCGTTGAACTGACTTGAGTTCCACTAGGGTTGTAAATATAAATATACATCGTTCTTCCAGAAGGGGTGGTAGTCATCGCAGTCACACCAACAGTTGCAGACTGTCCTGCACTAGAGGCAAACGTAAGCAACGTATATTGACCTGGCACCAAGCTCACCGGCTGAGGGCTACCCACCACCAAGCTTCCGGTGACCGGGGTCGATAACGTGAGATTGAAGCTCATC
>SXGQ01243432.1_pt1 | contig 11688 bp, 9 predicted proteins | sample 3178371 | NCBI WGS metagenome assembly SXGQ01 (sample SAMN11356859, study PRJNA531348) | freshwater metagenome | isolation source: freshwater sample F1-20 | place: China: Fuxian Lake, Yuxi | collected 2017-12-25 | reverse complement strand
CATCTCGAGGTCGAGGGCGGCGACCTGCGCGTCGACGCCCTTGGTGACGAGCCAGCTGATGCGCTCCTGGCTGAGCGGGGCGGGGAAGACCATGTGGGTCGGCGCCGGGTTGAGGGTGGAGGCGTGGGCCAGGAAGGCTTCCGCCGCGGGAATCTGGGTCTGGGTGTGCATGGTGTTTTTTAAGAGTGCCGATTTAGCCGACGGCGTTGGCTTCCCGGCTGCTTGCGCGGCCGAAAGAGTCGAAAGGGGAGGCGATCCAGCGACGAATCAGCAGGCGGTCCTTGTCTCCGCCGAGCGCCGAGCGCCCGTGGAGCATGCGCCCGTTGTCGATGAGCAAGGATTCACCGGGGTAGAGACGGAGCGTCAGGGTAGGCGTCGCCTCAAGGGCCTGGGTAAATTTACGGAAGGCTGGTGAGGACTGCCCATCCGTCATCCAAGGGGTGAAATAGATCCAGTCGGCGCCGTCACCGTCCGCGCGGAGAATCGGATAGACGCCCGTGTCGTCGGGGAAGACGACGTGGGTGCGGATCGCCAACGCTCGGAGTTCGTCGCGCTCTGAGTCCGTGAGCGAATCCAGCGCCAGCTTGGTGTCCTTGAGCAGACTGTAGCCGCCCTCGGAAGACTGACGGACGCATTCCCAGCTGATCCAGCGCGCCCGCGGGTGGTCTGTGTGCAACTGCATCTCCCTGTCCGTCGCCAAGGCCGCCTTGGCGTTGGCGCGAGGCGTGATCTCCGTCGTCTGGATGATCGGGCCGAGCTCGGTTAACTGAGTCAGCAGGGCCTCGCGGACTTGGGGCCCGAGGATGGTCCAGCCTTTTGCTTGGGCGGACGACGCTTGGCAGAGGTTCATGACGAACACTTTGCCGAGAAGGAGTCCGTCCGAAAGCATGGGGCCACTGGCATCGGGCCAGTCGGGACGAAACATTAACAAGCGACCCAAATCGGATAAATATGCCCAATAAAACGAAGGTTTTGCGTTAACCAGTAAATGTAAGATTTATTGAAGGATGGGAGTCGCTTGACGGCTATGGGGCTGCGGAAAGTATCCTTTCATGCCTAGCACCCCCTCAGCCTACGACCCGCGATGGAAGGAATTCCGGCTGACGGAGTTGCTGAAGGGGCTGCATGAATATGCAGAGAGCACTTACCAGGGCGACGAAGTGGAATATGCGGGCTGCAAGCCGGCCAAAGACCGGGCGATTTTACTCCGCAAATCATTGTCGACGAGTAAGCCTAAATCGCTGGAGTCTAGCGCCGCGTCGTCCAACACCTTTTTCAAGGAGGTCGCCGGCAATCTGGGCGACTTTCTTTCAGGCCTTAGACTAATTGGGAGATTTAAGGATGGCTCCGAGGTTAGTGAGAAGATGAAGGCAGTACTGGGACGTAATACAAGAGTCGAAGGCGCGTTGAAAGCTTGGGAGGCCGGCTTTCGGCTGCTGCTCCCTGATTTAGTTGGCATGGATGAAAAGCGCTGGCCTGGCCACGTCTCTTACCGTGCGGCGCTCAGCCACTATGTCGCGGTTTGTATGCGTGCTCACTCTATATTGCCCGATGTTTCCTTTGACGCCATAACCTTGGCTGCCGCCCGGCGCATCTTGGTTCCGGCCCTTGCGCATAACTTCAAGTTCTTCGCCAAAGATCATCCGGAGTTATACCGGCTTTTCGTTCATGGTAAAAAGGAAGAGCCGCACGATAAAAAGGAAGAGCAGTCGGCTAACTTGTTCATGCTCAAGCAAGATGATGCCGCCGGACTTCCGGGCCCTAGCCGCCCGGCGTTCAGGAAGTGGCTGCGATTATTTAGGGCCTGCCAGCACTTCGGAGAGAAGTGGGGGGAGCATAAGATGACCGAACTCGGCGCTGAATTCCAAGAACTGCTGCGCGATTATGAGAGAGACCCGCGCAATAGCCGGCTTTGGCGGGACCTTTCCATCCTAGCCGCGGGCGACATGGCGGTGGACGAGATACTGGTGTCTTGGGTGATCAAGGATGTCGGCGGAGACGAGACGAACATTTCCTCAAGCCCTCTCGTTAACTGCGCGCGCTCGCGATTCGGCCTGCTTCGTTATGCCTACATGATGGCCAAAGAGTCGGCGATGTTTCAGGCGGATTTCGAACAGGGCTTAACCGTCGCCAGCAAGCTCCTAGCGCAGATTGGCGAGTCGAAGGACTGTGCGTTGGCCGGAGATCTGATTGATCAGGGGTTTGGCTGGGCCTACCTCTTGTCGCGCCACAACTTGCTTGGCCGGAAGGCCCAGAGCGGGGATGCCCGCATGGGTGATCGGGACCGTGCCGGCCTCGTACTTTACGAGCTGCTCAACGCCCTCCGCTTCAAAGCCAAATCCGAAGAGCACCGGACGCTAGCGTTGCGCTATCTGATTGGATACATGACAAATCCTCGCTTCATCAAGCCATACTCCAAGATCCGGCTAGATCCGAGAAAACCCGGAAGCGCTTTCAGTTCTAAGACGGCTGAAGGTCTTATCACGGACGCAGGTAAGTTGCCCATGATGCCGCAGACCATCGTCCAGATGGCCAAGGCGAGGATTGCGTTGCACTACGCCTGTTTCGATAAGCCAAACAGTGCGATGCATCTCCAGTCATGCCTCGGCCACTACGCGGCCATCATCAAGGCCATGGACTCGCCTACCTGCGGAGGCCTCATGGATGGAGAAGTCATCGCTTGGGCGTTTCCGGAGATACACTATGCAATCGAAAATCTGGCGCTGCATGACACGGAAAGCGCGGCTGACTGGGATGAGGTTAAGGAGTCCTTGCAGGTTTTATGCGAGACGCAGTTCGGCGTCTTCTTTAATCCCAAGGAAGAGGGCGATCGCATCCAGGATGGCTTGGAGGCGACGGTAGGTCTGTAAATTCTTGTGGCCCGCGTTAAGGATATTTGGCATGTTTATTGGCCATTCCGACGCGTTTTTTGTCGTCCGCTAACTTTTAGCCTCAGCCCGGGCTGTCGTGGTCTAGGCCAGATTGCGGACAGATAATCGACGCGAGAAGATGGAGGCGTCATGATTGACGCATCTATCTACCTCACCACCGACGGCGCCCCCCTGCCGATCGAACGCGATACCCGGCCGAAGGCCTCGTCGCTCCTCCTCGTCCCGCCGTTCCTTAAGCATTTCGGCGGTCCGATGGCCGGCCCTGCCTACCTCAAGGGCGCTGGCGAGCGCGCCGGGCACACGGTCGATGTCCTGGACCTTAACCGGGAGTGGATCAAGGAACGCATCACGTCGGCCTACACCTCAGGTCAAATCAAAGGAGACCACGATAAGCCGTCGAAGGAGTTGAACCGCCTATATCAGGAATGGCAGGAGCTCTGCGCCTCCCATTGGCCCATGCCTGTTCCCGTCAGTGAACGGGAGTCCCGTACGGTCATCCTCTATGCGACTCATGCGGAGGTGATAGGATGCGCTAAGAATATGGGCGCCGGCTCCTTCGGGGAATGGGTGCGTCGACATCTGGAGCAGGCACCGCGTCCGGACTTGGTCGGACTTTCCGTCATGTTCAGCGGGCAGATCATCGCCGCCCTAGCTGTGACCAAGGTCATCCACGCCGTCTGGCCGGGTGTGCCGGTGGTCTGGGGCGGGGCCCATGTCACCGCTTTGTCCGACCCTATCAGCAAGGATGCGATCTACGGCGAAGGTATCGACGGCTTCGTGGTCGGGTACGCCGAGAAGACCTGGGTTGAACTCCTCGACGCTGTGGCTGGCGATACCCCTTGGCCCGCGGAAGTCTTCAAGGCGGGAACTGCTTCCCGTCGTGCCAAGGAAGACGGAACGACGGTCCCCGCCTTCGACCTGGCTTCCTATGGCCAAGGTAGCCTGACCTTGCCCGTCCAGGCCTCGCGTGGCTGCGCCTATGGCAAATGCTCCTTCTGCACGTACCCCAAGATCGAGGGCAAGCACCGCAAGTTGAAGATCGAGGGACTGGAGCCGGTCATCCTCCTCGCGGCTGAACGTGAAGCGGTCCTATCTTTCAAGGACAGCCTGTTGGTTCCGAACCAGTTACGTGAGGTCGGCGCCATGATCAAGGGCCGGGTGATGTGGAGCGCGTGCACCAAACTGCACGACAGCTTTGACCGGGAGACCATGCGTCGCCTGTTCGGTGAAGGGTTGCGCACTCTGGAAATCGGCCTCGAAACGCTCGATGGGGCTTCCCAAAGCATCATCAATAAACCCCAGTCTCCGGCGTTGCTCCGCGGCTTCCTGGATGCCGCCGCCGAGGCAGGCATCGCGATTGTCATCAACTACCTGACCGGCCTGCCTGGGGCGGACACAGAAGAAGAGCAGCATTGGCTACAGGTGGTGCATGATGAAGTGGCCTCCCGCCCCACGCTCAAGGCGATGATTGAGCACAACACCTTCCAGCTCGAGATGCTTTCTCCGATGGGAGTCGACCCCTCGGCCTACGGCATCGAGGTCGTACGCCGCTGGCCTTGGTCATCCCTGCTGGAGTTCCAGGTTATCGGCCAGTCCGTTGAAATCTCATGAATACCGAAAAAGAAAACATCAAGCAAAGGGCCCATGACGGAGACCCTGAGGCACAACTGGCCTACGGCCTGTCGCTGCCATGGATTAAAGGCACTTTTGCCAGCGTCGGAGTCATCGGTCTGGACGCGCCTTGCGAGGCTCAGATGTGGATTCAAAGGTCCGCTGACCAGGGTCATGCTCCTGCTCAATTCATCCTCGGGAAGATTTACGACGCCCAAGGATTCGGGGCCAATGCCATCGGTTATTACCGTCTAGCTGCCGATCAGGGGCATGATCCGGCCAAGTCTGCGCTCGAACAGAAGATGAAGATTATCCGCCCATGGATGTATCCCTGATATGGTTATCCGCCTTGCGGCAACTACCCGAGCCCCACCGGCAATCCCTCCGGCGGCGGCCGCGGTAACGGCCCTCGCAAGTAAGCGAGGCCCTGATCCCGAAACTCCAGGGGGCCACGAAGTGGCCCCCTGTTTTGTTTCTGCAATGATCAGATGCCGTGGGACCAGCGGATAGCGGAGTGGCCGGCCCGCCAGCCGTATTTCTTATCCGTCGGCCACTTGAAGTCGGCGATTTTTCCGCTGAGCACGGCTGCTAGTTCGGATGCGACCGGTTCGGTTTCGCTTTTAACCACTTTCACTTTCTGGGCCTTAAGGTCGCCAGGCTGACAGCCGGCAAAGATCAAATCTCTCAACGTACTTCCGTGGAGTTGCAGTCCCGCGAGTTCGCACAAGTAGAATTCGGATCGACCAAGGGTGGCATCTTGGAGCGAAGCCTCGGGTAGGTCACATTCGACAAAGCTGGCTCCTTCGATGGTTGCTTCATCGAATATGGCGCCCATGAAGAGGGTTTTCTTTGCGGTCACGCCGGACAGGTCGATACCGACCCCGCGCGCCTGTGTGAAGTCGGCGGCGCTGATATCGGCGTCCTTGAGGCACGCCCTTTTGAGCAAGGCTGCGGTTAGGTCGGCCGATTTCAACTGGGCCCCAGCCAGATTTGCCTCCAGCAGGGAGGCTCGTTTGAATGAAGATGTTTTTAGCGCCGACCCTGCAAGATTGGCCTTATTCAACTTCGCGTCGTCAAAGCAGCAGTAGAGCATAGTGGCGCCCGTGAGGTTTGCCCCGTTGAAATCGCAGCCCGTGAAGTCGCAGCGGTAGAAGCGGGCGAACGACAGATCCACCCGGTTGAAAGACAGTCCGCTGAAAGTAGCTTTTTCGAAGCGAGCTTGGCCGGGAGATTTGCTGCGCAGGTTGAGGGGCAGTTGCAGCCACTGATGGTGTAGCGCGATGATTTCCTCGGCGTCTTTCTGTTTCATGGGGTGACTTAGTAATAGACATCCTCAACGCCTGGTCAATCTGCGCTCAGCCAGCCCGTTTATTTCGCGTCAAGTTCCTTGATCAGGCCAGGAATGCGAGCCTCGGCTTTCTCGATGAGGAGCATGACCTCGTCGGCTTCGTATTGTTCGCGGAGTCGTCCGAGCTCGATGGAGCCTTCGATGAGCCCGACCTTATGCGCCAATAGCAGCCAGGCCGCGCCTTCGACGGGGTCCTTTTTGAAATAGATGCCACGCAGGTGCATGCGCCCGATGGTCAGAAGGGAAGGGTAGTCGCCGATCTTGGCTGCCTCGAACAACAGCTCGTACCCCTTTGCCATGTCGGTCGCGCATCCTTCTCCGTTGATACGCATGATGCCGGCGTTCCTCTTGGCCACCGGGTAGCCTCCGGCTGCCGCTTGGTCGAAGTGCTTCAGCGCCCCTACGACATCCTTTTCTCCTGAATACCCATCCCTTAGCATTACCCCGATGTTGTAGGTCGCGAGCGCGAGGCCTGCATCCGATGCTTTTCGCAGGCATTGCATGCCTTCCTCGTAGTTGCGGTACTGTGGCGGCGCCGCCAGCAGATCTAGTCCGCGAGCGCACATGGCGTCCATGTCGCCGGCTTCCGCCAACAGCCTTCGTTCCTCGATCTTTTCCAATGTTTCAAGGTGAGGGTTAGGCTCTTCCTCCGTATACTCTCCGTCCAGTTGGAGGTCACACGCTTTCACGAGATCCTCGATCGGCGATAAGCCAGGTACGATAGCTGCGATATCCTTAAGACGGTGATCGCAGCCGGTTCCGTAGAGTTCTACGTAACCTTGTTCCGAGTTACCACTGAAGCACCAGACGCGGTCGACCTGACTCCCTTCGTCGTCTGTGGGCAGTTCATTCCAATCGCCAATCGCAGTGGTCTGTTTGATCACCCAGAAGCGCTCCCATTCCCTAGTCGTGGTTTGGGTGTATTCTCTGGGGATATTTCCTGGGACTGTTCCAGATTTCAGGGTCCACGTCTGGGAGTCTTCCTCCATTTCTAGATTGAACCCTCCCGTTCTGTTTCCGTCTGAGTCGATGCGTTGGTATTCGAAGTTTGGCATAGATGTGTGGTGCGGAGTGGGGGGGGGTTAGTTGGAAAAGGGGATGAGGGCTTCTTCCTGAGCCTTGGTCAGTTTGAGAGGAGCGAAGCGCAGGAAGGTGGCGAAGCCGTCGCGGCCAAGGGAAACGATCCGGACGTACCGGCCCCTATGTCTGGCCAGGGCGCCCCGACGTTTGGCCGGGACCTTCATGATGACGGACTCCCCGATGCACCGTGCCTTGTAGGTATCCAGTCGAGTCTCCAATCCCCTATAGCGGTACCAATGGACCAAGGCGCAGACTACCGCCTTGGCTACTACTGCGTCCTTCTTGGTGGGGGCTTTACGGTATCCTTCTAGGGCTAAAAAGACGTCATCTTGGACACTATCTACGTAGAAAACCGGTGAAAGAGAGGGGATAGCGTCCATCTCTAAATACTGTTAACACTTTGATGCTAAGTCAACCTGGAATCGGCCTAAACTATTATAAAAGCAAGTTTTACATCTATTTTACCATAACTATTTCGCCGGCAAACTTGCCGGCATAGTACTTTGCTGACAGTTGACAGCCGGGAAGTGGTGGGTATAAATCACCAAATGCCCCTCCCTGAAATCATCCAGACGCCGGCCCTTCTCCAGGCTGGGCTGCGCCATGGTTCGAAGGGTACCCATACGACCCGCACTTCCATGCAGACGGAGCTTAATGAGGTCATGGAGGGGGTGTCGGTCTACGCTTCCCGCGAAGACTACCAACGTGCCATCGTCGACGAAAACCTTCTCGGTAAGCGCAGCACATCCAACCGCATCCTGTCGAATCAAAGGCTGGGCGAACTGTACGGCCTGGATCGAGGCCTGCTGATCTTTCGTGTCCTGCGTCACCTCTGGTCGGCCGACCCTGCCTCCCGTCCGATGCTCGCCCATCTCTGTGCGCTTGCCCGTGACCCCCTTCTCCGTGCCTCCGCGGAGTATGTCGTGCCCTTGCCGCTCGGGGCGGAGTGCGTCCGAGGTGAATTCCTCGCCTGCCTCCGATCTCACGTCGAAACCCGACTGAACGAAGCCAGCTTGGATAAGGTCGCCCGCAATGCCGGCTCCTCCTGGTCCCGCTCCGGGCACCTCGACGGTCGCGTCCGCAAGATCCGTACAGCCGCCCCCGCCTCCTTTGGTTCCGTCGCCTACGCTATCTGGCTTGGCCACCTGGAGGGCCGGGTAGCTGACGAGCTCTTTACGTCTTTCTGGATGAGCATGTTCGACGCACCCCGCGCCGAGCTACTCGACCATGCCATCCGCGCTAAGCAGATGGGCCTCATCCGTGCCACGATCGGCGCTGGCATCATCCAGGTCGACGCCGGCCTGCTCACCGAGTCCGCTCTTTCCAACTAATACCATGGGCCGAATTGAAGAACTCTGCGAAGTCTACAGCCGAAGCATTTCCGCCCCTTGGATGCGCACCTCCAGCGGCTCCGAACGCGTCCTGATGGTGGTTTACGACAAAGAGCTCGAACGCTCGCTGCGTAACCGCGTGAACCTCTTCCAAGAAGCAACCTCCAGCGCCAATCATCCCGCCAAGCAGGTCGACGTTACCACTTGGTTCTCGGAGTGGATGGCAGCTCAGAAGTATGCGGAGGGTTACTTCGAATCGCCAGAGGATCTGCAGACCCTGGTCGAGGCTGAGTTCAAGAAGCACGTCGCCGATCGCCTTCGCAAGGAGCTGGAGTCGGCCGACGCCGAGACCGTGGTGAGTGTCCTTGGTATCGGATCTCTCTACGGTTTCCTGAAGACCTCCGAACTCATCCGTGCCGTCGAGCCCTCTATCAAGGGCCGCATGGTCATCTACTTCCCGGGCACCAAGGACGGTAACAACTACCGGATGCTCGATGCGCACGATGGCTGGAACTACATGGCCAACGGCATCTCCCTCAACGCCCAGCTCTGATTTTATGAAGATCCACGAACTGCTTAAGAACGATATCCGCCAGTTTGGCTTGGCCAACCAAGGCCAGTCCCGACTCGACGTAAACGAGGCCCTCGACGAGGAATTGCGCCTCTTCGTCTGCGACGGCCAATACGGCAAGTCGCTCGACCTAATCCTCAGCCGTTATCTGGCAAACATGCAGAGCTCCAAGCAGGGGGCCGTATGGGTGAGCGGATTCTACGGTAGCGGTAAATCCCACCTTCTTAAGATGCTTGGCCACCTCTGGGTTGATACCGAGGTGAAGCCCGAGATTCGCGCCCGACAGCTTGTCGCCGGTCTTCCGTCGGACGTCATCGCACACCTGCGCGAACTCGACGCTCACGCCACCCGACAAAAGGTCGAAAAGTTCTCGGCAATGGGCACGCTGCCGGCCGGCTCGGGAGACATGGTCTTCGCTACGATCTTGTCCGTGATCCTGAAGGCCAAGGGGCTACCTGAGCAGATTCACCTGGCGAACTTCGTGCTCTGGCTCCGCGACAAGGGCTGGGAGGCCGAAGTGCGCAAAGCCGTCCAAGATTCCGGAGCCCAGTGGGAGGAGGAACTCAATAACCTCTTCATGGGTGCGCCTATCGCGCAGACTCTGCTCCGCCTTGATCCGAGCCTAGCGACGGATGTCCGCGCTCTTCGTCAGTTGCTAAAAGCCCAGTTCCCTAATCAAGTCCATGACCTGACTAGCGGAGATTTCATCACCGCCGTCCGTAGGGTGCTGCAGAATAAGGATGGGAAGTTGCCCCTAGGCATCATCATTCTCGACGAAGTCCAGGCCTACATCGCCGACAACGCCGACCGATCCCAGCGTGTCACCGACGCCGCCGAGATCTTCAATAACAAGTTCGGAAGCAGCCTGCTCTTGGTCGCTGCCGGCCAGTCCGCGTTGTCTGCCTCGACTCCCAATCTCGCCAAGCTGAAGGACCGCTTCATCCTCAATATCCAGCTGTCGGACGCCGACGTGGAAGCGGTGACCCGCAAGGTGCTCCTAGCGAAGAAGACGCCTGCGGAGGCCGCCGTGGGTAAGCTGTTCGATGACCACTCAGGCGAGATCACTGGGCTACTGTCGGGGACCAAGCTCAACTGGGTCTCCGAAGACGAGGCCACCTGTATCACGGATTACCCGCTTCTGCCTCAGCAACGCCGCTTCTGGGAGCATGCTTCCAAGGCCGTGGATCCTGCCGGCACTTCCGGTCAGCTCCGCTCGCAGCTCCGCAACTTGCTCGATGCCCTGAAGGACTGCTCCGACAAGGAACTCGGTGCGCTTATCCCGGGTGACAAACTTTATGAGCTCATGGCCGCGGGCATGCTGAATAACGGCGTGCTTCAGAACGACCTAGGTAACCGTATCTCCGGTCTCGATAATGGGACGGAGAAGGGGCGCCTTCGTAAGCGCATCGCCGGCCTGGTCTTCCTTATTAACCGCCTGTCCAGTAGCTCCGGTATCGACACGGGCGTTCGGCCCGACGCAAAGACAATCGCTGATCTGTTGCTGACCGATCTCAAGGGCGACGTTCGCGGCTTCCGCGAAAGCGTGAAGACTGAATTGGTTGCACTCGTCGAAAAGGGCCAGCTGATGAAGGTCGGCGAAGACTACCGAATCCAGACCAAGCAAGGTGCCGAGTGGAATCAGGCCTTCGTCGAAGCTGCGACTGCCCTGAATAACTCTACGGAGTATGACGAAACCCGTGAGCGTCTGTTCAAGACGCACCTCTCGGAGATCATCGGTAAGATCAAGCTCCCCCATGGCATTTCCAAGGAACGTCGTTCGCTCTTCATGCACTATGGCATGCTGCCGCCCGACCCCAACCTGGAAGGTATTCCTGTCTGGTGTCGAGATGAGTGGAGCGTCATTGAGTCTGCGGTTCGCGCCGAGGCTTCGCAGCTCGGACAGGATAGCCCTATCTTGCATGTCAGCGTGCCGAAGAAGGATGCCGACAACCTCAAGACCCACATCGTGCATATGCTGGCTGCCAAGCGTGTGATCGATCAGCGCGGACCCCAGAATACCCCGGAAGGCCGCGAGGCGGCCGAGTCGATGCGTGCCCGCCTTACCGCAGCTGAGGATCATATGGGTGCGACCGTGCGCGGGATCATGACGGGCGCCCGTGTCTTCCGCGGCGGCGCCATCGAGGTCGCAGGAAACGACTTGACTGCGAACATCGAAAACGGCGCCCGAGAGTCCCTCAATCTCCTCTACCCTCGCTTCACTGATGCTGATTCAGATAAGTGGAACGAAGTCATCAAGCGCATCCGCCAAGGGGTCGACGACCCCTATTCCTATGTCAACCACGCCGGCGATGCGGCTAAGCACCCCGTTTGCGTCGAGGTCATTAAACTCATCGCCGAAGCCGGTAACGCAGGCGTCGCCGGCGGCAAGATCCGCAAGCATTTCCGTGCTTCTCCCTACGGCTGGCCGCAGGATGCGGTGGACGCCGCCTTGATCGCCCTCCTCCGTAGCGGGACTCTTCGTGGTCGGAAGAACGGCGTGGAGGTACAGCGCGACATTGACCAGAATGGCATCCCGCAGGTCGATTTCATTGCCGAAGCTGTCCCGGTTTCTACCCAGGAGATTGTCCGCCTACGCGGGATTCTGAACCATGGCGGCCTGCTCAATCCCCCCGTGCCTTCAGGCCAGGGTCCTGAGCATATTGAGGGCTTTCTCGCTAAGCTCCGTGATCTCGCCGTCAGCGAGGGTATCGAGCCTCCGCGTCCCGAAGGCATCGATCTCGGCTTCCTTGAGGGTATTCTGGCCTTGGCCGGCGGTCAGCGTGTGAAGGCCGTTTTGGAGAAGGGCGACCTCATCAAGAAGGCGATCGATGATGGTAAAGCCCGCGCCGAAGGTAT
>SXGQ01205971.1_pt1 | contig 11688 bp, 12 predicted proteins | sample 3178371 | NCBI WGS metagenome assembly SXGQ01 (sample SAMN11356859, study PRJNA531348) | freshwater metagenome | isolation source: freshwater sample F1-20 | place: China: Fuxian Lake, Yuxi | collected 2017-12-25 | reverse complement strand
GTGGTGACGTCCCCGGAATGGGTCGTCGCCAGTTCATGAACCTGCTGACCTTCGGGTCGGTGACGGGCGTTGCGCTGGGGGCCCTCTACCCGGTGGTGACCTACTTCATCCCCCCCCGCGCCGCCGGCGGCGGCGGTGGCACCTCCGCCCAGGATGAGCTGGGCAATGCAGTCACCGCCAGCGGCTGGCTGGGCACCCACCGCGAGGGCGACCGCAACCTGGTGCAGGGCCTCAAGGGTGACCCCACCTACCTGATCGTCGAAGGCAGCGATGCCATCGGCAGCTACGGCATCAACGCCATCTGCACCCACCTGGGTTGCGTGGTGCCCTGGAATGCCGCGGCCAACAAGTTCATGTGCCCCTGCCACGGCTCGCAGTACGACGCCACCGGCAAGGTGGTGCGCGGCCCTGCCCCCCTCTCCCTGGCCCTGGCCCACGTGAGCGTCGAGAACGACAACGTCTTTCTGAGCCAGTGGACCGAGACCGATTTCCGCACCGGCGAAAAGCCCTGGTGGGTCTGATCAGCTCCCCGACCGTTCCCCCCTCGTTCTTCCGCCCCATGCGTCGCCCCTTCTCCCTGCTGCTGAGCTCGCTGCTGGCCCTCGGCGCCCTGCTGTTCGCCCCCCAGGCCAGCTGGGCCTATCCCTTCTGGGCGCAGCAGAACTACGACTACCCGCGCGAAGCCACCGGCAAGCTCGCCTGCGCCAACTGCCACCTGGCCAAGAAGCCCACCCACGTGGAACTGCCCCAGGCGGTGTTCCCCGATGAGGTGTTCAAGGTGGAAGTGGAGATCCCCTACGACACCAAGGTGCAGCAGGTGGCCGGCGACGGCAGCCCCACCGGCCTGAACGTGGGTGCCGTGGTGATGCTGCCCGATGGCTTCACCCTGGCCCCGGCCGATCGCCTCAGCGACGAGCTCAAGGAGGAGACCGCCGGTGTGTACGTGACCACCTGGAACGAGGAGAACCCCAACATCCTGCTGGTGGGCCCCCTGCCCGGAGATGACCATCAGAAAATTGTCTTCCCGATTCTCTCCCCCGACCCCGGCACCGACAGCGCCATCCACTTCGGCAAGTACCAGCTGCACGTGGGCGGCAACCGTGGCCGCGGCCAGGTGTACCCCACCGGTGAGAAGAGCAACAACGGCGTGTTCACCGCGTCGGCCGCCGGCACCGTGCAAGCCATCAATGCCGGCGAGAACGGCGCTTCCGTGGTGGTGATCAAGACCGCCGACGGCGCCACCGTCAACGACACCATCCCCGCTGGCCCCAGCGTGACCGCCCAGGTGGGAGACGCGGTGGCTGCCGGTGCCGCCCTCACCAACGACCCCAATGTGGGTGGTTTTGGCCAGCTGGATGCCGAAGTGGTGCTGCAGAACCCCAACCGGATCTACGGCCTGCTGGCCTTCTTCGCCGCCGTGGCCCTGGCCCAGATCATGCTGGTGCTCAAGAAGAAGCAGGTGGAGAAGGTTCAGGCCGCCGAAGGCGTTTGATGCCGCTTGCCGGGTTTACCTCCCCGGGGCCCCTGCTGTTTCAGCTGGGCCCCTTTTCACTGCGCTGGTATGGGCTGCTGATTGCCCTGGCGGTGTTGCTGGGCCTGGTGCTGGCCACCCGGCTCGGGAAACTGCGCGGCATCGATCCAGCCCTGATCGCCGACCTGCTTCCGATCCTGGTGCTGGCGGCCGTGGTTGGGGCCCGGCTCTATTACGTGCTGTTCGAATGGCGCCAGTACCAGCTCAACTGGCTCGATGCCCTGGCGGTTTGGCGCGGTGGCATTGCCATCCATGGAGCCCTGCTGGGGGGCACCGCAGCGGTGATCCTCTATGCCCGCTGGCGGCGGCTGCCCTTCTGGAACCTGCTGGATGTGCTGCTGCCCTCCGTGGCCCTGGGCCAGGCGATCGGCCGCTGGGGCAACTTCTTCAACTCCGAGGCCTTCGGCCTGCCCACCGATCTCCCCTGGAGGCTCACCATCCCTCTCGCGAACCGGCCGCTCGACTTCCTCGATCAAGCCACCTTTCACCCCACCTTCCTCTACGAGTCGCTGTGGAACCTTGGGGTCCTCGCGCTGCTGCTGGTGCTGTTCTTCCGCGGCATGCGCGGCCAGATCCCGCTGCCGGCCGGAGCCCTGAGCTGCGTGTATCTGATCGCCTACAGCACCGGCCGGCTCTGGATTGAAGGGCTGCGCATCGATCCGCTCTGCCTGTTGGGCAGCCCGCCGGACTGCGCCGGGGGCCTGCGCATGGCCCAGCTGATGAGCCTGCTGTTGATCAGCCTGGGCGGCTTGGGCCTCTATTGGCTCTACGGCCGCCACCAGCCCCTGCCCGACCCCAGCCGGCAGGCTCAACCATGAGCGCCGGCAAGGTGTGGATTGTGGGGGCGGGCCCCGGCGCCCCCGACCTGCTCACCCTCAGGGCCGCCCGGGCCATCGAGCAGGCGGAGGTGCTGATCTGGACCGACTCGCTGGTGAACCCCCAGCTGGCGGCCATGGCCTCCCCGGCGTGCGAACGGATCCGCACCAGCACCCTCACCCTCGAGGAGGTGATGGCGTTGATGCTGGATCGGGTCGCCGCCGGCAAGCGCGTGGTGCGTTTGCATGACGGCGACACCTGCCTCTACAGCGCCCTGAATGAACAGCTCTGCCGGCTGCTGGATGCCGCGGTGGAGGTGGAGGTGGTGCCGGGGTTGAGCGCCTATCAGGCCACGGCCGCGGCCCTGCGGGCCGAGCTCACCATCCCCGGGCTGGTGCAAACCATCGTGCTCAGCCGGGCCGGTGGGCGCACGGGCGTGCCCGACCGGGAATCCCTGGAGCGGCTGGCGGCCCTGCAGGCCTCCCTCTGCCTGTATCTGAGCGCCCGCCACGTGGAAGAGGTGCAACAGGAACTGCTGCTGCACTACCCGGCCGACACCCCGGTGGCCATCGGCTACCGCGTCAGCTGGCCCGACCAATGGCTGCAGGTGGTGCCCCTCAGCGCCATGGCCCAGGCCACCCAGGAGCGCCAACTGATCCGCACCACCCTGTATCTGGTGAGCCCTGCCCTGCGGGCCCCCGACACCGCCCGCTCGCTGCTGTACTCCGCCAGCCACGACCACCTGTTCCGCCCGGGGGGCCGCTGAGCGGACCCGGGGAGGCCATGTTTTAAGCTCCTTTGGCGCGAGCGATCAGCGCACGCGGGCGATTAGCACAGTGGTAGCGCACTTCCTTCACACGGAAGGGGTCACTGGTTCGAATCCAGTATCGCCCATGATTTTTCCAGCAATCCCGGCTCCAGGCTTGGGTTTTGCGACAGCTCTGTGGGCAAAAGCTGAACATTCAGGGCACAATGCCGCGACAGTGCCCCTGGTCTGACCGTGACGGCCAGCCAGGCCACCCCTGACCCTGCGACGGCGAAGACGTTGGAGAGCGGCATCACCACAGCCCTGGTTCAACTGGGCAGCAGCCTGCGGGAGGCGCGACGCAGCCGCGGCCTCGAGCTGGCGCAACTGGCGGCCCAGCTGCGCATGGGTGAAGAGCAACTCACCGCCCTCGAGGAAGCGGATCTGGAACGCCTGCCCGAGATGGTGTTCGTGATCGCCCAGGCCCGGCGTGTGGCCAGCTGCCTGGATGTGGACATCGATGGACTGGTGGCGCCGCTCAAGCAGGGTGGCTTCGCCATCAAGCCCGCCCCGGCCCGCCTGGCATCCGCCGAGGGTCCCGCAGACGATCGCCGGCCCAGCCGACTCACCGCCAGCCAGTACACCGAGTCCAAAGCGCAAGCGCGCAAGCGCCCAGGCCCCCTGGTGCGCCTGGCCCAGCTCGCCCTCGCGGCGGGGGTGATCAGCGCCGGCACCTGGTGCTGGCAGTACCGCCAAACCCTGCCCAACGAACTGGCCTGGCTGCAGGGCCGCCTGCAGGCGCTCATCGGCACCGCACCAGCCCCCAAGGCGATGCTGAAGCCCTTGCCCAAACAAGCGGCCAAGCCTGCCCCCAAGCCGGCTGCCAAACCCGCAGCGGCCCCCACCACCCTCACCCTCAGCAGCCCCCAGCCCAGCTGGATTGAAGTGCGCAGCCTCGCGGGCCAGCAGCTGTTCGAGGGCAACCTCATGGGTCGCCGTGTCTTCCCCCTGGGTCAGGGCCTGCGGGTGCTGGCCGGTCGCCCCGATCTGGTGTTGGCCAGCCTCGGCTCGGCTCCCGCCAAACCCCTGGGACCCATCGACCAGATCAACTGGCTCACCTTCCAAGCCACCACCAAACCCACGGCTCCGGCTCAGCCCAAGCCCCCTACACCGACGGCTCCAACACCCTGAGGCGTACCCCCACCGCCTCCTCCACCTGCGGTGCACAGGCGGCCAGGCTCCAGCGCTCGAGGCTGAGGTCGAGATCGGACGCCATCGGCTCCAGCCGAATCGAACAACCGCTGTTGCCGTCGCGGCGCACCTGAATCCCCGCCACCACAGGCTGGGGGCGGCGGTCGAGGGCCACAGCCATGCGCAGCAGCAGCGCCATGGAGGCCACCAGCCGCCGCTGTTCACGGCCCTCCAACAGCTGCCAGGCCTCATGCCGTTTCTTGGGCAGGGAGCGGCGGTGGTAGCGGGCAATGGCCGCCACCATCAGATGTTCGCTGTCGGAGTAGCCCAGCAGCTCGCCGTGGTGAATCAGATACCAGCTGTGCTTGTGATACGCCCCGGTGTTGATGTGCTGGCCGCAGCTGTGCAGCATCGCCGCCGCCCAGAGCAACTGACGACCGCCGCCGTCGTCCGCATGCAGCAACCCCTGGGTTTGGCTGTAGAGGCTGAGGGCGTAGCTGGCCACCCGCTCCGCCCGCGCCAGGTCCACCCCGTAGCGCTGCGCCTGGTGCAGCACCGTGCGCTGGCGAATGCTGCTCTGGAACGCAAAGCGATCCACGATCAGGTCGTTGCGCAGCATCCAGTCGACGATCAGCCCCTCCCGCAGGGCCCGCTCGCACACCACAAACTCCTTGGCCCCCAGCATCGCCATCGCGGTCTGCAGGATCAGGGCCCCGGGCACGATGATCTCGGCCCGGCGCTCATTGAGGCCCGGCACGGCGCGGCGCTGGGCGGGCGTCATCCCCAGCAGGCGCGCCAGCAGCTGATCCAGCCGCTCCCGGCTGACGCGGTAGCCCTGCATCCGTAGGGGCGGCCTGGGTTCTTCGGCGGCCGCCATGGCCGCAATCGCCATGGCGGTGCCACTGGTGGCCACCAGCACGGGCTTTTCACCGGCCTCGATCCGCTGCCGCACCTTGAGCACCGCCGGCTCCAGGCAGCCCTGGATGAAGGCCCGCAGAAACTCCACCCGCTGGGGGGGCAGCGGATCCTCGTGCACAAACTCGCGCTGCAACCGCACGGCCCCCACACGGGTGCTGCTGAGGGCGCGGGCATCGCGGCCGTCCGCCAGCACCAGTTCCGTGGAGCCACCCCCGATGTCGAGGATCAGATGGGGCTGATCCCCAAAGGCCATGCCCGAGAGCACCCCCAGGTAAATCAGCCGGGCCTCCTCGGGGCCACTCACCAGATCCACCTCCAGGCCGAGTTGCTCCTGGATGGCCTGCAGGAATTCCCGGCCGTTGGGGGCCTCGCGCACGGCGCTGGTGGCCGCCGTCACCACATCGCCGGGCTGCACGCCATGGCTGGCGGCCAGCTCGCGGCAATGGCGCAAGGTGGTGAACGCCCGCTCGATGGCCTCGGGGCTCAGGTCGCCCGTCTCTGGGTCGCGCTCCCCCAACCGGGTGGTCGACTTCTCCGTGAGCAGCACCGAGAAGCTGCGCAGGGCCGTGTCCACCTGGGCGATCAACAGGTGAATCGAGTTGGTACCGATGTCGATGCCCGCCACCGGGCGAATCGAGCTGCTGGGGGACTCGGTCAAGCGTCCATGGCCGCAGAAGCGGGGCCACTTTCGCACCGCTGCCGTCCCGCCCGGCAGCCCTAGGGTGCCCGCCAACAACCCTTCAACCCCGTGGCTTCCGACCGATCGGGTCTCCCGCCGCTGCTGCAGGCCTGGCTGGGGCTGCTGCGTTGGGACAAGCCCAGCGGTCGGCTGATCCTGCTGATCCCGGCGGGCTGGAGCCTGTGGCTGCAACCGGCCGGCCCGCCGCCGCCGACCCTGGTGGGCTGGATCGTGCTGGGGGGCCTGGCGGTGAGCGGTGCCGGCTGCGTCGCCAACGACCTCTGGGACCGGCGCATCGACCCCCAGGTGGAACGCACCCGCCAACGCCCCTTGGCCAGTGGACGCATCGGTGTGGCCGGCGCCCTGGTGCTGCTGGCCCTCTGCCTGCTGGCGGCCCTAGCGGTGGTGCTCTGGGGCCTTCCGCCCGGCAGCCGCAGCCTGTGCCTGGGGCTGGCCGTGGCCGCCCTGCCCCCGGTGCTGCTCTACCCCTCCGCCAAACGCTGGTTTGGCTATCCCCAGGCGGTGCTGGCGCTGTGCTGGGGCTTTGCCGTGCTGATCCCCTGGGCCGCCGCCAGCGGCCAGCTCCATGGCGGCATGCCCCTACTGGCCCTCTGGCTGGCCACCCTGCTGTGGACCTTCGGCTTCGACACCGTCTACGCCATGGCGGACCGGGAGGACGACCGTCGCGTCGGGGTGCGCAGCTCCGCCCTCAGCCTGGGAGACGCCGCGCCCCTCGCCGTGGGGCTCTGCTACGGCGCCACGGCCCTGCTGTTGGCCCTGGCCGCAGCCCTGCAAGGGGTGGGGCTGGCCTTCTGGCCCCTGTGGCTGCTGGCCAGCGCTGGCCTGCTGCGGGAGGCCTGGTTGCTGCGACAGCCCGATCCACCGCGCTCGGCCTATGGCCTGCACTTCCAGCACCAGGTGCAGCTCGGAAGCCTGCTGCTGTTGGCCCTGGTGATCGGGCGCAGCGGAGGCCTGCTGCCATGACCCCCTGGCCCCGCCCCCTTCAACACGGTGATCGGGTGCAGCTGGCGGCCGCCAGCTCGGCCCTGGCGGAGGCGGCCACGGCGCGGCTCGAGGCGGGTATGGCCGTGCTGGACAGCTGGGGGCTGCAGGTGGAGCCCCACCCGGAACCCTTGCGGCAGTGGGGGTATCTGGCGGGCAGCGATGCCCAGCGGCAGGCGGATCTCCACCCCCAGGCGCCCCTGGTGGCCTGCCTGCGGGGGGGCTGGGGTGCGGCCCGCCTGCTGGAAACCCAGGATCCGAGCCCCAGCGCTGCATCGCCATCACCCCATTGGCTGCTGGGGTTCTCCGACGTGACCTCCCTGCTCTGGGCCCGCCAGGCGGCCGGCATCCCCGGGGGCATCCATGGCCCGATGGTGACCACCCTCGCGGCGGAACCGGCCTGGAGCCAACAGCGCCTGCGGGATCTGCTGTTCGGCCAGCCGCTGCCGCCGCTGCAGGGCAGCAGCTGGACCCCCGGCGTGGCGGAGGGCCCAGTGCTGGTGGGCAACCTGACGGTGGCCACCCACCTGCTCGGCACCCCCCATCTGCCGGATCTGCAGGGGGCGGTGCTGGTGCTGGAGGACATCGGCGAGGCCCCCTACCGCCTCGATCGGATGCTCACCCATTGGCGCCTGAGCGGCGCCCTGCAGCAGCTGGCGGGCCTGGCGTTCGGTCGCTTCAGCGATTGCGAAGCAGGGGGTGGCGACGCAGGGGATGGAGACGACACCAGCGCCGTCACGGTGGAGCAGGTGCTACGGGAGCGCAGCGCCGACCTCGGCATCCCGGTGCTGGGGGAACTGGCGGTGGGCCATGGCCCCGGCAACGGCGCCCTGCCCATGGGGCGGCGGGTTCGCCTGGAGGCCTCGGGGCACCCGGCCGGCGGGGGCAGCCTGACGCTGCTGGAGCCCTAGCGGGCCGCCAACACCGCCTCGGCAATGGTGATGTCGAAGGGGGTGGTGATCTTGATGTTGGCGGGGGACGACTCCAACACCCGCACCGGCCAACCCAGCCGCTCAAACAGGGAGGCGTCGTCGGTGACGCTCCAGCCCTCGCTGCGGGCCTGGGCATGGGCCCGGCGCAGCTGCTCCACCGCGAAGCCCTGAGGGGTCTGCGCCCCCCACAGCTCGGAGCGATCCGGCGTGGCGGTGATCACCCCGTCCGCATCCACCCGCTTGATCGTGTCGGTCACGGGGGCCGCGGCGATCACGGCGGCCCCGGCGGCCACCGCTTCAGCGCAGCGGTCGATCAGCTGCGGATCCACCAGGCAGCGGGCCCCGTCGTGGATCAACACGGAGCGGGCCTCCGGCGGCAGGGCCGCCAGACCGTTGCACACCGAATCCTGACGGGTGTCTCCCCCCTGAATCCACTGCACGGGCCGATCCGGCTGAGCCGCCTCCACCAGGGCTTCGATATCGGCCCGGTCGATCGCCTGGCCGACGATGCCGATCCAACCGATAGCGCGGCTGGCCAGGGCGGCGTCGAGGGTCCAGGCCAACACCGGCCGGCCAGCCACCGGCAGCAGCAACTTGTTGCGGGAGGCCCCCATGCGGCGGCCACTGCCGGCGCAGGCGATCAGCAGGTGCATGGGACGGTCGGATGCGGCACAAACCGACCTCCATACAATCAGCTGGCGATCCGCCCGCAGGCATGCGCGTTCTGTTTTTGATCCCGGGCGGCCTGCGTGCCCAGCTGCACGCCCTGCCGGCGGCCGCGCGGGTGGCGGAGGCGCTGAACGCCCAGGTGCAGGTGGCCTGTGCCCCCGCGGCGGCGGCCGCCTGGAGCCTGCTGCCGGCGGTGGAGAAGCTGATTCCCTTCGACTTCGACGCCAACCCCTCCCTGGCGGACTGGGCCAACCTGCTGGGAAATGTGCGCGAACCCGACTTCCAGGCCTGCATCAACCTGGCCAGTGGCCGGCAGGTGGATCTGATGCTGTCGATGAGCCACATCCCCAACCGCGTGGCCGCCAGCGGCTTTTCCGCCACCAGCACCGTGAGCCCCGCTGCCGGCTGGCCCGCCCAAGCTCTGGCAGCCTACCTCAGGCCCCTGGGCCTGGAGCTCGACGCCGAGGCCTTCCGCCTCGCCCTGCCCAAGACGGCCCTCAGCCAGGCGGCGTCCGAGCTGCCCGCCGGCAGCGGCCCCGCCCTGCTGCTGGCCGCCAGCGGCGCCAGCGACGACTGGCCCGCCGCCCAGTGGCAGGCGTTGCCGGCGCTGGTGCGGGCCAAGCTGCCGGACGTGCGCATCGTGGAGGGCCGCCGCCAAGGCAAGCTGCTGGAGCGGGCAGCACAGCTGGCCAGCTGCGATGTGGTGCTGAGCAGCGATCCGATGACCTGCGAGCTGGCCCTGCTGGCCGGCATGCCCCTGGTGGCCATCGGGGCCCAGCCCAGCGAGCTGCCCAGCCGCCAGGGAGTGCAGGCGGTGGGCGAGGCCGGCGCGCTGGAGACCCTCAGCGACGTCGCGGTGCTCCAGGCCCTCGGCCTGGGATGAGCAGGCCCAGGCGCCAGCTCCGCAACCGCAGCGCCCGGCGCCGTCCCCAGGGGGCGCTGAGCGGACTGCTGCGACGCCAACCCTGGGCCGGCCCCCTGTTGGCCCTGGGGGGCGTGGTCAATGCCGGTGCCGTCGCCTACCACCTGGTGGAAGGCTGGGACTGGGGCGACTGTTATTGGATGGTGCTGGTCATCCTCAGCACCCTCGGCCTCACGGACACCCATGCCCCCGTGCTCAGCCACGGCGGGCGGGCGGTCACCGCCCTGCTGCTGGTGGGCGGCCTGGTGGTGGTCCAGCAGACCCTGCAAAAACTGCTGGAATTAACCAACTCCGGCTACTTCCGGCGCCTGCGCGAGCGGCGCTACCGCCAACAGCTCCAGCGCACGATGAACCAACACGTGATTCTCTGCGGCTACGGCCGCATCGGGCGGGAAATCGCCGAGCAACTCAGCGGGGAGGGGGTCCCCCTGCTGGTGGTGGAACTCGATCCCGACCGCATCAATGAGGCCCAACAGCGGGGGTTCACGGTGCTGCAGGCCGATGCCACCCTCGATGAAACCCTGGAAGAGGCCGGCATCCACCACTGCCGAGCGCTGGTGGCGGCCCTCCCCAGCAACGCCGCCAACCTCTATGTGATTCTCAGCGCCCGCGGCCTGGCACCCCGGGCCCGCTTGATTGCACGGGCCGACAGCTCCGAAGCCGAAGGCAAGCTGCGCCTGGCCGGAGCGGATCAGGTGGTGAGCCCCTATGTGGCCGGTGGCCGCACCATGGCCGCCACCGCCCTGCGGCCCCTGGCGGTGACCTTCATGGACCTGCTGGCTGGCAGCGACTGTGAAGTGGAGGAGTTCCGGCTCAGTGCCGACGCAGAACGCCTGGGCAGCCTGAATGGGGCCAGCCTGGCGGAGCTGCAGCTGGGGCGCCGCAGCGGTGCCCTGGTGCTGGCAATTCGGCGGCCCGGGGAGACCGCGATCGAGCCCCGGATGTATCGCGGCACCGCGCTGCCGCCGGAGGAACCGCCGCTGATCGCCAACCCCGGCGGGGATGTGCGGCTCGGCCCTGGCCAGCTGCTGGTGGTGATGGGCAGCAAGGGGCAGTTGCAGGCCTTTGCTGATCTGCTGGGGCCGGCCCTGGCCGGCGTGGAGGTGATGCAGGCCTGAACCGCCCAGCCCCAGCACCGGCCCGGACCTACGCTCCCCCGACGCCTACGCCCCTCTCCCATGGCTGACGCCACCCCCCTCGCCGGTCAGGTCGCCCTGGTGACCGGCGCCAGCCGCGGCATCGGTTCCGCCATCGCCCAGAACTTGGCGGCCGCCGGGGCCACGGTGGTGGTGAACTACGCCAGCTCACCCGCGGCCGCGGAGGCGGTGGTGAACCAAATCAGCGCCGCCGGCGGCCAAGCCTGGGCCCACCAGGCCAACGTGGCCGATGAGGAGCAGGTGGACGCGCTGATCAAGGCGGTGCTGGAGAGGGAGGGCCGCCTGGATGTGCTGGTGAACAACGCCGGCATCACCCGGGATGGCCTGCTGATGCGCATGAAGAGCGCCGACTGGCAGAGCGTGATCGACCTCAACCTCACCGGCGTGTTCCTCTGCACCCGCGCCGTGAGCCGCTCCATGCTCAAGGCCCGCAGCGGCCGGATCATCAACATCACCTCCGTGGTGGGCCTGATGGGCAATCCGGGCCAGGCCAACTACAGCGCCGCCAAAGCCGGCGTCATCGGCCTCACCCGCAGCAGCGCCGCGGAATTCGCCAGCCGCGGCGTCACCGTGAATGCCGTGGCACCGGGCTTCATCGAGAGCGACATGACCGCCGAACTCGACAAGGAACCGATCCTGGCCGCCATTCCCCTGGGCCGCATGGGGCAGCCGGCGGAGGTGGCGAGCGCCGTGCGCTTCCTGGCGGCCGACCCCGCCGCCGCCTACATGACCGGGCAGGTGCTGCAGGTGGATGGCGGCATGGTGATGCGTTAGGGCTGCACGGGCTGGGCCAGCTCTTCCCGCAGCCGGCGGATGCGCTGCAACAGCCGTAGCCGGCGGCTGCGGGCCGTCACCGTCAGAAACACACGCAGGGGCACATAGATCAGGGCCATCCCCAGCCCCAATCCGGCCACCAACAGAAAGGCCATCACATTGCTGCCGGCACTGGGGTCGGCCAGCAGCACGTCCCCCAGCTGCCCCGACAGGCCGGCATTGAGCCCCTCTACCAGGGCGTCGCTGATGCTGTCCTCCATGGGGCGAACCCTATCGAGCCCCGCCGGCCCCTGCACCGGGGCCAGCCAGGATCATTCGGCTTTCCCCACCAGCCAAGGGCCCCGGCGCCATG
>SXGQ01415674.1_pt1 | contig 11689 bp, 9 predicted proteins | sample 3178371 | NCBI WGS metagenome assembly SXGQ01 (sample SAMN11356859, study PRJNA531348) | freshwater metagenome | isolation source: freshwater sample F1-20 | place: China: Fuxian Lake, Yuxi | collected 2017-12-25 | reverse complement strand
GGTCAAGGATCGGCGGACCGAGTACGAGGTCGGCAATCCTTCGGCGGTCCTGGACGGGGACATCGACGGATTCCTGGAAGCCGGAATCCGGTGGCGCAACCGACGAGATGACGAAGACTGATCTTGAGCACTGACCTGCTGGCCTTCCCGATGGCACAGAAGTGGCATGACTTCTGGCACGGCCGAATCGGCGAGTGGATCCTCACCAGCGGCCTGAAGATCACCCTGCTGGTGATCGGCGCGCTGCTCGGTGCGCGGTTCATCAGCTGGATCGCCGGGCGGATCAGCCGCCGCATCGACGCCGACTTCCGCGAGAGTGACGCCCTGGTGCGCTCGGAGAGCGCCAAGCACCGCCAGGCCGTCGCCTCGGTGATCTCCTACATCGCGATCGCGCTCCTGGTGGTGATGGTCGTGGTCCAGGTGACCGAGGTGCTGGCCATCCCGGTGAGTTCCCTGGTCGCACCGGCGGCGGTGCTGGGCGCGGCGCTGGGCTTCGGCGCTCAGCGCATCGTTCAGGACCTGCTGGCCGGGTTCTTCATCATCACCGAGAAGCAGTACGGGTTCGGTGACCTGGTGCAGCTGACCCTGGGCTCCAGCAATGACGCGATGGGCACCGTGGAGGACGTCACGCTGCGGGTGACCAAGCTGCGCACCTCCGAGGGCGAGATGTACACCATCCCCAACGGCCAGATCATGAAGTCGTTGAACCTCTCCAAGGACTGGGCCCGGGCGGTCGTCGACATCCCGGTGCCCTCCTCGGCTGACCTCAACGTGGTCAACGAGGTGCTGCACCGGGTCTGCGACCAAGCCGCCCACGACCCCGGACTCAAGGACCTGCTGCTGGATTCGCCGCAGCTGATGGGCGTGGAGAGCATCGAGTTGGACACCGTCAACCTGCGGATGGTGGCCCGCACCCTGCCGGGCAAGCAGTTCGAGGTGGGCCGGCGGCTGCGGCTGCTGGTGGTCGCTGCGCTGGCCCGGGCCGGAATCGTGACCTCGACGGACAGCGCCCCGGTGGTGGGCGCCCTGGTGCACCCGGCGACCGCCGGCGGTGCCGAACGCGAGACCCAGGGCCCGGTGGGCCGATGAAGGGCTCGAGTCCCCGGGAGGGCCGCAGCTGGCCGGGCTACCTGCTCGGCGGGCGGTTTCGGACCTCGACCGCGGCCCTGCTGATCGCGTTCCTCGGAATCTGGTGGGTGTACGAGACCTACGAGCCCCCGCCGCTGCCGCCCGAGCAGATCCCGGCCAGCGAGGTGGTCCCGCCCGGCTTCATCCCCGATCCGGCGTACACCTGGGCCCCGCGCACCGACGTGCAGTCGCGAACCGAAACCACCACGCCCACCACCACCTCCACCACGCCGACCACCACCGCCCCGGGCACCCCGCCCGGGGAGAGCGGCGCACCGCCGGCAGCCGGCGGCCCGGAGACCCCGCCGGCGTCGGCGTCACCCACCCCGGGCGGGGTGCCGACCTCCGCCGCGCCGAGCACCCCCGAAGCGTCCGCACCATCCGTCCCACCGGTGCCGCCGGTGGCCGCGCCGGCGGCCGGAGCCTCGCCGGCTCCGGCGGCACCGGCGCGGTAGCGGCGACGTCCCCGGCTAGACTGACGAGCCGTGATGATCACCCTCGACCATGTCACCAAGCAGTACAAGGCGTCGGCACGCCCCGCGCTGGACAATGTCAGCCTCAAGGTCGACAAGGGTGAGTTCGTCTTCCTGATCGGCCCGTCGGGGTCGGGCAAGTCCACGTTCATGAGCCTGCTGATGGCCGAAGAGACGCCCACCTCCGGTGAGATTCAGGTGTCGAAGTTCCACGTCAACAAGCTCTCCGGCCGTCATGTGCCCAAGCTGCGGCAGGTCATGGGGTGCGTGTTCCAGGACTTCCGCCTGCTCCAGCAGAAGACCGTTTTCGACAATGTGGCCTTCGCCCTCGAGGTGATCGGCAAGCAGTCCGACGTCATCAAGAAGGTGGTGCCCGAGGTGCTCGACATGGTGGGACTGTCCGGCAAGGCCAACCGGATGCCCGGCGAGCTGTCCGGCGGCGAGCCGCAGCGGGTGGCGATCGCCCGGGCCTTCGTCAACCGGCCGCTGGTGCTGCTGGCCGACGAGCCGACCGGCCACCTCGACCCGGAGACCAGCCGGGAGATCATGGACCTGCTCGACCGGATCAACCGGACCGGCACCACGGTCCTGATGGCCACCCATGACCACCACATCGTGGACTCCATGCGTCAGCGGGTGCTCGAGCTGTCCATGGGCCGGCTGGTCCGTGACGAACAGCGCGGCGTGTACGGGATGGACCGGTAATGCGCGTCGGGTTCCTCGTCAACGAGGTCGTCACCGGGCTTCGTCGCAACGTCACCATGACGATCGCGATGATCCTCACCACCGCCATCTCGATCGGCCTGTTCGGCGGCGGCATGCTGGTGGTGCGGCTGGCCGACCAGTCCCGCGACATCTACCTCGACCGGGTCGAGAGTCAGGTGTTCCTCACCCCGGAGGTTTCGGCCACCGACCCCACCTGCGACGCCGAGCCGTGTAAGGGGCTGCGGACGGCGATCGAGGCGCGCGAGGACGTCAAGTCGGTGCGCTTCCTCAACAAGGACGACGCCTACACCGACGCGGTGACCAAGTTCCCGGAGTACAAGGACGTCGCCAGTAAGGACTCGTTCCCGGCGTCGTTCATCGTCAAGCTCAGCGATCCCGAGCAGCACAAGGAGTTCGACGCCGCACTGCAGGGTCAGCCGGGCGTTCTCAACGTGCTCAACCAGAAGGAACTCATCGATCGGCTGTTCGCCGTCCTCGACGGGTTGTCGCGGGCCGCGTTCGCGATCGCGGTGGTGCAGGCGATCAGCGCAATCCTGTTGATCGCCAACATGGTTCAGGTCGCGGCTTACACCCGCCGCACCGAGATCGGCATCATGAGGATGGTGGGTGCCACCCGGTGGTACACCCAGTTGCCGTTCCTGCTGGAGGCGGTGCTTGCCGCCACGATCGGTGTGGTGCTGGCCATCCTGGGCCTGATCCTGGTTCGGGCACTGTTCCTGGACAAGGCGCTCGACCAGTTCTACCAGGCGAATCTGATCGCCCGGATCGACTACGCCGACATCCTCTACATCGCCCCGATCATGTTCGGCGTCGGTGTTGCGATGGCCGCCATCACCGCCTACGTCACGCTGCGGCTGTACGTGCGGAAGTAGCGTGGCCAAGGCATCGGTGGAGCGGAAGGCGGCTGCAGCCAAGAAGGCCGGCGACGTCAAGGGCGGTAAGAAGATCGTCGCCACCAACCGCAAAGCCCGGCACAACTATTCGATCCTCGACGTCTACGAAGCCGGTGTGGTCCTGGTCGGCACGGAGGTGAAGAGCCTTCGGGAGGGCCAGGCATCGCTGGCCGACGCGTTCGCCACCGTCGACGACGGCGAGATCTGGTTGCGCAACCTGCACATTCCGGAGTACCACCACGGCACCTGGACCAATCACGCGGCGCGGCGCAATCGGAAGCTGCTGTTGCACCGCCGCGAGATCGACATGTTGATGGGCAAGATCCGGGATGGCAACCTGACCCTGGTCCCACTGTCGCTGTACTTCCTCGACGGCAAGGTGAAGGTCGAGTTGGCACTGGCCCGCGGAAAGCAGGCCCACGACAAGCGTCAGGACATCGCCCGCCGGGACGCCGAGCGCGATGTGATCCGCGAACTGGGCCGGCGGACCAAGGGAAAGATCTGATCGGGATGCGCGGTCGTCGTCCACTAGCATCACCGGAATGGCCGACGCTCCCGCCGATTCCGCCCGTCCCCGCACCGTCCTGGACAAGAACGAGGTCCTGACCGCGCTGTTCGCCTCCTGGGACGGGATCGAGGCCGTGCTGGCCGCGCTCCCCGACGATGACTGGCAGGCGCCGACCGCGCTGCCCGGCTGGACCGTCCATGACGTCGTCGCCCACATCATCGGCACCGAGTTGATGCTGTCCGGGACGCCGACGCCGGAGTCCGATGCCGCCAAACCGGACCATGTCCGCAATGACATCGGCGCGCTGAACGAGGCGTGGGTGGAGCACCTGCGCGGAGAGTCCCCGGCGAGCATGCTGGCCACCTTCCGCGAGGTCACCACGCGGCGTAAGGCGATGCTCGCGGCGATGCCGATGGAGGAGTGGAACACCGTCACCTTCACCCCGGCCGGCCCGGACAGCTACGGCCGGTTCATGCGGGTGCGGGTGTTCGACTGCTGGATGCACGAGCACGACATCCGGCACGCGGTGGGCCGGGCGGCCACCGACGACGATCTGGCCCGAGAGGATTCCCGACTGGCCCTTGACGAGGTGGCGGCCAGCATGGGGTTCGTCGTCGGCAAGAAGGGCAAGGCACCGGAAGGGTCCCGGGTACTGATCGCGCTCACCGGCCCGCTGACCCGGGAGATCCGCGTCGCGGTGGATGGCCGCGCAGCCCTGGTCGAGGACTTCGGCGGTGCCGAGCCGACCATCGCCATCACCGTCGACGGCCTGCAGTTCACCCGGCTGGCCGGCGGGCGTCCGCTGCTCGCCGAGCGTCCCCAGGTCGTCGACTACGCAGGCGACACTCAGGCCGGTGCGCGCATCGTGGAGAACCTCGCCTACGTGATCTGAGCGGCGGCCCTCGCCGGCGGAGGCACGGTAGGGTCGGGCCAGGGGACCTTGAAGACCACAGCGACAGGGGTGGAGTGCGTGGAAACCTTCGACTTCCGGGGACTGCCGATCGCGTATGAACGCACCGGCGAGGGTCCGCCGGTGATCATGTTGCACAACGGTGGCGCCTCCCATGCCATCTGGCAGGACGTCGCCACCCGGCTGGCCGACCGGTATGAGATCTTCGCCCTGGACCTGCTGGGCTTCGGTGACTCCGCCAAGCCCGGCGTGGGCTACACCCTGGACAACTACGTCGCCATGCTCGAGGAATTCGTCCGCGTTCACGGGTTGGACAAGGTTGCGCTGGTGGGCAACTGCATGGGCTGCGCGATTTCGCTCGCGTTCACCGAGCGGCACCCCGACAGCGTGACGGCGCTCGTGCTGTGCAACCCGCTCACCGAGTCGACGTTCCTGGGCGGCTGGTTGGGGCCGTTGCTCTGGCTGCGGGAGCGGCTGCCCGCGGTCAACCGGGCCGCCTACCGGCTGATCGGACGGCTCAAGCTGACCACCGGTATGGGGTCGGCGGCCACCCTGTTCCAACTCGGCCCGCAGGGTCGCGGGCGCAAAGTCCACCGCAACGCCGACGTCGCCGGGTGCTACGCGTCGACCGGTCAACTGGAGTCGCTGCTGGGAGTGCTCGACGACCTGCAGAACTACGCGGTGATCGACGAACTCACGCCGCGACCGGGTTTTCCGCCGATCTGCACCATCTGGGGGATGAAGAACAAGATCGTGTCCCCGTCCGCGGGGCGCCGCCTCAACGCGACGCTGCACCCCGCGCGCCAGGAATGGCTGGACGACTGCGGGCACCTGCTGATGCTGGAGCGACCCGATGAGGTCGCCGACGTCATCGACGGCTTCGTGCGGTCGGCCGCGACGACGCCGGCCTGAAATGGAGCTGTTCGGCGCCGACCCGTTTCCCGATGACGTCTTCAATCTCGCCGACATCGTGGCGCGGGTGGCGCGGGAGGACCCGGCGCGCATCGCCGTGATCGAACTGGACGGCTGGCAGGGCTACGGGAAGCGCCGCTACCAGCGGCACACGTACGCCGAACTGTCGGCCGATGTCGAGTCGGTGGCCGTCGGACTGCGCGAGATGGGTATCGCCGAACGGACCAGGACCGTGTTCATGTCGCCGCCGGGCTATGAGACCTGCGTCATGGGTGTGGCCCTCACCCGGGTGGGCGCGATGACCATCTGGATCGACCCCGCAGTCGGCTATCGCAACGTCGGCGAGCGGCTGAGTCGGGTCAAGCCCGAGGCTTTCGTCGGTCCGGCACTCGCGCACCTCGGCCGGATGACGTTCGGCTGGGGACCGCGAACGATGCGCAAGCTCGTCCTGACCGGCAACCCGCTCGTTCCCGGAGCGCACCGGGTGACCGGCTTCCCGCCGTTCCCGGGCGCACGGTCCATCAGGTCGCTGCGCCGGCCCGCACCGGCCCAGCCGCAGCCCCCCGACGTCGGCCCGGACGATCCCTGCGCCGTGCTGTACACCACCGGCAGCACCGGTCCGGCCAAGCCGTCGCTGTATCTGCACCGCACCTTCTGCCAGGTGTTCCGCAACGCCCACCACAGCTGGGGTTGGGACGAGGAGCAGGACGTGCCGGTGGACTTCGCGGTCTTTCCGGCCTTCATGTTCATCCCCATCAGCGCCGGCGGCACCGTGGTGGTGCCACCGATCGACTTCGCCCGGCAGGGACCGGCCCAGGTCAACGCCGCGGCCCTGATCCAGGTCATCAACGACTGCAAGGTCACATCGTTCTTCGCCGCGCCGGTTCTCATCGAGCATGTGGCCCGGGAGGCGTTGGCCCGCCATCTCACGCTGCCGTCGCTGAAACGGGTCATCGGTGCGGGAGCGCCGATCACCGGAACGGTCGAAGCAATGTTGAGTGCGGTGATCGACCCCGACGGTGAACTGGCCGCGAACTACGGGGCGACCGAGGCGATGCCGTCGACGGAGATGAGCAGTCGTGAACACCTGGACGGTCTGTGGCAGCTGACACAGCAGGGTGCCGGCATCTGCGTGGGGCATCCGCTGCCGAGGGTGGAACTGAAGATCATCGACATCGTGGACGGCCCCATCGCCGGCGTCGACGACACGGTGGAGCCCCCACCGGGGCGCATCGGTGAAATCCTGGTGCGCGGGGGGCATGTGAGTCCCGAGTACTACCTCGACCCGGAGAGCACCCGGAAGAACAAGGTGCCCGACCCGACCGGGGACTGGCATCGCTTCGGCGACACCGGTTATCTCGACGACGCCGGTCGGCTCTGGGTCTGCGGCCGGGTGTCGCAGCGGGTCCGGGCGCCGGGCGGTGACGTGTTCCCGCTGCAAATCGAGCCGATCTTCGACGCGCACCCGCAGGTGCGCCGAAGCGCGGTGGTGGGCGTGCCGGCGGCGGATGGCGGCGAGCGCGTGGTGCTCTGTGTGGAGGCCGAGCCCGGCGTGGGAAAGGGCGAGCTCCCCGGCCTGCGGGCCGAGCTGCTGGCCCGGGCCGCGGAGTCGGAGACGGCGTCGGTGATCGAGACGGTGCTGTTCGCGGGACGGCTCCCGGTGGATCCCCGGCACAACTCCAAGATCGAGCGTCCGAAGCTCGCCCGGTGGGCCGCTCGGCAGTTGCGGTAAGGGTTCCCCCGCCGCCCGCGCCCGCCCCCCGCCGAGCAGACGCAAATTCGCACGAATTTCACCGTTTGCGTGCACGTTTGCGACTGCTCGGCGCGGTGCGGGATCACGGCGGGATTAATCAGTGGGGTTTGTCGGTTGTACCCCGTACCATAGAAAATCCAGCCGAAGCCATCGGTTGGGATGCGAGGGGCTGAAGGGTTTCGACTTCGCGCATCGAATCAAGGGAAGCGTGCCGGTGCAGGCAAGAGACCACCGTAAGCGTCATTGCAACCAATTAAGCGCCGATTCCAATCAGCGCGACTACGCCCTCGCTGCCTAAGCGACGGTGTGTCTGTCAGACCGGGAGCGCCCTCGGCCCGGACCCTGGCATCAGCTAGAGGGACAAACCGCTAAGTCCGGTCGCGGGATCTAGCGGGACATCAAACAGCGACTGGGATCGTCATCCTGACTTGTTCGCGGGAGCGGGAGATCCAAGTAGAGGCATAGCGAACTGCGCACGGAGAAGTCTTGAGGGAATGCCGTAGGACCCGGGTTCGATTCCCGGCAGCTCCACAAGAAACAGGCCAGGCCGAAAGGCCTGGCCTGTTTTGTTTCTTGTCAACACTCTCGTCAACATTGGGTTAGCGGGACGGCTTTGTACCGGCGCCGGCCGGTGAGTAGTGATCGTCAGCAGCCTCAAGAACCTTCGGCACGATTGAACGTCATTCGGCGCCCGGTCGACTAGGGATGAAGGTCACCGCCCGGGTTCGGGGAGCCGAAGTGGCGCGTTATGTGATGAGTGAGACAATGTAGCCAACTTTCGTTTGCCGGTGAGGGGAGTGGGGCATGTCGGTGACGGGGTGTGGCGCGCGGATTGCCGCGGCGGTGTTTGTTGCAGGATTGTCGGTCGCTGGTCCGTACGTCACCGGTGTCGCGGTGGCCGAGACCGGCGAGGATGACGCCTCATCGGCTTCGGCGAACGCCGATCCGGCCGGTGCGTCCCCGTCGGCAGGCCCGGGCCGCGGTCGGGGCGATGCCCGGCCGTCGCGCTCGGCGGCGGGTACTTCGCCGGTGTCTGCGTCGGCATCCCAGCGCGTCCGGGTACCGGGTCCGGCGGCGGACGGGACTCGGGCCGGTTCCAACGGCGGTCAGCGATCCGGCGAATCGATCCTGCGACGGCTTCCGGCGGCGGCGTCCGGCCGGGCACCGGGCCCTGCTGCGGCGCGGGCGGAACGCTCAGCGACCGTACCGATCACCGACCCGGGACCGTCTCGGGAGGCGCCCGTCCTGCCGGCGGCGGTCGCCGCCACTGTCGTTCCCCGGGTAGCGGCGGTTGCCGACGTGCAGGGAGCCGAGGTCGACCGGTGCGAGAACTGTTGGGCCTTCGGCTATTCCGGCGGTGGCGGGGGGCGCGAGATACCGGGGGGTTTTCTGGTTCCGGCTCGGCCCGTTGAGGTCGTGGGTTTCTCCGTTACCCGGGTGATCGACCGGGTCGGTAACTGGTTGTCGACGCTGCCGGCTAATCCGGTCACCGACCTCCTGTCCGGCGGGTTGTGGTTGCTGCGCCGCGCGATCTCCCCGGTCGGCGCCGGGGTGGGGCTGTGGGGTTCGGCGGGCTGCGTGGCGACCAAGGACTGCACCGGGCAGGATCTGGACGGGGCGGATCTTCACGGTCAAGACCTCGCGGCGGTGAATTTCGCCGGCGCCTCGCTGCGCAGGGCGGATCTGGGTGATGCTCGGCTGACCGTTGCCAATCTCAGTGATGCCGACCTTGGTGGGGCAACCCTGGCGAGGGCCTCGTTGAGTGGGGCCACTCTGCTGGCGGCGGATCTCACCGGCGCCTCGCTGGCCGGCGCGTCTTTGCCCAATGCCGATCTCGGCGGCGTGAACCTGACCGATGCGGACCTCTCGTGGGCGAATCTGATCGGAGCCAATATCGCCGGTGCGACGCTGACCGGGGCGATCTGGCGGGACACCACCTGCCCGGACGGATCCACCTCCGGTGCTGGCTGCTCCAGCCTGCCCGCCAGCGAGAACAAGCCTGGATTGATCTCCTCGGACTGGTTGGAAATCGTCAAGAGAACTGGCGAGCCCCTCGGCGATGAACCCGTCATGGTCACCGTGGTCATGACGACCACGCTGGGCGTCCCGGACAGTACGAGCGTCCGGATCGTCGACGACCACCCCAACCAGATCGGCAGCTCGCTCACGGCCGGCAACAAGGTTCCCATTCCCAACGAAGACGGTGACGTCTGGATCAATTACAACAACAAGTTCGCGCCGCTGACCTGGGACGCCTGGGTCGCATCGACCGAAAAGAACATGTCTGTCATCGAGGTGAAGGTCACCGACGGTGGGGGCGGGTACCTACCCGGCTCGGACGCGACAGTCCGATTTGAGGGCGGACTCGCGGCGGGGGGAAAGGCCGCGACCGGCCGTGTTGTGCTGGCGCCCGTTCCGTCCGAAGACCCCTTGTCAGAGCAGCTGTACCGGGTCGAGCGCATTGAGATCACCGATCCCGGAAGCGGATATGTCGATGCGCCGACAGTGGTGATCGACGGACCTTGGGGGCCATTCGGGGGGCCCACGGCAAAGGCGCGTGTCGCGGCGCCTGCACCCGTCCCGTTGATCCTGGTTGCCACTCTGATGCTCGAGGGTGACTTCACTCCCAGCTCCGCGGTCGGCACGCTCGGGTCCCAGGTGATGGTGAAGCTCCGGGCCGCCGGGAAAGAGCTGGAGAACACCAAGGTCTATGTCAGCGATGTGGCTAATGGCGATTTCGCGGCGTTGAACGACGCCAGCGAGCGGATTAAGAAGGCAGTCGCCGTCACCTCGGGGGAAGTCGCGATAGAGGTGGTCAGGCGGATCGCCATGTGGTTTGCGTCGGTAGGCGACCCCGACGATCCCGTAGGTGTCGGCGTCCTCGGACTGATCCCGCTAGACGGTTCTTTCCTCGACTCCTTTGCTGTTGATCTCCGGGAGGAAGCTGGGCTCGACGGGCAGTTCATGCGATCCTCGACATCACGTCAGTCGGTTGGGGTCATCGCAGATGGCAAAGTGACCAGCGTCAAGGTCGATTCTGGCGGTTACGGATACGACCCCACTAATCCGCCGCGCGTGACATTCGAGGGCGGACTCGCAGATGGCGGTGTGGCCGCGACCGGCCGTGCCATTCTGGCGCCTGCCCCGTCTCCAGACCCGGACAGCGACGAATTGGGGTACTCCGTCGTCGGTGTCGAAATCACCAGTCCTGGTGAGGGTTACACCTCGGCGCCGAAAGTGGTCATCGATGTCGAGCCCCTTTCACAGGGAGCCACCGCAACAGCGTCGATATCCGCGCCAACCTCGCTCTGGGACTTCGATCTCGCGACGCGCTTCGGGTTTTTGGTCCCGCCGTCCTACACCGACCTTGCTTTTTTGCAGAGGGGGGGTATTCCCCAGGGGTGGGAGACCACCTACGCCGGTGACTACGCGGATAACAAATGGGCCGAGTGGAAGGTCGAGACTCTGGGCTGGCCGCGGATCAACTGGTGATCACGGCCTCGTGGTGAACTTTTCGGCGATATAGGCGATATCGGCGAATGCCCCGTCGCGTCAGCAGGCTGACGCGACGCCGTAACTTCTCTTTCAGATTCGTCACTGTGGTCTGACTAAGACGGTTGCGCGTGCCCGCCACTGGTGCATCCGGCGCCCGCAGAATGGCAACGCCGGTCATTGAGATCGAGCGCACGCACGTGCACTTCGGACTACAGACAATGTGCGAGGGCGGGGGCCAGGCGAACGTGACCATCCTCGAACTGCATTACTGATTGCCGTGATTGACCTCATGGCAACGCAGCGAGGCGAATAAGTCATGCGCCGCACCGAAAAGTGTTGTTACGCCGTCAACAACTGTCACGTGTCCCCAGTTGGTTTCGCGTCGTCCGGACCAGCATTTCCCCAGTTCACGGCATTCTCGCGAGCAGGACCGATTCCCGGCAGCTCCACAAGAAACAGGCCAGGCCGAAAGGCCTGGCCTGTTTTGTTTCCCGTCGACGGTCCCTCTACATCCATCGCGCCGCCGGCATCGCTGTGCAGGCGGACCCGGGCCGTCCGCCGTATGTGGGGCTACGGGGGCGACATCCTCGGGACGATTTCTTGGACAGCGGCTCGCGCCGTCCGTCCCACGCCGACGAGAGTCGCAGATCCCGGTCCCGTCCAGTCGCCGTAGCCGAGAAGGTGCAGGGCTGGCTCCTTGACTGCCCGGGTGCCGTCGACAGCGATCGTGCCATCGGCCTCTCGCAGGTGCATCGGTCGCAGGTGTGCGAGGGCTGGGCGGAACCCGGTGGCCCACACGACGACGTCTGCGTGTTGCCGGCGCCCAGGCCAGTAGACCCCGTCGGCGTACAACCCCTCGAACATGGGGACTGCGTGAAGAGCGCCGCGTTC
>SXGQ01422045.1_pt1 | contig 11695 bp, 10 predicted proteins | sample 3178371 | NCBI WGS metagenome assembly SXGQ01 (sample SAMN11356859, study PRJNA531348) | freshwater metagenome | isolation source: freshwater sample F1-20 | place: China: Fuxian Lake, Yuxi | collected 2017-12-25 | reverse complement strand
TGAGGGGCTAACGAAGTAAGGCGTTCAGTCTGCGTCAAATGGCTGACCTTTCGCCGTGTAGGATTCAACCGCAAGGGCCACGGTGCGACCTGATGCCCATTGCACAAAACGCAGCGATCACTGGGCTGAGAATGGGTCAGTTTTGAATGATCGTCAACACGAGTGTGCTGCAAGCAAGGACACTGCCCGACAGCACAACCAATTGGCAAGCCCACGAAGAACGCCTATGACGAACGATTCAACGAGACCTACCGCACCGAGGTGCTCGACCGCAACGTGTTTGACATCCTGCAGGAGGTGCGTGACATGACGGCCGATTGGCTGCACCGCTACAACCACCACCGACCCCATGAAGCCCTCGGCCGAATCCCGCCGGTCGAGTACCGTGTCAGACTGTTCCCCAACCTCTACTTCTGACTGGCTCAGGAGATCGAGGGGGGCTTCAACTTCGTCTGCACGCTTCTGCGGCGCCTCAGCGGAACCAGTCGTTCTCGCTCAGCACGCAGGGCATCTCCTTGTTGCGTTCAGAGTAGCCGTCAAAGGGCGCGCCGTGTTGGTCTATGCGGGCCAGAGGATCGGATTCTGGGTCGTGCACTGCACCCACCCGCAAGAGCACCAGTGGCTCTTCCTCGTGGGCAATGAATCGGTAGAGCACGCCTTTGGGCAGTACCACTCCGCCATTCCGACGAACCACCCGTTCCTCACCACGCGGACCGTAGAAGGTGGCTGCGCCCTGCAGCACCACGAACATGTGGTCTTCGTTGGTGTGGGCGTGAAGTTCGTTTTCGCCGCCGCTGGCATAGGTTTTCAGGACCAGGTTCATCAGGGGTGTGGCACCGAAGACCTGGTTGGTACGCCCCTCAACTGGCAGTCGGGCCGCGAGCTGGAAGAAGTGAGGGCGATCGACAACGTTCAGGCGCCCCATGGCGTCGCGCCAAGCCTGGCTGGTGGTAGCAATCTCGGGTACAGCGGAGTTCGGGTTGCTCATGGCGATTTCCTTTAGCGGCGCGGCGCGCCGCGCAGCGATACATTGACATTCTTTATCTGGCTGAACTCGTGCAGCTCCTGCAGGCACTCCTCTCGGCCTGTACCCGATAGCTTGTAGCCACCGAAGGGTGCCCCCGGGATGTGAATCGAGCAGTCATTGATCCAGACGTATCCCGCCTGCACGCGCGCCGCAGCCCGGTGGGCGGAGATCAGGTTTTGCGTCCAGAACGATGCCGTCAGGCCGAAGGACAGGCCGTTGACCACGTCGAACATTGCGTCCTCGTCGCGCCAGCGCATGACGCTGAGTACCGGGCCAAAGATCTCCTCACGCGCGATACGATGCGAGGCCTCGACGCCCTGAAACACCGTTGGCTCGATGAAAAAGCCGCTGGCCAGATCGCCCGGCCGGCCTCCACCGCAAACCAGCTGGGCGCCATCGGAATGGCCGTGGGCGATGTAATCCAGAGTGCGCTGATACTGCGCCTCACTCGCCATGGCACCCATGGTTGTCTGCATGTGCGTGGCCACGCCAGGCCGATGCCGCTCCGCCAGCAGCTGCGCCAGCGCCTCGACAAAGCGGTCGTGCAAGCTCTCGTGCACCAGCAGTCGGCTGGTGGAACCGCAGGACTGGCCACACCAGGTGAAGTTCATGCCGCGTACCGCGCCATCGACTGCGGCGTCGAATTCGGCGTCGGGATAGATGACCATAGCGTTCTTGCCACCCAGTTCGAGCAGGCTCTTCTTCATGCCTTGCGCAGCGGCACGAGCGACGGCCTGGCCTGCTCCCACGCTACCGATCAGGCCAACAGCCGCGACCCCGGGATGGGCCGACAACGCTGCGCCCACCTCGCGGCCACCAACAACACAGTTGAGCACGCCCGGCGGGAAGACTCCGTGCAGCAGCTCCATCAGCCGTAGCGTCGACAGGGGTGCCTGCTCTGGCGGCTTGAGCACCACGGTGTTGCCCGCGGCCAGCGGTGCCGCCATCTTGCCGGCGGCGAACATGAAGGGGTGGTTGAACGGGTAGATGCGCGCCACCACGCCCAGAGGCTCGCGAAGCGTGTAGTTCAGCGAACCGTTGCCCGTGGGCAAGGTCTCACCCTTGTTCTCCAGCACCACACCCGCGAAGTACTCGATCTGCGTGGCCGCGATCTCTGCGTCCATCTGCATGGCCTTGACCGGATTGCCGCAATCCGCTGCGTCCAGTAAAGCCAGCTCGAGCGCATGTGCCCGCACGATCGCCGCCGCATTGCGCAGGCAGCGCGCGCGCTCCAGCGGCGGCGTGGCGGCCCAACCCGCGAAGGCACGCGAGGCTGCGGCCACCGCGGCGTCCACATCCTCTTCGGCGCCCCATGCAAAGAGGGCCAGCGGCTGGCCGGTGCTTGGGTTGATGCTCTCGCGCAGGCTGCGCGCGGTTTGCCAACTACCGCCCCAGTAATGGCCGCTCTGCGTCGGCAACACCTGCCCCACCCAGTCGCTGAGATCGGGTCTGGTCGCGAGATTCGCGCCAGCGGCACGCAGGCGCTCTTGAAAGTCACTCATGGTCTTGGCTATGTGAACGGGTCATGGTCTGGCTCATCGATGTGGTGTAGCCAGGCTGTACCCAGACGTCCAGCACCACGCCCTCCCCCTGTTGCACGGCCGCAATCGCCTCTTGGAGAACCGAACGCAAGACTGCAGCGGTCTTTACCGGGCCATGGCCGATGAGTCCCTGCGCGCGCGCCATCTGCGCGAGGTCGGGCGCGGGATCGTCGATGCGCTGGCCAATCCAGCGGTTGTCGACCGGGCGGCCCCGCTCGCGCGCGACGCGCTCCTGATGCAGCTCGTCGTTGAAGAAGGATCGGTTGTTGACGACGATGGTCAACAAGGGGAGCCGTGCGTTTGCCGCTGTCCACAACGCGGTAGCGCCCATCAGGAAATCGCCGTCGCCGATCACCGCCACGGGCAGTCGCCCTGTGCCCTTGAGGGCAAGCGCTCCACCCACGGCCATGCCGGGGCCCGAGCCGATACCGCCACCGCCGTCGTAACCCAGGAAGTCGAGCGGCCCCTTGAATTCCCACATCTCGCCACCCCAGCTCAGGGGCAGGCGCAGCAGACTCACCGCAAGGCCATGAGTCGCCTCGCGCAGCAAGGCCGCCACCGCCGGCACCGTCAACGCGCTGTCGTCCAGCGGAAGCGGCGCCGGTGCCGGTGCCGGTGCCGGTGCCGAGCGTGGCACTGCAGTCACCACCGGTGCACCGGGGTGATCGGCGAGCGCGGCAAGCAACGCATCCACCACGGGCTCGGGCTCGCACGCCAAGAACAGATCGGCTGGCGGCAAGCCTTGATGGTCCATGCTCCAGCCGTTGTGAAGGTGGTGGTCCACCGAGACCTGCACGACGCGACTGCCCACAACTGAATCGCCCCAGGCCTGACGCAAGGTGCCCGCCAGATCCAGCCAGTCCAGGCTTAGAACCAGGTCCGCCTCGCGCAGCGCCTTCACGCCATCGGGCGTGAGAAACATACCCGCAGGCGCCGCATGCAAGGCATGGCTGGTCGGGAAGGCCGCGCCGAGCTTGAGGTCGGTCAGCACGCGCGCGCCCAGGCGTTCGGCCAGCGCAACGCGAGCGTTCCACCCGGCCTGCGAGCGCGATACACGCCCGGCGAGGATCACCGGACGTTGCGCCTCACGCAGCCATTGGGCTACTCGCTCCACATCCACAGCAGCAGGCACAGGCGGCTGCGGTGGCATGTAGCGTGCCACATCGGGCACCGTCGGACGTTCGGGGAGACGCGCCTCCTGCACGGCGGCATCGAAGCAAACGTAGACCGGCCCGCGTGGCGCGGTATCCGCGATGCGCCATGCCCGCAGTAGCGCCTCTTGCGCTGCGGCGACCGATGCGGGCTGGGCGTCCCACTTGATGAAATGACGCACCAGTGCGGCCTGATCCTGCGAGGTGTGCAGCCAGTCGATCCAGGGCCGGCGACGCGCCGCGTCCACAGGTCCAGTCGCTCCCAGGACAAGCACCGGCACGCGATCAGCCCAGGCATCGAATATCGCCATGCTGCCGTGCATGAGGCCAACGTTGCTGTGCAGGATCGCTGCCAGGGGCTGGCCAGTAACCTTGGTGTAACCGTGGGCGATCGCCACCGCATGCTCTTCATGGAGCACCAGCAGCATCTGAGGATCGGCATTGCCGAGGTGATTGACCAGGCTGTCATGCAGGCCGCGGAAACTTGCACCGGGGTTCAGCAGGACATACGGAACGCCGAGGGCCCGCAGCATGTCGGCGATGGCATCGCTACCCCAGTAGCGATCGGTCGCCTCAGGCGCCATGGGAAGAGGAATGTCCCGCCGGACCTCGGCGGGGGTTGTCAGCAGTTGCTCGGGTTTCACAAAGCTTCACTCGAGTTTGATACCAGCGCTACGGATGACATCCGTCCAACGCTTGAGGTCGTCCAGGCTGCGCTGGCGCATCTGCTCGGGCGAACTCACCAGGACGTCGATGCCTTGGGCATTGAGCTTTTCGACGACATCAGGCATGGCCATGACGCGGCGCACAGCTTGGTTGATCGTGTTGACGATAGAGGGCGGCGTGCCCGCAGGTGCGGCGAGGCCCAGCCATATCTCGCTTTCGTAGCCCTTCACGCCAGCTTCATCCAGCGTAGGTACCTCCGGCGCTGTGGCGAGCCGGTTTCGGCTGGTCACACCAAGCGCGCGCAGTCGGCCGCTGCGAATATGCGGGAGCAGTTGGTTGACCACGCCAACCGTGACTTGTACCTGCCCAGCCAGCAAGTCGGCAATGGCCGGCGCCGCACCTCTGTAGGGGATGTGAACCATGCTTGTCTTGGTCATGGACTTGAACATCTCGGCCGACATATGCTGAGGGCTGCCATTGCCACTTGACCCGTAACTGAGGCGACCCGGCTCACGTCGAGCGAGATCGATCAACTGCTGCACGGTCTGCGCTTGCACAGTTGGGTTCACCACGAGCATCAGCGCCGATGTGCCGAGAAGCGAAATGGGCGCGAAGTCCTTCTGTGGATCGAATGGCATGCGTTCAAACAGGCCGGGGTTCATCGACACGATGTTGATGTTGGTCAGCAGCAGCGTGTAACCGTCAGGCGATGCCTTGGCGACCTCGCCTGCACCGATGTTGCCCGCAGCGCCCGGCTTGTTCTCTACCACGACCGGCTGAGACCACATCTCCTGCAATTTCTGGCCAAGCAGCCGAGCGATCACATCGTTGGTCCCGCCTGGCGTGTAGGGCACCACGATGCGAATGGGTCGTGATGGGTAGGCTCCGCCATCCGTCTGTGCCAATGCCGTGTCGGTAGTCGCCATCCCGAGAAAGAGTGCGGCGCCAAGCGCAAGGAACTGGCGGCGCACATTACGGGGCAGTGAAGCAGGTCTCATGTCATGTCTCCTGGGGTTTCGAGTCTGACCAATCGCCAGAGGCCCGGCATCCTATGACCGGGCGTAAGATGAATCAATCTTGATTCTTGAATCAACCATGATGAACGGAACCAACAAGGGTTACCTCAGTGCACGCGAAGCCGCCGAGTTGCTAAACATCCGCAAGGAGACGTTGTATGCCTACGTGAGCCGTGGCATGGTGCGCAGCGTGAGCGACAGCGGGCCGAGCCGGGCACGCTTGTATCTGCGAGACGATCTGGAACGCCTGCGCGTGAAAGCCGGCGCGCGCGGCGGCCACGAGGCCGCCGCCGCAACAGCCATGAACCTGGGCGCTCCGATCGTACCCACCAGCATCACGGAGATCACGCCGCAGGGGCCGCGCTACCGCGGCCATCTCGCCACCGATCTAGTGCGCCAGCAGCTCGGCTTCGAGAACGTGGCCGAATTGTTGTGGACCGGGCATTTGCACGACAGTTTCTGGTGTTGGTCCGTCGAGAACTCGCAGGCGTGCGTTCCGCAGTTGCTGCAGCACATACCTGCCGCCGCGTCACGCCACCAGATGATGGAGGTGCTTGCGCTGGTCACTCTGCAGTTGGCCATGGGCCGCGGTCCGGTGCAGGAGCGCCTGCGCTCGGGTCGCACGCTGGACGCAGCTCGCCAGGTCATCCTCAGCCTGGCCGGATGCTTCGGACTGTTGCGGCCGCGTGCACGCTTTGCCCCGGTTTCGGATCGCACTCCAGTGGCGCAGGGGCTGTTGCAGGCTATGGGCCATGCGGCCGATCCGTTCAACGTTCGCCTGATGAACACCCTGCTCGTGTTGATGGCCGACCACGAGCTTTCACCTGGCGCTTTCGCTGCTCGCGTGGCAGCATCGGCCGGCGCATCGCTACACAGTTGCCTGGCGGCGGCGCTATCGGTCAGCGCGGGCAGCGAGGTCGCCCGGCTTTACGAGCGCGCCGACGAGTTCCTGAGTAGTGCGCAGCGCGCCGACGCTTTATTGAGGCGTGCTGACGAGTTGCTCTCCAGCGGCCGATCTCTGCCTGGCTTCGACCACCCCATCTACCCTCAAGGAGACCCGCGCGCGCGCTGCCTGTTCGAGTTGCTGGAAGAGCACCCGCACCGAATGCCTCCCGAGGTGCGCAAGATCCTTCGCCTGGTTGAGCGCGTCGAGCGCAGCCACGGCATCCACGCGCGTCATGAGGTCGGGATCATCGCTGCCGCAAAGGCTATGGGGCTACCTCCTCAGGCGCCGCCCGCACTTTTCGTGCTGGCACGCATCACGGGCTGGGTGGCGCACATACAGGAACAGCGATTGTCCCGCACGCTGCTGCGCCCACGCGCCAAATTCGTGGCCGCCACTTCGCCAATGGCCTGAAGCGCCCATGCTCGTGGAATCGTGCATCGCGCCGACATTTGCGATCCGTCTCGGTAGTCAGACACTTGAGGTGATAGGACGTTGGTGTGTCGAGGAGTGGAACCCGCAAGGTGGCGACACCGATACACCCACACAAGGTGGATGACGTGGCGGCGCCTCGATTCACAACGCTCATCAGGTCGACGTGGACGGCGAGCAAGCTGCCTCGGCCACCAGATACGCAGAGTCGTGGCCACTGTTGAAAAAACTTAGGCCTCGAAGTATACTTATCACCACTTACCTGCTCAACTGCCGATCAACCAGGAGACACAGCATGCTTTCCGAGCAAGACAACGAGCTTCTTTGCCGGGTGACCGGTGAGGCCCCCATGGGGCAGCTGATGCGCCGGCACTGGACGCCGGTCTGCCTGATCGAGGAGGTGGCCGAGCCCGATGGCACGCCGGTGAAGGCGCGCGTCTACGGCGAGGACCTGGTGGTGTTTCGCGACAGCGACGGGCAGGTCGGGGTGCTCGACGAGAAGTGTCCGCACCGGCGCGCTTCGCTGGTCTATGGCCGCAACGAGGAGGGCGGGCTGCGCTGCCTGTACCACGGCTGGAAGATGGATGTGCGGGGCAAGGTGCTGGAGATGGTGTCCGAGCCGGCCGCCAGCGGCCTGGTCGAGAAGGTGCAGCACAAGGCCTACCCGGCGAAGGAGTGGGGCGGCATGGTCTGGGCCTGGTTCGGCCCGGCCGACGCGGTGCCGCCTTTCGTGCCACCGGCCTGGGCGCCCACCGAGGACACGCGCGTGTCCATCGCCAAGGCGATCCTGCCCTGCAACTGGGCGCAGATCCTCGAAGGCGCCATCGATTCGGCGCACAGCTCCAGCCTGCACTCGTCGGACATGGTGCCGGCGCGGGTGAGCGGCGCCCAGGCCACCGCCAACAACTGGCTGCGCCCCTCGACCGACAAGGCGCCGCGCATGCAGGTGCAGCGCGGTGAATACGGCTTCCGTTATGCGGCCATTCGCCGGCCGATCCAGAACGCCGCCACGCACGACTACATCCGCTCCACCGTCTTCGTGGCGCCGTACTCGGTGCTGATCCCGCCCAACAACCTCTACAACGTGGCCAACGTCAACGTGCCGATGGACGACACGAACACGGCCTTCTACTTCATTGCCTGGGGCCACCCCGCGCAGACGCCGGAGACCGAGACCTGGCGCAAGTTCCTGCGCCAGACCGTCGGCATCGACCTCGATGCGCAGTACCGGCCGCTGCGCAACGAGGACAACCGCTTCTGGCAGGACCGCCAGGCCATGAAGGCCGGCAACTTCACCGGCATCACGGGCTTTCCCAACCAGGACGTGGCCATGTGGGTCAGCATGGGGCCGATCGCCAACCGCAGCGACGAGCGCCTCGGCGCCAGCGACATGGCCATCGTCGAGTTCCGCAAGCAGATGCTCGATGAAGTGCGCGCCTTCCAGGCCGGTGGCGAGGCCATCGGCACCGGTGAGCGCGCCATTCCCCGCGAGGTGTGTTCGTTCCAGGCCGTGGTGCCCAAGACGGTGGACTGGCGCGAATACGAAACCACCTACGTCTGGGCCGACGGCGTGGATCGCCCCGAACTCGAACCTTCCTACTCCGTGAAAGCCTGATGCGCATGGCCAAGCTCCAGCTCTCCGTCGCCATGGGCGACTACGACCGCACGCGTGCACTGCTCGATGGCCGTGTGCAGATCGACGGCGTCGATCCGGTGTACATGAACCTCTACCCGGAGGAGATGTTCTTTCGCGCCATGCGCAGCCAGGAGTTCGATGTCTCCGAACTGTCCTTCTCGAGCTACTGCGTGAAGACGGCGCGCGGCGACTGCCCCTATGTGGCGATTCCGGTCTTCCTCTCGCGCGCCTTCCGCCACACCTCGCTCTACGTGCGCAAGGACCGCATCCGCAAGCCGCAGGACCTCAAGGGCAAGCGCATCGGCCTGCCCGAGTACCAGCTCAGCGCCAACGTCTGGGCGCGCGCCATCCTGCACGACGACTACGGCGTGGCTCCCGAGGATGTGACCTGGGTGCGCGGCGGTATCGAGACGCCGGGCCGCCCGGAGAAGATTGCGCTGCAGCTGCCGCCCGGCGTGAAGCTGGAGAGTGCGCCCGAGGGCGTGACCATCTCCGACATGCTCGACCGCGGCGAGATCGACGGCTTCATGGCGCCGCGCCCGCCCTCGGCGCACGTGCTGGCCAACCCCGATGTGGGCTGGCTGTTCGACGACCCGACCGCCGTCGCCAAGGACTACTACAAGCGCACCGGCATCTTCCCCATCATGCATGTGGTGGGTGTGCGCAAGGCCCTGGCCGAGCAGCACCCCTGGCTGCCGGGCGCGCTGTTCAAGGCCTTCTCACAGGCCAAGGCCGCGGCGCTGGAGGCCTTGTCCGACACCTCGGCCACCAAGGTGACACTGCCCTTCGTGGAGGAGCAGCTCAAGGCCGCGCGCGAGACCCTGGGCGAGGATTTCTGGTCGTATGGCGTGGCGGCCAACCGCCCCACGCTGGAGACCTTCCTGCGCCACCACCATTCGCAGGGTCTGTCGTCGCGGCGGCTGGCGGTGGATGAGATCTTCCACCCCGCCACCTACGAGAGCTATTCGATCTGAGTGCCGCCGGCCTCGCCGGCCGCGGCCTCTTCGGCCGCCAGGTTCTCGATCATGGCCAGCAGGCACTTGCGCACGGTGGCGATGGACTTTTCCGGAATGCCGGCCACGCTGACGCGGTTGACCTCCTCGGCCAGCGGCACCAGCAGCTTTTCCAGGCGCCGGCCCGCGGGCGTGAGGAAGATGTGGATGTTCTTGCGGTTGCCCGGCAGCTGACGCCGCTCGATCAGGCCCATGGCCTCCATGGCCTTCACGGCGGCGAAGGTGGTGGGCTCCATCACGCCGGCCAGCTCGCTGAGCTCGCGCTGCGTCTGGCCGTCCTTGATCCAGAGGATGCGCAGAAAGGTCCAGTGCCCGAAGGACACGTCGTGCGCGCTCAGCCGCTGTTGCAGGGCCCGCATCTGCGCCCGCGCCACATCGCGGATCAGGTGCGCAAGGCGGTCATCGGGTACGGCTTCGCGCCAATGGTGCAGCAGGTGGCGGTTCTGTTCGTGGGCGGGCATTCGGCGGCGATCATCCGGGCGGGACTTGTTGCTTGAGGATGATATCGGTGCCGCTGGCCTGCGACTGCAGCAGCGCCAGGCACAGTTCCAGCGTCGCGCGCGACCAGCGCCCGCCGTGCAGCGGCGGCTGCCCCTCGCGCGCCACCGACCAGAGCTCGTCGATGACCTCGGCCCGTGGTACCGCGGGCAACGTGCAGGGCTCGACGTGCACACCTTGTGCATCGTGCACCTCGACGCCGGTGGGCGTCAGGCGCAGGTCGCCGCGATCGCCGCTGACGATGACCGGGCCGAAGTGCTGGCAGGCCGCGGGCGGCGCGGGCGTCACCGCCTGGTACAGGCGGCCGCCGAAGTTGCGCTGCGCCTTGAGCTCGGCCTCGGCCACCTCGTCGGTGGTCTGCGCCAGCCGCGCGCGTGTCTTCGCATGGGCATCCGCCGCCTTGGGCGTGCCCAGCTCGCCGATGCCGCCCATGAGCACATCGGTGTCGTAGTGGCCGTAGCCGTTGTAGGTGGCGCTGGCAAAAGCGCCGTTGTCGAAGGCGATGAGCGCGCTGTAGGCGCCCTCGGTCGGGCGCGCCGGGTCCCAGCGGCCGGTGTGGGCCCGCACGCTGCGGGCCATGCCGCCAGCCAGCAGTCGCACGATGTCCATCTGGTGTGCGGCCTGGCTGAACACCACGCCACCGCCGCGCGCCGTGTCCAGCTCCTCCGGACGTCGCGGGCGGTAGAGAAAGTCGGTGTACTGCATCGCATGCACGAAGCGCACCGCGCCGATGCGGCCCTGCCCGATCAGGCGGTGTGCCAGCAGCACGGGGGCGTTGAAGCTGTGGCTGTGCCCGACGATGAGCTGCGTGCCGGCGGCCTCGCAGGCGGCGATCATGCGGTCACAGTCCGCCAGCGCGATCGCCATGGGCTTTTCCACCAGCACGTGCTTGCCGTGCTGTGCCGCCAGCACCACGTGGTCGGCGTGCAGCTGGTGTGGCGTGGCCACGTACACCCACTCCACCGCGGGATCGGCACAGACCGCGGCCACGCTGTCGTGCGCCGTGCCACCCAGTTGCTGCGCGAAGGCATCACGCGCTTCGGGTCGCGGGTCGAAGCCGGCAACCAGACGCACCCGGGCGTCGCCCGTGACCGTGGGCAGCATCAGGGTGAAGGCCCGGCCCAGGCCGAGCACGCCGAGCCTGATCGGGTTCACAGGTCGAGCACCAGGCAGGGCGTCTTCGCACGCGACACGCAGACCATGACGTGCGTCGCGCGCTCCTCGGGCAGCAGCACCAGATCGCGGTGGTCCGCTTCGCCGCTCAGCAAGCGCGTCTTGCACGAGCCGCAGGTTCCGCTCTCGCACGAACTGGCCACGGCCACGCCCCGGGCCCGCAGCGTCTCCAGGATCGACTGCCCGACCGGCACCGTGAACCGCGCGCCGCTGTGCTGCAGCTGCACCTCGAACGGCTGGTCATCGGCGTGCGGCCGCAGGTCGGCACCGAAGCTCTCGAAGTGCACCGCACTGGCCGGCCAGTGGCCGCTCATGTCGCGCACCGCGTCCATCAACGGCGTCGGCCCGCAGCAGTACACGTGGCGCCCGGCCGCGCTGCCGGGCTTCTCGAGCACGGGCCAGAGGTCGTAGGCGTTCGCCGGATCGCCACCGTCGTGGTGCACCACCACGTGCGGCGCAAACGGTGGCGCGCGCAGCTCATCGCGAAAGGCAGTGCCCTCGGCATCGCGCGTGAGGTAGTACAGCTTGAACGGGCGCCCATCCTCGGCCAGCAGGTGGCGCGCCATGGCCATCATGGGCGTGATGCCGATGCCGCCGGC
>SXGQ01291770.1_pt1 | contig 11695 bp, 12 predicted proteins | sample 3178371 | NCBI WGS metagenome assembly SXGQ01 (sample SAMN11356859, study PRJNA531348) | freshwater metagenome | isolation source: freshwater sample F1-20 | place: China: Fuxian Lake, Yuxi | collected 2017-12-25 | reverse complement strand
GCCCCGTGCCGCCGCCGGAGGTTGCGACGATCAGCGACGGAAGCGTGATCGAGCGGTCGTAGTCGCCATTGGGGAGCACCTCGGAGACGGCGTATGCGGCAGAGGACTCGGCGTCGTTGGCGGCAGCCTGGCCGGTGGCGATGAAGATCGCGGCGACGGCGTTGGCGGCGTGTGCGCCGTTGTTCATGGCCCCGGACATGAACGAGCCCATGTTGGCCATCAGCCTCGATCGGAAGCTGCGTCGGGAGTCAACCCGCATCTCGCTCTGGAGCAGCTCGGCGGGCAGGGTGATCTCGGCGACCACCCGCTTGCCCCGGGTGTGGAGCATGTTCACACGCGAGGCCTTCTTGTCGGTGGCGAAGTTCGACTCCAGGGCGAAGTTTTCGATCTCCGGTCGTTGTGAGGCGATCCACCTGCAGGCCGCAGCCGTGGCCTTGCTGGTCATGTTCTGGCCGGCAGCGTCGCCCGTGGTGAAGTTGAACCTCGTGTAGACGAGGCGGCTTACCGGGAACTGCTGGATGTCTCGGAGACTGCCGGAGCTGGTGGTGGCGTCGGCCTGAGCCTTGACCTCGTCGAAGCTTTCCTCCAGCCACGCGCCGAAGTCCCGGGCCTCGCGGGCACTCTCGAAGGCGAAGACCGGCGCGCGCTGCATCGCGTCGTCGATCACCGTGGTGGTGACGCCCCCGGCCAGGCGGGCGAGCTTCATCCCGCGGCTGTAACTGGCGACGAGGGTCCCCTCCGTGGTAGCGAGCGGCACGTAGAACTCGCCCTGGGCGTGCTCGCCGTTGACCAGCAGCGGCCCCGCGACTCCCACGGGGACCTGCGCGGCGCCGACGAAGTTCTCGATGTTCCCAGGGAGGGTCGCCGGATCGAGGGCGTGGCCGGCGAGGGTCTCGTGCCCGGTGCCTGTCATCTCTTTCAGGAAGGCCGAGCGGGCCTGGGCGGCCTCGGGCGTGTAGTCGTTCTCGGGGTCCCTGGGGACTCGTCCCTCCTCCTCGGCTCTCATTGCGCCAACACTATCGCCAGCCGGCTACCAAGCGCCGTAGGCGAAACGGTCCGCGCGGATCAGCGTCGTCGTCGCACAACCCACCGTCGATCCGCAGGACCACGACGCCGAAGCCTGTAGCCAGCCCACGGACTCCGGCCGGCGCTCAGATCGCCTTGGGGCCCAGCCGCACGGGCAGGGTGTGCAGCTGGTTGACGAAGCCGGAAACGACGTATTTCGGCTCGCCGGCGATTTCCATCTCCGGGTAGTAGCGCAGCGACTCCTCGATCAGGGTCTTCAGCTCGAGGCGCGCCAGCGCGGTGCCCAGGCAGTAGTGGCGACCCCCGGCCCCGAAGGCTTGGTGGTCGTTGGGCTCACGGCGCAGGTCGAAAGTGTCTGGATCCTCGAACATGGTGGCGTCGCGATTGGAGCTGACGTACCACATGACGACCTTGTCTCCCTTCTTGATCTCGGCACCGTTGAGCACCGTGTCCTTCGTGGCGGTGCGGCGGAAGTGGGCGAATGCCGGGAACATCCGCAGCGCCTCCTCGACCGCCATCGGCACGAGATCCGGGTCGTCGAGCAGCAGCTGGCGCTGCTCGGGGTTCTCGAGGATCGCCCGCATAGCGCTGCAGTAGGTGGCCTTGGTCGAGTCGTTGCCGGCGGCCATCAGCAGGAAGAAACCCATGACAATCTCGTGGTCCTCGAGCTTCTCGCCGTCGATCTCGGCGTGGACCAGAACGCTGGTCAGGTCATCGGTCGGGTTGGCGCGACGGTCTTCGATCAGGGCTTGGCAGCGCTGGAAGATCTCGGGGATGATCTTCTCCTGGACGATCTGCGGTCCTTCGGGATTGATGGCGTCGTCGCCGGCAGTCATCACGCTGTTCATCAGCTCGGCCCACATCTGGTCGTCCTCGGGCGGCAGGCCCATGAAGCGGCAGATCACCCGGGAGACGACCGACTGGGCCACGGCGTCGACCAGATCGCACTCCTCCACCCCGTCGAGCCGACCCAGAACGTTGCGCGTGATCTCGCGGATCTCCTCGCCGTGCTCGGCGATTCGCTTGGGCGTAAAGCCGCCCTGGAAGAGCGCTTTGAGTCGGTCGTGCTTGGGCGGGTCCATGCCGATGAACATCGCCTGGCTGAGCTCTAGGGGCAGCACCCCGTCGGTAATTGCCGTTATGCCGCCGATCTCAGAGGAGTAGGTCTCCCAGTCGCGGCTTACCGAGTGGATGTCGTCGTAGGTGGTGACTGACCAGTACCCGGCCTCCTCGGGGAAGTCGAGCATCTCAGGCGACCAGTGGACCGGGCACTCGCTGCGCATGCGGGCGAAGAGCTCGTTCGGCGGCCCGTCTTCCCAAGAGTCCTTGCTGAATGCGAGGATTTCGGTGATCGGGGTGGTCTCGGGCTCAGTCGACATCGGATCCTCTCTAATGGAGACACGTTGACTTCGAGAAGCATACAAGCAACTTGACAGGGTGTAAAATTAACTGTCCTTTCCCTCCCTCGCCTTCGGCGCCTTAAGCGCTACTCAGGGATCGTCTGACCGTCCGGGTAGCAGTTGCCGGTTGCGGCGTCGTACTGCTCACCGTCGGGGCAGTTGCCCTGCGGGTTGTTCTGCTGCGTGGTGGTTGGCGCGGTAGTCGTAACGGCCGGCGTGGTGGTGGTCGATGTTGTGCTGGTCGTCGTGTCCGAGCTGCCGCAGGCGGCGGCGCCAAATGCAAGCGCCATCGATGCGACGCAGACGGGGACGGCCTTGATCAGCTTAGTCATTCCTGCTCCTCTGAATTAGTCGTCAGCGGTAACCTTATCCGTAAACCGGCTTCCGCATCGGCGTAGTTGGCTCAGCGCTCGCCAAGTAGCTGCCAGCGGCGGCTACTCCTTGCGCTTCGCTTCGATCGCTTCGAGCATCTCGTGAACGCGCGTTAGCTTTATGCGCGGGCGGCCGTGCGGCTCGCCAAGGCCTTTTTCAGCCTCGTCAATGTGGAGCCATTCGTCGTAGCTGACGTGCTCGGGGCGGCGCTCCAGCACGAACGCCTCTGAGCCGCCTTCGTGCGGCGCCGTCGGCTCCGGCAGCAGCCCGGCGCGGTAGTCAGCGATCAGGTGGTCAACGGTCTCTTGCGCGTCCTTCTTATTAGTGCCGATCACGCCGCTCGGGCCACGCTTAATCCAGCCGACGACGTAATGGCCGGGGAGAACATCGCCTTCGTGGTGGACGCGCCCCGCCTGATTGGGAATTAGCCCTGACTGCTCGTCGAAGGGCACACCCTGCAGCGGCTTACCGCGGTAGCCAATCGCGCTGAAGATAAGCCCGGCGTCGAGCGTTTCGAGCTCATCGGTGATCTGCGCGCGGGGTTTGCCATCGTCGCCGAGCACGAGCTCGTTACGGGCGATCGTGACGCTCTCGACGCGCTCGCTGCCGTTGATTGAGGTCGGCGAGGCAAGGAAGCGCAGCACTATTCGCTTCGCGTGGCCGCGGGGCCCGCGCGCGGCGTAATCGCGCAGAATTTCAACGTTCTTGGCCGCCGTCATGCTGGCGTCTTCGGCGAGAACGTCATCGGAGAGATCCAGCCCATCGGGCGCCACCGTTACATCGGCTTCGCTCAGCTCGCCAAGCTCACGCAGCTCGGGGTTGGTGAAGGCCGCCTGCCCAGGCCCACGGCGGCCGAGGATCACGATCTCCTTGACCTTGCTTGTCGCCAGCACTTCGAGCGCGTGGTCGGCGATGTCGGTTACCGCCATCTCCTCGCGTGGGAGCACGAGCATCCTTGCGATGTCTATCGCGACGTTGCCGTTGCCGACTACCACCGCCCGCTCGCAGGAAAGATCAAACTCCAAGTGCTCGTAGTCGGGGTGGCCGTTGTACCAGCCGACGAAATCACTCGCCGCCCAGCTTCCTTCCAGCTCCTCGCCGCCCACGCCGGCGCTGCGGTCGCTCGGCGTGCCGACGGCGTAGATCACGGCGTTGTAGTGGCTCTCAAGCTCATGGCGCTCGATGTGCGTTCCGAACTCGACGTTGCCGAAGAAGCGGAAGCCCGGGCTGGCGGCAACCTTCTCGTAAACGCGCGTGACCGATTTGATCTTCGGGTGGTCCGGGGCAACGCCGGCGCGGACCAAGCCGAACGGCGTTGGCAGGCGGTCGTACATGTCAACTTCAACCTCATCGCCGAGCGCTGAGATCAGCTGCCCGGCGGCGTAGAAGCCGGACGGCCCCGAGCCGATTATTGCTACGCGAAGCCCCGCTTCTTCCGCCTGATCGTCGCTCATCTCTGGAAAAAAACAGTACCGCGTTGGCGCTCAGGCGCCGGGCTTGCCACCGGCCGCCTCGAAGCGCGCTGACATCGCGTCGGCCATCGCGTGGGCGGCGGAAAGCGGGCGGATCATCACCGAGAAGCGGCCGATCAAGCCGTCGTCGTCCAGCTCCAACAGGTCAACGCCGTCGACCGCCTTATCCCCAACGCGGGCACTGAAGCGCAGCATGTGGCTATTCCCTTGCTCGATGTCGTCAACGTAGACAAAGTCTTCGAACGTCTCGCCGACGAAGCCAAGCAGCGCCGTGACGACAGGCTTTGAAACGAACGGCTTGAAGGCAACAGGGCTGAAGAACTCAACGTCTTCTGCCAGGCAGGCGCTCATCGCATCGAGGTCGTGGGCCTCAACTGCGGCGCGGAAGTTGTTGCCTGCGGGGATCACCAAAGTCTACAGCGAGAGCGGTACCTGCGGCGTCGTGGCGCTAATTCTCGAACTTCTTTGCTTCTTCGTCGACCTGAGCCTGGCTTGGGCCCGTGTTGCGCGGCCCGAAGGCGTTCCAAGCCATGACAAGCGTCGCGATGCCGGTTCCGAAGATCACCCAGATCGGCCAGAACATTCCCGCGCCCGAAATCGCCCAGGTGATCGTGCAGGCAATCCAAACCAGAACGAAAGCACCGAGCGTGGTCCAGAATGCCCGCTGCGCCGAAAGCCGCGCCTCTGCCGCCTTGTGAGCCTCATCTAGGTCTTCCGTCATAACTGAAACATACCGCGCGGCCTGCGCGAACTCAACAGACCCACTTTTCACGCAGCGATGGCCGGCCCTCACCGTGCAGTGGTGTGACTCCGGGTAGTCAGGAGAGAACCTTCGCTTTGGCTGCCTCGTAGTCGGCGTCGCTGAGCGAGCCGGCCTTGTGGAGTTCGGCGAGCTTCGCGATCTCGTCGGCGGTTGAGCCTGCGCCTGCCGTCTGGCGGACGTACGAATCCATCTGCTTTTGGGCTTCGGCTTGCGCTGCGATTGCGCGGTCGCGCATGCCGCCGCCGCGGGCGATCAAGTAGACGAGCGCCGTAATAGGGGTCAAGAAGACGAGGAACAGCAGCCAGATCGCTTTTGCCCAGCCCGAGAGCTCGTGATCACGGAAGAGGTCGGTGAGGATGAAGATCAGAATCCAGATCCAAATGATCAGGAAGAAGATCGAGAGGACCGTCAAAAGGCCATCACCGAGTTCGTAGGCTGCTAGGGGCATGAATTAGTTCCTTGGCGTTTGATTGGTTTGCTTACTCAATGAGTGAACCACAAAGCCGTTCCCAGAGCCTCTACCCTTCCCCACGTGGTCAAGAAGATCGAAAAGCTGCGCAGCGAAGCTGGAGAGAAGGTCGAGCGGTTGCGCGACGAAACCGGCGAAAAGGTTGAACGGCTCAAAGCCGAAGCCGGCGAAACGGCCACGCGACTGCGCTCAGAGGCGTCGGCGCTAGCGGCGCGCGTAAAGCCCCGCTTTCGCGGCGTGATCCACTACTACTCGTTCTGGATCGCCTTGGCGCTTGGAGTCGTGCTCGTCGTACTAGCCAACGGCGAGCGCCAGACGATCGCGATGATCATCTACGCAGCCGGGATCTGCGGCCTTTTCGGCGTCAGCGCGCTCTACCACCGCCACAACTGGAAGCTGGAGCGCTCGCGCGCTTGGATGCGGCGGCTGGACCATTCGATGATCTTCGTCTTCATTGCCGCCTCAATCACCCCGTTCGCGCTGCTAATCCTGCAGGGCACGCTGGCCGTGACGATCCTCGCGATCGCCTGGGGCGGCGCGGCGCTCGGCGTGCTGCTGACGCTGCTTTGGGTCAACGCGCCAAAGTGGCTCAGCGTCGCCATCTACGTGGCGCTCGGTTGGGTTGGAATCCTCGCCGTGCCGCAGATCTTCGACGCGCTTGGCTGGGCCGCGCTCGCGGGGCTAGCGCTCGGCGGCGTCCTCTACACCGCGGGCGGCATCATTTACGCGCTGGGCCGGCCCGACCCGGCGCCGGAAACGTTCGGCTACCACGAGATCTTTCACTCGCTAGTCAGCGGCGCCGCTTGCACGCACTACGCGGTAATCGCGCTGCTGGTGCTGCCGTTCGCGGCCTGATCGCCGCCGACTACTTAACGACGATGGTCTGCGTATTGCCAGCGTGGAACGTGCAGTAGATCATGTACTTGCCGGCCTTGCTGAACTTGCGGCTGTAACTAGCGGCGGCGCCGAGCGAGGGCGACTTGAAGTAGTTCGCTGGGCCGCGCAGATAGGTCACGGTGTGAGCTTCGGTCAGTGAGCCGTCCCCTTTCCACTTGATCGTTCCGCCCTTGCGGATCGTGATAGTCCGAGGAAGGAAGCCAGGCGCCTGATCAAACACTTGGGCCGTCGCCTTCAGTGGTGCCGGCTTTGCCTTTGCAGCGGCACCCACCGAGCCGGCGGCGTGCCCGGCCCCGACCGGCGCCGCTACTGCCAGCGCGGCCAGGGCTACGAGCATCGTCGGGGTTAGGCGTCTGCTAATCACTTCGGTGGCTGAACCGTCTTGCTCCAAACCGAGTAGCCGCCGTCCGGCGACCTCGGGAATGGCTTCGTGCCACGGAAGCTGGTCGAGGTTGGGTGCGGAAGCATCCCACCTGGGGCTGAAGCGATGATCAGCGTCAGCGCCCAGCCGATCGCTTCTTCCTGAGCGGGACCATTAAACGTGTTCGTCGGACCAGGCTGCCCTGAAGGGTTGCAGGCAGGGAAGGCGACGGTCGTGAACGCCGGCTGATCGACGCCCGCCGTCAACGTGTTGTCTGAGAAGCAGTTGCCCGATCCCGACCCGTCGTAGAACAGGTCACGGCCGTTGATGTCCTTACCACCGTTACCGGTCTTGTTGCCGGTCACACGGTTGTCGGCAAGCACCCACGGCTTTTCGCCGACTGGCTGCGAAGCGGGAACCTTGTTTTGGTTGCCGGCCATGTCGACCTGCTCAATCAGGCCAATACCAACGCCCCAGTTGCCGAAGACGCGGTTGTTGCTGATGATGTTGCGGCGGCCGCCGAAGAGCAGAACGCCTACGCCCACCGGATAAGGAATCGCGCCCGTGGTCGGAGTGACCTTCGGGAACGGCGTCGGCTTGTAGTAGTTGAAGTTGTTCCAGTAGATGTCGTTGTCGGAGATCACGTTGTCCTCCTCCGGCGGGTAGAGCTCACCAACGAGCGCGTTTGGAACGATCCCGGTGCCGTTATTGAAGAACTGCGACTTCGTGATGTTGACGTAACGCATGTTCGTGCCGGACCAGCCGAGCACGTTGCCCCATGACCGAACGTTCTTGACGTAGGTGCGCTTGGGCTTGGTTTGAGATGGTGTCTGACCGATGTAGAAGCCGGCGTCGGTGTGGTAATAGGCGTCCGAGTTGGTGATCGTACCGCCCTTGGAGTTGAAGGCGTAGATCCCGTAAACGCCGTATCCAGTGGCGATCAGCTTGTCCATCGTGTAGCCGTCAACGTTGACGGCGAAGAAGCCGTTGTCGGCATAGCCATGCGACGAGAGCCCTTGAAGACTTACCTTGTTCGCAGCGTTGATGATTACGCCATTGCCCTTTCCGGCGGCGTTGATCAGAACCTTCGAAGGAGCCTTGGCGTTGCCGACCAGCTTGATGCCCTGCTTCGAAGCACCCTCGATCGTTACCTGCTCCTTGTAAACGCCGTCAGCGATGCGGACCGTGTCACCGGCGCGCGCTGCTTTGACTGCTGCCTGAATCGTCTTGTAGGCGCAACCCTTTTTACAGACCTTCAGTGTTGCCGTTCCGCCCGGGCGCGGCATTGGCTTGCCTGGGTTGACTGGCGGCGGGTATGCCGCCGATGCGATTGCTGGCAAGGTGAGCGCCGCAGCGGCGGCAATTGCGACGATACGAATCAGGCTCTTCATTCAACTTCTCTCCTCAGAGGGTTCACCGAGTGGTTACTGATCGATTATTACACAGACGGTTCAAGGCGTGACGAGGTAGAAACCGGCCATGCCGTTGTCTTGATGCGACATCACGTGGCAGTGATAAAGCCAGCGGCCCGGGTTATCTTCCTTGAAGCGGACTGTGATCGTCTCCGCGGGGCCAACCGTTTGGTTGTCGGAGACGAAATTCCCCCCGTCCTTGAGCCAGCGATGGCCATGCATGTGAAAGTCGTGGAAGGCGTCGTCGATGCCGAAGACGTGCAGCGCTACATTCTGCCCCACCTTGACCTCAATAGTTGGCGTGTTGCCAGCGTAGGCGCGACCGTTGATGCACTGGAAGACGCGCTTGAGGCCGGTTGTTGGGGGCGCAAGCGAATGTAGGAAGAGGACTCGCTCTACGTCCGGGCGCGGAGCATCCTTGGGGTGGACGATGATTGCGCCGAAAAGCCCGCGCATTGAGTTGAGCGTGTGATTGGGGCCGTGGTCGTGATAGGGCCAAGCTCCAGCCGACTCGGGGACCGCTTCCCAGCTGTAGGTGAATTCTTCGCCGGGGCCGATGTAGCCGCCGGCGCGGGTAAAGTCACCCATGTAGGCGCCGTCATATTCGGGCGTGTAACGAACCCCGTGCGGGTGCATCGTGATCGCCTGCGCGTACTTGTCTGGCAGGCCGTTGCGGACGTGAACGCGGAGCACATCCCCTACCTCACACTCAAGCGTTGGCCCAGGAACGGCGGCCGGGCCGGCCGGGCCTGCGAACCCTTCGGTCATCAGTTGATAGGCGAAGGCGCGAAAGACGCTTGGCCCGGCGATTCGCGTGCCGTGCCAGACGTCGCGACGAGGTCGCGTCGGAACGATGTCCCAAAGCGGCGCGGTCGCTTCAATCCAATATTCAACGACCTTGCCACCCGGCTGAGGCTGCGGCGTTTCAAAGTCAAGCTGATCGACGGCGCCCGCGCCGGGCGTTACGGCCGCAATCTTCGACTTTGCCCCGGCCGGCTTCTTAACGCTGGCGGCGGCAGCGTCGGCCTTGGCCGCGTCGCCGGCTTTCTCGACGAGAATATTCTGGCCTCCGATCGAACAGAGGAAGGCGCCGGCGCCGGCAGCAAGGAAGCCGCGGCGGCCAACACCTGAACCGTCGGAGCTGTTACCGCCAGTGCGGCTCTTTTCACCTGACACAGTCGTATGAATGGTAACGAGCGCAATCGCTGACAGCGCTGCTTATGACCGCCGCAGCGCCGACTTGCAGCGACCTCAAGCGGCCACGTTGCGGCTGTCAAGATGGCCGCCAACCTTGCGTTTCACTCGCTGAAGGGCGTTATCGACCGTCTTTGTGTCGCAACCGACGATGCCGCCGACCTCTTCGTAGGAGCGCCCGTCTAAGTAGAGCGCAAGCACGCGCGCCTCAAGCTCTGAGAGCGTTGAGGAGAGGCAGTCGACCAGCGAACGCAGCTCTTCCGACGAGATCACCCGGTTGGCCGGATCGTGAATGGTTGAGCCAGGCAGAATCTCTTCCAGCGTCGACTCGCCCTCGCTGGAGCCGGCCGGCGTCGTTGCGAACGAGACGTACTGGTTCAGCGGCATGTGCTTGTTGCGCGTCGCCGTCTTGACGGCCGTGATGATCTGCCGCGTGATGCAGAGCTCTGCGAAGTTGCGAAAGCTCGACTGACGATCGGTGCGGTAGTCGCGGATCGCTTTGTAGAGGCCGACCAGCCCCTCCTGCATCAGGTCGTCGCTGTCACCACCGGCAATGAAGTACGACGACGCCTTCAGGCGGACGAATCCGTGGTAGCGCCGGACGAGTCGATCGTAGGCGGCTGGGTCGCCCTGCTTGGCCAAGGCTATCAAGTACACATCCTGAACCTTTAGCTGAGCGTGAGATGAAACGGAAATACGGGCCACGAGCAATCCTTTCTCCCCTATTTGATTAGGGAAAAGTCGGACGAGCTCAGTGGCGCACTCCTCCCCTGGCGCCAACTGCGAACGTTACACTTATCTTATTCCTCACCCTGAGGTAGAGCCTCAAGTCCATGAGTTATCTCACAGTTATGGAACCTTGTCAAGGTGCGGTCTTGAAATACCTGCTCAAACCGGCAAATAGCCAGCAGTGACGGGCGATTCAGGAGCGTTGCTGGAGGATGCCGTAGATCAGCGCGGCGGCCGCAGCGCTGGCATTTAGCGAGTCAAGTCGCCCGAGCATCCGCAGTTTGATCAGCGCATCGCAGCAACTGGCGACGCGTGGACGCAGCCCGCTCCCCTCCGAGCCGAGCACCAGCACCACGCCGCCGCGGTAATCGAGAGCAAGGTAATCGGTGGCCTGATCGCCGCTGTCGGCGCCATAACACCAGGCACCGGCCTTCTTGGCGTCCTCAAGGAACTCGGAAAGGTTGGTGACCTTGGCGATAGAGAGCCACTCGACTGCGCCGGCCGAGGCTTTACAGACGGCAGGCGTTACGTGCGCCGAGCGGCGCTCGGTGATGACCACGCCGCTCGCGCCTGCGCACTCCGCTGTGCGGCAGATTGCGCCAAGGTTCTGCGGGTCCTGAACCTCGTCGAGCGCGATGATCAGCGGGTCGGGCTTGGCCAGCAGCTCGGCAGCGCTGGCATAGTGGTAACCCTCGATCCGGGCGCAAACTCCCTGATTACCGGGGCTTTCGCAGATCTTGTCGATCTCGGCGGCGCTAACGCGTTTGATCTGGCTGGCCTTGTCGAGCCAGTCCTCGCGTGAAGCGCTGTCGGTGGCCCACAGCTCCTTGATCCGCCGCCGGTTGGCGCGGATCGCTTCGTGAACCGCGTTGCGGCCGTAGATGATCACCGCGCCACTAGCTTCGCGCCATCGTCGCCGTCGCGGACTTCCCAGCCGAGCGCGGCGAGCTGATCGCGCAGCAGGTCGGCCTGCTCCCAGTCCTTGGCGGCGCGCGCAGCTTCGCGCGCGGCGAGCAGCTCAAGCGCGGCGGCGTCGGGCTCGGCGGCGCCAGCGTCGGGCAGCAGCAGCGTCTCCAGCCCGAGCACCGTCAGCATCTGCACCAGATCATCGTTGCCGGCGCCGGGCTGGGCGGCAGCGTCGCCCAGCCAGCCGTGTAGCGCCGCAAGTGCGCGCGGCGTGTTGAAGTCGTCGGCGAGGGCGGCGAAGAACTGCTCGCGGTGGCCGGCCAGCTCCGGCGGCGAGTGGCCGTCGCCGAGCTGAGCTGCGGCGGCGCGGATCCGCCGTGCACTCGTCTGCGCTTGCTCCAAGCTCTGGTCGGAGAAGAGAAGCGGCTGGCGGTAGTGGCCGGAGACGAAGAAGAGGACCAGCGCGTCGCGACCCCAGCGCTCCAGAACAGATGACAGCGACTCAATGTTGCCGACGCTCTTGGCCATCTTTTCGCCGCCCTGCTGCAGCATCCCGTTGTGCATCCAGATATGTGCCAACTCCTCACCGCGCGCCATCCGCGTCTGAGCGGCCTCATTCTCGTGGTGCGGGAAAACGAGATCGTTGCCGCCGCCGTGGATATCGAAGCCGACGCCGAGAATCTCCTCGGCCATC
>SXGQ01573265.1_pt1 | contig 11697 bp, 11 predicted proteins | sample 3178371 | NCBI WGS metagenome assembly SXGQ01 (sample SAMN11356859, study PRJNA531348) | freshwater metagenome | isolation source: freshwater sample F1-20 | place: China: Fuxian Lake, Yuxi | collected 2017-12-25 | reverse complement strand
GAGCGGGTGATCGTCGGGGTGGGCGCGGCGCCGGGGCTGGCCATCGGCCCTCTGTACCAGTTCCAGGCCACGCGCGTGGTCGTTCCCCATCGTCCCGCGGACGACCCGGAGGCGGAAGCGCGGCTGCTGGCGCAGGCCATCGAGACGGCGCGCGAGCAGCTGGCGGACCTGTACGCGTCCGTGGAGGCCCGCGCGGGCAAGGACGAGGCGATGATCTTTCGCGCCCACCAGGCCCTGATCCTGGATCCCGAGCTGCACGCGGAGGTGCGCGCGGCCATCGGCGAGGGGCACGGGGCCGCGTGGGCGTGGCAGCGCGCCATCGAAACCCGCGCCGTGGAGGTGGGCTCGGTAGACGACGAGCGGCTGGCCGCCCGCGCCACGGACCTGCACGACGTGGGGCAGCGCGTCCTGCGCGTGCTGGCCGGCACGGAGCACGGCGAGCCGCGGTTCCCGGACCACCCCGTCGTGCTGGTGGCGGACGACCTGACGCCGTCGCACACGGCGCGGCTGGACCCGCAGCGCATCCTGGGGGTGTGCACGGCGTCGGGCGGACCCACGTCGCACACGGCCATCATCGCGCGGTCGCTGGGCATACCGGCCGTGGTGGGCGCCGGGCCGGCCGTGCTGGAGCAGCCGCGGGGCACCGTCTGCATCGTGGACGGCACGGGCGGCCGGCTGTACCCGGACCCCGGCGCGGCGGACCTGGCCTCGGCCCGCGCGTTCCAGGCCAACCTGGCGCGCCGCCGCGACACCGAGCACGCCACCCGCCACGCGCCCGCCCGCATGACGGACGGCCACCGCGTGGAGATCGCGGCCAACATCGGCTCCGTGGCCGAGGCGGAGCAGGCCGTGGACGCGGGCGCGGAGGGCGTGGGGCTGATGCGCAGCGAGTTCCTGTTCCTGAACCGCGACGCGGCGCCCACGGAGGACGAGCAGTACGAGGCGTACGCGGCCATGGCGCGGGCCCTGGACGGGCGGCCGCTCATCGTGCGCACGCTGGACGTGGGCGGCGACAAGACCGTGCCGTACCTGTCGCTGCCGCGCGAGTAGAACCCGTTCCTGGGCGTGCGCGGCATTCGCCTGTGCCTGCGCAAGCCGGAGCTGTTCATCCCCCAGCTGCGGGCCGTCTACCGCGCGTCCATGGAAGGCGACGTCCGCATTCTGCTGCCCATGGTGGCCACCCTGGAGGAGCTGCGGCAGGCAAAGCAGGTGGCGGAGAAGGTGCGGCAGGAGGTCGGCGCCGGTCCGGTGGAGATCGGCATCATGGTGGAGGTGCCGTCGGCCGTGCTCATCGCGGGCGCGCTGGCGGCCGAGGCGGACTTCTTTTCCATCGGCACCAACGACCTCGCGCAGTACGTGCTGGCCATGGACCGCATGCATCCCACGCTGGGCGCGCAGGTAGACGCCCTGCATCCCGCCGTGCTGCGGATGATCGACCTGGCCGTGCGCGCCGCGGAGAGGGCGGGCAAGTGGGTGGGCGTGTGCGGCGGCATCGCGGGCGACCCGGTGGGCGCGCTCATCCTCACGGGGCTGGGCGTGGCGGAACTGTCCATGAGCCTGCCCAGCGTGGCCGCCGTCAAGGCCTCGCTGCGCCGCTGCTCGCTGGCCCAGGCACGCTCGCTCGCGCGGCAGGCCCTGGCCCGCGACACGGCGGCGGAGGTGCGCGCGCTGCCCCTGCCCTGAGGACCCCGGACGAATCGATCGGGAGGGGCGCGGATGCGTCGGGGCACGGCTCGCCGGAATGGCACAGAAGTTGGGTTCTGTCGCGTTCGTGTCCCAGCGATCTTTTAGGATCATTTCAGGCTGTACCTGTCATGTCCCATACCCCCAGGTCTGCTGCGAATCGTGTAGCAGATCGGGAGATTCCAGCGTCCGGATTTTGGTCGATAAAGTGAATCAGATGGCGGTGTGTAGGCAGTCTATCCAATTGATCGAATTGGGTTTAAAGCAGAGGTTGAGTCGAGGTCGCTTTGGCAAACAAACGTAGTGCTTGCGTTCGCCCGAGCGCAAAATCATCCTTGGTCCGGGTTCCGCGCCTGGTGTCATCAGGTGTCGGGATCTGAGCGGAATCCCCTCGGGTCTCCTCCCGCCCGCCGCCCGACGTACCGTCGTCCACAGGCCGTCGCGCCTGTCCAGCCACACCGGAAACACCGTATCCGCACCCGTCGCCGTGCACCTCGTGGCGACGCGGATTTGCCGACCCTTTTACGCACATGGGGCCGCTGCGCGCATGCTTGACGTCGCCTTGAGGTTCGTGACCGACGAGCTGAACGCCTTTTTCGCCGCCCGCACGGGCAGCGACACGGTGCAGGTGCGCCTGACCCGGTATCCCGCGGAGCAGGCCCACCGGTACGCCTTTGACGAGGGGCTGCTGGGGCTCACGGTGGTGAGCCTGGAAGAGGAGCGTACGGCCAAGTCGCAGCTGCCCACCCACGTGTACGTCAACGGGCAGCACGTGGTGCGCGAGCCGGACATCAAGATCAACCTGCACGTGCTCATCGGCGCCAACTTCCGGCTGTCCGAAGAGGCGCTGCGCTACATCTCGCTGGTGCTGGTCTTTTTCCAGTCGCACCCCGTGTTCACCCCCGGCGAGTACCCGGGGCTGGACCCCGCCATCGAGCGTCTGGCCGTGGAGCTCATGTCGCCCACCTACGAGCAGCTGAACCAGATCTGGGGGTTCGTGGGCGCCAAGCAGCTGCCTTCGGCCCTGTACCGCATTCGGCTGGTGGTGCTGCAGGACACGGCGCCCTCCGCCGTCCGCCCGCCGGTAACGGGCATCGGCACGGCGGTGTCGGGACGATGAACGTCCAGTTTTGCACCCTGTTCACCCTGCGCCCGGCGCACGGCTTCTACACGGGGCCGTGCCGCGACTTCGCGTACGGGATGCCGGCCGACACGGCGGCCCTGCTGCGCAACGGGCGGCTGCTGGCCCGCGAGCTGGAAGGCACGCTGCACGTGCTGTTCGAGGCCGACGGGGACGAGAACCCGCTCCGGCCCATCGCGGGGAGCACGCTGCGCATCGGCATGCAGCTGCTGAACCCCAACTTCGCCAACTTCACGGCCCTTCCCGCGGGCTTTCCCGCCCGCCGCCTGCGCTACACCAACCAGGCCGACGCCACGGTCCTGGCCCCCGCGGACGCCGTGGCCCTGGTGCCCGAGACCTTCGCGCACACCCTCGGCGGTGCGGCGCGGCCGGTGACGGTGGCCCTGCGCACGGAGGGAGGCACGGTGCTGGGGGAGGACACGGTGGCGGCGGACGACGGGCGCACGGCGCTGTCGTACGAGCTGCCGGGGGTGCCGCCGGGCGCCCTGGAGGTGGAGGAAACGTATCCCGGCGACGTGACGGCGCGCACGGCCCTGTACCTGGACCCCGAGCTGCGCCGGCGCGATGCCGCCGTGGTGGTGGAGGTGACGGTGGACGCGGGGTTCTACGCCGACCCGCCGGAGCTCACCGTGCCGTTTGCGCCGCGGATGGACGTGCTGAGCTACTACGTGGTGGCGGGAGGGCACTCGGCCCAGGACCTGGACCTGTTGTCCGTGACGGACGAGGGGGCCGGTCTGGACGGACGCGACCCCGTGGCGTTCACCAAAGTCGCCGGGAACACCCTGGCGCAGCCCGACCTGGAGGCGTGGATGCTGGCCCCGGGGCACGAGAACGAGGTGCTCTGCTTTCGCTCCACCGCGCCGGTCGCCCGGCGCGAGCGGGGGCGGCGCCGCATTCAGCTGGCCCGGAACGGAGATGTGCTGATGGCCAACCTGCCGCAGCCCGGGGTGGAACGGGCCCAGGCCGACCTGATCCTCCACCTGTCCAAACCGTGAGGTGGCGCGCATGCCAACGTACAAGACCCCGGACGTCTACGTCGAGGAGATCTCCGTCTTTCCGCCCTCGGTGGCAGAGGTGGAGACGGCCATCCCGGCCTTCATCGGCTACACGGAGCGGGCCACCCGCACGGTGGCCAACGACCTGATCCTCAAGCCCACCAAGATCTACTCCCTCAAGGAGTACGAGGACCTGTACGGCATCGCCCGGCAGGAAACCATCACCCTCACGGTCACGGGCACGGTCGAGGCCGGGTTCACGGCCAGCGCCTTCCAGGTGGGCGGGGTGGCCCCCAGCGACACCTTTCTGCTGGAGTACCTGCTGTACTACGCCGTGAAGATGTACTTCGACAACGGCGGGGGGCAGTGCTACATCGTGTCCGTGGGCACCTACGCGGCCGCCTCGGTGACCCTGCGCGGCAACGCCGACACGGACCCGCCTGCCACCGCCTGGGGGCTGCAGGACGGGCTGGAGGCCATCGCGGCCGAGGACGAGCCCACCCTCATCGTCATTCCCGAGGCGGCCAGCCTGCCCAGCTACGCCACCTACCAGACGCTCGTGCAGGCCGTGCTGGCGCAGTGCGGCGCCCTGGGCGACCGCTTTGGCATCTTTGACGCCTACCGCGGCAACCGCGCGCAGGACCTGGACTCGGACGTCACGGTGGACGGCGACACGCTCACCAACCTCGAGGCCATGCGCGGCGCGTTCGGCACCAGCAGCCTCAAGTACGGTGCCGTCTACTACCCGTTCGTGCGCACTGCGCTGAACTACCACACCACCGACGCCGGCGTCACGGTGACCTACCCCGGCGGCAGCGGCACCCTGGCAGCCATCCAGGCCACCAACACGGCCGTCTACAACTTCGCCAAGGCGGCCCTGGACAACCACTACGTCATCATGCCGCCCAGCGGCGCCGTAGCGGGGGTGTACGCCTACACCGACACCACGCGCGGCGTGTGGAAGGCGCCCGCCAACGTGAGCCTGGCCGACGTGCTGGAGCCCGTGGTCCGCATTGACAACGCGCGGCAGGACTTTCTGAACGTGGACGCCACCACGGGCAAGTCCATCAACGCCATCCGCTCGTTCGCCGGCAAGGGCACCCTGGTGTGGGGCGCGCGCACCCTGGCCGGCAACGACAACGAGTGGCGCTACATCAACGTGCGCCGGTTCTTCAACATGGTGGAGGAGTCCGTCAAGAAGAGCACCTACTGGGCCGTGTTCGAGCCCAACGAGGCCAACACCTGGGTCAAGGTGCGGGGGATGATCGAGAACTACCTCACCCAGAAGTGGCGCGAGGGCGCCCTGGCCGGCGCCACCACCAAGGACGCCTTCTTCGTGCGGTGCGGGATGGGCACCACCATGAGCAGCGTGGACATCCTGGAAGGAAGGATGAACGTGGAGATCGGGATGGCCGTGGTGCGCCCGGCGGAGTTCATCATCCTCAAGTTCTCGCACAAGCTGCAGACCTCGTGAGCCGCGGCCCGGCGGCCCCGGCCCTTTCCTGATACGCCCGGAGGATGCGCACCATGCCCGAAATGTACCCCATTGCCGCGTTCCACTTCACGGTGGACTGGAAGGGACAGCGCCTGGGATTCACGGAGGTCTCGGGCCTCACCCAGGAGGCGCAGGTCATCGAGTACCGCGACGGCGACTTCAAGGAGTACTCGGCCGTCAAGATGCCCGGCCTGCGCAAGTTCAACAACATCGTCCTCAAGCGCGGCATCTTCGCCAACGACACGGAGTTCTTTCGCTGGCTGAGCACCGTGGCCAAGCTGGCCAACGTGGAGCGCCGCGACCTCACCATCAGCCTGCTGAACGACAAGCACGAGCCGGTGATGAAGTGGAACGTGACCCGTGCCTTTCCCACCAAGGTAGAGGGCCCGGCCCTCAAGGCCACGGGCAACGAGGTGGCCATCGAGAGCATCGAGCTGGCCCACGAGGGGCTCGAGGTGCAGGAAGGCTGACCCGCGCATGCGTGGCGCCTTCGCCGGCACCCGCGCCGGCGATCGTGTCATCCTGCGGAGGAGGGACGGATACCGGGCGCCTGGAGCCGCCGACCGCGTGGCCCGCTCCGCACCACTGACCCTGAGACCGAGGACCGGGATGCCGTTCTACTATCCCCCCGTGGGCTTTCACTTCCGGGTGGAGGTGCTGGGGCTGCCGCCCAACGCCAACGACCTGCGCTTCAGCGAGGTGTCGGGGCTGTCGGTGGAGCTGGCCACGGAAGAGGTGGCGCAGGGGGGCGAGAACCGCTTTCTGCAAAAGTACCCCGTGCGGGCCAAGTACCCGGAGCTGGTGCTCAAGCGCGGACTGCTGGTGAGCTCGGACGTGGCCGAGTGGATCCGCGCGGCCGTGGAGGACTTCGCCATCGCGCCCAAGGACGTGGACGTGACGCTGCTCAACGAATCGCACAAGCCGCTGATGACCTGGCACCTGGCCGGGGCGTACCCCACCAAGTGGTCGGCCAGCGACCTGAACGCCACCAGCAACGCCGTGGTGGTGGAAACCCTGCAGCTGTTCTACCAGCGCTTTACGGTAGACCGTACGCCGGCAGAAACGGGAGGGGACGCCTGAGCCATGCCCATCATCGTGGACGAGGTGGTGATCTCGGTAGAGGTGGGCAACGCGGCGGCCGGCGGCGCCGCCACGCCCCCGTCGGGCACGGCCGACAAGCAGGCCCTGGTGGCCGAGTGCGTGGAGCGCGTGCTGGACATCCTGGCCCAGAAGGCGGAGCCCTGAGCCATGGCCACCATGGGCGCGCTGGAAAAGGTGGTCGTCAAGGCGTTCAAGACGCCGGACTTCTCGGGTTCGCCCATCGACGAGTGGCGCGCCCTGGTGAACCCGCACGAGATCACCCTGGCCTACGAGATGGAGTACGACGCGGGCCAGGGCGCGGGCACCACGGGCGCCCGCATGGAGTTCAAGAAGGTCAAGCCGGGCGACATGTCGCTCACCTTTTTCGTGGACGGCACGGGGGCCGACGGCACCACCGCCAACGTGCAGGACGAGATCGCGCACTTCCAGGCCGTCACGGGCTACAACGGCGAGATCCACCGGCCCAACTACCTCAAGGTGGTGTGGGGCACCCTGCAGGTGAAGCGGTGCGTGCTCAAGGGCGCATCCATCGCCTACAAGCTCTTCAAGCCCGACGGGGTGCCCCTGCGCGCCGTCATCACGGCCAACTTCACCGACGCGTCCGACGACCAGACGCGGGTGGCCATCCAGCAGGACCAGTCGGCGGACCTCACGCACGTGCGCGTGGTCAAGGCGGGCGACACGCTGCCGGGGCTGTGCGGCGGCATCTACGGCGAGCCGGGATGGTACCTGGCCGTGGCCCGCTACAACCGGCTGGACAACTTTCGCGTTCTCGTTCCCGGCACGCGCATCGTGCTGCCGCCCCTGGAGCAGCTGCGCCTGCTGGAGCCCGCGCTCGCCGCCTCCCTTTCCGCCGCGGGGAGGTAGCCGTGCCCACCGAGCGCACCCTCCCCATCCCCGCGGAGCACCGCGAGCTCACCGTCAAGGCCGGCGGCCAGGCGGTGCCGCGCGAGCACCACCTGGTGGGGGCGTACGTGACCCTGGCCGTGAACCGCGTGGCGGCCGCGCGGCTGGTGTACGCCGACGGCTCGGCGTCCAGCAGCGACTTTCCCCTCAGCAACTCCGCCACCTTTCTGCCGGGCCAGGAAGTGGAGATCCAGGCCGGCGCGGGGAGCGACCCCGTGACGCTGTTCCGGGGGATCGTGGTGCGGCAGGCGCTCAAGGTGCGCGACCACGCGCCGCCGCAGCTGGTGGTGGAATGCCGCCACGCGGCCGTCAAGCTCACCGTGGGGCGAAAGTCGGCGTACTGGCTGGACCAGTCGGACGGGGACGTGATGGCGGCCCTGCTGGACGGCGCGGGCATCGCCGCGGACGTGGAGGCCACGGCCGTCACCCATCCCCAGCTGGTGCAGTTCGCCTGCACGGACTGGGACTTCCTGGTGGCGCGGGCCGAGGCCAACGGCCGGCTGGTGGTGGCGAAGGAGGATGGCGGCGTGTCCGTGAAGGCGCCCGTCCTGGGCGGGCCGGCCGGCGTGAAGTTCGAGTTCGGGGCCACGCTGCTGGAGCTGGACGCGGAGATGGACGCGCGCGGCCAGTACGCGGCCGTGAAGAGCCGCACCTGGGACGCGGGACAGCAGGCCGTGGTGGAGATGGAGGCCGTGGACCCCGGCGTGGCCGGCGCGGGCAACGTGGCGCCGGGCGCGCTGGCAAACGTGGTGGGGCTGGCGCACTACGACCTGCCGCACGCCGCCCTGCCCGAGGACGAGGCGCAGGCCTGGGCCGACGCGCAGTGGCTCAAGTCGCGGATGAGCAAGACCAGCGGCCGGCTCAAGAGCGAGGGCATCGCCACCGTCAAGCCGGGCGCTCTGGTTTCACTGGGCGGGGTGGGGGAGCGGTTCGGGGGCACCGTCTTCGTGACGGGCGTGCGCCACGACTTCGACCTGGTGCAGGGGTGGAAGACGCACGTGCAGTTCGGCGGGGTGGATTCGTGGCGGCTGGAGGGGGCAGAGGCGCGGGTGGATGCACCCCGCGCCGGCGCCCTGGTGCCGGGGGTGGGCGGGCTGCAGGTGGGCGTCGTGGTGAGCAACGAGGACCCCCAGGGCGAGCACCGCGTGCGCGTGCGCATGCCCCTGGTGAGCGCCGACGCCGACGGCGCGTGGGCCCGCGTGGCCCTGCCCGACGCGGGCGCGGAGCGGGGCTGGTTCTTTCGCCCGGAGGTGGGCGACGAGGTGGTCCTGGGTTTCGTGAACGACGACCCCCGCCAGCCCGTGATCCTGGGGATGCTGCACAGCAGCGCCAAGGCCCCGCACCTCGCGGCCAGCGACGACAACCCCCAGAAGGGCTACCAGAGCCGCGCGAAGATCAAGCTGACCATCGACGACGACAAGAAGGTGGTCACGCTGGAGACGCCGGCCGGCAACGTCCTCACGCTCAGCGAGCAGGACAGGACGGTCAGCCTGGCAGACCAGAACGGCAACAAGCTGAAGATGACGCCCGACGGCATCACGGTGCAGAGCGCCAAGGTGCTCACCCTCAAGGCCGGGACGGAGCTCAAGCTGGAGTCGGGGACGGCGATGAGCATCAAGGGCGGGTCGGAGCTCAAGCTCGAGGGCACGGCCGGGGCGGAGCTGTCCAGCAGCGCCATCACCAAGGTCAAGGGCAGCCTGCTGCAGCTGAACTGAACCGAGGGGGTGGCGGAGGCGGACGTCGGCCGGGGCAGGCACCGGTGATGGGGCGGGCCCGAGCGCGGCGGAGCGAATGAATTCGCCGCAACGACCACACGAAGGTCCGCCTTCGCGGACTGCCGGTTCCCTGCGGGGCGACGGAGTTCTGCGTGGGAGGAGGAGCCGTTCAACCTCCCGCAGGGGTTATTGGGGGAGGTGCGAGCCCAGGCGAGCGGAGGGGGCGCCCGCGCGGTGCCCACCATCCCCCACGAGCCCGGCGCGGGGTCCGGTCGGGTGCATCAACGTCGCTGAACAGGTAAGGAGACCGCCGATGCCATCGGCCGCGCGGGTGGGGGACACGAGCACGCACGGGGGGACCGTGGTGGGGCCGGGGATGGCCACGGTGCTCATCGGGGGCAAGCCGGCGGCGGTCGCGGGCGACATGCACGTGTGCTCGCTGCCGCCCAACGGCCATCAGCCCACGGCCAGCGCGTTTCCCGGCGGCAGCGCCACCGTGCTCATTGGCGGCATGCCGGCCCTGCGCACCACGGACGCGTGCATCTGCGGCGCCATGGCCGCCGTGGGCGACCCCACCGTCGTCATCGGCTGAAGGACCGGATCCGCCGGAGCGCACCTTCGCGCTCCCGCACGTTCGCACGTTCGCACCGCCTTCCACGCATGAGCGACACCGGCGAGGCCGTGGCCTACACGTCCATCCTGGGCACGGGGTGGAGCTTTCCCCCCGAGTTCGCCGCGGGGGGCGGCGGGGTGCTCATGACCGCCGACGAGGCCGACGTGCGGGCCAGCCTGCACATCCTCTTCGGCACGGGGCTGGGCGAGCGGTTCCTGCGCCCCCGCTACGGGCTGGACATGCACGAGATCCTCTTCGAGCCCATGAGCACCACCCTCAAGACGTACCTGGAGGACCGCATCCGCACCACGGTCCTCATCTACGAGCCGCGCATCAACCCGGTCAGGCTGGAGCTGGACACCAGCGGGCAGGCCGAGGGGCGCGTGGTGCTCATCCTGGACTACGTCATCCGCGCCACCAACACGCGCTTCAACCTGGTGCACCCGTTCTACGCCACCGACAGCAGCGAGGTGCGCGCCGCCTTCCGCAACGTCTAGGGCCCCGCGCCATGGCCGACGCCGACATCGTCCAGAACCTGATCTTCGAGCTGGGGCAAAGCCAGTCCGAGCGCACGCCCGCGGAGCTGGGCGCGCACTTCGTGGACGTGGACGAGCGCACGCCCGCCGACCTGTGGGCCTGGGCCGGCCGCTTTGCCCGGCTGGTGAACTTCCATCCCGCGGACTTCGACGGGCCCGACGAGGACCTGCCGGACTGGAGCGCCTTCTTTGCCGACGCCGGCGTGGATCCCGCCGCGTACGCGGCCGGGCTGCCCGGGCGGGTGCCGGCGCACGCGGCCCTCCTGCTGGCCTTCTTCGAGCTCTTTCGCCGTCCCCAGGCGCTGGCCAACCGCATCACGGGGCGGCACCTGGACTTCTACTACGCCAGCGTCCTGCAGCTGCGCCGCCGCGGCGCCGTCCCCGACCGCGCGCACCTCCTGCTGGAGCTCAAGCGCGGCGCGGCATCCGTGGAGATCAACCCCGCGCACGCCTTTACGGCCGGCAAGGACGCCCTGGGCGTGGAGCTCGTCTACGCCCCCGTCCGCACGTCGGTGGTGACGGCGGCGCGGGTGGATTCGCTCCGCTCCGTGGTGCTGGGCGCGGACGGCGTGCTGCGCTTTGCCGCCGTGGCCAACTCGGCCGACGGCGTGGGCGCGGCCCTTCCCGCGGACGACCCGTCGTGGGCGGGGTTCGGGCACGCCGCCCTGCCGCGCGCCGAAGTCGGGTTCGCCGTGGCGTCGCCCACGCTGCGGCTGGCGGAGGGCGAGCGCACGGCCGTGCTGGAGCTGCGGCTGGCCGGTGGCGGCGCCCTGGCCGGCGTGGACCTGGACGGCGCGTTCGACGTCTTTCTCACGGGTGACAAGGGGTGGATGCAGCCGGACGGGGTCACGGCCACCTGCACGGCGGGGACGCTGCGGCTGGCGTGCGCCCTGGGCCCGGCCGCCGGCGCCGTGGCGGACTACCGCGCCGACGTGCACGGCTACGCCTACGCGGCCGCGGGCCCCGTGATGCAGGTGCTGCTGGCGCAGGACGGGCCCCTGGCCTACGCGGACTTCGCCGGCATGGTGGTGCAGGACGCCCGGGTGAGCGTCACGGCGGCCGGCGTCACCTCGCTGACGCTGGAAAGCGACGCGGGCTCCATCGATCCCAAGAAGGCGTTCCTGCCCTTTGGCCCGCAGCCCACGGCCGGCTCCCGCTTCTGGGTGGGATACCCGGAGGCGCTGGGCAAGACGCTGTCGTCGCTCACCCTGGGCATCCAGTGGAAGGACGCGCCGGCGTCGTTCGCCGCCCACTACGCGGGATACGACACGTCCGTCAGCAACGCCACCTTCCAGGTCACGGCGGGCTACGACGACGCGGGGGCGGATGCGGGCGTGCGGCGCACGGACGTGCGCCTGTTCGATACGTCGGACGCGCGGCTGCCGCGGGAGCTGTCGCTCCCGCCGGGCGCGCCGGCGTCGGGCGCGCGGGGGCGGGGCCGCGTCATCCAGGCGCTGTCCGACGCGCGGGCGCACTGGTCCACGCGCGAGGCCGAGGGGATGCGCCGCGCCG
>SXGQ01299020.1_pt1 | contig 11699 bp, 13 predicted proteins | sample 3178371 | NCBI WGS metagenome assembly SXGQ01 (sample SAMN11356859, study PRJNA531348) | freshwater metagenome | isolation source: freshwater sample F1-20 | place: China: Fuxian Lake, Yuxi | collected 2017-12-25 | reverse complement strand
AGTATCTATGTTGCAATAATTAAGCAGAACATTTCCTTTTGCTGGTGCACCATATCCAAATATCGATTTATTTTCTTTTTTTATAATTTTCAATTCTGTTTTTAGTTTTCTTTTGAATTCAGCGACTTTTACTGAAAAACTCCTATAGATCTCTATACCGTCTAGTCCAAATCTGTGTTCTTCTTCCAGAAAATATTTTACCGAATCTTTTACTTTAAAATTGTTTTTTGCTGAGATAAAAACTCGAATTGTGCCTCCATGAACAGATTGTTTTCTTACATCAAAAACTTCCAATCCATAGCGGTTTGTTAAATTCACAGTAGGTAAAAGTGAAAAATATGAGAGATGTTCGTGGTATATGGTATCAAATTCCAACTTTTTTATTAGATCTACTAAATAAGGAACCTCAAAAATAAAAACGCCATTTTTCCCAATTAGAATTCTAATACCTTCCATCAAATCTTGTAAATCTTCAACATGGCCAATCACATTATTTGCTACTACTATAGACGCATTCCTGGATTGAACGATCTCTTTTCCAACATTGGATGAAAAGAAAGTATTTGTTGTAGTGATGTCAGATTGGTTTGCCAGATTGGATAAATTTGTAGCTGGTTCTATTCCCAGGATCGAAGCACCTAATTTTTTGAATTCTGCAAGTAATGAGCCATCATTACTTCCTATTTCGACAACAAATGGATCATCTCTTCCTTGTAAAAATTCTTCATAGATCTCTTTGGCATATTTTGTAAAATGCTCCACTATTGGCTTGCTTGCACTTGTCATGTAAAGATAATTTTTAAAAAGATATTCTTTATCGACAATATCCAGCAATTGCACTAAAAAACAATCATGGCACCAGAATAATCGGAGTGGAAATTTTGATTCTGGAGAGTTTAATTCATTTTTATCAATAAATGAATTTGCAGGAGGCTGCTCTCCCAAATCCAGTACCATTTCCAAATTTTTGCCAGAACAAATTCGGCATTTTTGTTCTAATCTGTAATTTTTCAAATGTATTTCACAACCATCATAATCTTACTTTTTAAGGTTCTCTGACAATTTTGTCGTATCCACATAATTTACAAAGAGTACTTAATAATTTTTCAAATTTTTCGTTTAGTTTTGAATCATTTGCTTCTGGAGGTATTTTGATTGTTCCACAAAATGAATGAATTATTTCATTATCATCTAGTTTTCTTTTTTTATTAATAATTTTACGTTGTTTCATTATATGTCCACTGAGGCATAAAATAGAGCCATAACTCTTTAGTTTTTTTAGCAGTAATCCTTTTGTTGCAAAAAATCCCAGCATACTAAATTCAATCATAATCAAGGATGGAAATAATCTCAATAATGTCTTTATTGAATAATTTTTTAACAAAACCAACCATCTATTTCTTTCAAGTAAATAAAATACCTGAGAGCTCCATTTCCAATGAGCACTACCGTAATGATATATTATTGCATCAGGTACATAGTATGATCTAAATCCAAATATTCTAGCCCTCCATCCTAAATCTAATTCTTCATGATATGCAAAAAAAACTGAATCAAATAATCCAATTTCGTCAAATATTTTTTTTGGACAAAACATACACGTTCCAGATGCATAGCTGATTTCCTCTTGCAGATTATATTGACCTCGATCTTTTACTCCCTTATCTCTAGCAAAGCCAAATCCAAAAATATTGATCATACATCCGGTACCATCTATAATATCAGGAGTTTTCATTTTCAAAGACTTTGGTTGGTATAATGCATCACCAGTTACTTGGTATGCTTTGAAGAAATTGTTTAGCCAGTTGGGAGCTACTATTAGATCATTATTTAATAAAACCACAAATTCGCCAGTCGCACTTCTTATACCAATATTCAGACCTTCTGGAACTCCCACATTTTTTTTATTAAGAATAAACTTTATCAATGGATATTTTTTTGAGAATGTTTCACCGCTCTTATCAGGAGAATCGTTATCTACAACTATGATTTCATATGGTGTATGAGTTTCTTTTATTATAGAATTAATACAATCGTCTAGAAAATCATTCCCATTATAATTTAAAATAACAATAGATGTTAGTTTTGGCTGAACTGTCAATTACAAATAAGTGTAGTTGCAGATATATGATTTTATGGTATTAATTCATAGGTGTTTTGATTTTATTATTACATATCAACTGTCTATCTGAATTTAAAAAAATTCTAATGTATTTAGTAAATAAAAGGTAAGTTCGATTATAGATAATTAAATATGTATCAAAAATTCATTTAAGTGTATACGAGATTTTATTTTATGACAGAGAATTTTGATAATATAACAAAAAAAGTAGAGACAATGTATATGAAATATCCGTATCCTTCACCATCAACTGAGGCTATCCAAACCAATGAGCTACTGAATCTTTTGAGAATTTTTGAATTGGAAAGTGGAATAAAATTTGAGAATGAAAAATTTTTAGATGCAGGAACTGGAAGTGGACATCGAATTACAAATGTAGCACAACATTACAATAAATGTGAATTTCTTGGATTAGACATATCTGAAAAATCTTTAGAGATTGCAAATGTATTAAGAAATAAAAAAAAGTTAGAGAATATCAAATTTCACAAAGCTAATCTTATGAATAATATTTCAAGTCTTGGAAAATTCAATATTATATTATGTATGGGAGTTTTACATCACTTATCAAATCCTGCAAAAGGATTAGAAAATCTATTAAGCACATTAAAAAAAGATGGAATGATTTTTCTCTATCTTTATGGAAAATTAGGAGGGCATAAACGCATGTTAAATAAAAAATTAATTTCAATTCTACTAGCTAAAGAAAAATCAAACTATGATGACGGAATTAAATTGATCAGAGAATTGGGTTTGAATAAATTTGAGTATGGCTGGAATTTGAATTTTAAGAGTAAGGAAGAAGAGGATTCACTGATTGTAGATTATCTTTTACATGCAAATGAAACTCTTTATGATTTTAATGACATAGATAAATTGTTTAGAAAATCAGATCTGTATGGTTATGCAATTTTTGGAATTACTACAGGTACGCAAGGATTTCTCTTTGATTCTAGTTACGATGGTAGGAAAAAAATATCTATCCCACAAACAAATATCTCAAAATTCTTGAAATCAGATTTTTCCTTGGCATACTACAAGTCGCTAAGCCTGAAAGACAAATGTAGAGTTTTAGATATTATTTATGAACCAAATGGCTATACCATAGTTGGTGTTACTAGGGAATTTTATGAAAAACTATCCAATGAAAGATTGAAAAAAAATTTTGTTAAGATAGAATAATCTGTCAACATATGATTTTCATTACTGAAATTATAGATGTAAGAAACTTGTCATAATTTGAAAAAATTATCACATGTTGATTAAATTATTATTGTGATTCAGCATTAAAAATAATAATCATATTAATGAATTCATAGATGGATCCTCTTTCTTGATTTGATTGTACATAGTATCTAATGCATCATCTAAGCTTGAAAGATTTATTCCATTTTTAATGATTTTAGAACAATCAAGACATGTTTTAGATGGTCTTGGTGCTAAGAGATTCAAATCTTTTAATGAAATTTCAGAGATTAAATTTTCTGAAAATCCAAATTTTTTAGCAATTTTTTTTGAAAAGTTCAATCTACTTATACATGTAAGATCAGTGGAGTGAAAAGTTCCTACAAGATTTGTTTTGATACAGTCCATGATTATTCTTGCCAAGTTATCAGCTAAAGTGGGATTACTAAATTGATCATTTACTATTCTAATGTTTTTGTTTTTATGTAATTCTGATAAAACCCAAAGACCAAAATTTACGGGTTTAAGATAATTTGATCGAGATTTAATTATATTCTTTGAAACATATCCATAAAGTACGTTTGTACGTAAAATTAGGTAATCATTTAATATTTTGACTTCATTTTCACTTTCTAGTTTTGTTTGTCCATAGTAATTAACAGGATTTGGTGGATCGTTTTCTTTGTAGTTTAGATCATTTCCAGAGAAAATACCATCTGTTGATATGTGTATGAGTTTGCAATTCAATTTTTTAGCAATTTTTGCAATATTTCGTGTTCCAATAACGTTAACCAAATGAGCTTTTTCTTTGTATTTTTCACAGTAATCAACATTCGTAATTGCTGCAGTATTAACGATATAGTCAGGTTTGATTTCAATAATTTTTTCACAGTCTGCAGAGTTAGTGATATCTAATTGTATTAGATGTACACGATCATGATTGATCTGTGTTTGATTGTATGTTCCAAAAATATCATAATCATTACAACTATGAATTATCTTATATCCTAAAAGACCACTTGCTCCAATGACACATATTTTTTTCTTCATTAATTCATGTGTTAGAGCATAAATAATTAAACTATCTAATATTCACGTAAAATACATCATGCGAGTTTTTCTGACACAACAACTGCAACCGCATACAGTTTTTCATGGCTAACTGAAACTAGAAAATTGTAAGAATTATCATTTAACAAAGTTACGGCGGGTTTAGAATCTAAATGTCCTGTTAGAATATCAAGAAAGCTAATTTGCTTATTGATCGATTTAATCACGGATTCTTTTATTGCAAATTTGGCAGCAAATGATTGTGATGAATTTACATGTTCTAAACAATATTTAATTTCAGAATCATGAAAGATTTTTTTGTAGAAATCTTCATTTGTTTCAAAAGGTTTTTCTTTGAAACGAGTCGTATCTATTATATCGATTCCGATTCCAATTTTTTCAAGCATGTAGAAAATATCGAGAAGGTTTATTTATTATCTATTGATTGTTGCAGATGTATTGAGCAGTGAAATTGAAGGTATAATTAAAAATATTTTTTTTGAAGTATTTCCAAATTTATCTGAGAAAGAATTTTCATGGAATAAAGAACAAAAAGATTATGAGAGTTGGGATTCTTTTGCACAATTGAATCTAATAACTTTTGTAGAATCAAAATTTGATATTACGTTATCTTTAGAGGAATCAATAGATATTAAATCTGCACATGATCTTCTTGAATGCGTTCGTTCACATTTAAAATGAACATTATAGATTTTCTTAAAAATTGTGTAGAAAAATATCCGACGAAAACAGCACTTGTAGATGAAGAGAAAAGTTTAAGCTTCCAACAATTGTATCAAGAAGTACAAAATTTTTCTTCTTGTATTGAATTTTCAAATAAAAATGTCATTAGTTTGATTGCAGAAAATTCCATATCTTTTGTTGTTGGATATCTTGGAATAATTAATTCCGGTAAAATAGCACATTTAGTTTCACCTGAAATCTCCGAGTCTAATTTATTAAATCAAATAAAATCTGCTAGTTCGGAAACCATAATTTGCTCAAATACTGCAAAAAAAAAAATTTTGAGTTACCCATCAGTAAAAATACCACTTTTTGAATTCAGTGAGATGAGATCACAATCGGGATCATATGAAAATAATTTCAAGATAAATGATCTGGCTTATTTGATATATACATCAGGTACAACATCAGAGCCAAAAGGAGTTGCAATATCTCATGCAATGACAGAGTTTACTACAAAAAACATTGTCAAGGAATTAGGATATTCTAATTCTGATGTTGACATACTGCCTTTACCAATATACCACTCCTTTGGATTGGGATGCTTTCATACATCTTTATGCGTAGGTTCGACACTTGTTTTATTAAAAAATGCAAATAATTTGGAACACGTACTTGAATCTTTAAAAAAATATGATGCTACGACGTTGGCAGTAATACCTGCTACATTGACAAAATTTCTAAAATTTGATAAGAATGTTTTGGAGGATCATTTTGCTAATATACGACTGGTCATAACTAACAGTACTTTAATTCCTAAAAACACAGTACAAAATTTCAAACAAATTCTGAAAAAAGGTAATTTGGCTACGTATTACGGTCTTACTGAGGCATCCCGTTCTACATTTATGATATTTGATAATAACAATGAACGAGAAGAATCAGTTGGACGTGCAGCACCAGGAGTTGAGGTAAAAATTGTCAATAAGAATAACAATGATGGGGAAATTTGGATTAAAGGAAATAACGTTATCAAAAAATATTGGAATAATGTGAAAGCAGATAAAAGCATAGTTGATGGTTGGTTGCAAACAGGGGACATTGGTTATTTGGATCAGGAAGGTTATCTTTTTCTCAAGGGACGTAATGACGATGTAATTAATGTCGGTGGTGAAAAAATTACACCGTATGAGATTGAGGAAGTAATAAAACAAATCCCCGGAGTCGATGACGTAGCTGCATTTGGAATAAAACATGAGATTTTTGGTCAGGTAGTAAAGATTAATGTTGTAAAATCAAAGAATGTGGATTTAGATAAATCCAAAATACTGATTCACTGTATGAAAAATCTTGAAAAATTCAAAATTCCATCTAAAATCGATTTTGTTGAAAGCCTGCCCAAAACTGACTACGGAAAGGTTAAACGTTTTATGCTAAAATAATAATTGACTCATGGTTAATTCAGATAGTTTTAAGGCAAATGAGAGAGAATTGATGGATTATTACGGCTATAAGGGAACTGTTGGAAGAATCAAAATTAGAATGAGGTTCTTAAAAACTTGGATTTTTCACTCTCTAGCATATTCATCACCAGTGCCATCGTTAGTAATTAAATTTCAGCGCGTAAGAGGAGTAAAAATTGGAGAAAACTGTCACATTTCTCCTTATGTACTAATTGATCTGCTGCATCCGGAATTAATAAAAATCGAAGACAATGTCACGATTAGTTCCAATTCTATGATTTTTGCACACGTAAACCCTACAACAAATGAATTTTTAAAAAAGCATGGTTATCCTAGAACAATTAAGCCTGTTACCATCAAAAACGGTGCGGTAATCAGTGTAGGATGCATAATTATTGCAGGAGTTACTATTGGAGAAAACTCAATTGTTGGTGCAGGAAGTGTCGTGACTCAAGATGTACCCGATTATTGTGTAGTTGTAGGAAATCCTGCCAGAGTGGTAAAAAAAATTGAATATTAAATTATTTACTAAAAAATAGATTCATTCTTGATATTCAAACATGATTAGAGATATCAATGACGCAATACAATAATAAATTCAAATGATTGAATAACTGATTAAATTTGGGTAAAACTAAGTTCAACGAAAATCTCATCTTACAGTTTTACAACATATTTAATTAATCATTATTTAGAGTAAAGCTAATGGAGAATATTCCTGATTTTATTAAAATAAAAAATTTAGAAAAATCAGTTGATAGTATATGTGATTTTATAAAAAATGAAATTTCTAATAAATTTCAAAGGGGAGGAGCTGTAGTTGGATTAAGTGGTGGAATTGATTCAGCTGTAACGGCTGCACTTTGTGTTAGAGCAATGGGTCATGAAAAGGTTTTGGGTTTGATTATGCCTGAGAAAGAATCAGAACCAGAAAGTCAGATACTTGCAAAACAATTTGCTAACAAATACAACATAAAAACAGAAACTATCGACATTAGCTCTATCCTAGACTCATTTGGTGTGTATGAGAACAAGGAGGAGATTGTAAAAGAAAAATTCCCGAATTTCAATGAGAATTGCAAATACAGGCTTGTAGTCCCACCAAAATTTGAAAATACTGTAGGAATTCCATATTTGGATATTCTTGATGATAAAAATAAGCAACATAAATTGAAAATATCGTCTTTTGATTTTCTTGCTTTAACTGCTGCTACCTCCATAAAACATAGAGTAAGAATGACTATGTTGTATTATCATGGAGAGAGAAATAATTTCACTGTGATGGGTACAACAAACAAATCTGAATACCTCCAGGGATATTTTGTAAAATACGGAGATGGTGGTTCAGATATTGAACCAATAGTGAATCTTTACAAATCTCAGATATATCAATTGGGTCAGTTTTTAGATATACCAAAAGAAATTTTGACAAAAGATGCATCGCCAGATGTTTGGAGTTTCACTACAAATGATGAGGAATTCTTTTACAGTGTACCATATGAGATAGTGGATCTGATTTTATATGCACGTGAAAATGACTTGCCAATAAAAGAAATTCAGAAACTCTCTAATTTGTCAACAGAAAACATAGAAAATCTGTTACGATTTCAAAATCAAAAACAAAACAAAAGCCAGCATATGAGAGAAATTCCTCACAGTTGGATGCCAGATTTCAATTAGAATAAAAGACTAGCCCCACTTTATTGTCCAAGGTTGAGGATGAAGAGTTTGTTCATCGACTAAAGGTTCCCACCATTTTTGATTATTCTGGTACCAAGTTACGGTTTCATTAAGAGCTTTTTCAAAATCATATGTTGGTGACCAACCAATCTCCTTTTGTATTTTGGTAGAATCGATTGAATATCGTTTATCATGACCAGGTCTGTCATTAACAAATTCAATTAAATCCAGAGGTTTTTCCATTTTGTTCAATATTTTTTCCACAATTTCTATATTTGAAATTTCGTTCCAAGCAGTAATATTGTAAATCTCTCCTGGCTTTCCCTTGTGAACTAGTAAATCTACAGCTCTAATATGATCTATAACATGAATCCAACTTCGGACTTGATTTCCATCTCCATACAATGGTACCTTTAGATTTTTGTGAGCACGAATAATTGTTTTTGGTATGAGTTTCTCTGGAAATTGAAATGGTCCAAAATTATTTGTGCATCTAGTTATGATGCAATTATTTTTGTAAGTTCGCACATATGCTTGTACAAGTAGATCCGCTGATGCCTTTGTTGCAGAATAAGGATTACTAGGTTTTAGATTGTCAAGTTCCGTAAACGGTTTTTGTTCTCTTTCTAGATCTCCATAAATTTCATCTGTGGATATGTGAACAAACAATTTTTCATTGTTCTTTGAGGCCTCCAACAAAGAATATGTGCCCAAAATGTTGGTTTCAATGAATGGTTTTGGATTAGAAATACTTCTATCCACATGAGTTTCAGCAGCAAAATTAATTATTACATCAACATCTTTAGATAATTTTTCTACTAGTTTTAAATTCGAGATATCACCTTTTTCATGTCTATAATTGGCATTTTTTAGCATGTCAAGATTAGCCTTATTAGAACCCAATGACATATTGTCTATGTTTATGATTTCATCATTTGGATTATTTTCCAGATGATTTCGGATAAATGCACTTCCAATGAATCCATATCCACCACATATCAAGAATTTCATTTTGATGACCTCATATGTGAATTCCAGTCATACTGCGTTTTAGTTCTTGGATCAATTATAGACGGATCATTCCAGTCCAGTCTCTCCTCATCTGGATTTTCATAATCGTATAGATTTGTAAGAAAATAGATTGTTTCTGATGGATAATCACTGATGGTTTGAGTTCCATGCCAAAAGTGTCCTGGAACTTTGACTATTTTTAGCTCATCATCTCCCACAAACACTTCAACTAATTTTCCAAATGTTTTGGATTGTTTATCACCATCATAAATACAGATTTTCATTTTCCCTTTCTTTACAAGAAAATAATCGGTTTGATTACGGGAATGACGGTGCCATGCACGAATAACGCCAGGCTTACTCATTGAGATGTTTACTTGTTTTGGAAAAATATCTCCAAAGAATTCAATCCAGTCTGCTCGAAAAATTTCCGATACGAATCCTCTATTATCATGTTTTATCTCAGGTATGAGTATTTTTACACCTAAATCATAATTTTGTATTTTTAGTGCCATGTAGTAAAAAAGGATTCATTTGTTATAATTATATTTACTACAGTATAGATTAACAATTAAGTGAATTTGATAAATTGCAAAAATCCCTCAAATTAAAATGCCAAAAAATCAGGCTGGTTATAACTGATGTAGATGGTGTTCTTACTGATGGTGGAAGATATTATTCAGATAGTGAAGAAATTTTCAAGAGATTTCACGTACGAGATGGTATGGGAGTGAATTTGTTGCTTCGAAATGGAGTAGACACTGTGATAATAACAAAGGAGATTTCAAAAATAGTGAATTATTGGGCAAAATCCATGAATGTTTCCAAGGTTTATTCTGGAGTAAAGATAAAGGAAAAAGAATTAGAAAAAATTTGCAAGATTTACAAATTATCTCCTTCAAATATCGCGTTTATAGGTGATGATGTAAATGATCTGGAGTTAATGAAGAGGGTAGGATTCTCTGCAACTCCTTCTGATGGAATTTCTCAAGCAAAGAAAGTTGCAGATTATGTTTGCAAATCTCCTGGGGGATATGGAGCTCTAAGAGAAGTAGCTGATTTAATCCTAAAAGAAAAATTCCCAAACAAAACTAAATGGTACTGAGTCAAATTTAATAATTACCAACATCAGACATTTCGTATTGGTATTCATCGCTGCTGAAATTGGAATTAATCATAATGGAGATATCGAAATTGCTAAAAAATTAATTGATTTAGCTGTTTCTACAGGCTGTGATGCTGTCAAATTTCAAAAAAGAACTGTTGATAAAGTATATTCAAAGGAGCTTTTAGATTCTCCACGCGATAGTCCTTGGGGGAAAACTCAACGTGAACAAAAAGAAGGGCTGGAGTTTTCACATGCACAGTATAATGTAATTGATAAATATTGTAAACAAAAAGGAATTCCATGGTATCTATCATGTTGGGATATAGATAGTCAGATTCAGATGAGAAAATTCAAAACAAAATACAACAAAGTAGCATCAGCAATGTTAGTTCATACAAAATTATTAGAGACTATTGCTGAAGAAAAGAAATACACATTCATATCTACTGGTATGAGTACTATGCAAGATATAGTAAACGCAATAAAAATTTTCAAAAAACATAACTGCCCATTTGAGTTGATGCATTCGCATAGCAGTTATCCTATGGATATAAAAGAAGCTAATCTAAGAGTAATTGAAACTCTGAGAAAGAAGTTTAAATGTAAAGTAGGATATAGTGGACACGAAAGTTCTTCATATCTTCTATGCGTGGCAGCAGTAATGTTAGGTGCTACTTCAATTGAAAGACACATCACACTTGATCGTTCGATGTACGGAAGCGATCAAGCTGCATCTTTAGAACCTATAGGGTTAAACAGGCTTGTTAAAGATATTAGAACTTTGGATGTTATACTTGGTGACGGGGTTAAGCGCATTTGGGATTCAGAAAAACCCGCAATGAAAAAACTAAGAGAAAGACTAGTTTGAATTCCATAAATGATCAGATCAAAAAAACGGTAACTGAAAGCTCTAATCTTATTCTAAGTTCCATAAACTTATCTGAAAAAATTGAAGAATCAATCAACGAGATAATAAAATGTTTCAAAAGAGGAAACAAGATAATCATTTTTGGAAATGGTGGTAGTGCGGCAGATGCACAACATATAGTTGCAGAGTTTATTGGGAGATTCCAAAAAGAACGAAAAAGTCTACCTGCGATTTCTTTAACTACAGATTCATCAATAATTACTTCTCTTGCAAATGATTATTCATATGATATAGTTTTTAGAAGAGATTGTGAAAGTCTTGTTTCATAAGGAGACATAGTAATGGGAATTTCCACTAGCGGTAAATCAAAAAATGTGGTAGAGGGAATTAAAACAGCAAAGAAAAAAGGTGCCGTTACAATAGGATTACTTGGAGGAGATGGTGGAACTATCAAAAATGCGACAGATATTGCAATTATTGTTCCATCTACCAATACGGCAAGAATTCAAGAAGTTCACAGAGTGATTT
>SXGQ01175565.1_pt1 | contig 11703 bp, 13 predicted proteins | sample 3178371 | NCBI WGS metagenome assembly SXGQ01 (sample SAMN11356859, study PRJNA531348) | freshwater metagenome | isolation source: freshwater sample F1-20 | place: China: Fuxian Lake, Yuxi | collected 2017-12-25 | reverse complement strand
TGACTTCTGCCAGTAAATCTTAAGTAATCAATTGTTTGATCATCAATTGGAAAAATTGCCACAGTAGATCCATATTCAGGACTCATATTTCCAATTGTGGCCCGATTTGCTAATGGCACAGCAGAACAACCAGCACCATAAAATTCAACAAATTTGCCAACCACGCCGTGCTTGCGTAATACTTCAGTAATTGTTAAAACTAAATCAGTTGCTGTAACACCTTCTTTTAGTGCCCCGGTTAATTTAAAGCCCACAACTTTTGGAATCAACATACTTACGGGTTGACCAAGCATTGCTGCTTCTGCTTCAATGCCACCTACTCCCCAACCAAGAACTCCTAAACCATTAACCATGGTTGTGTGTGAATCTGTACCAACAACTGTATCTGGATAAATTAACCCATTTCTTTCAAAAACAACTTTGGCTAAGTTTTCAATATTTACTTGATGGACAATTCCAGTTCCTGGCGGAACTACTTTAAATTCAGAAAAAGCACCTTGGCCCCAGCGAAGAAATTGGTATCTTTCTTTGTTTCTGTCGTATTCTAAATCCACATTTATTTTTAATGCCATATTTGAACCAAAGGCATCTGCAATTACAGAGTGATCAATTACTAATTCAGCAGGTGATAGTGGATTAACTTTTTGAGGATCTCCACCTAAGTCAATCATGGCCTCTCGCATTGTTGCTAAATCAACAATCGCGGGAACTCCAGTAAAATCTTGCATGATTACTCGCGCAGGAGTGTAGGGAATTTCAATACTTGGTTCAGCTTTTTCATCCCAATTGGCAACAGCCTTGATGTGGTCTTTGGTTATATTCACGCCATCTTCAGTGCGCAATAAATTCTCTAAAAGAATTTTTAAACTGAATGGAAGGGATTTTGAACCTGGAACTTTATCTAGAGCAAACATTTCACTAGAGCGATTGTTAAAACTTAAACTTTGCTTTGCTCCAAAAGTGTTTATACTCATTTATCCCTCAGTTTTATCAATAAGCAAACACTATCAGTGGGAAGAAATCTAAGTTATTCATGCACCAAAATAGCCACGGATTCAATGTGGTTAGTCTGCGGAAACAAATCAAACGCCACAACCGCTTCAAGCTTCCACCCATATTTCTTAGCGATAAGAACATCTCTTGCCAGGGCGGCTGGGTCGCAAGCAATGTAAATGATCTTTTGCAGAGTTTGGTTACAGACTTGCTGCATCACATTTTGACCCGCTCCAGATCTTGGCGGGTCCAGAATGACAACATCAAACTTATTTTTAACCGAACGAATCCATCTATCAACTCGATCACTTACTATTTGAACATTTTTAAAGTCACTGAGATTAGTTTTTGCATTTTGGGCAGCACTTCGATCTGCTTCAACCACAAAACCTTTGGCAAGTGGGAATTCTTGCAGTAATGAATGAGCTAGCACTCCAACTCCTGCGTAAAGATCTGCAAAAGTTTCTACTTGCAAACCCTTAATTGATTTCTTTATTTGGCTATTCAGTGCAGAAGCTGCACCTGGATGAACTTGCCAGAATCCATCACCAGCTACTGCGAAGTCGTGCCCGTCAACTTCTTGAATTGCATTAGGTGCACTTGGTGCTCTTTTTTCAACTGGATAAACAATCGTTTCATCTTTGGACTTAACAATTAGTACTTCGTCATCAGGATTTCCTCCAGGAAGATTTTTTAAAACATCATTAATGGAGTTATCGGCAATTAAACATTTATCAATAACTTGAACTTCATGTGAGCGATTTTTTCTAAAACCCCACTTACCTTGCTCATTGGCAACTAAACGAATTCGAGTGCGCCAATTACTTTCACTTGGCTCGACTGCATTAACGGAGCTAATCTCTGAAGCGCTGGGTTCTTGTCCAAACCTTTCAAGTTGTTCAACTAATACTTGAAGTTTTAGCTCTCTTTGATAATTGGATGTTGCATGCTGCCAATCACAACCCCCGCAACCATCTGCTTTAAAGAATTCGCATTTTGGTTGAATTCGATGTGTTGATGGTGTTAAAACTTTTACGGTTTGTGCAAACCAGGATCTTTTTCCTGGGGCAAGTGAAATAAGTTTCGCTTCAATAGTTTCCCCTGGAAGTGCATGTCTAACAAATACAACGACACCATCATGTCTTGCAACGCAAAGTCCCCCATGGGCAACTTTTTCAATATTTAAAGTTAAAAGATCTCCTGGATTCACGTGATTACGGACGTCGCAAGGTTTGATTTACCGGACGTGGAGTTTTTTCTTTCATATTTTCGGTTGAAACTAATTGCCAAGGAACACTCACAACCATTACTCCAGGGGTAAATAACAATCGAGACTTTAATCTCAAAGCAGATTGATTGTGCAGTAATTGTTCCCACCAATGTCCAACCACATATTGCGGCACAAATATGGAAATAACATCTCGAGGACTGTCTCTTCTTATACTTTTTACATAATCAAGAATTGGTCTTGTCACCTCTCTAAAGGGAGAATCCAAAACTTTTAGGGGTACGGGTATCTCTAAACTTTGCCAACTTTTGATTAACTCATCTGTTTCTTTTTCTTCAACCCGCACAGTTATTGCCTCTAGCGTGCTTGGCCTGGTGGCCCTTGCGTAATAAATAGCTCTCATTGTTGGTTTATGCAATTTGGAAACTAAGATAATTCCGTGAATTCTACTTGGTAGAGATAAATTTGCACTACTTGTTAAAGACAACTCATCGCTAACTTTTCCGTAATAAACATATATTGCACTCATCATTGCCATGAGAGCTGGAATTGCAATCACAACCATCCAAGCACCATGAGTAAATTTTGTAACTAGAATAATTAACAAAACTGAACCAGTAAGAACAAAACCAATTGAATTGATTAAGCGAGATTTTTTCATCTTAGAGATTAGTGAATTATCAGTTGATGCAGCAATATTTCTAGTCCAGTGTTTAATCATTCCTAATTGGCCGAGCGTAAAAGAAGTAAAAACACCCAAAATATAAAGTTGAATCAATCGAGTAACACTGGCATCAAAAGCATAAACAATAAGCACGGCAGCACCGGAAAGGAAAAGAATTCCGTTACTAAAAGCTAATCGATCTCCCCTGTTATGTAATTGTCTAGGTAACAATCTGTCATTAGCTAAAATAGAAGCTAAAACTGGAAATCCGTTAAATGCAGTGTTAGCTGCTAAAACCAAAATTAAGGCTGTTACTGCAGCAATTACTAATATTCCAATTGTAAATGAACCAAAACTTGCTTGAGCTATTTGAACTATAACTGTTTTTTGTTGCTGACCAAGAGGTAAACCAATTAAATCTTCTGGGTGCTCGGCAACCTTTACTCCAGTTCTCATAGCCAAGTAAGTAATTGAAAGAAACATTGCAGACGAAATAGTTCCAAGTAACAATAAAGTTGTGGCAGCGTTCTTGCTCTTTGGTTTCTTAAAGGCAGGAACTCCATTTGAAATTGCTTCAACACCAGTTAAAGCTGTACAACCAGATGAGAAGGCCCTGGCGAATAAGAAAATTAATGCAAATCCTGTGAAGCTTTGTTCGGCTGTAATTGTCCAATCAGCACTTTCAGCTTTGAGTTCTATCCCTTGTGCAAGTTGAAATCCAGCCCAAGTAACCATTATTAATATAGAGAAAATAAATGCGTAAGTTGGAATGGCAAATAAAGTTCCAGATTCTTTAACTCCTCGAAGATTCAAGACTGTTACTAATACGATCAATCCAATTGCAAGGGCTACCCCGTGATTGGAGAAGTATGGGAATACGGATGAAATATTGTCTTTGGCTGCAGCGATGGAAACTGCGACCGTCATTACATAATCAACTAATAAAGCTCCGGCAACCACAAGTCCTGGTTTTCTTCCTAAATTGGTTGTGACAACTTCATAATCGCCACCACCAGATGGATAAGCGTGAACGTTTTGTCGATACGACATAACTACCACGCCCATTACAGTTGCAACTGCAAGGGCAATCCAAATTGAAGTATTTATATAGACCATGCCGCTGATGCTTAAAACTAAGAGAATTTCTTGAGTGGCATATGCGTTGGACGACAATGCATCAGATGCGAACACTGGAAGTGCAACTCTTTTAGGTAAGAGGGTGTCGCCTAACTTGTCGCTTCTGAGTGCGCGACCAACGAGTAAACGTTTTATTGAGGTTGTAATTATGGCCACAATCCCTCACATTACGCAACAAATGGATTCGACGCCATTAACCACTCCCGTATCAGAATTAGATTCACCTGTAACGTATGTATTAACAGTTAACCACTCAAAGGATTAATCCCAAGTGCACGTAGTGATTATGGGTTGCGGACGAGTCGGATCTGCCCTTGCACTTCGCTTGATTGAATTGGGCCATTCAGTTGCCATCATCGACAAAGATGAAGCTGCTTTTTTTGCTTTAGGTGATGATTTCACTGGACAAAAAGTTTTAGGTATTGGTTTTGATCGCGACACGTTAATAGAAGCAGGAATAGAAAAAGCACAAGCTTTCGCTGCTGTTTCATCCGGTGATAATTCAAATATTGTTTCGGCTCGTGTTGCCAGAGAAAACTTCAACGTGCCATTAGTTGTGGCAAGAATTTATGATCCTAGAAGAGCAAAAGTTTATGAACGCTTAGGGATTCCAACAGTGGCAAGTGTTGCCTGGACCACTGATCAAGTTTTAAGAAGATTGTTGCCTCTAGGTGCGCAAGAAGAATGGCGCGATCCAAGTGGAAATGTTGTTCTAGCCCAAGTTTATTTATCTCCTAAATGGATTGGTAAACGTGTGGGGGATTTGTCAGAAGCTGCAAAAGTTCGTGTCGCGTTAATTAGCAGATTTGGTGGCGCTGTTCTTCCCGATCGTGACACTGTCTTACAAGAAGGCGATTTAATTCACGCAATTTATCAAGTACAGGATAGAGATTTTGTTGAAAATGTTTTCGCTACCGGACCAAAGGACTAATTAGATGCTAATTGTTATCGCCGGTGCCGGAAACGTTGGGCGTGCTATTGCTCGGGATCTAATAAAGAATGGTCATAAGGTAACCGTTATTGATGATGATTCTGCTGCAATTGCTAGTGCAAAAAAATCTGGTGCAGAAACAGTTTTTGGTGACGCATGTGAACCTGATGTACTTGATGAAGCAAATCTTTCTAAAGCCCAAATTGTGGTTGCAGCAACTGGTGATGACAAGGTTAATTTAGTTGTATCTTTACTTGCTAAAACTGAATACGGAGTTCCTCGCATTGTGGGTCGGGTAAATCATCCCAAGAATGAATGGCTCTTTGGTGAAGCATGGGGCGTTGACTTTGCGGTATCAACTCCACAAATGATGACTGCACTAGTTGAAGAAGCAGTAACTGTTGGAGAACTTGTTAGATTGTTCTCTCTTCGTCAATCCGGCTCTGATTTATTAGAAGTAACTTTGCCAAGTGATTCACCAGTTGTTGGCAAAAGAGTTGGCGATGTTGAATGGCCAATCGATACAGCTTTAGTGGCAATCTTGCGCGATAGAAAAGTAATTACTCCTCATCCAGATGATCCTTTGGAAGCAGGAGATGAATTGTTGGTAGTTGCAACAACTGCTCAACAACCAATACTTAGAGATTTGCTTTGTAAGTAAATATTATTAATAAATTTTTGCTCTGGCAGTTTGCACAATTTGATAAGTTAACCAAACAGCAAATAGGTACAACGGCCATCCCATAAAGATTTTCACCGAACCAAGTAGAGCAATACTGTCATTTAAATACAAAGGAATTTGAACTAACAATCTTAAGCCAAATACTGCCACCCACAACCAAGTAACTGTTGTGTAGGCGCGCACTAAGAGTGGATGTTTTAGCCAACCTGTGGTGTCCCCGACTAAAGATCCAACTAGATAACCAATTAATGGCTTTCGTATCAATACTGAAATCAGTAAAAAAAATCCATAAATTGCGTTAGTCACAATTCCTGTTAAAAAGAAGTTACTGGCATCTTTTGTGCGCCAAGTTAAAAAGACTGAAATAGATAAACCAAGAAAACCACTAAAAACTTGAGTCAAACTCTTTCTTTCAATTAATCTGATTACTAGTAAGACTCCACCTAAAGCAAGTGATGCAATTAATGCGTTGTTCAAGTTCTCTTGATAGACAAAGATCAAGATAAAAAGCATTGAGGGAAGCGCTGAGTCAATTAATCCTCGCCAACCACCTATTGCTTTATTTAGTAATTCTTTTTCCCCCATATTTTCTGGATTACTCATTTAGCCCACCTCACTACTTAAGATTTTATAAACAGGATTGTGTAAACAAGGTTTGCCTGACAAAAAAGTAATTCTTCCCTCAACTTCAATTCGTGTACCTGGCTCAATTCCTGCCACATGTTTTCTACCTTGCCAAATTATTATGAGACTTCCTGATCCATCTGATATTTCTACTTCGTAGGCAGGAATTTGACTATTAGGTTTTATCGTTGCAGTTTTAACAATTCCTGTTACCTGAATGGGTTTTCCTCTATTAATTTCTTCAATAAGAGTTGATCCACGAATTTCTGCCTGTTCGGATAACTCATAAGCAGCTAGTTCTTCATCAGAAGCATAAAAACTTCTCAACCAAGTTCTAAGCTTTGAAACTTTTTTCATACTCCAGTTGATCCATATCCGCCAGCAGATCTCTCAGAATCTGGAAGTTGGCTTACTAACTTGAAATTAGCATTTTCCACTTTTTGAATTACTAGTTGTGCAATACGGTCACCTTTTTTAACTTGAAAGCGTTCATTTAAATCATGATTGATTAAAACCACCCCAATTTCACCGCGATATCCTGCATCAATTGTTCCTGGAGTATTTACGACACTAATTCCATTTTTTAATCCCAAGCCTGAACGAGGATGAACTAATCCCACATAACCGTTAGGCAAGGCAATTGCTATTCCAGTTTTTACTAAAGCTCGTTCTCCAGGTGCTAAAACTAAATCAGTTATTGAATAAAGGTCTGCTCCAGCATCGCCTGGTTTGGCATAAGTAGGAATTACGGCATCGTTATCAAGTTTGGAAACTAAAATATCTAATTGAATAGGTGTTGACATATATCTGAGATTACTTCTCTGGCAGGGTTATCTCATGAACCAGTTGCTGTTTCGTGAGAAATTAACACCTCCAATTTGGGGTTGGGTTGCCCTAACCGGCTTTTGCCTAATGCTGGCCGTTTCAGTAAGCGCAGTATTTGGTGATCTCATAGCCGTGATTGTTTTCATATTTTTAGTTATCGTGTTCATTTTCTTAGGTTATAAATTTTCACCCGTTATTAAAGTTGACAGTGAATTTCTTTACGCCAATAAAGCAAAATTGCCACTTGGTATCATTAATAAAGCAACACCATTGTCAATTTCAGAAACTACCAAAATTCGAGGCATCAATGCTGATCCCAAGTGCTTTAGTGCTACTAGTCCACTGATCAATACTTCGATAAGAATTGACTTTGAAGACAAGGATGATCCCCACACATATTGGTTACTCTCGACCAGAAAACCTGAAGAACTCTCCCGAGTTCTGACTCAAAAGCTTTAACCTAGAATAAATTCATGGCCAAGAAATCCAAGAAAAATAGATCCTCAGGAATAGTTGTTTCAATCGGCGTTTTGATTGCCACATTCCTGGCCCGAAAAATACTTACAAAAAGCTACACAAAAATCATGGGACAAAAACCACCTACTTCAAATGATGGCGAGCAACCTTTAGGTCGAGTTTTAACTTGGACTGCACTTAGCACAATTGCTATGGCTGCAGTTGAGGGCTTAGTTCAAAAATACTTAGGGAAAACTAAAACCTAAGCACACTCTATACAAACGGCTTTGCCTTTTGTTTCTTTTGCAATTCTTGATCTATGCATCACTAAGAAACATTTAGTGCAAGTAAATTCATCAGCTTGTTTAGGCAAAACTCTGACGGTCAATGACTCATCAGAAAGATCTGCACCTGGTAGTTCTACTGAGTCTGAATTATCATTCTCATCAACTTCAACTTGAGGATTGGTAGCTTCAGCTCGTTGCGCTTTTAACTCTTCGAGAGAGTCCTCGGCTAATTCTTCATCCGTTTTACGGGGGGCGTCGTAATCAGTTGCCACTTTCTTTTTTTCACCTCTGTTATTTAATTAACTTTTTCTCTACCGCGTGGATAATGCCTTATAACTGCCCTGTTATGCGACCCTTTTGACTGGTGAGTCCTGTCACATTAATAAGGTGTGCCCGCAGGAAAATAACGGGTACTTAGGGAGGACAATCTAATACATGCCTATTTACGAACTAGATGGCCGCATCCCAACTATTGATGCCAGTGCATTTATTCATCCCGAAGCTGTCTTAATTGGTGATGTCCGAATAGGAAAAAGAACCAGTGTTTGGCCTACCGCCGTTTTGCGTGGAGATTCCAGTTTCATATCTATTGGTGATGAAACCTCTATTCAAGATGGAACAATAATTCATTGCCAAACAAACAATCCCACAATTATTGGGTCTCGTTGCGTCATCGGACATAATACTCATTTAGAAGGTTGTGTCGTGGAAGATAAATGTTTAGTTGGTTCAGGTTCAACTGTTTTAGAAGAAGCTTTAATTAAATCCGGAGCACTTGTTGCTGCTCAATCTTTAGTTCCGCCTGGAAAACTTGTTCCAGAAAGAGCTCTTGCCATGGGAGTGCCCGTCAAGATCAGAGAAACTGCTGTGGCAGAAAATATCTTTGAAGATGGTGTTGAGCATTACCTACATTTATGTGATCTATATAAAAGAACTTTGAAAAGAATTGATTAAAAATATTTCTTCGATAATTTAGTTACTAGTTGATCTACTTCAGCAAATAGATCAGCATTTGCGGCCAATGACCAATCTCCGCCTAAATTGTTTCCCGCCAATCCACCGACTCTTCCGCCGGCTTCAGTGACGATAAGAGAACCTGCTGCAAAATCCCAAGGGTAAAGTCCAAACTCATAATATGCATCAAGTCTTCCCGCGGCAACGTAGCAAAAATCAAGAGCTGCTGCACCTGCTCGTCTGACATCGCGAGCAATAGCTACAACTTCGGCCAAGACAGCACCTTGTTTTTTTCGTCTTTCAGGGTCATAACCAAATCCTGTTGCCAACAGCGCTTTATCTATTGAGGCTCCTGAATTTGTCTGTAATTTCTTTTTCACCCCATCATGCAAAACAAATGATCCTTCACCTTTGATCGCATAAAAGGTTTCATGCAATAAAGGAGCAGCAACTACCCCAACTTGAATTTCTCCATCAACTTCTATTCCAATTGAAATAGCCCAATAAGGATGGTTATAAAAGTAATTAACTGTGCCATCTATGGGATCAATAATCCATTTCACATTTGATGGATTTTCTGGAGGAAGTGCAGTTCCTTCTTCTCCTAGGAATGAATCATTTGGTCTGACATCTTTTACTCTTTGCACAATATGTCGTTCGGCTGCTTTATCCATCTCCGTAACTAAATCAACCGGGGTCGATTTAGATTCATACGCCATATTTTCAGGTCGTTGATTGACCAATATTTCACTTGCGGATTTAGCTATTTCCAAGGCAAGTGCTAATAAAGATTGATTTAACGACTCAGTCACACCACCTATCTTGCCTTTAGGCGTCCACGAAGTAGCGTTGAGGTGTGTTAACGAAATATAGAAACATACTTTCTCTTCCTGGTGCTACTTCATTCATGCTGGCAGGCTTAATTGCTCGTTTTCCCATATCAATGTATGGACTAGGGGCAGTTCTTCTTGTTCAATCAAGAACTGGTTCATATTTCAAAGCAGGGGTTATATCTGCAGCTTTTGCAATTTCTGCGGCTGTAGGTGGACCAATCACTTCACGTTTGGTAGATCGACTAGGTCAAAATAAATTAATTCCTATTCTGTTATCTCTTCACGTTTCTACGCTCTTAATTACGATTTTTCTAATTATCAAGGATGCAAATCTAATTCTTGTTTTGTTACTTGGAGTTATTTCGGGAGCTACTGTTCCAACTATTGGTCCCTTCATCAGGGCAAGATGGAAAAAAGCAACGAATAATAAGCAGCAGGAAAATACTGCTTTTGCAATGGAGAGTGTGATTGATGAAGTTATATTTATTTTTGGACCACCACTTGTAACATTTTTATGCGTTATGTTTTATGACGCCTCCGGGTTATTGCTAGCAGCAATTTTGGTTACCTTGGGCGGTATTTGGTTATCTGGTCAAAAGAAAACTCAACCAGAAGTTCACATTGTTGGTGCAGAGAAGGGAAAAGCTGCATTGAGATATCCAGGTGTTTTTTCACTCTTCCTGGTTTACATTTTGCTGGGAGCAGTATTTGGTGCAGCTGAAGTTATTGCAGTTGCGTTTAGTCGTGAAAAGGGAAGTCCTGAACTTGCAGGGGCACTTATTACTGCTTGGTCTGTTGGATCTCTTGCCGCTGGAATTACAATGGGGACAATTCATTTCAAAAATAAACTTTCGCGCAGATTCCTAATCGCAGCATTTTTCTTTGCTCTATCCCTCTTACCTCTACCATTTATTTCCACAATGCCCGCACTATTTGTAACACTTTTAATTTCAGGATTAGCAATTTCACCAGTCTTAATTTCGGGCTATACCTTGATTGGTCAACTTGTCCCCCAGAACAGATTGACTGAAGGATTTGCCTGGGCTAATACTGGTGCAGGGTTAGGAATTGCGTTGGCTTCTGCAATCTCTGGTTGGGTAATTGATAACAGTGGTGCGCAAGTTGCGTTCTGGGTTGTGTCAGCTGCTGGGCTACTTACATTTGCCATCACTTTGATTACTTACCGGGATCTAAAGCAAGCCGACTCGCGCTCAGCCAAATCAGCGTAAACACACTTTTTTCTCGTAGCGTAGTTCTACACAGGAATTGTGACTAGTCACTCCTGTAACACAAACATTTGGAGGTGTCCCATGACTAAAAAGTTGACTTTTGGTGCACTTAGTGATGACGGCACAAAAATAGTTTTGAAAGATGATAAAGGAAATGAATTTGCATTAGATCTTGATGAAAAAACTAGAGATGCCGCGCGCAATTGGCGTAAACGTCCTAAAGCTTCAGTTCATGACAGAGATCATGAATTAAGTGTGGCAGAAATTCAAGCAAGAATTCGTTCTGGAATTGCATCTGAAGATTTAGCACAAGTAAGTAGCATTCCCTTAGAAAGAATTAAAAGATTTGAACCACCAGTGTTACAAGAAAGATATTGGATTTCAAAACGTGCCCGTGAAACTGAAATAAGAAGAGCACACGGTAGTGCTGCATTTGATGAAATTGTGCAAACCAGAATTTCACATGGTGGCGGAGATATTGAATCTACTAAATGGGATGCGTGGAAAAGAGAAGACGGAAGATGGAACATTGCTTGTTCTTTCGTTGGCAGAAAAGGTGAAACAGAAGCACACTGGGCATATGATCCAGATGTTTCAACAATTGCACCCCTTGATGATGTTGCACGTTGGCTACTTGATGTCACACCAGATATGCCACAAAACCAAACCTTTGAACATGTTGCACCAAAATTAGTAAGTGTGCCCACAATTGTTGAAGAAGTTGTTGAGGAATTACCAAAATGGGTAACCCCTGAAGGTGTCAAAGAAGATGTTGCAAACACTGTGCCAATTCCTAAACAAGAACCAGTTGCACAACCTGTTATTACCCCAGTTGTTAAAACTACTCCACAACCTGCTCC
>SXGQ01643269.1_pt1 | contig 11704 bp, 11 predicted proteins | sample 3178371 | NCBI WGS metagenome assembly SXGQ01 (sample SAMN11356859, study PRJNA531348) | freshwater metagenome | isolation source: freshwater sample F1-20 | place: China: Fuxian Lake, Yuxi | collected 2017-12-25 | reverse complement strand
TGTCGTTGTACGACGTGACGACGGCCAGGTGCGGCGCCTTCTCGGCCACGATGCGCAGCTTGTCGTTGGACGGCAGCGCCGCCACGGCGTGCGCGACGTTGGCGCAACCCATGCGCTCGAAGCCGCGCTGGCGGCTGTTGAGCTGGGCGATGCGGGCGAGGTAGTCACCGCGCAGCGAGGCGCTGCGTTCGCGGATGCGATCAGTGACGCGGGTCAGTGTGACGTGCATTCGGGTCTCCGGAGAGTTCGATTCTCGTAACCGAATCTTGATAATTTAGGTAACCATATTACAGCTCCGCAGCGGCGCGCGGGTTACGGGCTGGGTACCGACGTGACAAGATCCGAGGCCATGGCGTCATCGGCAATCCACATTCCCCACGGCCCCGCACGCAGCGCGCAGCTGCTGGAGCGCACCACCGCCGAATGGCGGGCCAGCAGCGACGACCTGCTGCTCTTTGCCTACGGCTCGCTGATCTGGCGGCCGGACTTCGAGTATGCCGAGGCCCTGCCCGCCCGGGTGCTGGGCTTCCACCGCGTGCTGCGCATGCGCTCGCGCACCAACCGCGGCTCACCACAGCAGCCGGGGCTGGTGCTGGCACTGGTGTCCGGCGGCAGTTGCCGCGGGCTGGTCTACCGCGTGCCGCGCGAGCAGGCCGATCCGGTGCTGCTGCAGCTGTGGGACCGCGAGATGCCCAACGGCGTCTACGAACCGCGCTGGCTGAACTGCGACACACCGTCGGGCCGGCTGCGCGCGCTGGCCTTCACGCTGTCGCGCCAGAGCCCCAACTGGACCGGCCCCATGCAGGAGCCGGAGCTGCTGCACATCTTCCAGCACGCCAAGGGCCGTTATGGCACGACGCTGGACTACCTGCTGCGCACCGTGCATGGCCTGCGCGCGCACGGCATCCGCGACATGGAACTCGAACGCCAGGCGCACCTGGCGGCGCAACACGGGCTCTGCGCGCCGCTCTGATCCTCTCAGCGGCGGCTGCGGTGGCTCAGCGAAGCCCGGCGTCGCGCAGGCGGCCGAGGTCTTCCTCGGTGTCCACGTCCACATGCACGCCAGGGTCGTCGACATCGATGGGTTGAGCCGCGTAGCGCGCCACGATGCGCCGCGCGCCCTCGTCGCCCTGCAGCGCCATCAGCTCCGAGAACAGCTCGGTGCCGAAGCCCACCGGGTGGCCTTGGATGCCGCGGTATTGCGCGTAACAAACCGGGTAGCGCTCCAGCCCCTCGGCCACGGCCATGATGGTGGTGGGCTGCACCAGCGGCATGTCGGCGGGCAGGATGAGCCAGCCATCGGCGTCGCCGGTGGCGCCCACGCCAGCCACGATGGAGTGCCCCATGCCGATGGGCTGCGGCTTGCCATGGGCGTCGTGGTCGGCCAGCGTCACCACGTCACGCGCGGCCACCAGCCGGTGAGCCACTGGTGCCAGCGCGGGGGTGGTCACCACCACCACCCGCAGCTGCGTGGAGAGTGCGTGGCGAAGACTGCGCGTCAGCAGCGTGTCGGCACCATGCGCGCCATCGAGGGGCTGCTCGAGCTTGTGGCCCGGGCCGCGAAACCTCGAACCGCGCCCTGCGGCCAACACGACGACAGCGGGACGTCGCTTCATCATCAGGAGGGCTGGATCCCTGTTTGCTGCACTGCCACAAGCATGCCCAGTGGCCTTGGGCTTGAAACTGGGACGTTCACCTAAGGGAAGGTCTGCATACTTGCGGACATGAGCAAACTGAGTGACTTCCGCAAGAGCTACGAACTAGGGGAGCTGGACGAGGCGCAGGCCTCGGACGGGCCGCTGGCGCTGTTCAACGTCTGGATGGACGAAGCCATTGGGCACGACGTGTCCGAGCCCACGGCGATGACCGTGGCCACGGTGGGCGCCAACGGCCGCCCCTCCACGCGCGTGGTGCTGCTGAAGGGGGCCGACGCCCGCGGCATGGTGTGGTTCACGAATTACGAAAGCCGCAAAGGTGAAGAGTTAGCACACAACCCTTACGCCGCCTTGCAGTTCCATTGGGTGGAGATGGAGCGTGTGGTGCGCATCGAGGGCCGTGTGGAGAAGACCTCGGCCGAGGAATCGGACGCCTATTTCAAGAGCCGCCCGCTGGATTCGCGCCTGGGCGCCTGGGCCTCGCCGCAGAGCCGCGTCATCAGCTCCCGCGCGGTGCTCGTGGCCAACGCGGCCAAGGCAGCGGCGCAACACGGGCTGAACCCCGACCGGCCGCCGCACTGGGGCGGCTACCGGCTGGTGCCGGAGCGTTTCGAGTTCTGGCAGGGGCGCCGCTCACGGCTGCACGACCGGCTGGTGTTCACACGCGACACCGACCGCTGGGTGCGCGAGCGCCTCGCGCCCTAGACACTGACCGCTCAGTTGACGGCCAGGCCGTCTTCCACGCGGTAATACAGGCCGTAGGGGTCGTCCATCAGCACGGCCAGTTGGCCTTCGACGACCACGGGCTCCAGCGTGTAGCGCACCGGCTTCTTGGTGCGCACCTCCACCAGGCCTTCCGGGCCGGCCGGTACGCAGAACGAGCAGGTGGTGGGCACGGCGGACAGCAGGAAGTGCTGCTGCTTGTCGCCCGCCTCCAGCGGCATCATGAAGCCCTGCACCTTCACCGTCTTGCGGTCCAGCGCCTGCACAGCACTCGGGAAGGTCGGCACCAGCTTCTTCTTCTCCGCCTTGGCGGTGACCTGGGACAGCAGCTTCCACGAGACGATGTCGGCCCGCTCTTCCAGTGGCTTGAAGGGGCTGCGCGGGTCGTGATAGCCGGCGCCCTGGCCCATCGAGGGGGCGGTCTGCGCGAACACGGTGCTGGTGGCCAGCAGGGCCAGGGCGGCGAGGGTCTTCATGGCGGGGGAACTGCAGCGGAGGGAGGTGCTCATTGTGCCGCCGCCGGATCGGCCGCGAGTTCCGACAGGTATTGCCGCAGCAAGGCCGCACGTTTCGGCCGGAAGCTCTCGCCCAGCGGCACCACGCGCTGCATGCGCTCGGGCCGGAACATGCGAAACCCCTGGCGCAGGCAGCACCAGGCCAGCAGCACCAGCAGCGCATCCACGTAGACGATACCCAGCGGCCAGACCTTGCGCTCGGTGGCCGTGCCATCGCGGTCGACGTAGTGCAGGGTCAGCGCCTCTTCGCGCCAGCAAGCTTCGCGCAGCAACTGCATGTCGACGCCGGGAGGCGGGCGCGGGTTGAAGCGATGCGCCTGCGACACCGCGTGCAGCGTCTGCTGCTGGCTCACCGAGGGCAGCGTGGCCACCACCTTGGCCAGCACCGACGCCGCCGCCTTGGCGAGTGCCGGGTCGCCGATGTGGCGCACCTCGGCCAGGCCCAGCACCAAGGCCTCGATCTCCAGCCGCGTGAAGGTCTGCGGCGGTAGCGTGCCGTCTTCGATGAGGCAGTAGCCCAGGCCGCGCTCGCCGCCGATGTCGGCGCCGGCCACGCGCAGGCTTTCGATGTCGCGGTAGATGGAACGAACGGACACCCCCGTCTCACGCGCCAACTGCTCGGCGGTGACGGGCTGGGGCAGCGTGCGCAGCGCTTGCAGCAGGCGGAACAGGCGGTCGGATCGGGACATGAACGGCCGGGGTGGGCAACTGCCGAAAACTGGCAGGAGGGCTGCCTAGAGTAGCAGCCGTCGGTTCATCGCCGGGCGCCCTCCTCTGGGGTGATGACGACGCCTCTTCACTCCCCACGAAAGCAGACCCATGACCGTTTCCGTCGTCCCCCACATCAACCTGCGCGGCCAGGCGCGCGAGGCCCTGCAGTTCTACCAGCACGCCTTCGGCGGCGAGGTCACGGCCATCACCTATGGCGACGCCCACGCCGTGCGCGACCCGCAGGACACCGACCGCATCATGTGGGGCCAGGTACGCGCCACCGACGGCTTCCAGGTGATGGCCTATGACGTGCCCACCGACACCACCTGGCAACCCGGTGAGAACGCCTACTTCATCTGCGCCGGCTGCGGCACCGCCCAGGACGCCATGGCGCGCTGGGAGCGGCTGGCCGACGGCGCCACCGTCGTGCAGCCGCTGGCACCGGCCCCGTGGGCGCCGCTCTACGGCATGCTGAAGGACAAGTTCGGCGTGACCTGGGTGATCAACGTCAGCGCGGCGCCTGCAGCAGGGTCGTGACGTCCAGCCGGTAGGCGCGCCAGGCGGGCCACGCGGCGGACAGCAGCGCGAGCCCGCCGGCCAGCAGCGGCACCAGCCACTCGGCCTCGCTCATGCCCAGTGCGCCCAGCCGCAGCGACTGGCGCTCGGCCAGCAGGTGCTCCAGCACGGCCACCAGGCCGTGGCCGGCGGCCAGCCCCAGCACCGCGGCCAATGCGGCCAACAGCAGCGCCTCGGTGGCGATCAAGGCCGCCACGCGCGATGCCGGTGCACCCAGCATGCGCAGCATGGCCAGGTCGCCCTGGCGCGCGCGCACCGCGTGCAGCAGCGCGATCCACACCGACAGACCGGCCGCCGCCAGCAGCACGATACCGAAGCCGCGCAGCACCTCGGTGCCCGCACCCACCAGACGCATCAGCCGCGCCGTCTCCAGCGCCGGCGCTGCGGACTGCAGCCCATCCTGCGCGTTGACCCAGCGCGGCAGGCTCACGGCGGCCAGCGGGCTGCGGTAACGCACCAGCGCCAGCGTGATCTCGCGGCGGTCCTCGTCGTGCGCGTCATGCGCTTCGTGCGCTTCGTGATCGTCGTGTCCCTCGTGATCTTCATGGGGCTTCTCGTCGGCGCGGTGCTCGTCATGCACCGCCCACACCGAGGCCAGATCCGTCAGCACCAGTCGGTCGAGCACGCTGCCCGACCCGGCCAGCACGCCGACCACCTCGAACTGATGGTCGCCATGCGCCCCGCCACCTTCCGCCAGGCCGTGGCTGCCGGCGAACCGGTCACCCACCTTCAGCCCGCTGGTGCGCGCCACCTCGGCGCCGAGCACGGCCTGCAGTGGCCGCGTCCACAGCGCGCCCTGGCCCAGCGTCGCGCCATACATCGCGATGTACTCGGGCGTCGTGCCCACCACGCGGAAGCCGCGAAATGAGTCGCCGAGCGACAACGGCACGGCCTGCGCCACCAGCGGCTGCTGCTTCAGCAACTCCAGCGCGGCCAGCGGGATGTTGCCGGTGGGCGTGTCCAGATGGAACACGCCGGCCAGCATGATCTGCATCGGGCTGCCCTTGGCGCCGACGACGAGGTCGATGTTCGCCAGGTCGCGCTTCAGCCCGCCTTCCACCTGCGCGCTGGCCCGCAGCACAAAGGTGACGGCCGCCAGCCCCAACGTCAGCAGCAAGAGGTTCAGCGCCGTCGTCAACGGGCTGGCCCAGAGGTAGCGCCACGCCAGCCAGATCACGACAGGCTCCCCGGCGACCAGAACGTGGTGCGGTCGCGCCCCAGGCCGGCCAGGCGGCTGGCCATCGAGCCGCCGTCGTCCGAACGGCCGCGCAGCGACAGCTCCACCACGTCGTCCCGCGACCCCAACGCCTCCACGACCCGGGCGTCATGGCTGGCGATGACCAGCGTGCAGTGCTCGCGCTCGGCGGCATCCAGCAGCAACGCCAGCATGTGCAGCGTGTGCTCGTCGTCGAGGTTGGCGCTGGGCTCATCGGCCAGCAGCAGGCGTGGCTTGCGCATCAGGGCACGGGCCAGCGCCACGCGCTGGGCCTGGCCCACGCTGAGCTGGTGCGGCCGGCGTTCGGCGAGGTCCGCAATGTCCAGCGCCGCCAGCAGCTCGGCAGCGCGGGCGGTGTCGGCCCCCTGCCCGGCTGCCAACGCGGGCAGGGCCAGGTTGCCCGCCACGGTCAGGGCGTCGCTCAGATGCAGCCGCTGGGGCACCACACCCAATGTGGCGCCCCGCCATGCGTCCAGCGCGCGTGGGTTCAGGCCTTGCAGCTCGGTACCGGCCACGTGCAGCTCGCCCGCCTGCACGCGCAGCAGCCCGGACAGCAGCGCCAGCAGCGTGGACTTGCCCGACCCCGATGCGCCCCGCAGCAGCAGGTGGTGCCGCTCGGGCAGCTCGAAATCGTCATAGGCGATCTCGGCACCGCCCGCGTAGCGATGCGCCAGCCCCTGCCAGCCGAGCATCACTTGACCAGCCGCCTGAACGTGGCGAGGAACTTGTCCACCTTGCCCGCGACGACGAAGGCGCAGTAACCCTGATCCGGGTTGCGGGCGTAATAGTGCTGGTGGTAGGCCTCGGCAGGGTGGTAGTTCGTCTCGGGCAGCAACTCGGTGACGGCCTTGCCGCCGTGGTGCTCGTTGACTTCCTTCAGCACCTCGGCGGCCAATGCGCGCTGGGCCTCGTTGTGGAAGTAGATGCCGGAGCGGTACTGCGTGCCGACGTCGGCCCCCTGGCGGTTCAGCGAGGTGGGGTCGTGGATGGTGAAGAACACCTCCAGCAGCTCGCGCAGCGACACCACGGCGGGGTCGAAGTCGACCCGCACCACTTCCGCAAAGCCGGTGTTGCCAGTGCAGACGGCCTCGTAGGTGGGCGTGCCGCCCTGGCCGTTGCTGTAGCCGTTTTCCACGTGGTGCACGCCGCGCACGAGTTCGTAGACGGCCTCCAGGCACCAGAAGCAGCCGCCGCCGAGGGTGATGCGTTCGAGTTGGGTGTCAGACATGGGTGACTTTCAATGAGCGCCGAGGGACATCTCGACATGGGGGCGCCAGACCTCGTCGCAAGCCTGGTCGCAGACCTTGGGCGCGGCGACGAACACGCGCGCGTTCGGGGCACCGCGGGCCAGCAGCGCATCGCGCACGGCAGTGGCGCGGGCCACGGCGATCTGGCGCAGCGCCTCGTCCTCCACCGGGTAGCTGCCCATCAGCAGGCCCCGCATCTGCTCGGGCGGCAGGTCCTTGGGCAGGCCCAGCAGGTTCTTGGGCTTGTTGGGCAGCTTGCTGGCGGCGTACAGACGCTTGAGCGCTTCTTCGGACGTGGCGGCGTTCTCGGCCTTGAGCGCCTGCGTGAGCCGCTGCTCGCGGATGGCCTGCTGCTCGGCGGCGATGCCGGCCCACCCGGTCAGCGTGAGCTGCACGCCGGGCTTGTCGGTGAGCAGCTTGGCCACCCGGTCCAGCTTGTCGCCGGGCACCAGGTCGGCGCTGCCGGGGGCGAACGGCACCTGCGCCTCCTCGGGTGCATCGCTGCCACTGAACAGCGCGAACGGCGAGGTCAGCGCCTTGCCGATGAGGTTGAGCACCAGCCGCCACACCAGCCCGCCGACGCTGAACTCCGGGTCGTTCAGCGAGCCGCTGACGGGCAGGTTCACGTCGATGACGCCGTCGCGGTCCTTCAGCAGCGCCACGGCGAAGCGCACGGGCAGCGTGGTGGCGTCGGGGCTCTCCACCCGGTCACCGAACGTGAGCTGGTTCAGGATGATCTGGTTGCTGGCCACCAGCTGGCCACCCGGCTCGACCTGGTAGTGCAGCCGGGCCGACAGCTTGCCGCGCTCGATGGCATAGCCGGTGTACTTGCCGGCGTAGGGCGACAGCGGCGCCAGCTCGATGTCGGTGGCCTTGGCGGCCACGTCCATCGCCAGCGGCGCGCCGGGCTTGAGCTGGCCGTCGATCTCCAGCACGCCGGTACCGGCCACTTTGCCGCGCACGGTCAGCGGCGCCATCAGCGGGCTGGTGGACGAGAACGCCCCCAGCGTGCCCTGCAGCTCGCTGAGCCGCGCGCTGTAGCCCGGGCGCACGAAACGGTCGTTGAAGTCCACCAGGCCGCGGTTCACACGGATGCGCTCGACGGCGAACTCGGGGGCCAGGCGCAGCGGTACGGGTGCCGACGCGGCCACCGGTGCCGGCATGGACGCGCCCTGGGGGGCCGACGCCGCACTGGCGGCAGCAGCGGCCTCGGCCGGGCCGATGTCGCGCAGGTTGAAGCGCCCCTGCTCGTTGACGATGAGGCGGGCGTAGGCGTCGTCCAGCGCGGCGTCCTTCACCGCCACGCGCAACGGCGCGTTGGCTGCCCATGTGAGCTTCAGGCCTTCGAGCTGCAGGGCCTGCCAGCTCAGCAGGTCTTCGCCCACCTCGCGGCGGCCCTCCACCACGCGGGTCTGCAGCACTGCCAGCGGGCCCACGCGCATGTCGCCCGCCGCCGTGGCCTGCCAGTGGCCGTCGGGCTGGCGCGCCGCCGTCACGTCGGCCTGCAATCCCAGTTCGGCACGCTGGAGGTGCAGGCCCCAGGCCGGGTCCAGGTAGGCGTTGAGCAACTGCACAGGCAGCGCGTGGCTGCGCAGGTGGCCCGTGGCGGACAGGGGCGCGAGGCCGATGTGGCCGTTCCACACCACGCTGCCGGCGCTGGCGGGCAGCACCTGATCGTTGGCCGCCAGCCCCGCCACCTGGGCCGACAACTGCGCCTGCACCGGCGCCGCCGCGGGCCACGCCACGGCGCCCAGTTGCACCCGCAAGGCTTCCACGCCCAGGGCCACGGGCGCCACGCCCTCCGGCACCGCGGCATCGCGCCAGCGCAGGCCACCGCGCTCCACGGCCACGCCACCCAGCTGCAGCTGCCAGGCCGGCGGGGATGCAGCGCCAGCCTCTTCCCGCGGCAACAACGCCGCGATGTTGAGCCGGCCGTCGCTCTCGCGCGCCAGCTGCGCGCGCGGGCCGTCCAGCTTCAACAGGCCCAGCCGGGCCGTGCGGCTGCCCGGCACGATCTCAGCCTGGTCGAGGTCGGCCGCGGCCAGCGTCAACACCGGCCGGCCGCCGATCCCGAGGCGCCCCTCGGCGACATGGAGGTCGCGCAGCGTCAGCCGCGCCCGGTCGGCGGCGTTGTCGGCCAGCGGGTCTTTCACGTGCAGCGCCACCTGGCCCGACACCGCGCCCGCCAGCCGCGCCCCGCCCGGCAGCGGCAGCCAGGCCGCCAGCCGCTCCACGGGCAGGCCGCCCAGGTGGGCTTGGGCGTCCAGCGCGTCCGGCGCGAGCGTGGCCTTGGCCGTCACCGTCGCGTCGTCCAGGCGCAGGCTGGCGTCGAGCTGCGCGGGCTGTTTCAGCGGCCAGGCCGCGGCGCCCAGCTGGAGCTGGATGGCGTCCAGCTCGACATCGCGGGCCGTGAAGCGCCCCTCTTTCACCGACAACCCGGCAACGCTGACCTGCCACGGAGGCGCCGCCCCTGGCGCCGCCGAGGGCGCCTTGCTGTCGGCCAACGGCCGCAGCCAGCCGACGGGCGACTCCAGCACCACCTGGCCGAACCCGAGCTGGCGGCGCAGCGGCTGCACGTCGGCCAGCGGCAGGCTGAGGCGTTCCCAGGCCAGCAGGGGCTGGCCGTCGGGCTGGTTCAACGCCAGCCCATGCAGGTGCACGGCGCCGCTGAGCTTGACGCCCGGCGCCTGCTTCGGCCGCTCGGCGAAGTCTAGCGCCAGGTCCACGTCCAGGCGGCCTTTCGCCAGGCGCACGGGCAGGCTGGCCGGGAGGTAGGCGGCCAGCGGGGCCAGGTCCAGCCCTGCAAGCTTGAACGACAGGCGGGCGCTGGCCTGGTCAGCGAACGGCAGCGCTTCGGCACGGCTGTCGAAGGCCACGCCGTCGAGCTGGCCGCTGAGGTGCGGCTGCAACTGCACCTTCACGTCAGCCTCGATGGTGGACACGAAGGGCAGCGCCAGGCTCAGGTCGGCCAACTCATGCTCGCGCTCCATGGGGCGGTCGTCGAACAGCACGCGCCCGCGGGTGAGCTGGATGTTGTAGACGGCGAACTCGGGCTCGCTGCCTTCCGGTGCACCGGGCTTGGCGGTGAAGCGCTGGATCAGGTCGTCGATGTCGTAGTGCCCGTCCGACACGCGCGCCACGCGCAGCTCGGGCTGGGTCAGGGCCAGCGACTCGATGACGACCCGGCCGCGCAGCAATGATCGCAACGACAGCGCGGCATCCACCTTGGCCAGCGTGAGCAGCGGCGGCTGGCCTGGCGCGGCGCCGTCGATGCGCAGGTCTTCCGCCACGACGGCCAGGCGCCACGGCTCGAAATGGGAATGGCCGATGTGCACAGGCCGGCCCAGCGCCTGGGTGGCCAGCTCGACGCCACGGCCAGCCACCCAGCCGGGCAGCAGCAGCGTCACGAGCAGCAGGAGCAGCGTGCCCAGCGCGGCCAGGGCGGTGAGCGTCCAGAGGGCGAGGCGGACGGGGGAACGGGGGGCGGTCATCACAGCGGGCGCATTATTGATGTGGGCGATGATGCCGGCCGTGACACTGCCTTTCGACTATTCCGGTTTCAAGACCCTGCTTTTGGCGGCAGTGCTGCCCCCGGCGCCCATGTTGCTGCTGGCCGCCTGGGGCGGCTGGCGCATGAGCCGGCAGCGGCGCGGCGGCGGGTGGCTGCTGGCGGTGGCGCTGCTGGGGGTGTGGTTCTCCGCCACCGAAGCAGCCGGCGAATTGCTCAGCCGGGCACTGGGCCAGCCGGCGCTGCTGCATCCCGCGCACGTGGACGCGCTCAAGCCCCTGCCCCATGGGGCGGTGCTGGTGCTGGGGGGCGGCGTGCGGCGCCATGTGCCCGAGTTCGGCACGGGTGCGCTCAATGACATCACCGGGGAACGCCTGGCCTATGGCGCCTGGGTGGCGCGGCGCACGGGCTGGCCGCTGGCGTTTTCCGGCGGCATCGGCTGGACGGCCACCAGGCTGCGCCAGTCCGAGGCCAGCATCGCCGCCCGCGTGGCGTGGGAAGACCATGGCCTGAAGCTGCGCTGGGCCGAAGACCGCGCCCGCGACACGCGCGAGAACGCCGCCAACACGCTGCCGATGCTGGCCCGGTCGGGCGTCACGCAGGTGGTGCTGGTGACCCACGACGCCCACATGCGCCGCGCCATGCGCGCCTTCGAGGCGGTGGCCGGGCCGCTGGGCGTGCGCGTCATCCCCGCGCCCGTGGGTCTGCGCAACGACGCCCTGGGCAGCTTCGACGACTGGTGCCCGTCGGCCGCCGGTTTCGCCCGCGTGCGCTACCTGGTCTACGAGCAGTTGGCCTGGTGGGCAGGCCGGTAGCGGGCGGCAAATAGAAACCCCGCCGGGCTTGAAGGCCGGGCGGGGTCGGGTGGCGAGGCCACCTTGGGGCTCCACGGCGATGTGCCGAGGGGCTCCTGGCGCGCAAAGATTGCGCCAGAGGTTGCGCCTGAAAAGGCTTCTCAACAGTAGGCGACGCGCCTCAAGCCTTCAAGAACAGTTGCTCGAAAAGTGCTTCGGCGCGGGCGGACACCTCGGCCGGCAGGCTGATGCCCCGGCCCCATTCCCGGTCGGTTTCACCGGGCCACTTGTTGGTGGCGTCCAGCCCCATCTTGCCGCCCAGGCCGCTCACGGGGGAGGCGAAGTCCAGGTAGTCGATGGGTGTGTTGTCCACCAGCGTGGTGTCGCGCACCGGGTCCATGCGGGTGGTGATGGCCCAGATCACCTCTTGCCAGTTGCGCGTGTCGATGTCGTCGTCCACCACGACGATGAACTTCGTGTACATGAACTGGCGCAGGAAGCTCCAGATGCCGAACATCAGCCGCTTCGCATGGCCGGGGTAGGCCTTCTTGATGGAGACGACCGCCATGCGGTAGCTGCAGCCCTCCGGCGGCAGCCAGAAGTCGGTGATCTCGGGGAACTGGGCCTGCAGCAGGGGGATGAACACCTCGTTCAGCGCCTCGCCCAGCACGCTGGGCTCGTCCGGCGGCCGGCCAGTGAAGGTGGTCAGATAGATCGGATCGCGCCGCATGGTGATGGCGCTGACCTGGAAGACCGGGA
>SXGQ01666366.1_pt1 | contig 11706 bp, 25 predicted proteins | sample 3178371 | NCBI WGS metagenome assembly SXGQ01 (sample SAMN11356859, study PRJNA531348) | freshwater metagenome | isolation source: freshwater sample F1-20 | place: China: Fuxian Lake, Yuxi | collected 2017-12-25 | reverse complement strand
TCTGATGAGCCACTATTTTGCAGCAGACGGGAACTACGGCGATGCACTTGATTTGGTGGTGGTCGATACTGCAGACTGGTCAGATGAAGACTGGGCTCTTATTGACGAGGCCTTTGATGGCGACAGACCAAAGATCGCAGATGAAATAACCAAGCGACACACAGAAACGAAAACTCATGCCGACAACTAAGAGCAGAGCCGAATACAACCGGCAAAGAAGGTTTGACAAAAAACACGGCGACACCAAAAGAGTGTGCGCAGAAGAGGGCTGCAATACTGTCCTAAACAGATACAACCTCAATGAATGTTGCTGGGCGCACAATATTGACTATGTGATTCGAAATGGAATAAAAGTCGGGATCGGGGATAGCAGAAGTTAGTCAGGCGCGCCAATAGATTCAGGAAGGACATACTTAACTTATGAAAAACTTTATCAACTACTCAATCGCTTCAACACTCGCAAGTGTGGGGGCAACAATTGTTCTGGTTCTGTTAATCGACAACCTCGTGCTTGCGGCACTTGCCACAGTATTCGTCTTGGTTGCCCACACAGTCTCATTGGTTCTGTTTGGCTATTACGAGATAATGGCCGAGTTCGCTATCAAGAAAAACAATCGCGTTAAATCTCGTGAAACGGTGAGGCTGTAATGAAAAATATCCTTGCCCCAATCGTTGAGTTCGCAAAAACTCATCGCGTGCTTACTGCCATTGGTTTCGTATTGCTCGCACCTAGTTTTGTTTTTGGGTTGCTGTTCAATGTTCTTGGCTTTATCGGCTGGGCTCGAATAGTCTTGGCTTTGGTTATTGTGGCCGGATATGTCGGCTACAAGTTTGTGCGATCTGAGTTGGATGACTACAAAGAAACTGTTGATGACGTCGTTGAGTTTGGTCGCAGTATCAAAGACGACTTCTACAGATAATGCGCCAACAGATTGACGCCTCATATGGTGGACATATGACCAACACTAAAAGAATTGTCGCCTCAAGCCTTCGTACCGGCGACAAAGTAAATATCAACCACCAAGTTATGACCGTCAAGTCTGTTTCATTCCGACAAGCTCGTGTCGATAGGCGAGCAATGTCAATGATGACCAGTGGGCGCGACCTAGCACCCGTAGTTAGTGTGGACTTCCTCAACGAACAAGGGCGACTTGTTTCGCACGACTTTGGCGATAGAGAGCTTGTAATTATTTCGTAGAACTCTGTTGAGAATTGATGGCTCAGTCAAAACACGGTTAGAATGTAAGTATGAACAACCAATTCAAATGTACTTTTTGCGGCTATCCGGTTGATCCAAAAGGTGAATCAACTGCAGAACTTATTACGGCATGGGTAGTCAAGGCCCGAGTAATACAGACAGACACGCAGACATGGCGATATGCGCACAAGGTATGTGTCGAGACAGAGTGGGCCAAGCAAGATAGCCCTGACACCCAGATTGCGATGTTCTAAGATTTCTTTTTGGGGTATTTAAGAAATTGCTCTGGCGCGATACCCAAGTCTTTGACATGTTGCCGTATCGCTTCTTGCGCTTCAAGATAAGTCTGCTCTCTGTGATCCATAACGAACCTTTCATCTGGCGACATTTCTTGACGCTCACGATCCTCGACTATCAGTCTGCCTATTGTGTCGTAAAGACCCAAGAGCGAAGTTGAGTAAGTGTTGCTCAACTTTATTGTTTCATTTGGGTCAAGTTCGGTTAGTTCGCCGAGTTTGACAAACACCAAGTCAGCATCGTCTGTGCCAAACTCGTCTAGGTATATCTCACCGAGTTCGTAGATATTCACGAAGTCTTGCGGCCCAAGTCCACCGAACAATTCATCTAGTGCTTTCGTGGACCAATCAGACTTCATTCGAATTGCTGTCTCTAGTATCTCTTTCTTATCCATGCCTTGCCTCCTTGTTGGGTTGAATGTTCTTGCCCCACTCTTATAACTAAGCCACGTGACATGGCTTGACTGCTGTTGCGCCGATAGATTTTGGGAACCTAACCTATTGTTATGAGAGATCACTACCAAGTCACTGCCACCACCACTGACCCCGATGCCGGCGATGCTGGCTTCACGCCCGTAGTCGTTGAACAAAGATTTGAGACAAAGTACGAAGCCGTTAAATGGGCATGGCTAGTTGTCAAGCACCGGAATGACGTGCTTAACCTCGAGCATGACCTAAGCGATGTTGAGTTCATTTACATAACCTCGCTTGACGATGACGATGACTACTACTTTGAGGCCACTGCTGAAACCGATGACTTGGTATTTATTGCGGCCCTAGCCAAAGAAAGACCACAAGCGCCCTTTGCGCCAGAAGATTAGGGGTAGGTATCCTTAACTTATGGACATAGAACGTGGACGTAAAGAGTTGCGAGGACTATTGCTTAGCCGTGATACTTCTCGCCTATCAACAGCCTTTCTTAGCATCGCCCACGATTATCTGAACTACAACTACGAAATGTCAAATGCAATGCTTGTCTCAATGCTTAATAAGTTGCGCGAGCAACCAAAGTATGAGCAAGCCCTATAGGAGGGGACTAAAATGAATAGCAACTTAATTGCCTACAAAAAAACAATCCAATTTCTTGTGATCTTGGCTTTAGGAATGATTTTGGGGTTTGTTGGCATGTTCGCCACAAAAGAAAAGTTCTCGTGCGGCACAGAAGGTCATACGGTTGTCGAGGGCGACACGCTTTGGAGTATCGCTGAAGATAATTGCTCCGGCAACATTCAGAGAGTGTCAGATGAGTTGGTAAAGGTCTATGGCTTGCCACTCGAGGTAGGCATAACTGTTTATTTGCCAAAGTCCGAAGAGTGTAAACTTTATATCAAAGAAGATCAGGGGCAAGAGTTTGTTTATGAAGAGTGTGACTAAAAGACTTGTTGAGGCGATAGTGCTGACGGCATTCGTTATCGCTTTAATTCTAGTATCGTTGCGTCTACTATCTAAATAGCCGGCCCTGATAGCTCAGATGGATAGAGCTACAGACTTCTAATCTGTAGGCCGTAGGTTCGAGTCCTACTCAGGGCGCATTGGGTTGCTGACTATCGCCCGGATATCAAGAAGCAAGTCCTGCATTTCTGCCGCAGATATAAGTTCGCGCTTTGATGTCAATGACAAGGCATTGTCGACAAGCGTGAGTATCTGGAGTTTATAAAACTCTAGATCAATGCTCTGTTGGGATACTGAAAGAGTTGCTTCGTTAGTCATACTCAAGATTACACGCTTTACATCCTTTGGCGCGATAGGCCTTGCGCCGAGAGATTGTAGTCACTTAGTATTTGGGTTATGAAAAAACCAACTGAAGCAGAGGTTGAACGCCGCCACAAAGAATTGTGGGACCTCGCCAAGATATCTTACGGCGAAGCAAACCTAGTTCCAGATGATGAGGCTCAAAACATCGGCGAAGAGATTCGAGCCATGTATTGTCTCTCTATCGCTTGGGATGGAATTGGCTCAATGCGATCCGTGCTTGCTCATTACAATGTCATGCCAAACATTGTTGAGAAGTTGGCCGGGCATATTGAAGCACCACTCAACACCGAACGCCGCAAAGACAAGTATGCAAAACTTGTTTCACTCTCAAAGGAGAACCTGTATAAAGAGTTCTCCATTAAAGAACTGAACGAGATCTCTGGACTATCGACCAGCACCATAACGACATGGGCGAAGACTACGGGGTTCTTTCAGTCTCGTGAGCGCGGCAAATGGGAGGCTCGTAACCCAGATGATGATCGGCGCGCCGAGGGATGATGCATGTCTGGAATACGCCGATAGGGTGAACTTCACTATGAAGACAAAACTCATCACTGCCATATCCGTAGCCATCATCGTTGCTCTTGGCTTGCCACTCGAAGCAAGCGCCAACAGTAAGCCATGCTCAAAAGTTGGATCAATAAGTGGCACTCAAGCAAAGCCACTTGTCTGCAAGATGGTCAAGGGCAAGCGAGTATGGGTTGCTCAGGTTGCCGTAGTTGCCAAGAGAGTTCCGGGGCCACTGTACAAAACCACTACCGGCATTTATCTCGGTCCATCCATCGGTATCTCCGTCATGTGGGGCTTCCCATACGATGCTGGATCAAGTTCAGTGACTGGCTACAGACTCGAATACATGGCACTAGATACGCCGTGGACATTCGTGGTAGACCTGCCACCAAATGTTTATAACCAAAATATCACTGACGGAAGACCAAATAACAATCGGTTCCGCTTCCGAGTTGCTGCACTAAATGCAGTTGGTATTGGGCCGTGGTCAGAATCAGATTGGGTTCTGTATGGCTTCAGTTCTTCTGGAAGTTCCGGAAGTTCCGGGACAAGCACCGGCGTCACAACTACGACAGTGTATGTTCCACCAACTTCGTATGTTCCACCAACTACGACCACCACCGTATCTCCATACACCAACTCTCAGATTCAAGCAACGAGAAGCGCAACCAGCTATCTGAAATATTCGGCCTTCTCTCGAAGTGGGCTGATCAAGCAACTGGAATACGAAGGCTTCTCAAATGCCGATGCCACTCACGGCGTTGATCGGCAAAATGCAGATTGGAATGCTCAGTCAGCAAAGATGGCAACGAGTTATCTCAAATACTCATCATTCTCGCGAAGTGGACTTATCAAGCAACTCCTGTACGAGGGTTTCACTCAGTCTGAGGCCGAATACGGCGTGAATGCCGTAGGTCTTTAGCGAATGCGCCGAAGGATTACATAGTCATAAAGTGGAAGTACCAACGAACTAGGAGGTTCGAATGTACCCAACAAGTGCCTACACATTCAATATCACTCATTACAATGTGCAGCAATACAGAGATGCACTGAATGAGAAACTCAACGATCTCGACACACCCATTGACAATATGGTCATTGCCCTTGACTCAGCACTTCGGGAATACCAAAAGCAACTCGACCTTCTGTGGGCCGAGATTCGTTATGAGCAGTATTTGATTGATGCAGGGATTAGTTCTCCTAAGTAGTTTTAAATGTGGTATTCTTTTTTAACCACTTAAGTTACGAAAGGCTTAAAAAATGTCAACAGCAGCATTAGCACCAACTACAATCACTCTTCAAGTTCCGGGCGATCTCGCCACAACTTCGCAAGTGGCAATGAGAATGCCATTCGGTGGAACTATCACTAGCTGCTCTTTGGCAGTCACAACCGCCCCAACTGGGTCGACACTCATATCGGCCATCACGGTGGGTGCAACCAATGCAGCAACACTCACACTGCCAATATCTGGCTTGAGCGTGGCAGGCGCAATGAATGCAACAGCGGCGAACCATAAGTTCAATGCCGGCGATGTAGTCAAGTTCGCCGTATCGCAAGTGGGCTCGACAGTTGCCGGTTCAAATGCAACTGTAGCTTTTGTTGTAACTCAGGGTTAATTAAATTAAGTCTGATTCAGACAAGTCTGGATCAATATCAGTTTTAGAACTGCCTACATGGGAGGCCCACAAAGTCTTCCTGTAGGCATTTTCTAATCTACCCAAGACTCCGGATTCAATGTATCTGTATTTATCGGCAGTTACTTTTTTGACATGCCCGTTGCCAACAAGTGCGTCGACTGCTCTTTGAACATCGTAGGGCTTGTACTGCCCGCCGCTGAAACTTTGGTATTCCTTGATGCTGAATGTCGTATCACCGAAGCGCGACTTAAACCGAGCGTAGTTCAGAACCTTATAACCGACACTGCCGTATCTGACTCGACCTTGAATGATGATGGTGCCCATATGTGGGATCGTAGCAACGACTTGGCCGTATTCCAATTCTGCTTGCGCCCATAGATTCGGGGTTTATAAATTGTATCTAGGAGGTAGACATGAGCAAGATAATTATTACTTGGAAGGCATTTGGCAATTTTGAGGACCGGGTAGTCAGTTCAGTATCATTCAATACCGTCGAGGACTACCAAACGAATGATGAGCGGCTTGAGTTTTGTGAAGGTGTCTTTGCGCAAACGAATACTTACGCTGGACCACTCTGGAATATCATTGAGCCAATGCTCAACCCAATGCGCACTCACACTGCCTTGAGTGTCGGCGATGAAGTTTCGGTCAATGGCTGGATCTATCGCTGCGAAAATGTCGGATTCAGTTTGACTAACCCGATAGTCGGAGTAGTTTCTTGAGACTCGAGGACATTAAGACGCCGTTAGTGGCTCAGATCAACGCCGGCGAGAAACTCTACGGGCCGTTTCTGAATGGCTTAGAGGCTCTTGAGTGGCGAGCGAAGCAGCCGACTGATGTTGATATCTCATTCAGACCCTTGCGCAACCCAAATGTTGAGCGAACATATAACGACTTCTATAAGCCGGCCTACTTGGAAGACGAGACTCGAGAGTTTGACGCGCCAATAGATGACAAGTCAGTAAGTTCTAACTAGGAGGTAGATATGAAATTCTCAACCGATAAATTCAGTAAAGAGTTGGTTATCAGTTTGCTGCAAGACGGCGTTCAGGAAGGTGGTGCTTACACTGCGAAGGATTGGACTTCAATACTTATGGCTTCACTCGTAGACCACTTTGACTTCATGGCAGGGGCCGATGAAGAGTATGCAGACTTGGAGGTTTAGTCATGGGATACACTCACTACTGGAAAAGACCACGAAACAATTTTGGATCGCCCGAAATGTTTGGGCGGCTGGCACTTGATGCCAAGAAAATTATCAAACATGCTGAGTTGGATGGTATTCGTATTCGCAATGCCTACGGCGAGGGCGAGCCTGAGTTCAATGAGGCTTACTTTGGCATCAACGGCGATGCAAGTGCCTTCAGTGATGACGGTCGAGACTATGCGCACGAAGGGTTTGTTTGGGAAGGCATACCAACGATCAAGGAATGGCGAAAAGATGAGCCAGAATCTTTTGATTTCTGTAAGACAAACTACAAGCCTTACGATGTCGTAGTAATGGCGATACTTATTCGAGCCAAACATATTTACGGCGACTGCGTATCCATCTCATCTGACGGCGACTGGGGAAGCATTTTCTGGGTTTCGGGTAGCATTTTCTACGAGAAAGTATTTGGAGAGGTTGCAGCATGCCCTTTTGATAAGGTGGGTGCACAATGAGTAGCAAAACAATAGGCGACTATAAAATAGATAAAGCATTCGGTTCTCTCACGGTAATACTTGATTATGTTTTTATCGCAAGCGTGGGGATCTACGGATTTTTTGAAGGTTACACATCAGGTGGGAATATTCTTATCAAACTATTTGCAGGACTTCTCGTTGGGATTGTTTTTATTATTATTTACTCATTCTTAAGTAACATATTTTGGAAAATTGTTACGGGTATTTATGGACTTATTCGTATCCCTATTCAATTTATCTTAGACAAAGTAGGTGCGTAATGAGTAGCAACCCTGAGAAAGAAAACAGATTGGCTTTACTTATGAGGGCAAAGTATGGCGACAATGCCGTCGAGGCACTCGTAGGGGCTCTCTCATCGGTCATTACACCCGAACAACTTGATGCTCTGTTGGCTAGTTTGACACCGAACGAACAAGATTGGTCTGACGGAATTAAGTGAGAACAGCAACAAAGGCACTGATCAGCGGCGATACGGTGATGATTCCGGTGTCTTTTGGTATTTTTTCCAAAGGCTCAACAAAGCGTTATACCACTGGATTCGTTGAAGCAGTTTATTTGGAAGATATGGGGAATGATTTAGTCAAAATTCGGTATGACACCGAAATATTTACCGTCAGTAAAAGTCAATTGGTTTAGAAATTACTTGACATCATCGTCAAGGCGAGCCTTGAGATCTGACGCAACTTTTAATCTGCCTATCTCTATCGACTTGAGTGTCCCGGCAATACGGCCCAAAGCATTCTCATTCTTTTGCCACGATTCACTATCGGTGTCAATGCGATTTCTGAATGCCGGGTCATTGAGTGCGGTGGATAGTTTTGCTTCCAAGCTGCGCAATCTATCTTCAAGAGCGCTTACTTTTTGTTGCAGTTGCTTGCTGACCAATGATTCAATCTCTACTTCATCGCCTGGTGTCTCTGGTTCGGTGTTAAATCTTTTTGTCATAAAACAAATGGTAGCCTAAAGGTATGAGCGATTCTGGTATAAAAGGTCGAATGATGCTTGAGGACAACCACTTGTTGCTCCAATGGCCATTTGATCGGGACGAAGTAGATTCAATCAAGCTCATTCCGGGTGCAAAATGGGATCGGATTCATCGCGCATGGCGAGTTCCGGTAACTTCGCTTGGCCCGGCCAGAGAGTTTGCTGCTGATATCGGCCTGAGCATTGACCCCGATGTATTGATTCTTGATGTCCCAGTGCACAAAAATCCTGTTACCGGGCTAAAAATGGATGACAAATACGTTTACATGTCATTTGCATACGACCCGGTACGCGTTCGAGAGGTCAAAAAGATACCCGGCGTTACATTTGATTCAAAATCTAAGGCATGGAAGGCGCCAATTTCATCCGTTGCGCAAGCAATTGCGTGGTCAAAGGCCTTTAGGGTGCACGTCCCAGATGAATTAATCCAAGAAGCGGATCGCATTAAAACAAAAATGGAAGCCGCACTAGCTGAATCGCGCTCAACCGGAGCCGAAATCACCATTGCCGGGTTTGATAAGCTCATGCCATATCAAAAAGCAGGCGTTCAGTACGCAAAAAATCGCCGCAGATGTTTCATTGCAGATGAAATGGGGCTCGGAAAAACATTACAGGCCATCGCCGCACTTGAAGAAATGCACAGATCGGCCCCAATTTACCCAGTTGCCGTCGTATGCCCAGCAAATCTGACGCTTAATTGGGCTAAAGAGTACGCAAAATGGCTCCCAGAGCGGCGGATTGCCGTTGTATCTGGCCGCAAACAGTTCCCAGAACACGGGACTTACGACATTTTGGTGATCGGATACCCCAATCTCACGTCATGGCAGGCTCAATTAACCGGATACGGCGGCTATGTATTTGATGAAAGCCATTATTTGAAGACTTATGGAGCGCAAAGAACCAAAGCAGCGATCAAAATCGTTCGCCGGGTGTCAAAAGATGCTCCAGTACTGCTGCTAACTGGGACTCCCGTGGCCTCAAGGCCGGCTGAATACGTGGCTCAGCTGGATCTTTTGGGCCAACTTGATAGTTTTGGCGGCCGCTGGGGCTTTTATAGACGCTACTGCAATGCACATCGCGACAAATTTGGCCAATGGAGGCTTGATGGCCACTCAAACTTGGAGGAACTCAACTCAACCTTGCGCTCAACTTGCTATATTCGCCGCACCAAAGAGCAAGTGCTGACTGAACTGCCGCCGATATTTGAATCAACGATGTATTTTGAGGGATCGGAGCGTGGTAAACGGGACTACGACGCTGCTGAGGCCGATCTAGGGGCTTGGTTAGAGCAAAATGGCCGTACAAATAATGCTCCAGAACAGATTGCACGCATTTCCGTGTTGCGGCGGCTTGCTGCTGAGGCCAAATTGCCGGGTGTATTTGAGTTGATTGATGAAATGGTGGGATCTGGACGCAAAGTTGTGGTTGCTGCTCACCATCGCGACATAGTGAACGCAATAGCGACTCGATATGGGGGCCTAAAGATACAGGGAGGCATGTCTGTGGTTGAAGTTGAGGACGCAAAGCGTCGATTCCAAGACAATCCAGTCGATGACAGCCCGGTAATAGCTCTCTCCATTGAAGCTGCAAAGACTGGGCACACTTTAACGGCCGCTCAAGACATAGTTTTCGTAGAACTTCCGTGGACGCCGGCTGATGTGCAGCAAACCTACAGTCGATTACACCGAATTGGGCAACGCGGATCGGTACAAGTCACCTATGCACTGCTTGCAGAGAGTATCGATGAAGATATTCACCACGCAATCTCTCGAAAAGAACAAGTTGTTGCCGGCGCAGTTGATGGTGGCGATGTAGTCGAGTCAGTTAGGCAACGAATAGCCAGCAGACTTAATTATTCTTCGCCTGCTTTGACTGAGAATAGAAATGAAACTGCTTAAACAGCGATGTCAGGTTTGATTCATCCAGATATTTCTCATCTATTTGCTGAACTGTGGTTTCGCCAAAAATAGGAAGCCCAAAATCATCGTAAACGAACTTGACGATGCCCTGAACTTGTTCGCCCGTGTTGATGTCGAGAGCATTGAAGGCAATTAATTCTTCAACACCCGACAATGGGCCTCGTCTCTCCCATAACTTGCTGAGATCTCCCGATGTGTGTGTATTTCTGAACTTCTTCAAGTCATCGACATTGTCCAAACTCATGCCAAGCGATTCGCAAATGAACATAACTATTTTTGGATTTTGTTTTCCGATCAAATTCAGAGCCTTAGGCATATATTCTGAAATAGTGCCCTCTGCATCAACTATCGCCAAACTAGTTTTGTCCAAATTGTCTACCCATAGCAGCATTGGTGCTAAATCTGCTGGGCCACCATTGTGCCTACACGATGCTTCTTTGGTTTGCTTAGTTATTTCAATGTGCTCGAGAACTAATTCGGCAAGTTTCACTTTGCTACCAAAGCTGTTTCTGCCAAAAACCCAGAACCGTTGCCCTCAGGATCAGCCATAGGGATAAAACCCGTGTTATCGGTAAAGATAACAACTACGGCATAGTCCTCGTAGTCATATTGCCAAGCCATGTCCTCGCACTCTTGTTTAGTGAGTGGTCGAATCTCTTTGATTGTCTTGCCAACAAACGAACCGTAGTCTCGTTTGATGTATTTGGCCTTATCTGCGTAAGTTGTTGTCATAGTTAAAGTATTGCTGGCATCAATCTATGGGCGCATATCGGATCAGAGGATAGTTGCGCCAATAGATTCGGCTGAGGCATACTTAATTTATGACAGACGAACTTATCACCGTTACTACTCGTCCTTGCTTCCACTGCGGCCGTGAGGGCGAAGTTGCCGTCTCGATTGCCGGCCTTGCTATCTTCAATAGTGGCAGACCAGCACAAGAGGCCTTCCCCGAACTAGACAAAACAATTCGTGAGCAACTTATTTCCGGCACTCACCCTAAATGCTGGGACGATATGTTCGCCTTTGACGAGGACGAGGACGCGCCCACAGATGAGAGTGAGGCATAATTTAGTTATGAACAACTTGAAGACACACCTAAACATTGATCTCACTTACAAGCCGCACTTGGTTGAGTTCTTGGACTACTGTCAGGACTTCTACGACAAAGATCGTAGTGGTTCTATTTATCCTTTTGCCACTGAGGCCGAAATACAAATTGCTGTTCTCGCTCACGTAACTGACCCGAACCCAATTTTCCCGTTTGACGGGGACACGATGGATCGTGAGGCAGTTCGTGACCGTATCCTCGCTATTCGAGAACTCATAAACGGGCCAGAACTTAATTATGGCCCGACTGATTGGGCAGATGCTGTGAACGCTGAGTATGCAAGACGTGGCGATACCACCAAAATTACAACCATTGAGATTGCAGGACAATGAATTACTGGATTCCGTTTTGGATCGTAGGGTTGGTCGTGAACTTTGTTTTAATTTGGAAATTACAAGATGCTAAGGTTGAAGATTGATGAACGAACAACAAGCAACCGATGCAGCCGATGCGTACAACGATCACCAAGACGCGATGGCTCAAGATTACATTTTGCACCAAGAGTTTTTGCGAGAGCGAATGACCTTCAAGACCGGCGAAAAAGTCTTTGATGCCGAAGGCAACGAATTAATCAAAGTTGATGAATTGCTTGCCGGCATTCAAGACGAAAACGAT
>SXGQ01185753.1_pt1 | contig 11706 bp, 11 predicted proteins | sample 3178371 | NCBI WGS metagenome assembly SXGQ01 (sample SAMN11356859, study PRJNA531348) | freshwater metagenome | isolation source: freshwater sample F1-20 | place: China: Fuxian Lake, Yuxi | collected 2017-12-25 | reverse complement strand
GCGCGCGCGCCGCGGCGGGCTCGGACGAGCGCCTCGTACCGGACTGGGCCGCCTCCTTTGCGCTGGTTCTCCTTCTCGCGGTGGGTCTGTGGGCCGTGCTGAGCCGCTTCCTGTGACCCCCTTCGCCGTTCTGGCGGTCCGCACCCCCACGCTGCCACCGGCCACCCACACCAACGCCTACCGGCTGGGCGACTGCGTGATCGATCCCGCCTCCCCGGAGCCCGAGGAGCAGGCGAAGCTTGCCGCGTGGGCGGGGCCGATCCGCCGGATCCTCCTCACCCACCACCATCTCGATCACATCGGCGGCGTGGAGGCGCTCCAGCGGGAGACGGGCGCGGCGGTGTGGGCCCACGCCGACGCGCGCGTGCCCTTTGAGGTGCACCACCGCATCGAGGACGGCGAGGAGATCGACACCGGGGAGGGCGTGCTTCGGGCGCTTCACACTCCCGGGCACGCCGATGGCCACCTCGCCTTCCTGCTCGTGGGCACCGGGCAGCTCATCGCCGGCGACCTCGTGGCCGGCGAGGGCACGATCGTGCTGGTTCCGCCCGAGGGCGACCTCGAGCGCTACCTCGACAGCCTCGCCCGGGTGCGCCTCCTGGCCGACACGCTGTGGCCCGCACACGGGCCGCCGCAGCCCGTCGAGCTCGCCGACGCCTACATCAAGCACCGCCGTCAGCGCAGCGCGCAGTTCCTCGCTGCCATTGGCGACCAGGGTGCCGGAACCCCGGCGGAGATCGCCGCGGTCGTCTACGCCGGCCTGCCCGGGGTGGACCTCGCGTGGGCCGCCCTGCAGGTGCAGACCCACCTCAACTGGCTGGAGCGCAACGGGCAGGCCCGCCGCGTCGACGACCGCTGGCAGCTCGCATGAGGATGCACTCCCGCCTTTTCGTGACCGGGACGGACACCGGCGTGGGCAAGTCGGTGGTCACCGCGGCCCTCGCGGCCGCGCTCGCGGACGCCGGCGTCGCCGTGCGGGCGCTCAAGCCCATCGCCAGCGGATGTGCGCCGGGCACTCCCGGCGAGGATGCCGGCCTGCTCGGGCTCGCCGATCACCACGCCCCCGAGGCCGCCTTCGCCTTCCCGGCCCCGCTCTCCCCCCATCTCGCCGCGCGTGAGGCGGGCGAAACCATCGACCGGAGCGCGGTGCTGGCCTGGCTCCGGGCTCGCGCCGCCGACGTATGCCTCGTGGAAGGCGTGGGCGGCTGGACGGTCCCCCTCGGGGCGGGCTGGCGCGTGTCCGACCTCGCGGTGGAGCTCGGCGCCCCCGTGCTCGTGGTGGCGCGCAACCGGCTCGGCGTGCTGAACCACACCGTGCTCACCGTCGAGGCCGTCCAGCAGAGTGGCCTGCTCGTGGCCGGCGTGGTGCTCAGCCCACCCGAGGCGCCCGTCGCCTCCATCGAGCTGAACGCGGCGGCGCTTCGCGAGCTCTTGCCGGGGGTGGCGGTCCGCTCCATGCGCTGGGTGCCGCCATGGGACCGGCCGGCCCTCGCCGCGGCCGGCGGCGCGCTCCTGCTCGACGGCTAGTAGTAGAAGTAGTTCATCGAGTAGCCGGTGAGGACCGTCCGGCCGTAGGCGTCGAGCGTCTCCACCACTTCGTAGCTCGAGCCCCGGCTGTAGCCCGAGTAGCTGGTGCCGTACCCGCCGGTGCCGGTCTCATTGAAGCGCAGGTTCGTGCCGTAGTAGTAAGCGCCCAGCGAGTAGTAGACGTCGTCGAGCGTGGCGGTCATCGTGAGCGCGCGTCGGTTCTCGAAGGTCAGGTCGCCTCCGCTGTCCGCGGGGAGCGTTGCGCAGCCGGTGGTGACCGAGGAGCGTGAGGCGTCGTAGGTGTACTCGGCGGCGAAGGAGTAGATGCAGCCGCGGCAGATCGAGGCGTCCTCGGTGGCCACCAGCGACCAGTAGATGGTGCAGTCGTTGGTCGCGTAGCGCCCGCCACCCGAGTACACGTCCCACTCGGCGTATCCCTCGGCGGCATCGGTGCCCGCGGTGTCGGCGGTGACCGTGACCTCCACCGACGAGGTGACCCGGTAGCCCGAGGGAGCCCGGATGGTGACGGCGCTGGAGAGCATCGTGGCCGACGCGAAGCCGTCGCTGGCGGTGACCTCGCACTCCCACGACTCGCCCACGATGGTGAAGTCGGCGAGCACCGTTTCGGAGACGCCCACCTCGGGGGCCTCCACTCCGTCCCGGTACCACCGGTAGGAGAGCACCGGGTCGGAGCCGTCGGCGTCGTCGGCGCGCGCATTGCATTCCAGATCGTCCCCGTCGAGCGGGTCGGTGGGCGAGATCGACACGCTCGTCACCGTGGGGGCGGTGTTGGGCACGCTCACCGAGGCGGTGGTCACCACGGGATCGCTCATCCCGTCGGTCACGGTCACCTCGGCGAGGAAGGTCTCCCCCCCATCCACGTAGACGCCGTCCACCGAGGTCCGGCCGTCGAACGAGCTGTTCCGCACGCCGTCGAAGTACCAGACGATGGTCTGGGTGAGCACGTCCCCGTTGGGATCGGCCGAGGAGGCGTCGAAGACGAGGGTGAGGGTGTCGCCTCCGTTGGGCGCGGCGGGGTCGATGCGGATGGTGGGCGCGGTCGGGGCCAGGTTGGCCAGCAAAACGCTGGCCGTCGCGGGGGCGCTGGTGAACTCGGCGTCGCTCGCGGTGACCGACACCGCCCAGGTTTCGCCATCCTCGGTCAGGTCGGGCGTGATGCTCTCGGTGGCGGCGCCTTCGACCACCGTGCCGTTCTTCGTCCAGACGTAGGCGTACACCACGGGATCGCCGTTCGGGTCGACCGAGGGCGTGTCGAACTGCACTTCCAGCTTGCTCGCGCCGTTCGGCTGGGCGGGCGTGATCGACACGACCGGGGTGCTGGGCGCCTCGTTGGGCAGGGCCGTTTCGCCGCTGTCGTCGGCCGAGTCCGGCGGAGTGCCGGTGTCGGGGGGCGCGCCCGTCTCCTTCGGTTGGGATTCGGGGCAGGCGGCGAGGAGGAGCAGCAGGGGAGACAGGCGCATGAGCGCTCTTACAGCACCGAATTCCCGGTGTCTACCCCTGCCGGCGTCTCGAGCGAGCCGGTACCGTCCAGCCCGAAGCTGAGGCCCACCCAGGCCTCCCGCTGACCCTGCAGCTTCCCGGTGTCTTCGGGCCCCAACCGCCCGATGGCCGCCACGCGGAGGCGCTGCCCACGCACCACGTGGGCCCGCACCCCGAGCTGTGCCGCCAGCTCCGGCGCCCAGTCGTTCTCCTCCGCGAGCTGCAGGTCGACCGCGGCGAAGGGCGAGAGGGTCCACGGGCCCCCGATCTCCCCGCCCGCCTGCACGGCCCAGGGAGGAAGGTCGCGCTGGTCGTGGATGAGGGCCCGGGCACCCACGTAGAGCCTGGCCGGTCCCAGTCGGCGCGCCCCGAGAAGTCGTGCCCACTCCCGGCTGTAGCCCTCGGTCTCTTCTGGCGCGGCACCTTCGTTCCACACCCCGTCCGCGAAGTGCGCGCTGGTGTGCGCCAGCTCGAACCGCGCCGACCAGGGGCCCGATCGGAGGCCGAAGGGAAAGCCGAAGGTACCGTCCACCGTCTCCATGTCGAAGCGGAGGTTGTCCCCCGGGTCGAAGCCCATCGCCACGGCCGCCTCGATGCCGGCGTCGAGCTCCATCGTGCCCACCGTGGCGCGCACCACCGGAAAGTCAGCGCCCAACGTGGCGTCGATGGCGAAGCGTTCACCCCAGCGGAGGGTGACGTGCGACAGCGGGGCCCGGGTATCCGCGACGGGCAGCGCGAAGAGGCTGGCGGCCGGTAGCCAGGCGAAGGTCGGCACTCAGGAACCGAGGCGCCGCAGCGCCTGGGTCGCGGCGGCCGCGAGGGGCTCGATGCGGGCGTTCATCGGATTCACCGCCAGGGTGTAGCCGCCCGGGAGCTCCCATTCGGCGGGGTCGGGGGCGGGGTGTCCGAGGTGGGCGAGCAGCACCCCGTCGCGCTGCAGCGTGACCGACTGCGTGCCCTCGAGCGTCCCGATGGTGTCGACCAGTTGGCCGGCGAGGGCGGCCGCCGCGTCGGGCCCCTCGGCCATCGCCGCCGCCTCGTAGAACGCGAGGCTACGCGCCAGTACCGAGGCATCGCGGTCGTAGGCGGCGCGGGCGATCGCCCCCTCCACCAGCGCGAAGAGGTCCTTCAGCCGCACGGGCTTCAGTACGAAGTCGTAGGCCCGCAAGCGGAGCGCCCGGACGACCAATTCCACGCTCGCGTAGCCGGTCATCACGATGCCGGGCACCGGGGGCAACCGCCGGGATGCGGAGCGCAGCAACTCGAGCCCGTCACAATCCGGGAGCTTCAATTCGGTGATCAGCAGGTCGTACCGAACACTCCCGAGCAACGCGCGGGCCTGCCTGCCGTCCCGGGCCACGTTGACCTCCAGTCCCCGTCCCCGCAGGTACTCCGCCACCAGTTCGTGGTTGGAAACCTCGTCGTCCACCACCAGCACGCGCACAGGCATCGATCTGGCTCCGCGCGCATGGTATTGCTTTACGCAGGAGCCGGCATGGCGCGCATCGAGCGGATGAACCACGGGCTTCGCGGGCAGCTCGACGAGCTCGAGCAGCAGATGTTCGTGTTGAAGATCAACTACGAAAAGTACTTCTGCGGCATTGAACGTGTGGAACCCTACCGAGACCGCGAGGCCCTCCGGCGCACGATCCGAGAGATCGGCGAGCTCGGCATCAAGAACGCCACCCAGCAGTTCAAGTACCAGGGCCTCAAGGCGCGCTTCCAGACCTTCGAATTGTACTGGACGCGCAACCTCAAGATGATGGAGGCCGGCACCCACCCGAAGATGCGCTTCAAGGCAGACAAGCGAGCGGCGGCGCAGGCCACGCAAACTCCCGAAGAGCGCCTGAGCGCCGAGCAGGAAGGCGTGCTCGCCGAACGCCAGGCCCGGATGGAGCGGGAAGAGAAGGGCTACCGCCTCGTCTTCGAGAAGTACATGGAGGCGCGGAAACAGTGTGGCCAGAGCGCCGACCTCGGCTTCGAGGCAGTGCGCGAGGCGCTCAGCAAGCAGGTGCGGCAGATCAAGAGCACCTACAACGTCGAAACGGTGAAGTTCCGCGTCGTCGTCGAGGAAGGCAAGGCCAAGCTGAAGGCGGTCCCCGTCCAGAACGGTTGAGCAAGACCGGTGAACGCGGGCACCTCGTGGGTCCCGGGTCCCGCCGACGCCTCCCGGCGCCCGGGATCGGGGCCGCCGCCGAGGGGCACGCCGAGGCCGGGCTGCCGTCGTTGACGAAAAACGAAGCTTGCACGAGGGTGGCTCAGTGCGGGCGCCCTTCCCCATTTCTGATTAGCCTCTCGCGTGCTCCTCACTTTCCTCACGGCCGCCCTGGCCGCAGAGCCCGACGTCGCTCCGCTGCCGGATGCGCCGCTGGCGCTGGCTCCCTTCGGCATCGCGCCGATGGTGTGGAAGAAGCCGGTCCGCGGCGCGATCTACGCGGTCACCCAGGCCGCCGGCCTCGGCGTGGGCATCTACGGCGTCGGCCAGTTCCGCGCCGAGGAGGAAGTCGGCAACCTCGAATCCAGCACGCTCTGGCAGGGCGTGGCCGGAGCGGCCGTCGGCGTGGCGGTGCTCTCCTACGGGGTGAGCCTGCTCGATGGCTCGCGGATCGCGGAGGAACGGGCCATCGCGGCGGCGTCGGCCACGGCACGGCGGGAGCAGGTCCACGAGTTCGAGCGATCCCTCGCCCTGGCCAAGGTGTCACCGCGGTGACGGACGTTCGTATGCTCGAGCGCAGCGGCCTCATCCATGGCCTCTGCGATGTGGACCGGGACGAAGCGGTCGCCGCCTTCAAGCTCTACGCCTTGGGGGCCGGGGAGGAGCTGCTCGTCGAAGGGGAGCACGATCGCAGCCTCTGCCTCGTGATCGACGGCACGCTCTCCGCGATGCTGAGCAACACCCGGGTCGGCCGCATCGGCCCGGGGGAGACCATCGGCGAGATGGCCATGTTTGGCTCGTTGGACCGGCGCAGCGCCACGGTCGTCACCGAAACCGCCGTGCGCATGCTCCTGCTCGACGAGGAGGGGCTTCGGCACCTCCGCCTCCGCGACAATCCGGTGGTGCAGCGGGTGGAGGCCCAGGCGATGCGCACCATCGCCCAGCGCTTGCGCGCGTCCGACACGCGGATCGGCCAGATGGCGGAGGGCGAAGCGGTGGTCGAGCGCAGCGGGCGCGGCATGCTCACCCGCCTCGCGGCGGGCCTCGGCCTCGCCGGCCGTCGTCCCACCACGCCGGAGCCGAACCCGGCCACGGTTTTGCGCAACACCCCGGGTTTCAGCACCCGCGATGATGCCGTGCTTCACCGGCTGGCGTCCCGGTTCCAGCCGGTCGCCGTCCGCGACAAGGAAGCCATCATCAACGAGGGCGAGTACGGCGAGGAGGCCTTCATTGTCGCCGAGGGCCGGGTGGCCGTGTACCGGTCGATCGATGAGGATCGGGCGGAGCGGGTGGCCACGCTCGGGCCGGGTCACGTGGTGGGGGCCGTGGCGCTCGCCGACCAGGCGGGGCGCTCCGCCACGGTGCGGGCGGTCGCGCCGTCGTGGCTTTTGAGGATCACGCACGACGACTACCGGGCGCTGGAGGGTGATCTCGGCGCCGAAGGCCGGGCGTTCCGTCGCGGCATGATCGATGCGATGTCCGCGCAACTGCGGCTTGCCAACGAGCACATCGTTCGACTGAGCGGTCGCTGGGGCGGTCTGTAGCGCCGCCCTTGTCGAGTAGGGGAGCCTTGCCCCGTACATCGAGGCCTGCCCGCCCATCGGCGCCGCGACGCTCGGCGTGTTGGCGGCACCGCGCCGGGGAGGCGGGGGGAGTCGGCCTCACCCGAGGAGCGCAAGAAGAAGCTCGACGAGGCTATTCGTAGACGACCAGCCAGGCATTGAGCAGGATGTCGCCGGCACCGTCCGGCGGTTCGGCGCCGTCGAGCGTGCCGCGGTAGCTCACAACGGCGGTGCCGTCGGTGCCCACCGCAGCGGACACGTCGGCCTCGAAGGGCATCACCTGCTGGCCGGGGCACCAGCCGCCGCGGCCGTACCACCAGGTGCCACTCTGGTTCGGTGTCATCTGGTTCTCGATCTGATCCACACAGCCGGTCGACTTGCCGACGGCGTCGAACTCCTGGAGGTGGCTCTCGCCGTCCACGGTGAACTCGTGCTGGTGGGCGCAGAACTCGGCGCAGTTCGAGGTCCCCATGCCGTGCCCGGTGGTGACCGCCCACAGGTGCACGGCCGCGGCCGCGGAGGAGATCGGCACTTCGACGGGCTCGCGGCCGGTGTTGTACGCCGAGCCGAAGCTGCCGCCGGTGGCCACGAGCGTAGCGCTGCGGGGGCGGATTCCCTTGCCCTGGTCCATGAAGCGGAGCTGCAGGCGGGTCTCGGTGGGCTGCACGTTCCAGGACGGGGCCCAGCTCCAGCGGAACGTGCGCTTCCCGCCGGCGAGCAGGTGCGCCATCATCGGGGTGGCGTCGGCCACCCAGCGCGCTTCGCGATGGTAGGTCGTGATGAAACGACTGAGCTCGATCCACGAGCCGTCGTCGGCCTGGACGGAGAGGTGGGCGAGGTAGTCCCAGGCGCCACAGTTGCCCGCTTCGCTGTTCTCGGGGTCGGGACAGCGCATGTCGACGTCGATCTGGAAGGTGTCGAAGGTGGCCATCTGCGCCGCGGAGGGCAGCTCCACCTCCATGTCGGCGTACTCGGAGATGACCTCCCCGTTCCACAGCTGCACGATGGTAGGGTCGACCTGCGCATCGAGCGCGGCCTGCCGCTTGGCCTCCATCTCCATGAAGCGGGCTTCATGGGCGGCGAAGGCGAGGTTGTTCTGGAAGGGCCAGCCTTCGTTGCTGGAGTCGGAGCGGGTCACGTCCGCCAGGGAGCCCATGCCGCGCAGCTCTTGGAAGCGGTTGATGACGAGGCCGCTCTCACCCACGCCACCGCGGAGCACGCTGCGTAGCCAGGTGTCGTCGAGCTCCAGGGCCGTCACGGAGGCCACGTGCAGTCGGGCGGACCACCAGGCGGCTTCCTCGTCGTCGAGACGCTTGAGGGCCTTCTCGATCTGCTTCGTCACCTCCTCCCGGTTGGGGGCGGCGTCCGTCTCCCGCTGCACGCTCACGAAGAAGTAGTGGGTGTTGCGAGGCGAACCGGCGATCAGGTCGTCGACGTCGTTCGTCCACACCGACTCGCCTCCGCTGGCCGTGCGGTCGATGTCGTCCGGAATGAAGACGTAGTTCTCGCAGCCGGTCCATTGTTCCGAGAGGCGCCAGGTGCTGCCGTCGGTCATGGGGATGGCGAAGTCGGCGGAGAGCTGGTGACGAAGCTCGCCGTAGGTGCCCTCGGCGTTCCACGGCACGTGGGTGCCGAACTGCTGCTCCGCGCACCACGCCGCGTGGTCCACGACCTCACCGGTATCCGAGGCGGAGTCGACGTCTGGCGCGGTGTCACCCGTCTCCCCGCCGCCCCCGACGTTCGGAGGCGTGCACGCGAAAAGCGCGAGAAGGATCAGGCAGGGCGAGGGGCGCATCGCGACTCCGGGACGCTAGGTGTTGACGATGTGTACGGCCTGACCGATGGCCGCCTTGGCGGCCTCCATGATGCCCTCGCCGAGCGTGGGATGGGGGTGAATCGTGAGGCCGATGTCGAGCGCCTCGCAATCCATCTCCACCGCCAGCGCCGCTTCGCTGATGAGGTCGCTCGCGTGGGAGCCGCAGATCGTCACGCCCAGCACGCGCTGGTTGGACGCATCGATGATGACCTTGATGAAGCCGTCGGTGTCGTTGGTGGTCAAGGCGCGCCCGATGGCCGCGTAGGGCATCTTGCCCACCTTGATGCTGTAGCCCTTGGCCTTGGCCTCGTGCTCCATCAAGCCGGCGGTGGCAATCTCGGGATCGGTGAAGACCACCGCGGGCACGGTCTTGGCCACGTTGTGCGCGGGATGCCCCGCCACGACTTCGGCGCAAACCTCACCCTCGTGCGTGGCCTTGTGAGCCAGCATCAGGCCGGTGGTGCAGTCGCCGATGGCGAACAGGCCGGGAACGCTGGTCTTGAGCTGGTCGTCGGTGCGGATGAAGCGCCCCTCCATCACCACGCCCGTGGCCTCGAGGTTGCACGTGTCGGTGTTCGGGCGGCGGCCGACGGTGACGAGAATGTAGTCCACTTCCACCGACTGCTTGCCGGCGGCGGTTTCGTAGTGAAGGAGCGCGCCGCCATCAGCCTCCTCCCACCCCAGCGCCTTGGCGCGGGTGATCACCTTGACCTTGTCCTTCTTGAGCTTGCGCTCGATGACCTTGATGGCGTCGACGTCGAAGCCGGGGAGCACGCCCTCCGCGGCCTCGATCACGGTGACCTCGCTGCCGAGCTTGGCGAACATCCCGCCCATTTCGAGCCCGATGTAGCCGCCGCCGATCACCGCGAGGCGCTTCGGCACTTCGGGCAGCGCGAGGGCGCCCGTGCTGTCGATGATGCGGGCGTCCTTGAAGGAGAAGCCCGGAATCTCGATGGGGCGGCTACCCACCGCCACGATCACGTTCTCGGCTTCGACGCGCACCACGCCCTCGGCGGTCTGCACCTCGAGCACCTTCGGCGACACGAAACGGGCTTCGCCGTTGAGCATGTCCACCTTGTTGGCCTTCAGGAGCGTGCGCACGCCGCCGGTGAGCTTCTGCACCACGGAGCCCTTCCAGGCCTGGAGCTTGGTCATGTTGACGACGGCGGCGCCGGCCACCTCGATGCCCATCGCGCCCGCGTGGTTGATCTCCTCGACCCGCTTGCCCGCCGTGATGAGGGCCTTCGACGGGATGCAGCCGACGTTCAGGCACACCCCACCCCAGTACTCCCGCTCGATCACCAGGGTCTTCACGCCCAGCTGACCCAGTCGAATGGCGCAGGGGTAGCCACCGGGGCCGGCTCCGAGTACCACCGCCGCGTACGATTTCGTCTCCATCCAGCGCTCCGAGAGGGTGCGCGCCCTAACCCGAAACAGCCCGGTCGCCTTCTGGTAGAATCGGCCCATGGTTCTCCTGGCGATTCTCGGCGGCTGTGGGTGGTGGGAGGCCTATCAGGCTTGTGAGGCGGCAAAGGAGGCCGAAGCTTCGGCGTGGACGGCGTTGCACGCCCAGGTGGGCCCAGCGGCCGAGATCGCGCGGGTGCAGGCGGAGGCGACGGCCGCCGCCGCCGGCGCGGTCGACGTGACGATGGGGGCCGCCTCCTCGGGTTCGGGCGCGCCACCGGCCTTGTCGCGCGGAGAGGCCGCCCAGGACGCCTTCACCCGCGCCTCTCGCACCGGTGGGACCGCCGATGGGGCCGCAGAGGCGCGCTGGGTGGACTGGTCGGCGCGGGCCTACGAACAGGCCGCCGAGGCGGAACGTCGTGCCGAGCTCACCGTGCGGATGGAAGAAACGCTCCGGCTTCGCGCCCGGGCCGCGGCCGAAGCCGAGGTCGCGCTCGCGCTCGCCTACGTCCGCTACGAGAGCACGGTCCGTACGGGCTCGGCGCGGACCTCGCTCGACTTCACAGCCTCCCTCCCGCCCACCGCCGCTCCGGAAGAGAAGGCCGAGGCGGTGCGCGCGGAGCGGGCTGCGCTCGACGCGGCGGTCGAAGCTCGGGCCGGGCAGACCAGCGCGATGACCGCGGCCTTCGCGACCGCCGGTGTGGCTGCCTACGAGGCCGAGCGTGCCGGACAGGAGGCAAGGTCGACGGGGGACGCCTACACCTTCCTCGGCTTCCCCGAGTCGGCCCAGACCGCCCGGGCCGCCTCGCTCGCGGCCCAGAGCGCGGCCACCCGCGCCTCGGAGCGAGCCGCGGCGCTCCGCGCCGTGGTGGAGGAGGTGAAGGCCGGCGTGGCGCAACCCCCGCCCGTCGATGCGGCGGTGCGGGCTGCGGTGGTGGCGGCCACCGAGGCATCGCTCGCCACGCAGCGCTCGTGTGAGTGAAGGGGGCGTCCCCGCGATCTCGGCGATTGTCGTCACCCATCGGGGCGGCGACCTGCTGTCGGACTGCCTTCGGTCCCTCGCCGCCCAGTCCCACCCGCTCGGCGAGGTCCTCGTGGTGGTCTCCAACCACCCGCTGCCGGTCGAAGCCCCGCGGGTCCTGCAGCTCGGCGAGAACGTGGGCTACGCGCGCGCCGCCAACTGCGGCGTGGCCGCCACCCGCGGCGAAATCCTCCTCCTGAACGACGACACCCGGCTCGACCGGGACTGCGTGGCCGCCCTCGCCGCCGCCTGGCGGGGGCCGGGTGTCTACCAGCCGCGCATCCGGCTGGCCGACGGCAGCGGTCGGCTCGACAACGCCGGGCTCGGTTTTCTCCCCGACGGGAGCGTGTGGGCGCGGGGGCGCAATGGCCCCGACCGGGCCATCGCGGGGCCTCCCGGTGCCTTTTCGGGCGCCGCCGTGCTCATCGACCGTGCCTCGTGGACCCGGGCGGGCGGTTTCGATGAACGATTCGGCAACTTCTGCGAGGATGTGGACTTGTCGCTGCGCCTGCACCGCCGAGGCGTTCCCTTCGTGTCCGTACCCGAGGCCCTCGTGGACCACCACCTCGGCGCCTCTTGGGGGCGCGTTTCGGCGGAGAAGGTGCGTCTGCTCGAACGAAACCGTCTCCGCGCCGCGGTCCGCTCGCTGCCCGCCGCCGCGCTCCTCACCCTCCTCCCGGCCACCCTCGCCCGCTACGGGCTCTACGCCGCGCTCGCCGCG